>ERZ773018.25-NODE-25-length-110287-cov-5.432579_pt1 | contig 110287 bp, 88 predicted proteins | sample MGYA00580840_ERZ773018 | MGnify/ENA primary metagenome ERZ773018 (study PRJEB29015, sample SAMEA2738125) | human oral metagenome | biome: human oral; feature: human-associated habitat; material: saliva | place: China | collected 2256 ... | reverse complement strand
CCAAAGTTAAAACGGAATCGAACCGTATACACGCGAATAGCCAGTGTTTATTAACCTAAACTTATTTTTACAAAATTAAAATCGTTTCACTGAAAGTGAAACAGAAAATAGCGCTTGTGGGGCGAAGCCCCACGCGCTTTATATTAATAAAAAAAATCTCAGTTTTTACTGAGATTTATGATTATGATTTAGTAAAGATTGGTTTATATGAAAATTTAAGAAATAGAATATATGAGATGCCTATAGATGTATTTTTAAAGATACTTGTTTATTCTATACTTTATAATGATGAAGAGTTTTTTGATGGTATATTTAAAATTATGAAATATAAGATATTAGTTGATAAAGATAATAATTTTAAATGTATCAGGGATAACAATTCTAAGAAAAATTTGAAAGAATTAATTAATTTTATGGAGAAGGTTCCTGATAAATTTGATAATAAGAATGTATTTGAATTAGATAAGATAGAGAGATTAATTAAGATAAAAAGTTATCCTTCTAAATAATGAAAAATTGTCTAGACAAAATTAGAAACATAATATATAATTTAATTATCATAGTAGAGAGGTGAACTGGTACATCGTAGAAGTGTGGTGAGATGAATGAAAAATAGCGAGGCAGTTACTGCTGGAGAGAGGATATATAAGAGAAAGATATTTACTAAGCTTTTGATACTTATATTTATTGCTTTACTTATATTACTTTCTATTTTATATTTATTTTTATACATAGTATATGATGGTGGTAGATTTACTGTTACACTTGATAGAAACTTTTCTAATAGAAGAAGTATTTATCTTACTGAGAGTGGTAAATCTAAAGATAAGACTAGAAAGCTTACCGCTAGTACAATCGATTATATGGATAATATATCTGTAAATTGGTTACCTAAAGATCTTGATAAAGATAAGTTGGGTAGTCATAATGGAGATAATTTTATTGCATATTCTTTTTACTTGCATAATTATGGTAAAGAGACGATACACTATTGGTATGAGTTTTTCATTGATGACTCTATCAAGGGTGTAGATGAAGCGATTCGAGTCATGATATATCAGAATGGTCAACCTACTATCTATGCAAAGCCGTCTAAAATTGATGGTAAGGCTGAGAAAGGAACTGTAAAATTTGTTTCAGACAAGTTAGCAGTACTTAAACAGCGAAAGAATTTCAAACCAAAGGCTAAGGATAAATTTACGATTGTCATATGGATAGAAGGTGATGATCCTGAATGTAGAAATGAGCTTATTGGTGGAGAAATAAAAATGCATATGGATATTGTGGAAGAACATATCGATCAAAAAAAGTAGTAAGAGGAGAAAAATATGAAAAAAAATACTAAAAATGAATCACGTAAAAAGAGAAAAGTATTTATGGCGATTCTAATGACATTATTTACTGGTTTAATATTAACTGGTAGTGCGTATGCCTGGTTTACAGCAAACCAAAAAGTAACTGTTTCAACATTAGATGTTAACGTTGCTGCTGAAAATGGTCTACAAGTGAGTGTAGATGGTAATGATTGGAAAGCTATAGTTTCAAAAGCTGATATCGATGGAGCTAGTGCTACATATCCAACAAATACAAACCAATTACCTTGGGCAACTGGTAAGAACTTATCACCAGTATCAACAATTGGTGAAGTTGAAAATGGTAAATTAAAGATGTTTGCTGGTAAAGTTGATGCAGAGGCTGGTACTGGTACATTAAAATTAACTGCTACTAGAGCAACTGAACAAAAAGGTGATGTTGGACAATTCGTAGCATTTGATTTATTCTTCAAAGTTGATAAGGACTCTCAAATTAAGATTTCTAAGGGTTCTGATGTAACTGCTAAAGATACTGATAAAGGATTAAAGAATTCTGCTCGTGTTGCTTGGTTAGTTGAAGGTAATGCTGCTAATGGTACTGCTTTAAATACAATTCAAGGATTATCTACAACAAGTAATACAGATACAGGATCAATTGCAAGTGGTGCTACAAACTTAATGGTTTGGGAACCAAATGCAGATTTACATACAGCTACTGCTAGAGCACATGTAGCATCTAACTATCCAGGAACTGATTTAACTGCTATTCCAGTAGCAATGAAGGGTGTTAAAGCTGAAATTAATACACCTCAAGCATTAAATTCTAGTGATTCATTATACTTCGATACAGTTAAAGGTACTCAAGTAAATTCTAAGGCTACTGATGGTATTGCTGATAACACAATGTGGTTCCACCTAAAACAAGGAATTACTAAAGTAAGATTCTACTTATGGATTGAAGGACAAGATGTAGACTGTGAAAATACAGCATCTGGTTCAGCTATTAACTTCAACATGGCTTTTGAAATCGCATAGTAAAATATAAAAAAATATAAGCCTCAATTGAGGCTTTTTATTATATAATTATAATAGGAGTGATAATATGAATAATAATCTAGATATGTTAACAAATGAAGAGTTATTAGAACTTTATACTAAGTTAGAGGAAGTGCTTAAGTTTTTAAACGATTCTATTATAAAGGAGAATGAAGATGAATAGAGATGATATATTAAAAGAGTTAGAGGAAATTAAATCTCATATAGAATCTTTTGTATTAGATAGAGAAGATGGTACTAAGAGGATGCAAGAGGAGTTTAGAAAGAATGCTGTTGCTGAATTGAATTCATATATAATATCGTCTAATAAAAAGATTACTTCTTATAGAAATATAGTAGAAGATTTAATACATAAAAGAGCATTGAGTTTAATGCCTCAAATTACTAATTATTCAGATATGGATAAATTAATAGAAGAAGATTCTTTAAAGTTTATTATGACTGATAGATATATTAGTGATAGTTATAAAATAGGTATTGATTTTATATTAGATAGTATAGATTCTGATATTTCTTTAACTGTATTAAATAAGAAGTTAGTAGAATGTTTAAATATATTTAATAATGTTGGTATTAAGTATTCTATAGAAGACTTTAATTATAGTATGTTTGTTTATAAATACATGGAATTATTTTTGAGTGTAGAAGATAAGGATAGTGCTGAATTTAATAGTCGTATTAGAGATTTATTTGAACATATTTATTGGGAATGTCCTGATATTATTAATCATATTAAGTTAAATATAAACTATATTTTAAATAAGAATTCTAAAGTTATTAGTAATTATATTTCTTGTAAGTCACTTGATAGTAGAGATGTTTGTTTAAGTAAATATATAGAGGATGTTAGAGTTAGAACTTTAAGATATGATATGGATTCATATAATTATTTAGATAAGTTTATTAATAACAAATTAAATATAATAGATTATTTAGAAGGAGCAGGGGTTAGAAATAAAAATTTTAATCAATTGGTCGATTTTGATAATCTATCGGAAAATGATAAGAATAAGTTTAAAGATTCTATACATGATTTATACTATGATTTATTAGAACTTAAGAATTATTATAGATATGAAGGTATAATAAAAGACTTATTAAAACGTTATAATGATAAGGATACTACTAAGACAGATTATTTGGCTAAATTAAAGGAATTAGATAAGGAAGAAGCTATTCGCATTAAGATATATAAAGAATATCAAAGAAGTATGGGTATTGGTTTCTTAGCTAGAAAAAATCCTGATAAACAGAAGAGTTTAAAGATTAAGATTAATGAACAGATAGGTAAGATTTATAAAATTTATACTGAAGTTAATGAGTTAGAAATAGGCTATAAGTTATCATTATATGTAGATGATGCTTCTACTCTTTATAATTTATTTGGTATAGCATTTTCATCATTTACTTATTTAAAAAAGGAACTTAATAAGATATTTGTAGATACACCTTTAGATACACGTGATATGATGTCTTCTTATATGAAGTTCGTTTATAATCCTTCTAATACTTTTATTAGAAAGATTAGCGGATTTTCATCATTTTCAATTGCTTCAGTAGTTAGTGACAGATATAAGTTATTAGGTCTTATGATAAGTGATACTGATATAGATAAAGATCATATTGATATGTTTATTGATACTGTTAGATTTATAAATGATGTTTATAATATGGAGTCTTCTAATTTGAAGATAAAGGATATTAAATTTTTAGTAGATAGTAATAAGATAGTTCCGATTGAGGAAGAAAAAAAAGTAGCTGAGTTTATTTAGCTACTTTTATTTTACCAAGAACCGCCTCCGCCTCCGCCGAAGCCTCCGCCTGAGAATCCTCCACCTGAAAATCCTCCACCTCCTGAGAAGTTAGAATTAGTTGCGGCTATATGTTGTGTGTATGATGTTGATACAGAATGACCTATGCGATTTGAAATACTATTCATCATGTATAAATCAAAGTTACCATTATACCAATTTGGTTTAGTGATATTCATTTTTTCAAACTTTTTAATCCAAGCACTTGTTACTCCTAATACATAGGCATATGGCAAGATATTATAAAAGTATGAAGGGTCATCATTTACTAATTTTTCTATTTTATCTTTTTCTGCATATTTTAAGAATTTTTTAAATCCTCTTACTTGTCCTTTTATTTTCAATCCATATTCATTAAGCTTAGGTAAGAATGCTGTTGTAAATATTAATATTGAAATAGTTATTATCATAGCAATAAAATTATATTTAAATAAATTTTCTTCAAACATAATAGATAAGTCAGAAATATTATTAAATACTTTTACTATAAAAAATCTTAAATATATTACTAATGCTATTGTTAATATAATAGATATAGCATTTATTAATGTACTGTTTTTGTTATATTTCTCTACGTATATATTTATAAAAACTAGGAATACTCCTCCAATTAATAAATAAATATTTTCAAACATTTTATAATATAGTATAGGTTGTGTGAATGTAAATAAAATTGTAAAAACTATTAGTAATGCCATTAAGTAATATTTTCTAGGGTAGTCTTCAAACATTAATTTTTTTTCTTTTTCTATAACACCTTCTATAATACTTTCTATATGATTTATAAATGATTCTGGTAGGTTATTTGTTTTTACTGTTTTTTTATTTTTAAATAGATATCTTATGAAATTTTGTTCTGTTTGTGATAATTTATAATAATCATCTTTTATAAGAGTTACTATGAAATCATTTTTGCCATTTTCTTCTATTTTTAGATAGCCTTTAGCAGCTAAGTGAATAAATAGAGAAGATATATATTTAATTTCAATTTTGTTATTATTGCAATATGCTATTTCTAGTGGATTTTTATTTTCTGGTGGATAAAATTCAACTACTTCTAATATTTTTCCATCTTTACCATATTTTTTCCAGTTGTTAAATCCCATTAAGATTATTCCTAAAAATACTAGTAGGGAAGGTACTATAAATAAATTTAATAAATCATTTTTTATAAAATAATTGTTTGGAAGTTCTATTCTTATTGTTACATTATCATGTAATAAAGGCTTATTTATAGAACCTATAATTTTATTATCTTTAGTAGTGTATTTTAATATATTTTTATCATAGCCACTTGATCCTTTATAACCTATAGAGAATCCTACTTTAGATGTGTCATATTGTTTTGGCATAATTACTTCAAATGAAAAATTATTTATTATATTATTCCATTCATCACCAAGCAGATTTAAATATAATTCATCAATATTTTTTAATAAATCTTTTCCAGCATTTATTGTATATTTTATTACGTAATCTTTTTGATAAACATATTTATCTTTCTTACCAATTCTTATAACGTAGTAATTATTTTCTTTTGTTACTTTTGTTTTGTCGTTTGCACTTATTTTTGTTATTCTAAATTTTTTAGAATCTGTTTTGCCATTTTCTCTTAATAATTCAGCTGTAGATTTTATTTTTCTAAATATACCATGGGATGGTTTCGTAAATTCTACACTTATTTTTTCTTCTATGTCATATGTGTTATTTTCGTTTACAGTTGCTTTTACGTGATAGTTATTTATTATATAATTATCAGCTGCATAAACATTTTTAAAGGTAAAAAGAAGTAATAGTAATATTACTCCTTTTAATAATTTAAAATTCAACTTTAACATTTTGTCTTTCAGTTTCTTCAATTTCAAACATAGAAGCTTTTTCGAATTTAAATATTTTTGCAATTATATTACTTGGGAATATCATTACTTGATTGTTGTAAACTCTAACATTAGCGTTGTAATATTTTCTAGCATTTGCGATATCTTGTTCAGTATTTTTTAATTCGTGACTTAAGTCTAAGAAATTTTCATTTGCTTTTAATTCTGGATAGTTTTCAGCAACTGCGATTAACTTATTAAGAGTAGTAGTTAGTTTTTTATTGATTTCATTTTTTTCATCTATTGATAAGTCTTGATAAGATTTTGATCTTAGTTCTGTTACTTCCTTAAATAAATCTTTTTCATGTTTAGCATAACCTTTAACAGTTTCAACTAAATTAGGAATTAAATCCCATCTTTTCTTTAGATAAACATCCATTGTTGAGAATGATTCATCTAAACTATTTTTGTGGGAAACTAATCTATTGTATGTTGAAATAATGTATCCAATTAGTAAAACTAGTATTCCTGCACCAGCGATAAAATATATCATAAATCCTCCTTATTTCTATGAAGATATTATAACATATTTTTGCTAAAAAATAAATGGGTTTAATATATATTATTGTGTACTTTATTTATATAAATATGATATACTATCTTTGTATAAGATAAAATAGTGAGGCTTATCATGAAGAGAATAAAGAAGGGTATTAAAATTTTTGGCTATATTATTTTATTATGTCTAGTTACTTTATGTATTACTACATTTGTACAAGTAGATATAATGAATAAAAAATATGCTAATATATTTGGCTATACATACTTTGTTGTAGCGACAGGTTCAATGTCTGGTACAGCTGAAGTAAATGATGTGATATTCGTTAAAATTACTGATAAACTTAAACCAGGTGATGTGGTGACTTTTCTTGATAGTAATAGAGATGTTGTTACACATAGACTTATAGAGATTAAGGGAGACAAATATTACACTAAGGGTGATGTTAATAATAGTATAGATGATGGTGTTTCTAAGAGAGATATTATAGGTAAGGTTGTATCTATAATATCACCTAAAAAGACTTTAGAAGGCGTTATCTTATTAATAGTATTATTTATAGTCGCAGCTTTAATTAATTTTGATAAATTCTTTGAAAAGTTTATTGGGGTTAAGAGCGAAGAGAAGACTACTGTTTTACCAAAGGATGTATTTAGTAGTCCTAAGGATAGAAATGATGATAATAAGACTGGTTTAACTGTTACTATATCATTAGATGAAGTTATGCATATAAAAGATATACAAGATGAAGATATAGAAATATTAGAAGATGAGATTGATATTATCGATGTTAGTAAAAATGATATTGTTAATAAGGAACTTAATTCTATTAGTGCTAAAGAAAATGAATTATATGAATTAGTAAGTAATTTACTTAGAGTTAAAAATAATTCTATTTCTGTTAGTAGAATTAGAAAGAATTGGTTAAATAAATTTAAATATGTTTATAAGATTGCTTTACTTTTACAAAATAATTTAGATATTGTAGAAGAGATTTCTAATCCTACTTTTACAGAAGTATATGATTATGACTTAGAAAGAATTGGTTTATATAGTAATCTTCGTAATAGAATATATAGTGCTCATATATATGTATATTTAAAAATATTAGTATTTGCTATACTATATAACGATACTGAATATTTTGATGCAATATATAAAATAATGAAATATAAGATATTAATAGATGAATCTAAGAATTTTAAAGTACTTAGTGATCAATATTCTAAGAAACAGATTAAGAATGTTATTAATTTTATGAAAAATATTTCTGATAAATATGATAATAAAGATTCATTTGAATTAGATAAGATAGAAAGACTTGTTAAGATTAAGAAAATATAGAGAGGAGTTACTTTTATGAATAGTAAGAAATATAAGAGTTATATTATTATATTTTTACTGCTACTTATATTGGTGGCTTCTTTCTTTATACTTCAATTTTTTTATTCTAGAATAACTAAAGGACGTCTTAATGTTAATCCTTGGGATGGACAAAGTATTTCTACTTCGTTTGCTGGTGGTAATGGTACAAAAGATAATCCTTATTTAATAAATGATGCGAATAGTTTTATGTATTTTAAAAAGTTAATAGAAGAAGATGATACTTATAGTGATAAGTATTATAAGTTATCTAATGATATTAATATGGGTGATAAAGGTTTTACTCCTATAGGTAATGATAGAAATTATTTTAAGGGGAATTTTGATGGTAATGGTTATACTATAGGTAATGTATTTATTAATGGATATAAGGGAGTTAATGATAAAAATTATAGTGGATTATTTACTAGAGTAGATGGTGATATTAGTAATTTAAATATAGATTATATTAGGATTGATAATGATTTAAATGTATTAAGTGGAGTTATTTCTGGTATATATAATGGTAATTTATATAATGTTACAGTAAATAATTTATCTGTTAGAGGAAATGGTGGATTATTTTATCAATTTAATGGTAATATTAATAATCTTTCTGTAATTGGTAACTTGGTATATTCTATTGGTAATATTGTAGATGGTAAAATTAATAATATTTTAGTTAATAAAGATATTAGTAATAGTGGTAATAATAATGTTACTAATTTGTATAAATTAATAGATAATAAAATATATAAAGATAATGTAGAAATAGATAGAGATAGTTTTATAAATAGTTTTAATAATAATTATAATTATTATTTTAGAGATAATAATTTATATGTTAGTAGAAAGAGTAATGCTAGATTTTTTGGTAGAAGACTTGGTTTTAGTTTAAGGAATATAAATGTTCATAATTCTGGAGTTGATGGTAAGATACTTCATGTTAATGAACTTTTATCTGATAAGAATTATTATATGGGTTTAAATTATACTGATAAGGGTAATAATACTCCTGATTTTTCTAGTAGTAATAAGTATAATGATTCTAATTTAGTTAAGACTTATATTTCGTATCATGCTAAATCTGTTGATAATAGATTAACTGGTGGGTTATCACTTGATGAAGATATAGATGAGATAATTTATTATAAATATTATGTTAGAGAAAATGGTAAGATAAGAATTAAATTAATAGATAATCCTTGGGCTAAGAGACCAAATGATATGGCATTTAATGGCTGGGTTAGTACTTTTCCTAATAGTAAGATTATATATGATTCTGAGACTTATACTAGATATTTAGAGATAACTACTAATAGTGATACTGTATCAATTGATGTTTATAGTTCTTGGATTAAGGCTACTGTTGCGGAAACTTCTAATTTGAATGATATTTCTAAATTAAAAGATGTTGATATGTATCCTGTTTCTGTTAGAGGAAAAGGTTATTACAATTTTATTCCTGGTCTTTATATAAAGGGTCAGATAAATAGTGGATATAGTGGAGTTCACTTTCCTAGTGGAGCAGTTGATGAAAGAGGTAATAGTTTAAATGGTCAAATGTGTAAACCATATACTGGATGGTATAATAGTCCAAGAGATTGTGAATATTATCAAGAAAATACTGAAACTATATATCAAGGGAATAGTTATTATAAATTTGTAAATGGTTATATGCAAAGATATTATCTAGGACAACCAGATGGATATGATTATGATTTAGCTGTTGAAAATGGTATTTCTACTGCTTCTTTTTATAGAAAAAATCATGTAAATAGATGGACTAGTGTTGATGGATATTATAATAATCGAGGTAATTTATTAAGTGGTAATTGTAATGATTATAGTGGCTGCGATATATATGAACTTATTCAATATAATGATGAAGTTATTGGTAATAATGAGAATTCATTAAGATATTATTATTTAGCTACTAGAGATACTAATATATTAGTTTTAACTGGTAATGCTAATAGTACTAATTTAGGTAATAAGCCTATGACTATTACTGGTTTACATAATGGTTATAATTTTAATAGTAGAATTAATATGAATTCACCACTTGTTGCGAATAGTGATTTAAGAATTGAATATGTCACTATGTATATGAATTCTTATAGTGGATCTACTAATAGTGGGCCAGGTTCTCCTAATGGTGGATATTATGGTTATAATAGTGCAACTCAAGGAGTATATGGTAATTATAATAATTTAAAAATAGGTAGAGGAATAAATAGAATTAATAATTATGGTAGAGAATATTTTTCTGCTTATGGAGTTGCTGGTGGCAATGCTAATGGTAGTAATAATTTAAGAAAATATAGTTTAATTGTAGAAAGTGGTAAATATAATGCTTTGAGTGGTGTTAGTACACAAAAGAGTAATAGTAATTATAGAGTAGAAGCTTCTGTTACATATGGTAATGATTATGATAGAATTACAAATAATAATGATAATTTGTATGTTTATTATACTGTAGCTGGTTCTTTTGGAGGTAATATACATTCTGGTAATGATAGTAGTGATTTATTTTTAACAACTACTATTAAGAGTGGTACTTTTGGTGATAGTAATACAACTGCTAGTGGAGCTTATGTTGGTGGACTAATGGGTGGAACAATAAACGCTCCTTCTAGAATGATAGTAGAAGGTGGAAAGATTAAGAATTTAAATGGTGGTCCACTTATTTCTAGTAATTTATCTAATTTTAATTCAATTTATATAAATGTAAAAGGTGGAGAAATCGATGCTATATATGGTGGTGCTGCTCGTACTGAAACATTTGGTAATCGAATTATTAGTGTTACTGATGGAGTAGTTAACTATAGTGTATTTGGTGGTTCTAACGGAGTTGAAGGTAGTGGAAGTGAAGGTACACTTACTGGAGATTCATTTATATATGTTGGTGGAAATGCTAAAATTGGTAATAGAAATGATAATATTTGGGGAGCAGAGGCTGGTTCTATATTTGGTATAGGTAATGGTAGAAGTGGTTATTCTAATATAGGTAGTGCAGCTAATTCTAATATTATGATAGATGGTAATGCTACTATAAATAACAATATTTATGGTGGTGGTAACTATGGAGCAGTTGGTGTTTCTAGTAGGCATAATACTACTAATACTAATATATTACTTAAAGGAGGTAATGTTTTAGGTAGTGTATATGGTGGTGGTAATAATAATGGATCTGGTTCTACTTCTAAGAAGTCAACTATTAATATTAAATTAGATGGAGGTACTGTAGATGGCTCTATATATGGTGGTAGTAAGACTACTGGTACTATTTATGGAGATGTTGTAATTGATGCAATAAATGGTTCTTCAGCTAATATATATGGTGGTGGAGAAGGAGGACATTTAAATTATAATAATAGTGGTACTTATGTTTCTAATAATATTACTTTAAATATTGGAAGCAATGATACTAATTCATTAGTAATAAATAATAATATATATGGTGGTAGTGCTTTTGGAAGTGTTGGTGGAGTATCTGAAAATGCTAATAATAGTAGTTATACTACTACTGTAAATATTAATAATGGTAAAATAATCGGAAATGTCTTTGGCGGAGGTAAAGGTAATAATCAATTTACTCCTAAAGAATATGGAAATGTTTTTGTTAATATTAATGGTGGTACTATTGGTAGTGTCTTTGGTGGAAATGATGCGGCTGGTAGTCCTTCTAAAGATAATTATGTAAAACTTAATGGTGGAGTTATCGGAAATGTATATGGTGGAGGTAACAATACTGGACAAAATATTACTAAGGTGTATATGAATGGTAGTAATGTTACTGGTGATATATATGGAGGAAGTAATAGGAGTGGTGTTGTTAATAATACAAATATTTATGTTAATTCTGGTAAGGTAAATAATATATATGGTGGTAATAATTTAGGTGGTACTGCTTCTAATACTAATATTGATTATAATGGATGCAATATATCTGGTAATATCTATGGTGGAGGTAATAGAGCTGATACTAATGTTACTCTTGTAAATATTAATTCAGGTAAAATAAATGATTTATTTGGAGGAGGTAATGCTGCTGGAGTAAAGACATCAAATATTAAAGTTTATACTTCTACTGTTAGAGATATCTATGGTGGAAGTAATAATAGTGGTAGTGTTAATGATACAAATATTACAATTAAAAATCTTCCTGTTATTAGAGATATATATGGAGCTAATAATTTAGGTGGTACTACTAATAATACTTCTATTGTAGTAGATGGTGGTACTATAAATAATATTTATGGTGGAGGTAACCAAGTTGGAGTAAACACTTCTTCTATAAAAGTAAATGGTGGATTAATTAATGGAGTATATGGAGGAAGTAATAATAGTGGTACTGCTTCTAATACTCAGGTTGTTGTTAATAATAGCGACACTACTATTAAAGATTTATATGGTGGTAATAATAATGGTGGTAAGACTATTAATGCTAATTTATTAGTTAATAATGGTAAAATTAATAATATTTATGGTGGAGGTAATAAGGCTTCTACTAATAAGACTAATACTAAGATAGTAAAAGGTAATATTAATACTGTATATGGTGGAGGTAATGCTGCTTCAGTTGAGGATGATACTAAATTAGTTATAGGGGATGCTTTAATTTCTTCTAATGTATATGGTGGAGGAAATGAAGGAGAAGTAAGAGGTTCTACTGATGTTTATTTAACTGATACTAAAGTATTAAACTCCGCATATGGTGGAGGAAATGGTTCTACTGCGATAGTTACTGGTAATACTAATATTACAGTAGATGGAGATACTATTATTGGACGAGAAGGTATTAATAAACCTGATGGTTCATTATTTGGATCTGGTAATGCTGCTTCTACTGGAATTGCTGGCAGTGGTACTTCTAAGTCTATTGTTAACCTAGTTGGTGGTACAATATATGGAAGTGTATTTGGTGGAGCTAATACTTCTGTTGTTAATGGTGAGACTCATGTAAATATTGGTACTCATGCGGTTAATAAGAGTGGATTAAAAGAATCTAATATTAAGATTGTCGATACTGTATTTGGTGGTGGAGAATCTAATGCTAGTGGTTCTGAGATATATGACTTTAATTTCTATTCAGTTACTGAAGGTATAAATATATTAATAGATGGATCTGGATATGATAGAAATAATCATTCATTTATATTTACTGGTTCTATATTTGGATCAGGGGATGCTTCTTCTTCTCGTGGTACTTCTAATATATATATTAAGAATCTTGGTAGTAAGACAAATCCAAGTAAAAACGTATCAGTTCAAAGAACTAATACTTTAACAATAGATAATAGTTATATTGAATTATCTGGTACTACTGATAGAACTAATGAATATTCTACATATAAGTATTCATTTAATAGAATAGATGAATTAATATTTAAGAATAATAGTGTTTTATTACTTAGACAAAATGCTAATTTACTTAAGAAATTTATTAGTGGAGTAGATGTTAATGGTAAGTTAGAAGATGCTAAAGTAGAGTTAGATGATAATGGTAATATTATAAAGAAAAATGTTGATAATAGAGTTTATCTTGCTCCAAATGAAGCATTAAATATTTCTACAAATGAAGCTAATACTGCTTATGGAGAAGTAAGAGGAATGAGTTTTATGGGTATGTATAATCCTAATAATAGTGGTAATTATACATATGGAGTATATGGCTCTAATGTTAGGAATAATGATCATAGTGATGCAGCTAACTTAATAATAGGTAGTGCATATGTTATGGGATTACATAAGCCTAATCATAATATTAAAATAGATGGATTTTATTCTAATTATTTAGATGAAGATGATAATTATTCTACTGTACATACTAGATATATCGATCCAACTCCTAAGGATTCTGGTTATTATATGTGGTTAATTGGTACTAAGACAATTTATTATGAGTTTGATATGGTAGCATCTAAATATTCTTCTTTAGGTACGCATTCATTATCTATGATAGATTTTCCTAGAGGAGATACTACATTTAATGTAATTGGGTTTAATAGTGAAGGTTTAGCTAATGGAGTTAGTTTGATAGATTCTAGTAAGGTTCCTAAGGTTACTGATAATTTAGAGGATGCTAATAAGATATTAGGATTATCTATGAAGAGTGAGACAAGAGAGTGGAGTAGTCACGATACTACTAAGCTATTATCTAGTGGTGGTGGTAAATATACTGGTTCTACTACTTATAAAACAGATTCACAAAAGACTGCGCCTAATTTGATGTTTTATTTCTATCATGCTAAAAATATTAATAAGAAAGAAGATTTAGGTAGTGTAGTTGTTACATTACAAGCACAAGTTCCTAAAGAAGATAATGTATTAGAGTTTGATGTTAAACTTGTTACTATTAAGATTAATTTATATGCTAGAGTTTATAATGATGAAGATGCGTATGATGCTTCTATTGCTTATGATAAGAAGTATGATTTACCAAGTGCTACTTCTGTTAATATAACTAATCAATCTTCATTTACTACATATTATTCATTACTTATGTATAGTGATAGTTTTTCTAAATTATATGGTATTAATAATCAGAATTATCATGCTTTAGTTACTAATTATGCTTTACCTGTCGGTACACAAATTACTATGTTAGATTATGGTAATGTTGTTAATGATAAACCTACATATTATTATTATACTGTCACCCAGCAGGATTATAATGAAAAAATAAATCAGCTTAATATGACGCATGAAGCTACTTATAAACTTAATAAATTTATTAAGATGAATTCTACAAGTAGTAATAATACATATAATGATAAAGAATTAAATCATATTTATTATAATGATTCTAAGAAGAGAGCTATGGAAGAGTTTATGTTTATAGTAGATTTTAAAAATACTAAGACTACTGGTGTTCATAAAAATAATAGTATGTTATTTGAACTTAGAAATCATGAAGATAGAACTTTAATATCTGTACTTGGTATTAAACAAGAGCAAATGAAGTTTAGTACTTATGATAGTTCTAATATTGTACTTGGTGGAAATACTACTGTTAAAGATAATTATTTATATAGTGGAGTTTCTAAATTATTTAGTTATTCTACAGTAGTTGGTTATAATATGACTTCTTCAGCTGAGGCTATAATTGATACTAATTATGAATCTCGTGCAATGGGATTAAATGTTGAGTTTATTGATTCTGCTAATAACAGAGCGTCATCTTCGATGTTATCGGGTACATATATTACTATTAATAATCAAAGATATTATGCATCAAGTGATGGAGTATTTAGAATTAAACTTGCTGGAAAGGTATCTAACTTAGAAAGAGGAATATATATTACTACTGATGATAAGTTACCTGCTGGTTCATATAAACTTAAATTTACTTTATTTGCATCTGATGATGGATTACATAATGGAGGAGATTTAACTAGTAGTGTTAAGGAGTTAAATGTAGTAGTAGTTGGTAATAAGAATAGTATTAAAGTAGATATACCTAATAAGGAAAAATTAATATATTCTAAGACTGGTAAGAATAGTAATGATACTGATAAATTTACATTTAATATTAAATATAAATCAGTTTTAACTAATCCTAATATTAGACTTAGTGTATATAAGAGAAATATAGATGATATTAATAGTATTAGTTATACTGAAGTTAATTCTGATAATATATTTGCTGGTATTATTAATTCTCCTAATAATCCACAAACTCTATATGAGAAAAATATTCCAATATATTCTAATAATTATAAGTTTAATCAAATTATAAAGAAAGATTTAGAAAGTGGTACTTATAAATTAGAGTTTAAATTATATGATTTAGATCATTTAATTGATAGTGATAATATATATATTATTGTAAAGAAGGATTTAAAAGATTAGATTTTTAGTGTCTAATCTTTTTTTAGTGCTATAATATAATTATGATAAGGGTTGTTATGAAAAATGTTAAAGTTATATTAACTATATTTATTTTATTATTTAGTAGTATTATCTTATTTAATAAAGTAAGTGGTGCTTATTTTACATATGAGAGTAGTGTAAATGGTTCTATTAAAACTATAGAAGATACTGGTGGTGTTGTAACTCCTGGTGGTGATCCTGATTATTCTTCTGGTTTAACTAGAAATTTTATGTCTAGAGCAAATATTACAAAAGATCAAGTTAAGACAATTAAATTTAGTAATGTATTGACAAATGTAACTAGTGGTTGGACTACTAAAGTAGTTGATGTTTCAGAAAGATATGATGGTAAAGTTAAGATGAAATATACGCCTAATAAAGATAACGATGATTTCTATGATGTTGAAATATCACAAAATGGTGGAGTGAGTTTAAATACTGGAAATGCTGACTGGATGTTTTCAAGATTTGAAAATTTAGAAGAGATTGATTTTGAAAATTTTAAAGGCCAAAGTATTTCATCTATGGCTTATATGTTTGAGAACTCATCTGTATTAAAAAAGATAAATTTTAGGAATTTTAATTCTAGTAATGTGGATAATATGAGATATGCTTTTAATAATTGCTACGGCCTTGAGACTTTAGATTTATCTTCTTTTGATACAAGTAAAGTTACTGATATGAGTGGTTTATTTAGTGGCGCGAGTTATTTGTACAAGTTAGATATTTCTAATTTTAATTTTGATAAGGTTTCCTCAAATACATATCTGTTTGTTTCTTATCCTGGTGGAGGAGTGTTAGAATTGACAGTAATTTTATCTAATGATATTAAGAAATTTAATAAGCAGAAGGCTTTTATTTCTAATAAGTTACCTGATGGAGCTAGAATAGTTCGTAAAAATAACTAAACAATTAGTTATTTTTTTATTTTTTTATTTTGTTAATAAAAAATATTAAAATTAATTGAATATGCTTTTGGAATATGTTAGTATTATTTTAGGGTGAAAATATGTTAAAAAAATTATTTCAATTTATATGGGATTTGGTAGAAGTATTAATTATTATATATGTTATTTTTGTAACTACATGTATATTATCTAAGAATAGATATGGGTATACTAATTTATTTGGTTATACATTAGTTAGTGTACATCAAGAGGATGAAGCATATATTAAAGATAGTAAAGCAGGAAATTTATTAGTAGTTAAAAATGATGGTAATATAAATAAGAATCAATATGTATATTATTATTATGCAGATGTAGCTGATCCTAATAATGAAAAGTATGTAGTACGTGGAGCATTTGTTACTGATACTATTAAGAGTGATGGAGGAGAATTATATTCTTTAAAAGATAAGGAAGATCCTAAGATTAGTAAGGCTAGAGTTTTAGGTAATTATTCTAATCAATATGCAGTTATTGGTGGAGTATTAGAGTTTTTAGAAACTAGACTTGGATTCTTATTCTGTGTATTATTACCAATTATGATAGTATTTGTATATCAAATATATGAATTTGTAGTTATACTTAATTATGATAAGGCTGATAAGATTAGAAAGAATGAAGAAGAAATAGATAGACAACAAGAGAAAATCAGACTAGAAAATATGAAGAAAAAAGAAGATAATAATATAGAAATTCTATAGATGAGAAATCATCTTTTTTTGTTTATAAATTAATGATATAATTGTCATAATAGGAGAGAGTATGAAGAAGAAGTATATTATAGTAATTATATTGTTAATATGTTTTATATATTTAATTAGTAAAACTACTTATGCTTCTTTACAAAGTATTATTAGTCCTAAGGTAGATGTTGATTTAGCTGATTGGAATATAAATGTTAATGAATTATTAATTAGTGGAGAAAATGGTGTTAAGAGTATTGATTTAGTTAATAATTTAACTAATGTTAATCATGTTAAGCCTAATAAGGCTGCGCCTGGTTCAATAAGTAAATATACTATTAAATTAGATACATCTAATACAGAGGTATCTGTCAAAGTTGTTTTCAATATTAACGATAAATTAATAGATAATAACAAGGCATTTACTTTTACTGGTTTTAGTGGTGATTTAGATTTTATTCGTACTGGAGTTAGAGAATATACTGGTATTATAAAATTAGCAAACATTAATAATATAAAAACAATACATTTAAATTTTCTATGGATAGATGAAGAGATAGATATTAGTAATGGAGATAATTTAAGTACTGATATTGGTATAGATTTAGGTGTATATCAATATAAGGGTGAGGAGATAGTTAAATATAATGGATAAAATAAATTATAAAAATTTATTTAAGACTAAGTATAAAAAAGAAAGAATAAAGTTTTTATTTTTATCTTTTGGCATGCTTTTTGCTTTTGTATTTATCATTATGAAATTAAGTGATACTTATGCTAAATTTGCTAGCGAAGTTAAGTTAAAATCTAATATAGATAAGGCTATATATTTAATTAATAGTACTAAGTTAAGTTTTGATATTGATCCAGATAGGATTGTTCCTAGTGATAAGCCTTATCAATACAAGTTTAGTGTTAGTAATTTTAGTGATAATAAGATTAGTGATATAGATATAGATTATGATATTACTTTAGTTAGTACTACTAATTTACCTATAAATATTAAGTTAATAAGAAATGAGAATTATAGTAGTAGTTCTACTAATGTATTTAATAATCCTATAGTTAGAAAAGATTTAGGAGATGCTTTTTATAAAGAGTATAAGACTAAGAATAAATATAGTTTTTTATATAGTGCTAAGAATACTGATATATATACACTTGTAATAGATTTTCCTAAAGAATATGGTAGAGATACTACTTATGTTTCTCAAATAGAAAATATTGAGATTACTATTAAATCTCATCAGAAGGTGTAGTTATGAATATTATAAGAAAATATAAAAAGAGTAGTATTTTAATTGCTTTAGTACTTAGTTTAATATTAATATTTAATATTGCATATGGTAAGTATATATATAATATATTTAATGATTATATATTACAAAGTAAAAGATTTTATTTTAATAGTAGTGCTTTATCTAGCAATACTAAATACCATAATATTAATGACTGGGATGGAGTTAATCCATATGTCATAACAGTTGATTTAAATAATAAAAAGGATGATGAGAGATATACTACTAGTGATATTAGTTATGAAGTAAGTGTTAATTGTCATGGAAAAGTAAGTTGTGTTTTAAGTAAAAATAGTGGCGTTATATATGAAAATATGCATACTGATAGTTATCAAATTACTATTATACCTAATGGTAATTTTTATGAGACTGATACAGTAGATGTTTTAACTACTGCGACTTCTACTTCTCCATATGGTAAGAGTATTAGTGGTGGATTTAGAATTAGTGTTAGGAGAAGTAAATTTTCATATAATATAGAGGATAGTGTTAACTCCAAGTATGCAATATTATATTTAACTAATAGTGTTTCTTATTATGTTGCGGATAGAAATTTTGGTACTTATATGAGGGGGGACCAAGTAGGAGTAGATGCTTATAATAAATTAAGTGATCAATATAAAAAATATTGTTATTCTGCTATTGTAACTCTTAGTTTTGATCCATCTGAATTAGAGCTTGATTCTACTAGTAATACGTATAATTTTAGAGAAAATAGTCCTTTTGAAACTAGTATAATAAATGGTCATAGATATGTTAAGAAGTATTCTTTTAAGATTGGACCTACTACTAGTGAGAAGGTATTATTTTATAAAAAAGATATAGGAGCTGATTATACTTATCCTATAGTAAATTCTACTAGTAAAGTTAGAGTTGATGTTGTTCTTGCATCATAGTGATGATATAATTATAAAGATAAGATAGGGAGATGGTTAGTGTGGAGAATTTAATAAGTAAATATCTAGATTATAAGATTAATCGTCTTACCTTAATTGGTGTATCATTACTTGGTGATAAGAGTAAGTATAGTTATTATATTTTAGGTAGATATTTAAGGGTATATGTAGATTCTAAATATTATTTTAAATATATTACTAATTGTAGTGGTAATTTTGATAATAGTTATTTAAATATTGAATTTGATGCTTTAAGACTTGAAGAAATAGAATTATTAAATGATATGGAATTAGAGTATTCTAATAGTGATTTTGTACATAATAAGTATTTAATTGATAAGAGTAGAGAAATAATAGATAAAGTTATTAAATTTGATATAAATATAGATACAGAAAGACTAGAAGAAGTAGTATATAGTATATGTTTAGAAAATAATAAAGAAATAGTTAATATTATTAGAGAATATAATAATATTTATAATAAGATATTAAAATTAGAAGATAATTATTTTAGATTAGAATATATTAGATTTAAAGATAAGTTAGAGATATATACTAGACTTGGTTATTCTATTGATACACTTAATTCTTATAAGATTAATTTAGTTAATAATGTATATAAAGAAAAAGAGTTTAATAAGAATAAGTTTATTATTAGTATTAATAAATTAAGTTTATTAATACTTGTTAATAATTTTAAGATTAATAATTTATATTTAGTTAAAGTAGAAGAAGAGGATTTATATAGAGGTAAGTTTATTAGTGATATATATGAATTAATTGATAATGATATACTTAGAAGATATATATGTTTAGTTGTTAATAATAAGCTTTATAAAGAAAGAAGAGAATATTTTGATAGTTTAGGTTATAGAATAATTATTTCTTTAGATTTATCTAGAGATAATGATATATCTACTACGTTAGATGAAGTTAATAAATTTATGAGTTATCAGATACTTATTTTAAAATATAGGGAAAGAGATAGAGATTATATTTATAAATATAGTAGAAGTGATAATAGTAGTTTACTTATATTAGAGGAGGATAATTAATGGATACTTTTATTAGATTTTTATATGAATTTATGTCTGTATTCTTTGGAGGAATTGGTCTTATATTTAAGGGTGTTTTTTCTGGAGTTGTTCAGATGTTTAATATTAGTTTATATGGATATGTTATTGAGACATATAAGAAGGATTTCCATTTAGGAGAATGGATAATGGTAGTTATTGCGATAATAGTATTAGTTATTGTATTACTACTTATTCTATTAATTATATATCTTGTTGTTAAGCAGTATATGAAGCTTAGAAAGAGTGCTTTTAATGAGGAAGCATTACTTAAAGAAGTTGGTAATTTACAGACACAACTTTTAAAATTAGAGAGTGAAAAGGATAAGATACTTACTATGAAGGTATCACAACTTGGATTAAAGCCTGGTGAAGTTAGTACTAATAATATAGTTAGTAATGATGAAGAGGTATTAGATACTGATGAAGAGGGTAATAATACTGAAGAGGATGATAGTAAGATTAGATTCTCTAAATTACATTCTATTGATAAAGAATATGCTAATTACAAGGTAGTTAACTATAATAATACGTTTACATTACCTGAGTTAGTTGAATTATTTAGAAATTTTGCAGCAAGTAAATTAAGACTTTATTATACTCCTAGAATGATTAGAATATTTATAAGTGCACTTGCTTCTACTAAGTTAGTTATTTTACAAGGTATTTCTGGTACAGGTAAAACATCACTTGCTTATGCATGGGGTAAGTTTATAAGACGTGATGCAATTATTGCTTCAGTTCAACCTTCTTGGAGAGATAGAACAGAGTTATTTGGATACTTTAATGAGTTTACTAAGAAGTTTAATGAAACAGAAGTTTTACGTGCTTTATATGAAGCTGATTATACAGATGATGTTTATGTTACAGTGCTAGATGAAATGAACATAGCTCGTGTTGAGTATTACTTTGCAGAAATGCTTTCTATACTTGAAATGCCAAGTCGTGATGAGTGGTTAATTGAACTTGTACCTAGTAGTTGGGAAACAGATCCTAAATTACTTCAAGCTGGTAAATTAAAGATACCTGGAAATATGTGGTATATTGGTACAATCAATAATGACGACTCTACATTTGCGGTTACTGATAAAGTGTATGACCGTGCCATGCCAATAGATATAAATGATAAGGGACAAGTTTTTGATCCTATTGATACGGATAGTATGAATATTAATAGTTCATATTTAGAAAGCTTGTTTAAGAAAGCAAAAGAAGCACATCCTTTGAGTAGTGAGATGGAGAAGAAAATTGGTGAAATGGATGATTACGTTATTAAACATTTCAGAATTGCTTTTGGTAACCGTATTGTTAAACATATGAAAGATTTTACGCCTACATTTGTTGAGTGTGGTGGAAGTGAAGTAGATGCGGTAGATTACTTTATTGCGAGAAAGATATTACGTAAGTTTGAGCAATTAAACTTAGCTTATATTAGAGATGAAATTGATCCATTTATTCAGTTTTTAGATACTAATTTTGGTAAAGAGAATTTTACTGAATGTAAAGAATATTTATTAAGACTTAAGAAGATGGTATAGATAGGAGGTAAAATATGGATTCAGATAAGAGAATAGAAGAAAAAGAAGATAATTTCTTTTCGTCTATAAATTCAACACTTAATGTAAAAAGAAATTATGAATCTATGCAGTTTGATTATGGTTGGATAGATAAGTTTGAATCTGCTATACCTTATATCGATAATATTTTAAGAAATCCTAAGAAGTTTATTGTCAATCAAGAAGAGATTGTTAAAGTAGAACAAGCTAGAAAGACTGGAGTTGAATCTGTAATACATTTGACTCAACATACTAATTTAATTAGAAGTATAGAAGAGAATGGAGATGTTATTCCTTCTAATATTTTAACAATTAACAGAGAAGAGACTTTTGATACTTATGAAAATAGATTTATATATACTTTAATTGGTAATATGATTAATTTTTATAATGAGAGAGTTGGAGGCGGAGCAACTAATAGTTATTATGTTGATAAGAAAGATTTATCTTATAAAGCTAATACTAAGATAGGTAGTGAAGATGTAAAGATAGATTTAACAATACATAGTTTAGATAAGAATGAGACTACTACTCAGAATAGTGGAGCAATTAGTCTTAATGAAAGATTACAAAAGATTAAGATGAATTTAGATGCTTTTACTGCGTCTGATTTATATAAATCTTTAGCAAAGGCTCATGCGATTAAAGTTAGAAGTCCTATTAGAAAAACTAACTTAATTGCGAAAAACCCTAATTTCCAACAAGCTAATATATTATGGGACTTTATACAAAGTTATGTTAATACAGATAAGAAAGAAACTTTAAAAAAAGATTTCTTTGATAAGGGACAAATAAAGGGAGAATATGATAATGCATTTTTAATGCTTTATACTACTAATAAATTAATTAGTGATATTAATAATGGAGCATCTATTGATACTATAATGGAGAGTATGATAGATAGATTAATTGAAAATATATTGGATTCTAATCCAGATGTTTCAGAAGATTTACTTGCGAAGAAATTTTCTAGTTGTATAAAAAGAGTAAAAAAGAGTAATGAGATAAAAAGAGATGTTGTTAGAAGAGTAATTTTTGATAAGATGAAAAGTGAAGTTAATGATATGTCTTTAATATGTAAATTATTAGAGGTGGATAGTGATATTACAAAATAAAATTATAAAATTAATAATGAAGGTTATATCTACTTTATTTATGATACTTGTTATTTTATATTTATCATTTATATTAATACAAAGAATTAATGGTAATAAGAGTATATTTGGATATAGATTATTTACTGTAGTTACTCCTAGTATGGAACCTGTATATAATGTAAATGATGTTGTTATTGTTAGAAATATAAAATATAATGATGTTAAGATAGGTGATGATGTTGCATATCTGGGTAAGATAGGTAATTTAAATGGAAAGATAATTACTCATAGAGTTATAGATATAGATAATTCATCTAGTTATGGTAAAGTATTTACTACTAGAGGTGTTAATAATAAGTATGATGATCCTCCTGTTATGGGGAATCAGATTGTTGGAAAAGTAGAAGGTAAGTTATTTATTATTAATAAGCTTAATCATATACTAAAAAATAAATATGGTTTCTTCTTTTTAGTATTTTGTCCTTTAATACTTATTATGTCATTTGATATTGCTCAAGCTGTAATAGAGGCTAAGATAGATAAAGGAGAGTTAATTTCCATTGATAGGGGGAATATAGATGAAGAAGATGATATCATCTAGAGAAGAGAAGTTTTATAAAGGTTTACAAGCTACATACGACATACGTAAAAAGATAAGAAGACGTAGTATCTTATTTGCGTTATTTATATTTGGTGTAAATATTTATGCATGGTTTGTTTATGTTTCGAAAGCAAGAGTTGGAGTAGATGCCTCTGTTGCTTCTTGGGATATTAACTTTTTGGAAAAGAACAATGTAATTTCTCAAATAGATTTAGGAATTGATATTTATCCTGGGATGAAGAATTGGGAAAAAGTAATAGATGTTAAGAATAATTCTGATGTTAAAGCTAGGTTTACTATGAAAGTAATAAAAGCTACTTTGTTTGGAGAAGAATTATTTGATAATAATACTTCGTATAGTGATATGTTAAATACTTTTAAAGGGAAGTTACCATTTATAGTTACACTTAAAACTTCAAAAGAAGTGATGGATAAGAGAGATACTGCTACATTTAATACTTCTGTTGAATGGGAATATGAAAATAATAAGGCTTATTTTCCAGTATTAAAACCATATAAATATGATCCTTCTATTCCATATTATGTTAAGAATGGTAATAATTATTCTGAAGTTAATTTAGATGAGAATGTTTTTAATGCACTTAGAAATAATTTATATATGAATAAAGATGATGCTGATACTTATATTGGTGAAGAGTGTGCTAAATATAAAAAGGCTACTAATAAGGCTTGTTTATTCTATATGGTAGAGTTGGAGGCTTCTCAAATAAATGAATAGATAGTATATACTATCTTTTTTTTGTAGTTTGTGTTATAATATGTGCGAGGTGAACTATGGGCAGAAGTAGTTGGTTTGATTGTTATGTTGTAGCAAAAAAATATTATGATTTAAATGGCCATTTAGTTATGTCTACTAATTATATGTTAGATGGTCTTTCTATTGGAAGATGGGTTTCTAACCAGAGACATAGAATTAAAGCTGGAACTCTTGATAGTTATCAGGTTGAATTATTAGAAGATATTGGTATTAATTTACCTCATAAAAATTTATTTTGGGAAGAAAAATATAAATTATTAAAAGAATATTATGAGAAGTATGGAGATTTATATATTAATTATGATTATATTATAAAGGGATTTAGACTAGGACATTATTTATATAAACAAACTAAATTATATAATTCCGGTAAATTATCTATTGAACAGATGAGGCAGCTGGAAGAAATAGGATTAATTACTGATTATAATGAACATAGATTTGAAATTGGTTATAGTAAAGCAGCAGAGTATTACAAAAATTTTAATCATTTATTAGTACCATCGACTTATTGTACAGAAAATTCATTTGCGCTTGGTAATTGGATAATATGTCAGAGAAAAAAATATATAAAAGGAACATTTGATGATGATAGACTTAATAGGTTATTAGAGATAGGTTTTATACCTGATGTTTTAGAAAAAAATAGATTAGTAGCTGAAAGAGAAAAAAGGGTATATGATTTATTTAAGTCATATGGTTTTAAGATTAGAAGTAATGATGTAATTTCTAGATATCCTATTGATATTGTTAAAAAAATTATAGAATATATGTTAAAAAATGATATTGATATAATAGATGATAATAAGAATTTAAATCCAATGTTTTATGTTACTAGTGTAAAAGAATTAAAAGAAAAATATAATGTTAATATTAATAGTAAACCACTTTCTAAGAAGAGAAGTAAGAAAAAGGTTCTATGGACAGATTACTTGAGAATGCAAATAGAATATGTTAATAAAAATGGTGAAGAAGTACCAGAAGATTATGAAGTAGATGGAATTAAACTAGGTGAGTGGGTAGCTTATAATAAGAAGAAAAGTGTTAAAAAGAAAAAGATTGAAATAATTGGTTTAGGTACTATTACTAGTTATAATGATTTACTTTGGAATAAGAAGTATAAAGTATTAATTAAATATTATAATCAGTATGGTAATTTAGATGTTTCTAATGATTATGTATTTGAAGGAGTACATTTAAAAAAATTTATTGATTCACAAATAGATGGATATAAAAAAGGTAGATTGTCAGAAGATAGATATCTAAAATTAAAAAAAATCAATCTGTTTAAAAATATAAAGAAAAAGTAGAGGAATATGAGTAAAAAATTATTTTGGAAAAGTTATTTAAAAATAGTTATTGACTATATGAATAAGAATAATACTGATATTATAGACAATGATTTGATAGTAGATGGTGTTAATATAGGTCAATGGGTTAAAGAACAAAAAGAGGCATTTTTTTCTAATAATTTAGATAAGAATAAAATGGATTTATTAATAAGATCTGGTATTTTAAAAGGTTCTGTAGATGCTTGGATAAGTATGTATGAAAAGGGGAAAACTGATGTAAAAAAATTAAGACTATTTAGTTATTCTAATTTTGATTATTTTGATATAGGTTTTGTTAAAGCTAAAGAGTATTATGATTTTTTTAATCATTTATTAATACCTGAGGATTATTCTTGTGAAGATGGATTTTTGTTAGGAGAGTGGATTGATAGACAGATTATAGAGATAAAAAAAGATAGATTAAGTAAGGATAAAATAGATAAATTAATTTCTATAGGTTTTATATTCGATAGCGAAAAGAAAAACAAAATATATTATGACAAGTATGTTGAATTAACTAATCAGCTTGAAATATTTGCTCCTCTTGCTTGTTTTTCTCCTGATATAAAGAAACTTTGTTTATATCCTAAGGATAGACTTGTGGTATTATTTTTACATATGAAGTCTAGAAAGATACCTATTCGTGTTTGGGGTAATAAACTTAGTCCTATACTTTTTGAGAAGGATGATACTAAGTTATTAAAAAAATATGGTATAGATATTGATAGTTTATATAAGAAATATTGGTTTATAAAAAAATAAAGCTTTTTAGCTTTGTTTTTTCTGTGTAAATGTAATATTTATTGATAATAGTATTTTATCATTTTTTGTTACTAAATTTGTATCATCTTCGTTAGTCATTTTATTATCATTACCATCATACCATTCTATGTATACTCTAATAACTTTATTTCCTGTATTATGAGTTCTTGTTCCTTCTATTTTACCATTTGTAATATTTGTAGTTATTCCATCTATTGTATATCTTATTGCTCGTAAATCTTTTATTTTGGAATCATCGGCAGGTTTTGTATCTATTTCATATGTAAAGTCTGTATCTACGTCGTTAGCATCTATTGAAATGTCATAGTATCCTATAGAACCTGGGGCAATAATATTTTCTTTTGTATGAGTAGTAGCCAGGAAGTATGGTTTTATTTTATTTGTTAATTCTTTTTTACCAGCAATATATTCATTATTTAGTTTTATATTCCAGCTAGCTAGTCTTAGTTCAGCTTTTTCTTTCATTCTTTCTATGTATTTTGCGTATGATCTTTGTAGTATGAATGAAAGCATTAGGACTACTGCTAACATAAACATTCCAAATTTTAATAATTCTTTTTTCATATGACCTCTTTATTATAGTTATTATATCATATTATATTAAATTGTGATAAGATTAAATTGGTGATATTATGGAAGATATTTATAATGAACTTATGTGGATTACTGCCGGTTATTATGGAATAGAAATGTGTGATGAATATTTATTAAAAGAGTATGCTTTAAATGATATATCAAAATATATAGAAGAGTTTATAAGTACTAATAAAATTACATTTAATTTATATGAAGAAGCTAAGAAATTAAGTGATAGGGTAAAGTTACAAGATGCATTACTTTTACTTAATAGAATGAAATATTCTATGGAATTGGTTTTTATAATTAAGAATAAATTAAAATTACTTGGGAAAAGAGATTATTTTTTATAATCTTTTTATTATATAAATTGAATATTTATATAAAATAAGATATAATATGACGTATTCGAGGTGGTTTTTTTGAATATACTTATTTATTTTGTATTAGCATTAGTTTTATTTAGTTTAATATTACTTATTGATAGTCGTAGTAAAATTGATTATAAGGATAAGATTGTTATATCTAATTTATATATTATATTGATATCTATTATTATGAGTAAGAATTATGATTTTAATAGTAATTTATTTATTATATTTTTATTTATTATGTTTATAGATGTTATATATAGTAGTTATATTTTAGATAAAGATATTATTAAGAATGGTGGATTATTATATTATTTTGTACTTATAGTGATTGGATATATAATTAATTCTTTATTTATAAATAATAGTAGTAATGGCATTAGTGAGTTTAGAATAGTTGTATGGGTATTTATTGGGTTATATATTTATAATCTGTTTAAAGGTATTAATTTTAAGAGTAATGACAAGATTGATAAAGAGAGTGTTATAGTTAGTTATGCTAAGATGAAGAATAAATATAATTTGAGTTATTCTAAGAGTAATAATTTAATAATTTATAGTATAATGATATATAACAATAGAAGAAGACCTAGTATATTAAGAGAGTTTGATAATTTATTGTATAGATTTAATGGTAAGAGATATAAGAGTGGTATTATGCAGATAGATAGTAATAATATTATTAGTGATATTGATAGTATTAATTACGTTTATAAAGATATAGTTAAGAGTAAGAGTAAGGATTATAAAAAGATATTATCTAAATATAGTGATAGTAGTGAGATAATAGAAATATATGAGATAATAAAAGGGTTTTCCAAATAGGTGATTTATGCTAGTGAATGATAAGTTTAAAGATTATGAGTTAATTGATACTTCTTGTGGAGAAAAGTTAGAAAGATGGGGAGAAATTTATTTACTTAGACCTGATCCTCTAATTATATGGGATAGAGGTAATTTAAGGGATAAATATAAGATTGATGCTCATTATCATAGAAAAAATACTGGTGGTGGATATTGGGAAAATATTAGTAGTGTTCCTAGTAGATGGACTATTACATATAGAGATTTAGTATTTAATATAAAACAAATGGGTTTTAAACATACTGGTTTATTTCCTGAACAAGCTAGTAATTGGGATTTTATGATAGATAAGATTAGTAATTCTAAGAGAAATATTAGAGTACTTAATTTATTTGCTTATACAGGAGGAGCAACTCTTGCTTGTATGAAGGCTGGGGCTCATGTTACACATGTTGATTCTTCAAGAGGAATGGTAGATTGGTGTAAGGAGAATGTTTCTAGTAGTAAGTTAGATCCTACTAAAGTTAGATATATAATAGATGATGTTATTAAGTTCGTACAAAGAGAAATAAGAAGAGGAAATAAGTATGACGCTATAATAATGGATCCTCCATCATATGGTAGAGGGGCTAATGGAGAAGTATGGAGTTTAGAAAATAACTTATCATACTTGGTTAAAATATGTAGTGAAATATTAAGTGAAGAACCATTATTCTTTTTAATTAATTCATATACTACAGGTATTTCTAGTACTTCTTTATATAATATGCTTAGTATAATTATGGATAAATATAATGGGAATATATCTCATGGAGAGGTTGGTATTAAATCTAAGGATGGATTTATATTACCATGTGGAATATATTGTAGATGGGAAAGTTAAATGTATTATATGAAGATAATCATATTATAGTAGTAGAGAAAGAGGTTAATTTACTTAGTCAAGGTGATATTACAGGTGATGATAATTTACTTGATAGAGTTAAATTATATATAAAAGAAAAATATAATAAACCTGGTAATGTATATGTAGGGCTTTTACATAGATTAGATAGAGTAGTGGGTGGAGTTATGGTTTTTGCTAAGACTAGTAAGGCTGCTTCTAGACTTAGTTTAGATATTAAAAATCATAATTTTTATAAAGAGTATATTGCTTGCTGTCATGGTAAGGTTGAAAGACGTGGAGAATTTATTGATAATTTAGTTAAGTTAGATACTAATACTATAGTTAGAAGTGATGGTAAGAGAAGTGAATTATCATATGAATTATTAGAATATAATAGTGATAAAGATATTAGTTTAGTTAAAATAAAATTAAAGACAGGCAGACATCATCAAATAAGAGTACAGTTTGCATCTCGTAATCATCCATTATGTAGTGATAATAGATATGGGAAAGAAAATGGAGATATTGCTTTATTTGCTTATAAGTTGTCTTTTTATCATCCTATAAGTAAAGAATTAAAAACATTTAAATTATTACCTAATAATAGATGGTTTAATTATTTTAAAATAGAAGATTTATTATAATATTAATATTGTATAGAAAATAAAGGTATGCTATAATTTATGGTAGTATAGACGGAGGTCGTTATGGATATAAAGAATATTAAAAACTTTAGAGAAATAGATTTTAAATATGAAGATTTATTAAAAAATAAAGAAGAATTAGAAGAGTTAATTGCTAAAAGAAAAAATACATATGAAGTAGCTTCTAAATTATTTCAAGATAATGGAGAAGATGTTACTACTTTAGATAAGCTAAAAGATGAAATTAGTGAAAATGAAAATACTTTAAAAGTTTATAATGAGACAATAAATTCTCTAACTCCAGTAATGAATATGATGCAAGAAGTTACTGATATGTCTACTAATTATATGATTGATATTAGAAGTGCATTAGTAACTGGTAATTATTCAATTGAAGAGTTAAAGAATAATGCTAATAAAATAAATGTAGAAGTTAACAAAGTACTTGCTGCTGAAAGAGAAAACTCTAAAGAACAAATTATCCATATCGTTAAGGAGTCTGACTTAAATAGAGTATTTGCAGGTGTTACTTGGGCAGTTACTAGATCTGTTAAGTTACTTACTGATAATTATATTACTACTAATGATAAAATAAATGAATTAGAAGAAAGTAAGAGTAAGTTAAAAGAAGAACTAGCTAATAAGACTAATAGATATCAAGAATTAATAGATAATGTTAATAATGATAAAGATATATTAGAAATAAATACATTAGATGAAGAAATTACTTCTATTAGAAGTGAGTTAAATTCTACTATAAAGGAATTACTTGATTATAATAAAAATAAAGAAGATATATTAAGTGAAATAGAATCTTATATAGGTAGTTATGCTCCTAAAGAAGAAGTAAAAGAAGAAACTTTAGAGAATAATGAATTAGAAGAAGAAAAGATAGAAGTTCCAAGTGATGTTATAGATGCTGAATTTAGTATAAATAAAGAAAATAATAATGATACAAAAGAATTAGAAAAAGAAACTTTAGAAAATAAAGAGTTAAAAGAAGTCAATAAACCTGAAGAAATAGAAGCAATAAATGAAGAAGAGGTAGAAGTAAAGCCTGAAGAGATTATGCCTTCTACACCCTCATTAAATAATGAAATAGATTATTCATTTATGAATAGAGTTAGTAGTGGTAAAGTATCAGATAAGTTAATGGGTGAAATAAAAGATACTATTAATGAAAAAGAAGCTATTGAAAAAGATAATGAAATAGATTATTCATTTGTTAATATGGTTAATAAGAATGCTGATAATATAGTTGCTTATAATGGACCTAGTACAAAGGATATAGTAAAAGCTACTGAAAATTATGTTACTGCTCCAAAGAAGGAAGAAAGCTCACATAAATTTAGTATTAAAGGTAAACTATCTAAGTGGATATTTAAAGCAGTATTAGCAGGTGTTGCTGCTATTGGACTATACTTTGGTTTAACTAATAAAAATGAAACTACTGCTACTATGAGTACTTTAGAGGTTGATGCTGATAATGGTGAACATGAAAGAGTTAGAACATCTCTTGCTGTTCAAGATGGTGCAGTATATATTCAATATACTGATGGTATTTCAGAAAAAGTTAGTGTTGTTGATACTAATGGTAATTTGTTACCAGCAGGTACTGAAATATTTGATGCTAGAGGAACTAGTTACACAATAGAAAGATATGAAACTGCATATAATTCTACTGGAGCATATATTGTTGTGATAGTATCTGCTTCTATACTTGCAATGAATGCTGCAAAGGATTTTAAAAATAAATTAAATGGTAGTCAACAGTCTAATGTAAGTGAAGTTCATGAAAATGAAATTAATAATGAAACGTTACCTAGTAACAAGCTTGAAAATACTCAAGAGTTAGAACCAGTACAAGTTGATAATACAGAAAAATTTGTTCCACCTATGGAAGTACCTGTTGGAGCAGAAGAAATATCAAATGATGATATTTTAAAATCAGTAGAAGAAAATGATACAGATACACTAGTTGTAGATGATTATAAGTTTGTTCCACCTATGGAATTACCTGATGAAAATCCGTTTGAAGTAAAAAATGTTTCTAATACTAAAGAAAAAATAAAGAAATTAGTTAATGATATTAATGCAGTTAATGTAGGTTCAGGAGCTTATTATAATGGTTCAAAAAATATAATAACTAATTTACCAGCTGAACAATTAGTTTTACCTAGTGGATATGATTTAGAAAATGGTAAGATTACAAATCATGAAGATATAGAATTAGAAGTTACATCATTTGTTAAAGTAAATAATGATTTAAGTGATGAACTAGCTAAACAATTAACTAAAAAATAAGGAGGTAAAATGATTAAAGAAGGGGAAGTTATTGTATTAGATAACGATAAAGAATATTTTTGCTTAACTAAATGTAATTATAAAGGTGTAAATTATTTGTACTTAGTTGGTAATTTTACTCCAGCTGAAGTTATGTTTGCTAAAGAAGTATTAATTAATGGACAAGTAGAAATAGAAGAAGTTAATGATCAATTAAAGTCAGTATTATTAGATGAGTTTAATAAATTAATTAAGAAAGATGATGAATAATCGTCTTTTTTTAATTGCATTTATTAAATATTTTTGATACTATTAATATAGATTATAGAATAGAGGGATATATATGGATATAAATGTTATTTTAAAATGGGTTACTACAGTACCTGGAATATTTATTAGTTTGGGAGTAGTACTATTATTTATGGCAATTATTATATTAATTGCGACTAGCATTAGTAAGAAACGTGAAAAGGTTGAAGAGGTTGAGGATACTCCAGCTCCTGTACAAAATGTTGAGAGTGTTGGTGCTCCTGTACAAGAAGGAGTTATGCCTACTCAAGTTACTGATAATTTAGAACATGCTCAAAATGTTGAGCCAGTTAATACTTTTGCTCCTAATACTACTGTTATTAGTGATATGAATATGAGTGATCAATTTGTTCCTACTCCAAATCCAACACCTGTGATGCCACAAAATGATGTAAATCAAATGGTAATGCCTACTAATGAGGTGGTACAACCTGTTCAAACACCAGTAATGCCACAACCTACGGTTGATAATACTTTTGTTAATCCAACACCAGTAGATGTTATGCCTACTCAAGTAAATAATCAAGTTGTTGATCAATATAGCGCTAATGTTCCAACATATACAGAACAAACTGTTGTTACTCCTGCAGTTACACCAGTACAGGTTCCACAAGCACCAGTTGAAATACCTGCTGTGCCAGTTAATCCAACATATACAGTACCAACACCAATTGCTACAAACCCAGCACCAGTTGTTGAAGATTTACCAATGTATCAAACGCAAGAAACAGTACCAGTAATGCCACAATCTATGCCAGAAGTTTCTACTGTTAGTCAACCTACAGTATATGGAGGAGTTAGTCCAGTTGTTAATGTTCCTGTAGTAGAGGAAAAACCTCATCAAATATACGGAGGAGCAAATCCATTAGATAATACTCAACCAATACCAACAGTTAATAATACAACAGCATATAATATGCCTGAAGTTACTAATACACCGGTTGATAATTTTCAAAATTTTAATCAATAAAGATAGTATGTAAATACTTTCTTTTTTTTGTTATAATGAAGTTGGTGATATAATGAAAAAAATTTCAATACTTGCACTTCATCTTGGATATGGTGGAATAGAAAAAGCAGTTGTTAGTTTAGCTAATATATTATCTGAAAGATATGAAGTAGAAATAGCTTGTTGCTACAAGATGTATGAAAAAGAATGTTTTACATTAAATGATAATGTAAAAGTAAGATACTTGATGGGAGATTTAAAACCTAATAAAAAAGAGTTTTTAGAGTTAGTTAAATCACATAAGTTCATTGGAGCTTTTAAAGAGGGACTTAAGAGTTTTAAAATACTTAGTTTGAAGAAAAGAAATATGATTAATTATATTAAAAATTGTGATTCTAAATATGTTATTGCGACTCGTGATGTATTCTTTGATTGGTTAGGTGAATATGGTAAGAGTGATACTATTAAAATAGGTTGGGAGCATGCTCATTATCATGGTAATATGAAGTATGCTGATAATATAGTTAGATGTAGTAAAAAGTTAGATTATTTAGTACTTGTTTCTAATAATTTAAAAAAATATTATTATGAAGAGTTAAGAGGTAATAAGTGTAGATGTTTATATATACCTAATGTTATTGATAATATACCTGATGAAGTAGCTAGTTTAAAGAATAATAGATTAGTTAGTGTAGGTAGACTTTCTCCTGAAAAAGGTTTTTTAGATTTAGTTAAAATATATAAGAAATTAAATACTACAGTTCCACTTGATATAATAGGGGACGGTAGTGAAAGAGAAAAGATAGAAGCATATATAAAGAATGAAAATATTAAAGGTATTACATTACATGGTTTTAGAGATAAGGAATATATTGATAAGATACTTAATAAGAGTAGTGTATATTTAATGACTAGTTATACAGAGAGTTTTGGTATTGTATTAATTGAAGCTATGAGTCATGGAGTTAGTCCAGTAGCATTTGATGATGCTGAAGGAGCACGTGAGATTATAAGTAGTGGTAGAAATGGATATTTAATTAAGAATAGAAATTTTGATGCATATGTTAAGAAAGTTAATGATTTACTTGATGATTATTCTCTTAGAAAAAGACTTGGTAAGGAAGCGAGAAATGATTCTAAGAATTATACCAGTGATATTATCAAATATAAGTGGTTTGATATTATAGAGGGCAAATATGGAAAAAAGAAAAAGTAAGATAATGTTTATTAGTAGTTGTGGTGGTCATTTGACTGAGTTATTACAACTTAAGGAATTAATTAATAAATATAATAGTATAGTTGTTACAGAGAAGAGTAGTGATAATATTTCTTTGAAATCTAAGTATAGAGTTAAATATTTGGTACATGGTAGTAAAGATCATATGCTTACTTATCCTTTTATATTTTTATATAATTCTATTAAATCATTGTTTATATATTTAGCTTTTAGACCTGATTATATTATTTCTACAGGTGCTCATGTAGCAGGAGTTATGTCTTTAATTGGTAAAATATTTGGTAGTAAAGTTATATTTATTGAGACATTTGCGAATACTTCTAGTCGTACTGTTACTGGTAAATTATTATATCCATTTTGTGATTTATTTATAGTACAGCATAAAGAGATGCTTAAATTATATAAAGATGCTAAATATGGAGGTTGGATATTTTGATATTAGTTATACTTGGTACTCAGGATAAGAGTTTTGAAAGATTAATTAGAGATGTTGAAGAGTTAGTTAAAAAAAATATTATAAAAGATAAGGTAATTGTACAGAGTGGTTATACTAAATATAAGAGTGATATATTAGAGATAGTTCCATATCTTAGTCAGGATGATTTTGATAAGTATATAAAAGATGCTAAATATATAATTACTCATGGAGGAGTTGGTAGTATACTTACTTCGTTAAAATACTCTAAGAAGGTTATTGCTGTACCTAGACTTTCTAAATATAAGGAACATACTAATGATCATCAGATACAAATAATAGATAAATTTACTAAAGATAAATATATATTATCTTATATAGAAGATGGATTAGAGGAATGTGTTAAAAAGATTAGTTCTTTTAAACCTAATAAATATGTTTCTAATAATAGTAAGTTTGTTGATATGATAGATAATTATATAGTAGATAGTAATCATTGTTCTTGGTTAAATAAGATATTTAGATAGTTTACATATTTTAGATATATTTGATGGAAATATATCTTTTTTTTTGATAAAATAAGATAGGTGATTTTATGAAAAAGAAAAGTTTATTTATAGTAATTATAGTATTTATATTAATGGTTTTAATTGGAAGTATTGTTTTATATATAGATAGTATTAGAAAAGACCATGCGCTTGTTATTAAGAATATGAGTAAGATAGGTGGATTATATGATAAATATAATGAATCTATTAATAAGTTTGAAGATTATAGAGAGAGTTTATATGAGAAATATTTAGGGGATGTATATTTTGAAAATATAGATAAGAAACATAAAAAGATAGAAGAAGAATTAGTTAAATATGAAAAGATAGTTGAAGATCTTGAAAATGAGGCAAGTGAGCTTGGTAAATATTGTTTAAATGTCTATTATCCTGATTCTCAAATTAATTTGAAGTGTAAGGGATATAGAGATAGTTATGAACAAATAAATAATTCTTATGTTAGAGATATTAGTGAATATAATAAGAATATTGATCAATATAATAAATTAGTTACTAGTGATAAGAAGATTAAGAAAATTATTACTACCAGAAATTATATTGATTATAATAAAGATGGAGAAATGGAAGGTAAATAATGGTTAAGGAAAAGAAAAAGTGGTCTTTAAAGAAAAAGTTAGTTGTTATATTTGGATCTATTATATTATTATTTAGTAGTTCTTTTGCTTTTTTATTATATGGACCTTGGGATGGATTTAGAAATTTTTGGATTACTAGTGCGATGACTACTATGACACATCAATATTTAGCTACTATGTTTTATAGTAAGAAGACTATTGATAAGGTGCTTTCTAAAAATATTATAGTTGAGGCTAGTGGTATTACTGATACTAGTAAGATTAAATTTAGAAAGTATACTACTAGTATTTATAGAAATAAATATGATAAAGAGATATTAACTAAAGATAAGGGTAATGATTTATATAAAGTTATTAAGGTTAGTGGTAAGGGATATCAAGGCTTTTTAGTTGCGATATATGATCCTTCTAGAGTAGGTATAGCAACTACTGCTTATCTTGGTAAAAGAGGAGAAGATATACTTACTGTTAGTAGAAGAGAAAAAGCTATTATTTCTATGAATGCTGGTGGATTTTATGATCCTGATTGGAATAGTAATGGCGCATTACCACATGGTACTGTAATTAGTCGTGGTAAAGTAGTTAGTGATTTTGAAGATGCTAGAGTAGGTGGTGGATTTATTGGATTTGATAAAGACAATAAATTAGTACTTGGTTCTATGAGTAAGGATGAGGCCATTAAGAGAGGTTTAAGAGATGCGATAGAGTTTGGTCCATTCTTAATAATAAATGGTAAGAGAAGCTTTATTAAAGGTAATGGTGGATGGGGTATTGCTCCTAGAAGTGCTATTGGACAAAGAAAAGATGGTATTGTACTTTTCTTAGCTATTAATGGTAGAATCCCTTCATCTATTGGAGCTGGTATGGTTGATTTATGTGATGTAATGGAAAATTATGGAGCATATAATGCAGCTAACTTAGATGGTGGTTCATCTACTGAACTTGTAATAAATAATAAGATTATTAATACACCTGTTGCTGGTGGTAGATATGGACTTAGAGATATGTCTACTTTCTGGGTTGTTAAATAATTAATTTTTTGATAAAATTTCAGTAGGGAGTGATGGTATGTCATTAAGTAGTAAATGCGGAGATCCAGTATTAGCATATATTTTATCTATAGTACAAAATGGTATGAAATTAATTCAAATAATTGTACCTATTGTCATGATAATAATGCTTGCTGTTGGTTTTTTTAAGATGACTATGGATCCAGAAGGTAAGAGTTTTGGATGGAAGAACATAAGAGTAATAATATTTTCAGGAGCTGTAATATTTTTTATACCTATGGTGATTAATATTACATTTGATATTATTGGTAAAGCATTTGATGTTAACTTTAGTATAGTAAATTGTTGGAATGCTGCGAGAAATGCTAATGTAGAAAGTGGATTAGATAAGTAGATTTATATCTACTTTTTTATTTTGTAAATAAGAATAAAATTATGTAATTAATTTATTTTATTTGTTATAATTATACATAATGGAGGATATATGAAAAGATATGGTAAATATTTAGTTATTTTAATTCTTCTTATTAGTGTTTTATTTGTTGGTTTAAATAGTAAAAAAATAAATATTAATAAGAAAAAAGTGAGTGAGGTTACTGGTACTACAAAGTATTATGATTTTTCTAGTAAGAGTGAGATTTCTAGCAAGTATTCTTATTCTAATTTGTTTTATACAAAGAATACTACTTTTGAAGTATTAAAATCACCTAGTGCTGCGACATATACTCTTAGTGATGGATATAGATTGTTTGATTCTTTAACTATGATTAATGAGGGAGAAGAAATTTGGATTCTTATTAGAAATTGTGGATATGGTCCTGATGGTGAAGTAGTTGATGCGTTATTAAAACAAGTAGATTTTAAGAAATGGACTTCAGCTGGTTCATATACAAAGATAGAATTATATCCATTACAAACCTATAATAATCAATTAAATCCTAGTTCAGCAGCATATGATCATTCATATCCTAAAGCAGGGGAAGGATTACCTATAATTTTTGCTACATATATCTTTAATGGTGAAGTAGAAGTAGATGTTACATATTATAAGGGAGGAACTTATAATAAAGATACTAATACTGGGGAACTTTTAGGTATTACTAATTCAAATGCAATGTATTATGATATAGATTCTGATTTTGGAGCAGCCGGTATTAGTAAAATATTTGGTGGTAAAGAAGGATTTAGACCAATTACTGGTAAGTCTGATATTTACTATAATAAAAACCAAAAAGCTACTCTTGATTCTAAATTAGTTACTATGAATGAGGCAAGTAATGGTTTAGCTGTAAATCAGTATACTATGGGTAGAAGTGTAGATGGACTTTTTTATCAAACAGCAGCTTATGTTACTACAGATAATATAGAAGATTCTACATATAAGTTTAAATATTCAGGTGGTTCTGCTGGAATTTTATATGCATTTGTTTCGCCTTATAGATATAAACAACCTAATCCAATAAAGACTACTTCTAGTAAGAAATTAATTAGTGGTGAGGATTTAAATTATTTTATAGATGTAGTTATTCCTAATAATTATTTCAGTTCAGCGTTAAAGTTTGATGAAGTATATCCTACAATTAAGACGGGTAAATTTAATAAGTTGATTGTTGAAGATATAGTTGATTCAAGTTTAAGAGTAGATGTAGTTGAAGTAGAAGATGAATTAGGTAATTTTCTGGATTCTAAATTTGATATAGTTAAGACTCCTGTTGGAGATAAAACTAAAGTTTCTGTTAGTGTAAAAGATATAGCTACTTTTGATGATTTTAAATTTTATAATAAAAAATATAGAGTAGTAGTAACAGTATCTTTAAAAGATAATGCAACATCTCCTATATCAAACAAGGCTACTGTAGAGGTATGTAATAGTGGAGATTGTGATACTACCAATAGTAATATCAATAAAATTAGAGGATATTATAGAGTTATTACTAATTATTATAAAGAAAATTCTGCTCAGTCATTAGGTGATTCAAAACTTACTGAAGTAGAAGCTGGTAGTAATTATAGTACAACCGGTTTAACTAATATTCCTGCTGGATATGAGTTGGTAGAAATACCAAATAATGCGCATGGTGAAAATATTAGTCATGATGAAGTAGTAAATTATTATTATAGATTAAAGAAATATACTGTTACAGTTAAATATTATTTAGAAAATACAACTGATTCAGTAATGGATGATAAAGTTATTACTAAGAGTCATGGAGAGGCATATACTACAGATACTAATGGATTACCAAGTAAATATGAAGTTAAGAATAATCCTGCTAATAAGAGTGGAACATTAGTAAAGAATGAAGAAGTAATATATTATGTTGGATTAAAGAAAGCTAAGTTAGTAGTTAAATATTTAAAAGAAGATAATACACCATTATATCCACAAGAAGAAAAAGAATTATTATATGATTCTATATATAGTACTACTCCAAAGAATGATGAACATTATAAAGTAGTAGAAATTATAGGTAAAGAGAGAGATACTGTAGATAAAGATAATATAGAGGTAATTTATAAGTATAAGTTAAAAGATAGTGAAATAGATACTAGTATTACTATGAGTGGTGATAAGGATATTAGTGATTTATCTAAATTAATAAATTATGATATTAATTATAGAGCAGTAATAAAGCATTATAATGGAAATACAGTTATAAAGATAGTAGATACTATACCTTACAAAATAGATACAGATAAATCCATATTAAATGGTGGAGTATATGATCAAGATAATTTAACAATTACTTGGACATATAATTGGAACAATATAACATTCACTGATAATACTAAGGACATTACAATAAATGCTAAATTAAAATATATAGATGTTCCTAATACTACTAAATTAATAACTAATAAAGTAGAAGGATATTTAGAAAAAGATGGTAAGACTAATAAAGTAATTACTACAATAAGTAGTAAAGTAGGAATACCTTCTAAAGTAGTAGTAAAACACTTAATAAAAGGAACTAATGATAAATTAGGAGAAGATGTTATTATTACAGATAAAGTAATAGGAGATAGTGTTAGTATAAAAGAGATAGAAAAAGAAGGATATAGAGTAGTAGAGAAACCAGTAGAAGTATTTACTATAGAAGATAAGGTAGTAGAAAAGATTTATTATTATGAGAAGATAAAAGTAAAAGTTACTACTAAATCAAATAATCCTGGCGGAGAAATAGTAGGAGATGAAGAGATAGAATATGGAAAAGATTCTACTCCAAATAAGATAAAGATAAGAACTAAGAGAGGGTTCTTAATAGGTAGAGTATTAATAAATGGAAAAGAGATAAATATACCTAAAGATAAAGAATACTTAGAGATAGATAATTTTGATAATTTAAAAGAAGATAAATTAATAGAAGTATTCTATAAAGAGGGAGAAGTTAATCCAGAGACAAGTAATAATATAAGTAGTATTGTATTATTAGTAAGTATAATTATTATTAGTACTATATCAGTATTTATGTATAGAAAAGTTAAAAAATCTTAAAGAAGATAAAAATATCTTCTTTTTTTGTTATAATATGAATGAGGTGAATTATGAAAAGAATAATGGATGGTAATGAAGCTTGTAGTTATGTTTCATATAAATTTAGTGAGGTTGCTGGAATATATCCTATAACACCTGCTTCTTCTATGGCAGAACTTACTGATAAATGGAGTAATTTAGGAGAGAAGAATTATTTTAATACTAGTGTTAAAGTAGTTGAGATGGAAAGTGAAGCTGGGGCTATTGGTATGGTTCATGGTGCTTTAAGAAATGGTATGTTATCTACTACTTATACTGCTTCTCAAGGATTATTATTAATGTTACCTAATATGTATAAAATAGCAGGGGAATTATTACCTGGAGTTATAAATGTTGCGAGTAGAACAATTGCGACACATGCATTAAGTATATTTGGAGATCATCAAGATATATATGCTGCGAGAAGTACAGGGTGGGCAATGCTTGCTTCTTCTTCAGTGCAAGAAGTAATGGATTTAACAGGAGTAGCTCATTTATCTGCGATAAAGTCTTCTGTTCCATTTATTAATTTTTTTGATGGATTTAGAACTAGTCATGAATTACAAAAAGTAGATGTAATAGATAGAGATAAATTATATAAATTAATAGATAAGAATAAATTAAATGAATTTAGAAAGAAAGCTATGAATATACATATGCCTGCGACATATGGTAGTGCACAGAATGGTGATATATATTTTCAAAATGTAGAGGCTAGAAATAGTTATTATGATAATACTTTTGATATAGTTAATAGTTATATGGAAGAAATAAATAAAATTACTGGGAAGGATTATAAACCATTTAATTATTATGGATCTAGTAAAGCTACTTTAGTAATAGTAGCGATGGGTAGTGTTGTTGAGACTATTAAAGATACAGTAGATTATTTAAATAAGAATGGATATAATGTTGGAGTTGTAAATGTACATTTATATAGACCTTTTTCATCTAAATACTTTTTAAAAGCTATTCCTAAGAGTGTTAAGAAGATAGCAGTACTTGACAGATGTAAAGAAGCTGGTAGTTATGGAGAACCTTTATATTTAGATGTATGTAAAGTATTAAAAGAATTAGATATTAAAGTAGATGTATATGGTGGTAGATATGGATTATCTAGTAAAGATACTACTCCTTCTATGATAAAGGGAGTATATGATTTTATTAATAGTACTAATGCACATAGTAATTTTACTGTTGGTATAGAAGATGACGTTACTAATTTGAGTATTAAATATGATAAGTTTAGTTTACCTTGTAAAAAGGGAGATGCTTCTATATTAGTATATGGATATGGATCTGATGGTATGGTTGGTGCTAGTAAGGATTTACTTCATATTACAGGTGAAAATACTAATGCTTATGTACAAGGATATTTTCAATATGATTCTAAGAAGAGTGGTGGATATACTATATCTCATTTAAGATTTAGTAATAATAATATTAGAAGTAGTTATTATGTAGATGAGGCTAATCTAGTAGTATGTACTAAAGATAGTTATTTAAATAAATTAAATATGTTAGATAAGATTAAAGATAATGGTATATTTGTTATTAATAGTAGAATGGATTCTGATAAAATACTTAGAATGATGAGTAGTCATGATAAGAATATATTGAAGATTAGAAAAGTATCTATGTATGTAATAGATGCTAATGCTATAGCAGAAGAAGCTAATTTATCTGGTAAGATTAGTACTATAATGGAAGCTGTTATATTTAAATTAGGTAAGATAGTACCATATGATTTTGCGATTAATAAGATAAAAGAGTCTATTAAAGTTAAATTTGATAGTAAGGGTAGTGATATAGTAAATGCTAATTTATTAGTACTTGATAAAGTAGAAAAAGCTATAAAAGAAGTTAAGATACCTAATGTAGATTTTGTTAAAGAGTATCCTAAGAGTAAAAATTATTATGATATTATCGATAGTTTAGAAGGGGATAAGTTAAAAGTATCAGATTTTATTAATAAGGCAGATGGAGTTAGTGAAGCTGGTTCTAGTAGACGTGATAAGAGAAATGTTAGTGATATGGTACCTAGTTGGGATAGTAGTAATTGTATTAACTGTAATATGTGTGCATTAGTTTGTCCTCATGCTGTTATTAGACCTTTCTTATTAGATGAGAAAGAAGTAATGGATGCTGATGATGAGTTAGTTAAGAAATTAATTGATATTAAATTAGGTGATAAGACTTATAAATATGCTATTGGTGTATCGATTGAAGATTGTACAGGATGTGGATTATGTGTAGAGGTATGTCCTGGTAAGCGTGGTATTAAAGCGTTAATGATGAAGATGAAAGAAGATATTTATAAAGATAAGGAAAATATTAGTAATAAATATCTATTTGAAGAAGTTAGTTATAAAGAGGATGTTACTCCTAATAATACTGTTCGTGGTAGTCAATTTGTTAAACCTAAGTTTGAGTTTAGTGGAGCATGTGCTGGTTGTGGAGAAACACCATATTTGAAGCTTTTAACACAGTTATTTGGAGATAGAATGATAATTGCTAATGCAACTGGTTGTTCATCTATTTATGGAGCATCTAATCCATCTTTTCCATATTCTGTTCCTTGGGCTAATTCATTGTTTGAAGATAATGCTGAATTTGGATATGGAATGAAGATAGCAGATCTTGCGATGAAAGAGAGAATTGTTAATATAATAAATGATAATATTAGTTTAGTTAAAAAGAGTGAAAAAGAAATATATTTAAATTATGTTAATGAACAAAGTATTGATAATGCTAAAGAATTATTAAAGATAATAGATAATAGTAGAATAGATGAATTAAAAGAATTAAAAGATTTTATTATACCTAAGAGTGTATTCATGATAGGTGGAGATGGATGGGCATATGATATTGGATTTAATGGAATTAATCATGTGTTAGCTTCAGGAGAAGATGTTAATATATTAGTACTTGATACTGAAGTTTATTCTAATACTGGAGGACAAGCTAGTAAGAGTAGTAGAAGAGGAGCAGTTGCGAAGTTTGCTTCTAATGGTAAGAAGAATGCTAAGATGAATTTAGCAAAGATTGCTTTAACATATGATAATGTATATGTTGCGACTATAAGTATGGGGGCAAATCCCGCTCATGCAATAAAGATATTAAAAGAAGCAGAAGCATATAAAGGACCAAGTATAGTTATAGCTTATTCTCCTTGTATTGCTATGGGAATACTAAAAGGAATGAGGAGTGCTATTACAGAAGAAAAAGATGCTACTTCATCAGGATATTTCCCATTATTCCACTATAATCCAGAGAATAAAGAATTTAAGGTAGATAGTAAGGCTGATTTTAGTAAGTATGAGGCTTTCTTAAATGGAGAAGGAAGATACAAGAATTTAGCTAAATTAAATGATAAGAGTAGTGAAATATTAGAGATGCAGAAAAATGATTCTATGAAAGATTATTTATATTATAAAAAATTAGAAGAGACTGAATAGTCTCTTTTAGTTATTTAAATTTTAAATATTAGTGTTATAATAGTAATAATAGGAGAGTTGTATGAAAAAATATATTAAATATTTAGTTGTTTTGTTATTTTTAATTATTGCTTTATTTTATAGTAGTGGTAATAAAAAAATAAGTGTTTTTAATAAGAAATATAATAGGGTTAGTGGAACTACAGAGTATCATGATTTTTCTGATACTAATGCGATTGATAAAGAGTATTCTTATTCAAATATCTTTTTTACTAAAGATACTACATTTGAAGTGTTAAAAGCACCAGGTACTATTGAATATGAAATTGTAGGTAATTATAGAATATTTAAGAAACTTACTATGACTAAGGAAAATGAAGAAATTAAAGTGTTAATTAAGAACTGTGGATATGATAAGAATAATAAGCCAATAGATGTTGTTGTTACTCTTAAAAATTTAGATACTTGGAGTAGTGATTCTAAAGCTATGCTTGAGATAATACCTATGGCTGTATTTAATAATCAAATGAATCCTGGTACTTCATATTATGATAAACAATTTAGTAAGGCTGAAATAGGTATGCCTATATCATTTGCTACTTATGCAGATGATGCTGAAGTAGATGTTTCAATTAATTACTATTATTCAAATACTTATAATAAAGATAAAGATAAAGGTATACCTTTAAATATTACTAAAGTAAATGGTTTATATTATGATATAGATGGTACTGCTAGTAATATGGGACATATAGCAGATGGTAGAGAAGGATTTAAACCTACTACTGGAGTTTCTAATATTTATTATAATAAAAATAAAAAACCTACTGTAGATGGTAGATTAGCAACATTACAAGAAAGAGATAATGGTGTCTATATAGATAGAAATCCATTTAATTTAAGAGTTGAAGCAGTTTTTTATCAAACAGCAGCTTATGTTACTACAGATGATATAAAAGATTCAACGTATACATTTAAATATTCTGGAGCTGGAGCTGGAATTATATATACTTTTGCATCACCTTATAAGTATGATTCAAAGAATCCTGTTAAGAAGAGTGATACTAATAATATATATGGAGCTGCTGGTAGTTCCATTACATATAATATAGATTTTGTTATACCTAACAATTATATGACATCACAATTTGATTTTTCTAAAGTTCATTCTAATATAGTTAATGGAAAAATAACTGCCTTTGAATTTTCTGATACAGTAACAGGTAGTTTAACTGTTAATCATGTAGAAGTATTTGATGCTGAAGGAACAAATGTAAGTAGTAAGTTCCAAATTACTAAGGAAAATATAGATGGTAATACTAAAGTAATTGCTAAAGTGGTGGATACTGCATTATTTAATGAGCCTAAGTTTTATAATGGCAAATATGAGTTAAGAATTAATACTACTTTTACACCAGGTGTTAATTTTCCTGAACTTGCTAATACTGCTGATGTTAAGATTTGTGATAGTACAGGTTGTGTAGTTAAAACAAGTAATACAGAAAAGACACCAATATATTATCAACTAACTAAGAAATTTATAAATGTAGATACCAATCAAGAAATAATACCAACTAAGATGGGACCGTCAACCCCTGGTGCAGTTATAAATGATGATTGGTATAAAGAACTTATAGAAATGGAACCTATTCCACCAGAATATGAATTTGTAAGATATGTAAGTGATTTTACGGGGAAAACATTAAATTCAAATATAAATGTAGTATATTATTATAGATTAAAGAAATATACTGTTACAGTTAAATATTATTTAGAAAATACAACTGATTCAGTAATGGATGATAAAGTTATTACTAAGAGTCATGGAGAGGCATATACTACAGATACTAATGGATTACCAAGTAAATATGAAGTTAAGAATAATCCTGCTAATAAGAGTGGAACATTAGTAAAGAATGAAGAAGTAATATATTATGTTGGATTAAAGAAAGCTAAGTTAGTAGTTAAATATTTAAAAGAAGATAATACACCATTATATCCACAAGAAGAAAAAGAATTATTATATGATTCTATATATAGTACTACTCCAAAGAATGATGAACATTATAAAGTAGTAGAAATTATAGGTAAAGAGAGAGATACTGTAGATAAAGATAATATAGAGGTAATTTATAAGTATAAGTTAAAAGATAGTGAAATAGATACTAGTATTACTATGAGTGGTGATAAGGATATTAGTGATTTATCTAAATTAATAAATTATGATATTAATTATAGAGCAGTAATAAAGCATTATAATGGAAATACAGTTATAAAGATAGTAGATACTATACCTTACAAAATAGATACAGATAAATCCATATTAAATGGTGGAGTATATGATCAAGATAATTTAACAATTACTTGGACATATAATTGGAACAATATAACATTCACTGATAATACTAAGGACATTACAATAAATGCTAAATTAAAATATATAGATGTTCCTAATACTACTAAATTAATAACTAATAAAGTAGAAGGATATTTAGAAAAAGATGGTAAGACTAATAAAGTAATTACTACAATAAGTAGTAAAGTAGGAATACCTTCTAAAGTAGTAGTAAAACACTTAATAAAAGGAACTAATGATAAATTAGGAGAAGATGTTATTATTACAGATAAAGTAATAGGAGATAGTGTTAGTATAAAAGAGATAGAAAAAGAAGGATATAGAGTAGTAGAGAAACCAGTAGAAGTATTTACTATAGAAGATAAGGTAGTAGAAAAGATTTATTATTATGAGAAGATAAAAGTAAAAGTTACTACTAAATCAAATAATCCTGGCGGAGAAATAGTAGGAGATGAAGAGATAGAATATGGAAAAGATTCTACTCCAAATAAGATAAAGATAAGAACTAAGAGAGGGTTCTTAATAGGTAGAGTATTAATAAATGGAAAAGAGATAAATATACCTAAAGATAAAGAATACTTAGAGATAGATAATTTTGATAATTTAAAAGAAGATAAATTAATAGAAGTATTCTATAAAGAGGGAGAAGTTAATCCAGAGACAAGTAATAATATAAGTAGTATTGTATTATTAGTAAGTATAATTATTATTAGTACTATATCAGTATTTATGTATAGAAAAGTTAAATTAAAATAAAAAAAAGAAGATGTATAAAACATCTTCTTCAGAGTGTTGACAAAGATCAACCTCTTTTCTTTTATGAAGAAGTGTTGTACAATTATATTGACGAGATAAAACTTTATTTTAACCGATTAAAGTCATTTACTATCTCGTTTTTTTATGTAAAAAATGATATAATAAAGATGGTTAAAATAAAGGAGTTGATGATATTATGATAACTATAAATAAAAATATACAAAGTGAAATCTTAATGACTACAATGGAAGAAATTGTCCCTGAGGATAGTTTATTTCGTAAGGTAGATAAATATATAGATTTCACTTTTATTTATGATAAGGTAAAAGATTTATATTGTGATAATAATGGAAGACCTAGTATAGATCCAGTGGTATTATTTAAAATAGTATTCATACAAGCATTAGATGGAATAAAATCAATGAGACAAACTTGTAAGAAAATAAAAGTAGATGCGGAATACAGATGGTTTTTAGGAATTCCTTTTGGAATAGATACTCCTCACTTTTCAACATTTTCAAAGAATTATGAAAGAAGATTTAAAGACAGTGATATATTTGAAGGAATATTTGCTGAAATAGTAAATCAAGCAATAAAGTATAATTTGGTAGATGGGACAACATTTTATACAGATTCTACTCATAAAAAAGCTAATGCTAATAAAAACAAATATGATGATGAAATAGTGAGTATTATAAAAGAAAGACGTAAATGGTTAGAAGATGAAATAAATGAAGAAAGAATGAAACAAGGAAGAAAGCCATTTGAATATAAAGATGAAATAGAAGAAAAACATATAAAGGTAAGTACAACAGATAAAGAATCAGGATATTATCATAGAGATAACAAAGAAAAAGGATTTATGTATTTAGATCATAGAACAGTAGATGATAAATGTAATATAATAGTTGATTGTTATGTAACAAAGGGTAATGTTCATGATAGTGGACCGTTTATAGATAGATGTGAATATATAAAAAATACATTTGGATTTGATATAAAAAGATATGCGGTAGATTCAGGATACTTAACATTAGATATAAAAAAATATTTTATAGAAAATAATATATTTGGAGTATTTGGATATAGAAGATATGGGACACCAGAATCAAGGAAAGAAAAAAGTAAATATGAATATGTAAAAGAGTTAGAAGTATATTATGAAAAAGAAACTGGAGAAGTTTTAGAATATAAGGGTCTAATAGATAAAAATGGTTATAAGAAATACGAAAATAATGATAAAACAAAAGTAGTAAGAAGGCACATTCACGAAGAATGGAATGAAATATTTAAAGGATATAGGCTTTCAGAAAAAGGAAAAGAACTATATAAAAGAAGAAAAGAACATGTAGAAAGAAGTTTTGCAGATTCAAAACAAAATCATGGATATAGATATGCTATGTATAAGGGAGTTTTAAAAAATCAACATTATACATGGCTTATTTGTGCTGCTCAAAACATGAAAAATATAGCTATTAAGAGATTAAATATAGCTAATATTTATCAAAATACAGATAATAATACTGACATTTTCAAAAAAATATTAATTTTCATTAAAAATTTATTTCAAATAAAAATCCCAGTTTTAAAAAACTGGGGTTTGTCTACAATCTGAAGAAGATGTATAAAACATCTTCTTAATTTTTTATCTAGAGGTCGTACCCCCTGAAGGACGACCTCAAAAAAGAATAAAAAGGGGTTGGCTAGTGTGATACTAGCGACCAATTCGCCTAATACCGAATTGGTGATTTATATACTAATCGAAAAGAGGGTAAATGTCAATCATTTTTGATAAAAAAAATAAATAATTTAAATAATTAAAAAAACTTTGTTTATTTCTTTAAAAAGTAAGAAAAGTATGCTATAATATGCCAAGAAGGAAGTGATACTTTTGGCAGAATTAAAACAAGTTAAAGGTATTGGACCTAAGAGTCTTCAATTACTTAATAAGATAGGAATAAATACTATCGATGATTTAGTGACTCATTATCCTTTTAGGTATGAAATACTTGAAAGAGGGAATTTGAGTAAATGTGAAGATGAAGCTAGAATAGTAATAGATGGTAAAGTAGAAAGTGTACCTATACTAATGAGATTTAAAGCAGGTCTTAATAAGATGAGTTTTAGATTAGTAACTAATTCAGGAGTAGTAGGAGTATCTATATTTAATAGAGCATTTCTAAAGAGCCAGTTAATGGTTGGGACTAGTGTTACTGTTATAGGTAAATACGATAAAATAAAAAATGTTATTACTTGTAGTGAGATAAAGATGGGTGGATTAACTGGTACTGTTAGAATAGATCCTATATATCATGCGACTAGTGGATTAACTAATAAAAATATTTCTACTTATATAAATATGGCTTTATTAGAGTTTGGTAGAGATATAGAAGATAATATACCAGATGAGTATTTATCTAAATATAATTTTTTAAATAAAAAGACTAGTTTAAATATAGTACATAATCCATCTACTATGGATAAGTTAAATGAGGCTAGGACTAGATTAAAATATGAAGAATTATTTACTTTTATGTTCAAGATTAATTATTTAAAATATCAAAATAAAAAAGAGAAGAATGGATTAGTAAGAGTAATAGATAGAGATAAGTTAAATAAAGTAATAAGTAAGTTTCCATATGAATTAACAAGTGATCAAAAAAAAGCAATAGAAGATATATGTAATGACTTAGAAAGTCCTTCTAGAATGAATAGATTATTACAAGGAGATGTTGGGACTGGTAAGACTATAGTTTCGTTTATTGCGATGATTGCTAACTATTATAGTGGGTATCAGAGTGCTTTAATGGCTCCTACTGAGATACTTGCTCAACAACATTATGATAATTTAGTAGAATTATTAAAAGGATTAGATATAAAAGTTAGTTTACTTACTGGATCTACTAGTAAAAAAGATAAGATATTAATATATAAAGGATTAAGTGAAGGTAGTATTAATATGGTAGTTGGTACTCATGCTTTAATCCAGGATGATGTTAATTATAATAATTTAGGATTAGTTATTACAGATGAACAACATAGATTTGGAGTAAATCAAAGAGCTAATTTACAAAATAAAGGAGTAAGACCAGATGTACTTTATATGAGTGCTACTCCTATACCTAGAACTTATGCTTTAACTATATATGGAGATATGGATGTTTCTATAATAAAAGAAAAACCTAAAGGAAGAGCTCCTATAGTTACTACTTTAAAAAGAAGAGATGAATTAAAAGATGTATTACAAATAATGTATGATGAGTTAAAACTTGGACATCAGATATATGTAATTAGCCCATTAATAGAAGATAGTGAAGAAAGTGGTGATATTAGTAGTGTACTTACTTTAAAAGAACAAATGAAACTTGCTTTTAAAGATAAGTATAAAGCTGATATTATACATGGTAAGATGACTAGTTTAGCTAAAGATAATATTATGAATCAGTTTAGAAATGGAGAAGTACAAATACTTATTTCTACTACTGTTATAGAAGTAGGGGTAGATAATCCTAATGCTTCTGTTATAGTAATATTTGATGCTGATAGATTTGGTCTTTCAACACTTCATCAATTAAGAGGAAGAGTAGGAAGAGGAAGTATTAAGTCTAGATGTATATTAATTAGTGATAGTGATGCAGATAGACTTAGAGTAATGGAAAAAGTAGATGATGGATTTGTTATTAGTGAAGAGGATTTTAAATTAAGAGGACATGGAGATTTGTTTGGGACTAAACAATCAGGCGATATGACTTTTAAGATAGCAAGTTTAAAAGAAGACTATAAAATATTATTACAAGCTAAGAAAGATAGTGAATTATATTTAAAAGATAGTAGTAATGATAATAGTAGTTTAAAGAAAAAATTAATTAGTCAAATAACTAATGCTTAAGGAGGGTTTATGAATATAGTAGAAGTTATAGTAATGGTAGTATTAGGTTTATATCTATCAATGGTAGGATATAAGATGCATAGGTTATCTCTTAGTATACTAAGTGGTATAATTACATGGTTTTTAGTTAAGTATTTTACATATGATATGGGGAATATTTCTACTAGTATATGTATATTAAGTGGAGTAGCAGTATTTATATTTAGTTATTTATTAAAGAAGATAAATTTCTATATAGTATCATTTCTATTTGGTGCTGGATTAGTTGCATATATTGCTGAATATATTATAAAGAGTAATTTATATGTAGGTAATAATATATATATATTATATTTATTATTAATAATAGGTGGACTTATAGGATTATTTATAAGTACTTATATATTTGATAAATATTTAGTATTTATGTTTAGTATATCTTCATCTAGTATATTAAGTTTAATACTTGTAAGATTACTTAATACTGATAGTATAGTATTAGTATTATTAATAGTATTAATGACTACTATAAGTTACGTAGTACAAACTAATATGTATTTAGATGATATGATTTAATTATTGACAAAAAGATAAAAATAAAGCATAATTAATATGCACGATGGTATTAATCGTGCCGATATTCTCTCATGTTTCTTATATATGAGAGTATATTCAACCGAACCCCCTGAAGAGGAGCATTTGCTCCTCGTTTTTTTTGTTGTAATTACAGTAAACTATGGTATAATTACTTTAGGAGATGATAAAATGTCAAAATTAAATGTTGATCAAAAGAATATTGGAATATTATTTGGAGATAAAAAGTCGGATTTTCTTATACCTGATTACCAAAGACCATATGCATGGAGTGAAGAAGAGTGTCAAACTTTATGGGAAGATTTATTTGATTTTGCATTTCCAAATAATGAATATAAGGCTTTTAATAACGATGATGAATATTATTTGGGGTCAATTGTAACATTTAAGAATAACGATAACAAGTTAGAAGTAATTGATGGACAACAAAGATTAACAACATTAATGCTTTTGTTGAGAGCTTTTTATGTCAAATTTAATTCTATGAAAACTGAAGAATCGTTAAAAACTAAAGAATTCATATCTAAGTGTATTTGGAAAACAGATGAATTTGGAACAGCTAATCTTGAAGAATTAAAAATTAATTCTGAAGTTGCTACTGATAATGATAAAGATGAATTCTTAAATATTTTAAAAACAGGTGTAGTTACTGAGAAACAAAAAAGTAAATATGCTAATAACTACAGATTTTTTCAGAAGAAAATTGATGAATTCTTAGAAGGTTATATGGATGTATTTTCGTATTTTCCTATTAGAATTTTAAATAACTGTATTTTGTTACCAATAGAAGCAGATAATCAAAATACTGCATTACGTATTTTCGCTACATTAAATGATAGAGGATTACCATTATCAGATGCTGATATTTTTAAAGCACAATTTTATAAGTATTATTCTGAAAAGGGTGAAAAGGTTGATTTTATAAAGAGATGGAAGTCTCTTGAGGAAATATGCGAAAAGATATTCCATCCAATGAATGGGACACCTATGGATGAATTATTTACAAGATATATGTATTATGAAAGAGCTAAATTAGGAATTAAATCTTCTACTACTGAGGCATTAAGAAGATTTTATGAAAAAGATTCTTATTCCTTATTAAAGAATGATAATACATTAAAAAATCTTGAAGATTTAGCAGAATTTTGGAATGATATTTCTGTTCAAAATTCAGAAAGATTCTCTGATAGAGTGTTAAAGAAATTATTTGTTTTAAATTATGCTCCAAATGGTATGTGGAACTATTTCTTATCAGTTTATTTTATGCAATATAAGGATAATAAAGGAAAATTAGATGATGAAAAATTATTTAGTTTCTTAGACAAAATGATTCCATTTATTTGGGCTTATGCTGTTGTAAATCCAGGTGTTAATGCATTACGTACACCTGTTTATGCTGAAATGGTTAATATTGTTAACAATAAATCTGTTGATTTTAGTGATTATAAATTTGAAGAAGTTCAAGTTAAAAATATGTTTGATAACTATTTGTTTTATAATAGACGACCAATTACTAAATCAATGTTAGCTTGGTGGGCGTTTACTAATCCTAAGCAAGATCTTATAGCAATAGATACTGAGTTTGATATTGAACACATTTATGCTAAGAATAGACAAGAAAATGAAAAAGGATTAAAAAAATCCAATAATATCGAAAAATTAGGTAATAAATCATTATTAGAAAAGAGAATTAATATTAGAGCAGCAGATTATAGATTTGTAGATAAATACAAATATTATAATGGTTATACAACCGATAAAGGAGTTGTTAAGGAAAAGACTGTTATTTATGACTTAATTCAATTATCAAATAATAATGATGACTTTACTGAAAGCGATTTGATTACAAGAAATAATGATATAATAGAAACATTTATCTTATATATGAAAAAAGAAAAATTATTCAAATAAAAAATAAACCAGATATGAAAATAAAATAATATGCATATAATTAATTATATTGATGAATTTAAACTAAATATTGATAAAAAGTAAAATAAAACAATCATTTTTTGAAAAATAAGGTTTTCTCAAAATGTAAAATAATATTTGCTTTTTTTGTAAAATATAGCAAGCATTTATACAAGTAAAGAGTGATGATAAATATAGATTTGCTAAAGAATATGTTAAATCTTTAATCCATGAAGAGGTAAAAAGAGTAGATGGAGTAGAAAAAAACCCGAAAAAATGCAAAATGTATTAAGAATTCTTGCTAGAAATATTTCTACTCAAGTATCAAATGCCACTTTAGAATGTTAATGCTACTAATTTAAATTTTAGAAGTAAATATTTTCTTAGAACAAAGCCTTATTTTTTGTAAAGAGATAACTCGTTTAATTTTGATCCCCTGAAGAGGAGCATTAGCTCCTCGTTTTTTTGATTTTATAATGAATAAATATTAATTCTACAATTGTTTAATTTGCATAGTTTTTAAGTTTAAAAGTTAAAATTATATAAAGTAATATTTAATAATATGGTATAATTTTTTTATAGATTATTAAATTACTTATGAGGTGATAATATGAATGAACAAGAATTAAAAAAATTGGAAGATAAATTATGGGCTGCTGCTGACAAAATGAGAGGTGCAGTTTCAGTTTCGGATTATAAGTTTATTGTATTAGGTTTAATATTTTTAAAATATATTTCTGATTCTTTTGAAGAAAAGTATAAAGAACTTTTGGAAGAAGGAGCAGGTTTAGAAGAAGTAAGAGATTGTTATACTGCAGAGAATATATTTTATGTTCCTAAAAATGCACGATGGGAATATTTAGTTAAACACTCAAAAGATGCTAATATAGGAGAAATAATAGACGATGCTTTAACTTTAATTGAAAAAGAAAATAATTCATTAAAGAATGTATTGCCTAAAAATTATAATTCACCAACAATGAGGAATGTTAATCTTGGAGAATTAGTAGATTTATTTACTAATATTAAAGTAGGAACTAAAGAAGCTAAGGAAAAAGATTTACTTGGAAGAATATATGAATATTTTTTAGGGCAATTTGCTAAAAACGAATTACAAAAAGGTGGAGAATTTTATACACCAGCTTGTTTAGTTAGAACTATGGTTGAGTGTATTGAACCATTTCAAGGAAAAGTATATGATCCTGCTTGTGGTTCTGGTGGTATGTTTGTTCAATCTATGAAGTTTGTTGAAGAGCATCAAGGCAATATTTACAATATTGGTATTTATGGTCAAGAAAAAAATCCTACTACATGGAGACTTGCTAAAATGAATTTAGCAATAAGATCAATGTATGGTGACTTAGGTAAATATGCAGCTGATACATTTACTGAAGATCTTCATAAAGATTTAAAAGCTGACTTTATTCTTGCTAATCCACCATTTAATTTAGAATGGGAAAGAGAAAAAGTTGAAAATGATTCAAGGTGGAGATATGGTTTAGCTCCAAAAAATAATGCAAATTATGCGTGGTTACAACATATGATTTCAAAATTATCTCAAAATGGTAAAATGGCATGTATTCTTGCAAATGGCTCGTTATCAGCAGGTGGACAAGAAGGAGAAATTAGAAAGAACTTAACAGAAAATGACTTAGTAGATTGTATATTATCTATGCCAAGTAATTTGTTTTATACAGTTACTGTTCCTTGTTCAATTTGGATTATAAATCGAAATAAAAAACAAAAAGGAAAAACATTATTTGTAAATGCAAGTAATTTAGGGACAATGGTCACTAGAAGACTTAGAGAGTTATCAGAAAGTGATATTAATAAAATATCAGAAGCATATCATAACTACCAAAAAGGTTCTAATTATGAAAATATTAAAGGCTTTTGCTATTTGGCAACACTTGATGAAATTAAATCAAATGATTATGTTCTCACTCCGGGTAGATATGTTGGAGTAGAGGATAGTAACGAAGATGATATTCCATTTGATGAAAAAATGAAAACAATTACGTCAGAATTATCAAAGCAATTTGAAGAATCTCATAACTTAGAAGAAGAAATAAAGAAGAATTTAAAAGCTATAGGTTATGATATATAATTATTTATTTATAGTATAATATTTCCTGTTCATAAAGGGGGTATTATTATGAAAATAGAAGTTATATCTAATATAACAAGAGATATGCAGGGTAGTCTTACAGATTATCAATTAAACAAATTAAAAGAAAGTTTAATAATAAATTTTGAAAACATTGAGTTTATTATTAAAACTGATGAGATTAAACATCAAGAAGATTTAGATGAAAATGTAAGAATGATAAATAATTTTATTTCATCAAAAGAGGTTGAAGGTTGTTCAAATAGAACAATAAAGTATTATCAAGAAATAATTGATAAATTTATTGATAGTTTTGATAAAAGTATTAAGAATATTAATGCTGAAGAGATTAGACAATATTTATCAGAGTATAAAGAATGCAGTAGTTGTAATTCTACTACTATAGATAATATTAGAAGGGTATTATCTTCGTTCTTCTCTTGGTTAGAAGATGAAGATTATATTATAAAAAGTCCAGTTAGAAAAATACATAAAATAAAAACGGCATCTATGGTAAGAGAAATACTAACGGATGAAAATTTAGAAAAATTGAGAGATGTATGTGCTAGTGTTAGAGATTTATCATTAATAGAGTTATTAATATCAACGGGAATGAGAGTTGGTGAAATAGTAAATTTAAATATTGATGATTTAAATTTTGAAGATAGATCTTGTATAGTACTTGGTAAAGGAAATAAACAAAGAGAAGTTTATTTTGATGCAAAAACCAAATTACATTTAAAACAATACTTATATAAAAGAAATGATGAAAATATGGCGTTGTTTGTTTCTTCTAAAAAGCCATATCAAAGATTATCAATTTCTGGAATTGAATTAATTATAAGAAAATTAGGCAAAGATTCTAATGTTAATAATGTTTATCCGCATAAGTTTAGAAGGACATTAGCAACTATGGCAATAGATAAGGGAATGCCTATAGAACAGGTTCAAAAATTATTGGGGCATGTTAAGATAGATACAACAATGCATTATGCTATGGTTAATCAAAGTAATGTAAAAATATCACATAGAAAATATATTGCTTAATTTATAATTTGTAATAGAAAGGAGATATAATATGAATATTGTTAAGTTAAAAGATATTTCAATCAACAATAAAGGATATTACGGTATTGGTGCTTCAGCAGTTGATTATGATACTGATAAATATACTTATTTGAGAATTACAGATATAAATGATGATGGATCTTTAAATAAAAATGGATTGATGTCAGTAGATGATGAAAAAGCTAATCAGTATCTATTACAAGAAAATGATATTGTATTTGCTAGAACTGGTGCTAGCACAGGTAGAAATTACTTTTATGATGGTGAAATTGAAAACATGGTATACGCTGGATTCCTTATTAAGTTTTCATTGAATCCTGAATTAGTTAATCCAAGATATATTAAGTATTATTGCCTTTCTCAAAAATATAATGACTGGATTTTATCATCTTTGACTGGAAGTACTAGACCTAATATTAATGAAAAGCAACTTGCTGAAATGCCAATTGAATTACCAGAAAGACAATACCAAGATAAAGTTGTTGAAATAATGGATTCGTTAACAAATAAGATAAAACTAAATAGTGAAATAAATAATAATTTGCAGGAGTTAATCAATAATATTTTTATAAGTAAATTCGTTAATTATTATGGATATACAGGTGAATATGGAACGACAGAAATTGGTGATATTCCAAGTAATTGGAAAGTTGATAATCTCGGTAATGTTATATCTTTTTCAAACGGATATGGTTGGAATTCTAAAGATATGTTAGAAAACAACCAACCAGATACTTATAAGGTATTTAAAATGGGAAACATAAAAATTGGTGGTGGAATTAATAAAGGAAAAACCAGAAGTTGGATTCTAAAAGAAAAGTGTTCAGGACTAGAACAATTTTTATCTAAAAAAGGAGATATTTTAATGTGTATGACTGATATGAAAAGTAGTGAGAATCCATTATTGGGACACACAGCTTTAATTGATTGTGACGATGAGTTCGTGATTAATCAACGAGTTGGTATTATAAGATGTGATAAAGATATTAGGTGGCCATATATTTATACAATGACTAATTTACCTTTCTTTATTAGCAATATTAGAAGTAAAGCTCATAGTGGTGTTCAAGTGAATTTAACTACATCTGGTATATGTGATACTAAAGTATTAATTCCAGATAAAGATTCATTAGAAGAATTTTATAAAAATGTAACTCCTATGTATGAAGAGATGTTTATTTTAAACAATGAAATTGAAAAATTAGAAGAATTAAGAGATACATTATTACCAAAGTTAATGAATGGTGAAATAGATTTAGATAATATAGAGATTTAATCATACAAATTGTGATTTGTAAGAAAAGGAAGTGATAAAAATGTTTAATGAAGAACAATTAGAAGATGCTACATTAAATATATTTGAAGAATTAGGATATGAAAGATTAAATGGTTATGAAATAGATCGTGATTTTCATAATGTTTTTATGGAAAATAATCTATTTGATGATTTATGCAAAATAAATAAAGATTTTAATGATACTCAAATACAAGAAGCTATTAAAACTATTAAAACATTATCTTATGGTAATCATATAGAAGATAATAAAACATTTACAAGATATTTATTGGAAGGAGTACCTATTCAAGTTAAGACTAATTCTGGATATCAATATAAAAATGTTAAATTAGTAGATTTTGAAAATATTAATAGCAATCACTTCCAAGCTATTAATCAATATACTATTATTGAATTTGATACTAAAAGACCAGATATTATTGTATTTATAAATGGTATCCCATTAGTAGTGATAGAATTGAAAACAGCCACTAATGAAGAAGTTAAACTAAAAGATGCTTATACTCAATTAACAGGTTATAAAAATGTTTATATACCAACATTATTTAAATATAATCAATTTGAAGTTATAAGCGATGGAGTAACTGCTAAAGCTGGAACAATTACTAGTCCTTATTCTAGATTTAGTGATTGGAAAAAAGTAGAAGATACTGATGAAGTGTATGAAAATATGCCTACACATGAGACTCTATTTAGAGGAATGTTTAGAAAAGATAGATTATTAGATATAATCCAAAACTTTATATTATTTAGTGATGATAAAAAAATATTAGCTCAATATCATCAATACTTTGGAGTAAAGAAAGCTATTGTATCTACAGTTACTAATGGTGTAAAAACTGGTAAAGCTGGAATTGTTTGGCATACTCAAGGATCAGGTAAATCATTTAGTATGGTATTTTATTCTGGTAATATGATTAAACTTTTAAATAATCCAACTATAGTTGTAGTAACAGATAGAAATGATTTGGATAATCAATTATATGAAACTTTTGTAAAATGCAATTATTATTTAAAACAAAAGCCTAAAAAAGCAGAATCGAGACAATCATTAGATGAAATGTTGAAAGATAGAGTAGCCGGAGGAATATTCTTTACAACTCTTCAAAAATTTGAAGAAGAAACAGGATTATTCACAGATAGAGATGATATCTTAGTATTAGTAGATGAAGCTCATAGATCCCATTATGGATTAGAAGCTACTATGAAAATTGATTATGAAACTAATGAGGCTAAAGAAAAGTTTGGTACTGCTAAATATCTTCATAATGCTTTACCAAATGCTATATACATTGGATTCACTGGAACACCTGTTGAAACTAAAGATAAATCCACATCATCTATCTTTGGTAATATAATAGATACTTATGATATGACTCAAGCAATTTTAGATGGTTCTACTGTTCCTATTATGTACGAATCTAGAATGGCTAGAGTGGGATTAAACCAAAAAATATTAGATGAAATAGATAATTATTATAAATTCATTGAAGAAACAGGAGCCGCTGATAATTCTGCTATTAATAAATCAAAACAAATGATGGCAAAAATATCTCAAGTTATTGAAGATCCTGATAGACTAGAATTAATTGTTAAAGATATTATTAGTCATTTTGAAGAAAGAAAAGACATGGTAGCCGATCATGCGATGGTTGTTGCATATTCAAGAAAAGCTGCTTACACAATGTATCAAAAATTCTTAGAACTAAGACCAGATTATAAAGATGTGGTTAATATGATAATAACTCCGTCAAATAAAGACCCTGAAGAAATGCAAAAAGCTATAGGTACTAAGAATGATAAAAAAGAATTAGAAATCAGATTTAAAAATGAATCTGATGATTCAAACGAAAAATTTAAAATAGCAATTGTTGTAGATATGTGGCTTACTGGTTTTGATGTTCCTAGACTTGGTGTTATGTATATAGACAAGCCTATGAAAGCACACAATTTAATGCAAGCTATTGCAAGAGTTAACCGTGTATATAAAACTAAACCAGCTGGATTAATCGTTGATTATATCGGATTAAAAGCATGGCTATTAGATGCATTAAAGATATATACTACTAGAGATCAAAAACAAGTTGTTGATAATAATGAATTAGTTAATGCATTAAAAGATAAAATTGAAGTAATAGATAATATATTTAATGGATTTCAATATTCTAATTTTAATGATTTAAATAATACTGGTAAATATAATCTTATTAAAGATGGCGCTAACTTAATATTACAATCTGAAGATAAGAAGAAAAGATTTATGAAACATAGTTTGGATGCTAAAAATCTTTATACATTATGTAATGGAATTTTGGAATCTAAATATAAAGATAAAGTATTATTTATAATTTCAGTTCGCTCATTTATATCTAAAATATCAAATGATAATAAATTAGATGTGTCTGAAATTAATAAAACTGTTGGTGTAATGTTAGAACAATCTATCAAAGAAGATGAATTGATTAATTTAGGAGAATTATCTAAAGGTAATAGTTTAGAATTATTAAGTGATGCAATGATGACTAAGCTTAGAGGATTAAAAGATAAAAATATAGCTGCTGAAATATTATCAAGAGCTATTAAAAGCACTATATCTGAAATTGGAAAAATCAATTTAACATTACAAGAAAAGTTCTCAACTAAATTTAATAAAATAGTTGATGCATATAATGAAAGAACAGATCTTGCAGATATTGAAAAAATAATTGAAGAAATGATTAACTTAAAGAGAGAGATAGAAGAAGAGTTAGAAAAAGGAAACGAATATGATTTATCTCCTGAAGAAAAAGCATTCTTTGATGCATTAGGAGCTGATCCTGAGATTAAAGAATTAATGCAAGATGAGACATTAGTACAAATAGCTAAAGAGCTTGTAGAAATAATAAATGAAAATTTAACTCTTGATGCATTTAAGAGGGAAGATGCAAGAGCAAGAATAAGAGTTGAAATTAGAAGATTACTAATCAAGTATAATTATCCACCTATTAAACGAGAAGGTGCTGTTGATCAAGTAATTAGACAAGCAGAATTGAAGTATTCAAATAATTAAGATGATTATAAGTAGATGATTTTAACTTCTTTTGTAATTTATTGCTAAGTATTTATAAAAAAAATATTTTAAATAGAGCTTTAATAATAAAAGTTCTATTTTTAGTTGTTAGTGATATAATATGGGTGAGGTGATAGTATGATTTTTAATATTAAGAAGAAAGATGATAATACTGGTTTTATAATTAAAAATAAGTTATATGATATTGATGAGTTAATTGATGAAGAATTAGAGTCTTTTGAGTATCAGATATTAAAAAGAGGTAAAGAATATTATGATGATGGTAATGTAGTATCTGTTATTAATGTTGATAATAAATTTATTGCTTCTGTAGAGGGCAATGATTTATATGATGTTGAAATTGATATTGATTTAGCAGGTGGATTTATTAGAAAAAGGTGTGATTGTCCATATGAATTTCCTTGTAAACATGAAGTAGCAGTATTACTTGCGATAAAAAATCATAAATATGAAGTAGCTAAATTAAAAGAATATATTCCTAAAAATGATATAACTATTAGTGAATTAATTGGTACGATTCCTGCGGAAGATATTAAGAAATTTTTAATGGATTTAACAGACGATAACTTTTTGTTAGATGAAAATGATATTAGAGAAAGATTTTGTTCATATTTACCTATACAATCATATGAATATTATTTTAATAAAATCTATAATTCTATTGTATTAAAGAGATTTTCTTTAACGGATTATATGGAATTATGTAAGAAAATGATGAATAGGACTATATATGTTGAAGCTTTAAATATCATAAGAGCTTTGGTTGGAGCATTACATGAACTAAATACTCTGGATATCTTAGTAGATTATTTTGCGACAATTGGAATGTATTTAAGAATAATTTATAGAAAAGGTGATGAGGATGCTAAAGATTTATTATTAGCATGGATAGAAATTTTAGAAAAAAATAGTTATTATGACAATGTATATTTAGAGGATGCAGTACTTAGCATTAAATAAAGATATCTTATGATATCTTTTAATTGTATAATAGTAATAGGTGAATTATGGAGAAGAGATTATTAATTATTGCTAGCAGTTTTATTATTATATTTAGTATTATTGTTTTAAGTAAGTATATTTATAGTAAGTTGGTATTACATGCTTGGAAGAGATTAGATATTGAATATCTTAGTCAAAATGATAATAAACTTTATAATGCATGTGAGGTGACATCTTTATTAATGGGTTTACATTATAAGGGTTATGTACTTGATAAGGATATTTTTGATATTAGTGATAGTGTTCCTAAGAGTGATGATCCTAGTAAGGGTTTTATATATTCTATTAGAGATATTTATCCTAGTGATAAATTACATTGGATAGATAGTAATGCTTTAGCTAGTTTTGGTAAGAGTTATTGTAATTGTGATGTAGTTGATTCTACTGGTTATAGTATATTAGATTTAGATAAAGAACTTGATAAAGGTAATCCTATAGTTATATATCTTACTAGTGGATTAAAAGATCCTATTAATAAAGGTATTCCATCTAATTTACATGTTTATTTGCTTGCTGGGTATAACAAGATTACTTTAGAACATTATTTGATAGATCCTTGGAGGCATAGTGATGGTGTTAATAGTTGGGTTATTTCTAATGATAGGATAAATTATATATATAATAGTGTTGGTAAGAGAAGTGTTATTATAAAATAAAAAAGGCTTAGGCCTTTTATTTTGTTAATACTTTTTGTTCTAGTAGATCTTTTTTACTTTCAAAATCTTCTTTAGTAATTTGTTCTAAATCATTATATCTATTATACAATACGCTTGATGATAGTGTTATTAATACTCCTGTTGCAGTTACAATATTATTTGAAGCATTTCCTAGTAGTGTATTTACTGATGTAGATACTAGTATGGCTAATCCGATAGGTAGTCCATATTTAGAATAATCATTTAATGCTTTTACTAATTTGTACTTCTTTTCTGCTTTTTTTACTGTATTATAGTTAATTTCTAAATTTTTTATATCTTCCATAAATCCTCCTGATGAGCATATTATATCATAAAGTTAAAATTAATGATATAATTTATATGGTGATAGTATGTATGATATTAGGAAATTAACGATATTTTATGAAGATAAGGTAGATTTTTATGGTAAACCTTATGAAGATAGTTTACATAGTTTATATTTAAGAGATTATTGTGTAAATAATAATGTGTCTTTAGATGGTGTTATTAGTAAGGATTCTGCGAATAGTTTAGTAGCATCTTTAGTAGATTATAAGAATGTTATTGTTACGATGAATGGTGTTGCAGGATATGATGATTGGGCTAAATATAAGGGGTTTTGTACTGTAGTAGTTCCTTTATGTATTAGTAGTAGTTTATATGATAATATTTGTAATTATCGGGATTTCTTTAATTTATTTGATGATGTTATTGTTACTGAAGCATATAGAGATATTGATGGGGATATTGGTACTCGTATGATTACAGTTAAGGGTGATGATAATTTTGATACTATACTAAAATCAATTGAAAATAATGTAGTTAGGAGAGTGAAATAATGGGTTTAAGATTTAGAAAGACAATTAGATTGCCTTTTGGTATTAATATTAATTTAGGTAAGTCAGGAGCAGGTTTTTCTTGGGGTTTTAAGGGATTTAGAATAGGGAGAAGTGCTAATGGTAAAATTAGGAAGACTATTAGTATTCCTGGTACTGGTATTTCTTATGTAGATGAGAGTAAGAAAAAGAAATAACATAATTTCACATATTTTTATCAAATAACTTACACATTACTATATTAATATTATTGTTGTAAGGAGATGATATATGAAGTTATAAAATTATAAGCACAATGTAAAATAAGAAAATAAGTTTTTCAAAACTCTCTACAATATATGGACAAGTGTAATACTTGTCCTTTTATGTTATAATTTTTATTATGAAGAAGAGAATTATTATAATTAGTTTATTATTTATTGTTAGTTTTATATATATAATTATATCTACTAGAGTTAGTAGAGATGTATATAATTTATTTAGTAGTAGTTTATCTATTAGTAGAGTTAGAGTTAGTGGAAGAGTTAAATATAATAAGTTATATTTTAGTAATAATCTATATATATATGAGTTTTATAATAATAAAGATTCTAATAATACTATTAAGTTATGGAGTAAATATATAGATAAAGTGTATAAAGAAAATAATAATTATTTATATTATACTGTTAGGGGTAAATATATTATATTTATATTTAGTGATAATAAAGATATAGTTTCTAATTTAGTTGATAAAATAAAGTGAATGTAGTATAATATGGCAACGAGGTGGGTTAGTATGCGAAATATTACATATGATTCTATGTTAAATCCTGTTGATATGAGTGGGGTAGTTAAAGCTAAAATTATTTCTCTTGATGAGAGTCAAGTATTTGATGATTATGATAGGAGATTAAATGGTGATAAAAATATAGAGTGTGCTCATGCTAGATATACTGATTATATTGAGAAGTGGGATAAATTAATAGATAAGGGTAATATATATCATTTATCTTGCAGTAGTGGATGTTGGCCTACATATTATGATGCTGCGGTAGAAGCGTCTAAATATTTTAGGAATCATAAGAATAGAGTATATGTTATGGATACTAAGTTAGGTGGTGCTGGAGGTAGTTTATTACTTGATAGTGCATTTGATATAGTTAATAATCATAAAAAAGAAGTAATTGGTGGTATTAGTAGAAGAATTGTTTGTAGTGAATTAATAGATGATAATGGGTATGTATTTTATGATGGAATAATGAAAGATATTAGTGATTTATTCTCATTGAAACATAGAGTTGATTATGATAGTGTATGTGATGGTAAACTTATTTTTAATTATAATTTATGTAGAAGTGATTTATCTTTTGTTAAGAGATTTTTATCTAGTGATAATATAGAAAAATATGAAAGAAGTAGATTTGCTATATGTAGTGATAAAGATGTTAGTGAGATAGTTAAATATGTAGAAGGGTTAGGATACTTTTATAAGATTGTTGTTAGTAAGCCTAGTTATGCATATAATGATAGAATAAAAGATAGATATTTTAGTATTGCTGCTGTTAAGAAGAATTTTGCTGATAAGATTTTGAAAAAATAGGAATTTTTCCTGTTTTTTTCTTTTATTCTTGTATAAAAGTTAGGAGGTTGCTATAATAAATTTAGATAATAGCGGGGGACATGCTATTATTAGAGAAAGGAAGAATAGATTAATGAGTAATATTCATGTTACGAGTGAAATTGGAACTCTTAGGAAAGTATTACTTCATAGACCAGGAAATGAATTATTAAATTTAACACCTGATACTTTGAGTGAATTACTTTTCGATGATATTCCATTTTTACCAAATGCTCAAAAGGAGCATGATGCTTTTGCTAGAGCACTAGCTGCAAATGGAGTCCAAGTAGTATATTTAGAAGATTTAGTTGCTGATGTACTAGGAGGAAGTGATGAAGTTAGAAGTAAATTTCTAAAACAATTTATAGTTGAGGCAGGAATTGACACAGCTAAATATCAAGAGATGACTTATAATTATTTAGATCAAATAAAAGATCCAAAGAAATTAGTACTTAAATTAATGGCTGGTATTCAATTATCAGAATTACCTAAATCTGAAAGAAATAATGAAAAGAGTTTAGTTGATTTATGTGATGATTCAGATAGATTTATTGCTAAACCTATGCCAAACTTATATTTTACTAGAGACAATTTTGCTTCTGTAGGTACAGGAATTAATTTAAATCATATGTATTCAGAAACAAGAAATAGAGAATGTATTTTTGCAGAATATGTATTTAAATATCATCCAGAATATAAGGATACTCCTAAATATTATAATAGAAGTTATAATTGGAGAATTGAAGGTGGAGATGTATTAAATATTAATGAACATGTTGTAGCAATTGGTATTAGTCAAAGAACTGAGACTGCTGCTATTGACCAAGTTGCTAAGAATTTCTTTAATGATGCTACTTGTAAGATAGATACAGTTTTAGCATTTAATATTCCAGTTAGTCGTGCATTTATGCACTTAGATACAGTATTTACACAAATTGATAAGTATACATTTACATATCATCCAGGAATTATGAAGACTTTAGAAGTGTTTGAGGTTACTAAAGGAAGTCATGATGATGCTGTTAGTGTTAAGAAAATAGAAGATAGCTTAGAAAATATTTTAGGTAAATATTTAAATCATAAGGTTACTCTAATACCTTGTGGTGGTGGAGATAAGATTGCTGCTGAGAGAGAACAATGGAATGATGGTTCTAATACATTATGTATTGCTCCAGGAGTAGTTGTAGTTTACTCAAGAAATGATGTTACAAATGCTGCATTAAAGAAAGCAGGATTAGAAGTTATAGAAATAGAAGGTGCTGAGTTAGGTCGTGGACGTGGAGGTCCAAGATGTATGTCAATGCCTTTAGTAAGGGACGATGTAGAATGGTAGATTTAAAAAACAGAGACTTCTTAAAGTTACTTGATTTTACTACAGAAGAGATTGAACATCTTCTAAAAGTATCAGCAACTTTAAAGAAACAAAAACATGAAGGTGTTTCACATAGACATCTTAAAGGTAAAAATATCGCAATGATATTTGAAAAAGATTCAACAAGAACAAGATGTGCTTTTGAAATGGGAGCATTTGATTTAGGAATGGGAGCAACTTATCTTGGACCAACTGGTTCACAACTTGGTAAGAAAGAAACTATTGCTGATACAGCTAGAGTTCTTGCTGGAATGTATGATGGTATTGAATATAGAGGATTTGCTCAAGATATAGTTGAGGAATTAGCTAAGTATTCTAAAGTACCAGTATGGAATGGTTTAACTAATGAATTCCATCCAACACAAATGTTAGCAGATATATTAACAGTTCAAGAAGAATTTGGAGATGTTAAGGGAAGAAAATTAGTATTCTTAGGAGATGCTAGAAATAATGTTGGTAATAGTTTAATGGTAGTATGTGCTAAGTTAGGAATGCATTTTGCAGTTTGTGCTCCAAAAGCATTATGGCCTACAGAAGAGTTAATTAATACTTGTCGTGGTATTGCTAAGAAGACTGGTGCAACTATTACTATGACAGAAGATGTTATGGAAGGAACAAAAGATGCTGATGCGTTATATACTGACGTTTGGGTATCTATGGGAGAACCTGATGAAGTATGGACTGAAAGAATTAAATTACTTTCTCCATATCAAGTTAATATGAAGGTAATGAATAATGCTAAGAGTGATGCTATATTCTTACATTGTTTACCATCATTCCATAATATCGATACTAAGATTGGTAAAGAAATTTATGAAAAATTTGGATTAAAAGAAATGGAAGTTACAGATGAAGTATTTGAATCTAGTCATTCAAGAGTATTTGAAGAAGCAGAAAATAGACTTCATACAATTAAAGCTGTAATGTTGGAGACATTAAAATAATGAGTAAGATAGTAATTGCACTAGGAGGTAATGCTTTAGGTAAGACTCCTAGTGAGCAACTATCTTTAGTTAGAGAAACTTCTAAAAATATAGTTGATCTAGTAGAAATGGGAAATCAAGTTATTGTTTCACATGGTAATGGTCCTCAAGTAGGTATGATATATAACAATATGGTATCTTCTGATATGCCATTTGCTGAATGTGGAGCAATGAGTCAAGGATATATTGGATATCATTTACAACAAGCAATACAAAGAGAACTTGCTACTCGTGGTATAAAAAAAGATGTAGCAACTATTATTACACAAGTTGAAGTTGATAAGAATGATCCTGGATTTAATGATCCTACTAAACCAATAGGAGTTTTCTATACTGAAGAAGAAGCTAAGAAATTAGAAAAAGAGACTGGTGCTACTTTTAAGGAAGATGCTGGTCGTGGATGGAGAAGAGTTATTGCTTCACCAATTCCTAAAAAAATTGTTGAGATAGAAACGATTGAAAAATTAATTAAAAGTGATACAATAGTAATAGCATGTGGTGGAGGAGGAATTCCTGTTATAAAAGAAGATAATCAATATACAGGAGTTGCTGCTGTAATCGATAAAGATAGAACCAGTGCATTATTAGCCTTAAATACTGGGGCAGATTTATTAGTAATATTAACTGCAGTTCCGCAAGTTGCTATTAATTTTAATAAACCTGATCAAAAAAACCTTTCTAAGTTAACATTAGAAGAGGCTAATACATTCATCGAAAAAGGTGAATTTGCTAAAGGTAGTATGCTTCCAAAAGTTGAAGCTTGTATGTATTTCGTTAAAGAAAGTGGTAATAAAGCCATAATTACTTCACTTGATGCCGCACGAGATGCATTAAATGGTACTACAGGTACAACCATTTGTAGGGAGGGATAATAAATGGAGAAGAAAAAGAAATTTTCTTTAAGTGCTTTCACAATAATTATGCTATTAATTATATTATTAGCATTATTAACACATGTGTTACCAGCAGCTAAATATGCAGGTAAGACACTTATTGATGGTAGTGGAGTAGTTGGTGCTACATTATCACAAACATTATTAGCACCAATCAAAGGATTCACAGAGGCAATTGATATTTGTGTATTCGTACTTATCTTAGGAGGATTCTTAAGAATAGTAAATTCTACAAATTCAATTGAAGATGGAATTAGAGTTCTAATTAAGAAATTAAAAGGTAAGGAATTATGGTTAATACCAATTCTAATGACTCTATTCTCAATTGGTGGATCTACATACGGAATGTTAGAAGAAACAGTAGGATTCTATGCAATCTTAGCTGCTGCTATGGTAGCTGCTGGAATGGATACAGTTGTATCTTCTGCAATCGTATTACTTGGAGCAGGATCTGGATGTCTTGGTTCAACAATTAATCCATTTGCTGTTGGAGCTGCAGTTGATGCTGCTAAGAAGACTTTACCAGAAGGAGTTGCAATTAACCAAGGAACAATCATTGGTTTAGGAATTGTTTTATGGCTTTCAACATTAATCATTTCAATAATATTTGTTATGAACTATGCTAAGAAAGTTATGAAGACTAAAGGTTCTATACTTTCAGCTGGTGAAAAGAAGGCAATGGATGAGGCTTATGGAGATAAAGGTAAAGATGCTAACGTTAAGTTAACTGGAAAACAAAAAGTTACTTTATGGTTATTTGCTATTACATTTATCGTAATGATCGTATCATTTATACCATGGACTGATTTCGGAGTAACAATATTTGATAATAAATATACATCTTGGTTAACAGGAACACCTATTGGTGGATGGTATTTCCAAGAAGCATCATTATGGTTCTTATTAATGGGAATTATAATTGGTGCAATTAATGGATTAGGAGAAAAAGGAATCGTTGATGGAATCGTTAATGGAGCAGCTGATATGATTAGTGTAGTATTAATCATTGCACTTGCTCGTGGAGCTTCAGTATTAATGAGTGAAACATTACTTGATAATTATATTATCCATAATGCAGCTAATGCATTAAAGAGTGTTCCAGCAGTAGTATTTGCACCACTTAACTATCTATTACATGTAGTATTATCAGTACTAGTACCATCTAGTTCAGGACTTGCTACATTATCAACTCCAATTATGGCTAAGTTAGCACATGGATTACATTTCAATGTTGAAGTAACAATTATGGAAATGGTTGCTGCTAACGGATTAGTTAACCTATTTACTCCAACTTGTGGAGCAATCATGGGTGGACTTGCACTTGCTAAAGTTGAATATACAACTTGGTTAAAATGGGCTTTAAAAGTTGTTTTAACAATAGCTGTTATCAACATCTTAGTATTAACAATTGCTGCAGTTGTATTATAATATGGCTTATTAAGGACTTAGGTCCTTTTTATTTTGTAATAATGAAAATTGTAGTATAATTATAATGAGGTGATGATATGAAACGTTTAAAATATTTTATATTAATTTTATTAATATTATTTGTTACTGGATGTAACAAAAATAGAGGTAAATTAGTACTAGTAACAGAGGCTGGATTTGCACCATATGAGTATTATAGTGGAGGAGAGATAGTTGGTGTTGATATTGGTATAGGTAGAGAAATTGCTAAAGATTTAGGCAAGAAATTAGTTGTAAAAGATGTTGCTTTTGATTCAATTATTAGTGAAGTTAAGACTGGTAAGAGTGATTTTGGCGCAGCTGGTATTAGTTATACGGAAGAAAGAGCTAAAGAAGTAGATTTTACAATAAATTATGCAGAGTCTCGTCAAGTAATTGTTGTTAAGAAAAATTCTAATATTACTGGGCCTTCTAATTTATCAGGTAAAGTTGCTGTACAACTTGGTACTACTGCTGATTCATATTTATCAGAAAACTATAGTAATAAAGTAATATTAATTCGTGAGAAAAAGTTTTTAGCAGCAATAGAAGATTTGAAAGTAGGTAAAGTTGATGCTGTTGTAATGGATGAGTTACCTGCTTCTAAATTAATTACTAAAGATATGAAAATATTAAAAGATGCTGTTGTTACTGATTATTATGGAATGGTTGTTAATAAAAATAATAAAGAGTTACTAGAGTCAATTAATAAAACTATCAAGAGATTAAAAAAAGAAGGTAAGATAGATAGTCTTTTATTAAAACATATGGGAATAGAAGATAAGGGTTATAGTGGAATATATGGTAAGATTTATCAGACTTTAATTAAAGATTCTAGATATAAGTTTATACTTACTGGTATTACTAATACATTACTTATTGCGATAGGAGCATTAGTAATTGGTATTATATTTGGATTATTAATTGCTTTAATTAGAAATTATCATGATATGACTGGTAAATTAAAAATACTTAACTTTATATCTAAATTATATGTTTCTATTATTAGAGGTACTCCTTCGATACTACAGTTGATGATACTTTATTATGTTGTATTTGCTAGTAGTAATACGAATATATTATTAGTTGGTATTATATCATTTGGTATTAATTCATCTGCATATGTAGCTGAAATTATTAGAGGTGGTTTAGCTAGTGTAGATAAGGGACAAATAGAAGCAGGAAGTGCATTATCTCTTAATTATTTTCAGATAATGAGATATATTGTTATTCCACAAGGTATGAAAAATGCACTACCTTCTTTAGGAAATGAATTTATTACACTTGTTAAAGAAACATCTGTTGGAGCATATATTGGAATAGTTGAATTAACTAAAGCGAGTGATATTATTGCTTCTCGTACATATGATTATTTCTTCCCATTAATAATCATTGCCTTAATATACTTATTAATAACTAGTATATTAAGTAAAATAGTATCTAAATTAGAGGTGAAGTTAAATGCTAAGTATTAAGAATTTAAAAAAGAGTTTTGATAAGAGAGAAGTATTAAAAGGGATTAATTTAGAAATAAATGAAGGAGATAGGGTAGGAATAATTGGATCTAGTGGTTGTGGGAAGTCTACATTACTTAGATGTCTCAATTTACTTGAAGTACCTGATAGTGGTGAAATTATTTTTAATGATAATAAATTAGATTTAGAAGATGATTTAGTAGAAGTTAGAAAAAATATTGGTATGGTATTTCAATCATTTAATCTATTTAATAATATGAGTGTATTAGAAAATATAATACTTGCTCCTTGTTTAAATAAAATTATGACTAGAGATGTAGCAATAAAGAAAGCAGATAAATTACTTAAAGAAGTAGATTTATATAGTATTCGTGATATGTATCCTAGTAAGATTAGTGGAGGACAAAAGCAAAGAGTTGCGATAATTAGAGCGTTACTTATGAATCCTAAAATAATGTTATTTGATGAACCTACTAGTGCACTTGATCCTGAAATGATAGGAGAAGTTACTGATATGATGGGAAGAGTTGCTGATTTAGGTATGACTATGGTAATTGTTTCTCATGAAATGAATTTTATTAAAAATTTTTGTAATAAAGTAGTATTTATTGATAAAGGAGTAGTTGTTGAAGAAGGAAGTAGTGATCATATATTTAATAATCCTAAAGATAAACGATTACAAGAGTTTATCAGTAAAACATTAATTCAAAAATAATAGAGGTTTATACCTCTTTTTTGTTATAAAAATAATAAAATATGTTATAATGTTAAATAGAATAGGAGTGTATCTATGGAGATTAATAAAGATTCTAAATTTATTAAGTATATATTAAAATACTATCCAGAATTAGTATATTTTTATAGTGAAAATTTATCTGATCAAGTTATTAATAAGTTAGATCAATTAATTATAGATACTGAAAATAAATATAAGTTTAAAGTTATTAATAATAAATTATATGTATTTGATAGTAATATTAATAATAATAAATATATAGAAGTAGTAAAAATAGATAATGATAGTAGTCAAGAAGTATTATCAGCAATGATAGATTTAGGATATGATAATAGTAATATAGAGGAGTTCTTATCTGAAGCTAAAAATATCACAATTAAGTATAATAATACTGATTATTTAATTAGTAATAATAAGTTAGAGTTAGTACTTAATGATATAGATGGTGTTAGTAGTTTTAATATAATTAGAAGAATTAATAAGAGGATGTTTGATTATATCTATAAAAATTCTTCTAATAGTAAGGATATACTTGATAAGTTAGTTAATTTATTTGTTTTAGTGATAATACTAAGTTTAGGTATTAGTAATAATAAATATAGAGATTTAAATGATTTAAAAGAATTAGCTCCTATATTAATAGACATGGGTATTATAGATAATATAGATATACATTTTAATACAGGAATTGATATTGTAGATGATAATGTAGAATTAGATATATTTAATAATAGTTCTAACAACATAGTAGAAGAAGAAAATAATTATCAATTAGATATATTAAATAAAATATATGATGTTACTGATAATAAAGAAGTAATAGCAGGCTTTATTAATAGATATGATTGTAAGAATAGTTATAAAGATATAAGTTATATTGCAGGATATTTTAAATTAAATAGTAGAATTATAAATTCTATAAATGATTATGATTATGATAATATTAGAGATATTTTAAAAGAAGTTAGTTTTTATGATAAGAGTAATAAACTTATTAGTTTAAAAGAAATATTTAATAATAATGAAGAATTTAATAAGAGTTTATTTATAGGTTCAGGTTCTTTAAAAGGAATTAAGAATTTAGTTAAAATATTAGTAAATGATTTTAATAATAATACTTATAAAATAGTAGATAAAGATAATATATTATTTAGTGGTAATAATTATAGATTTGTGATTAATATTAATTCGTTAGATAAAATAATTAATACTATAAAAAGTTATGGTTCTATGAGATATAATGGTAAATTATTATTTCCAGTTTTAGTACATAAGAGAAGTGAAAATATATTATTTGAAGTTAGTGATAAAAATAATATTAGTAATAAAGATGAATTAGTTAAATATTTATCTGATAAGGTTATTGCGATAGATTCTAGACATATATTTAGTGAAGATAAGATGGGTAAAGATAATATATCTGAGTATGTGGCAAAGACTGGGTTGATAGATTCTAGATATAGTTTATCTGATGCTAGTTTAAATAGAGATACTTCTCAATATATACAGGAAGAGACTCTTAGAATAATAAATGGTAAAGTAGATGGAAGTATTAATAAATATGCTAAGGCATTTAATATTGTATTAAATTATATTAATGTACCAATAGATTATATTATTAGTAAGATAGATGATAATTTTTATATGTTAGATTGTTATAATCAACTTAATAAATTAGATGAAATAATATGTTCATATGTTTTATGTCATAAGTTTATAGATACTACAGAAGATTCTTTAGTTAATTTAGTTTTGATGTATGCTGTTGCTTCTAAATATGATAAATTAGATAATATTGTTATTACAGATAATTCTCCTAGCAAAGATAATAAATATATTCATATTATTAACGCTATAAAGAATGGTACTATATCAGTTCCTAATGGATTATATTTACCTAATTTGATAGGTACAATTATTAATATAAAAGATTATAATGATGCAAGAGAATTAGTATTTGAGGCAAATACTAGATTATATGATTTGTTAGATATGGCAAAAGTAGAAGAAAAAGATAAGGAAGAAAGTTATATAATATGAGAAGTAATTACAAAGTGTTATTTATAAACAATTGTTCTGTTCACGCATATGGTGATATTGATAATGATTCTGTTAATCATATAGATTGTTTACTTAATTATATAAATGAACATTATAAAAATGATTGTAGGTTTAATAGATTAACTAGTAGAACTGATGTATATGATGCTGGTAGATATTTAGCTTATTTTAAAGATATTGCAATTATCTATAATTTATCTAAAAATAGTCATAATGTTAATGATGCAGAGGCTGTATTAATTCTTCCTATTAGGTATATAGAGAAGGAATTAGCAGATAAAATATTAAGTTTAGTTGGACATTTAGAAGGCTATAAAAAAATACATGTTGAAAAAACTAGTGTTACTATAAATGATAATAAAAAGATGATAGATGGAGAACATATAGCTGATATAGAAGGAGACTTCTATAATGGAATAATTAATGCGATAAATAAGTCAAATGATTTAGTTGAAAATATTAATATAAAGTAGGTGAAGTATATGGATTTTTTTGATATAGGAATGATGCATAATGCTATTAAAAATAATGCTAAAGAGATAAATAATTTAGGGCTTTTAAGTAAGATAGTCTTAGATATTAAGAAAGGTGATAATGCTGAAAGTATATTAGATCAATTTAAATCAGATATTACTTTAAAAAACATGGAAGTTTATCAAGAAATGTTAGATAAATATATTGATAAATATATGAAAGAATATAGTGGTAAATTAGAAGTTCTAAAAAAAGATAAAAGTACGTCTTTAATTACTAATTCACTTGTTAGTTCTACTTATTTTATTAATATATATCCTAATAGTTCTTATTTATATTCAATAGTTGGTTCGGTACTTAATGCTTCTTTAGTAAATAAGTTACCATTAAAGATAAAATATGACACTGGAACAGATGATTTAATTAAAGGAGTTAGTATTTCTACAGATAGTATTAATTTTCCTAGATTATTAAAATTAATTACTAAGTTATTTGGTAAACATCCAGAATATTTTGAAAATAATTTAGAGTTACCATTTTTATATGAAGTTTCTAATAGATGTTATTTTAGTAATAGAGAAAATTATTTAGATGATGTAATTGATAGTTTGATCAATGCTAAAGCTACATATGATTATTTAAGAAAAGGAAAAAATAGTTCTGAAATTCTAGATAAATCAATATATTCAGTTATGCTTAGAAATAATTTGTTAGTATCTAATAATTATACGCCATTAATTAAGGTTAGTAGATTAAAAAATATTAAAAGTTATTATAATGAAGATAAAAAATCATTAGGAAATTTTTTCTATAATAGTGATAATGATTATATGAAGGTTTATTATAAAGATAGTGATTTAGCTAGAAAAAGTTTTATAGAAAAATTTTATACTTTGGATAATGCTAAAGAAATAGATGGAGAAGTTGTAATAAAAGGTAATAAATCAAATGATTATCATAAATAAAAGAGTATTAGAAATAATACTTTTTTGTATTTTTATATATTTTGTGTTATAATATGAGAACTTTGATGGGGGTTATAAATAATGAAAAAATCATATTTATTATTAAAAGAGTTGGGTTATTTAGATGTAGATATTGAGAGGATATTAAATGCATATGTTATTTCTAGGATGAATGAGGAGAAGTTATATAATAATATTATCGATGTTTATAATTTTTTAAGTAAATATTATACTAAAGAAGAAATAAAAAAGATGGTAATTTTATGCCCTGCATTATTTAGTTACAGTACTTGGAATTTAGAAAAAAAAATTGATGATTTGATTAAATTAGGTTATACAAAAAAACAAGTGATTAAGATTTGTAGAATGATTCCAGCTCTTTTTGGCTATAATATTATAAGTATTAAAACTAAGTTAGATTATTTGGTAGGATTAGGTTTTAGTTATTGTGAAATTTTAAAACTTACTTATAAAATGCCTTCTTTAATAAGTAGTAGTAGTGAGTCTTTAAATAGTAAAATTAATTTTATGATCGATTTTGGATATAAGAGGGAGGAAGTTTTAAGACTTATTAAACAAGGTTTTCCACTAACTGGGTTTCAAGAAGAAGTAATTAAAAATAAGTTTAAACTTTTTATATCTTTAGGATATACAAAAGAAGAAATTATACATATGACTTTAAAATTTCCTAAACTATTACGTTTTAGTTTTACTCATCTTTTAAATACATTTAAATTTTTAAAATCTATTGGATATAGTGAAGATAATATTAGAAAAATGACCTGTATTTTTCCTTCAATTTATAGTTTTAGTATAAAATATATATTAGATAAATTTAATTTTTTGAAGGGGCTAGGTTATACTGATAATCAAGTTAAAGATATTACTATTTCATTACCATCTATATTTGGTTTTTCTGATAAAAATTTATTAGATAAAATAAGGTATTATAAAGAAATAGGACTATCAGATTTAATAATTATAAACCCCAAAATTTTAATTCAGAGTATTGAGTTATCTTATGCTAGATATGAATATATGAAAACTAAAAATATAGTTATTAATATAAAAAATTACAGAAAACTTTTTTCAGGACAATCTATATTTGTATCTTCTTACGGTATAAATAATGATGATATTAAAATTATGTATCCAATTGAGTCATATTTAGATAATTTGGGTAATAAGTATATACTTAAGACGTTATATCAACTAGATCCTAATTTTAGTTGTAATAATAGTGTAAAATCAATTACGTATAAGAAAAGATAATCTGTTTTTGATTATCTTTTTTTGTATTGTTTTATAATTTGCTTTTCTATGTTTTTATCTATATGTTTTCCATTACTATTTGCTAATTTGGAATCTAGTTTATTAACTAGTTTAGCAATATCACTGTATGATAGGCTTCCATATACTCCTTCTATTTTATTAATATTAAGTTTATTTATTCCGGAAAATATTTCTAAGGTAGTAAATGGAACATAATATACATCTTTATTAGTGTGATATAAGTATATTACTTTTTCTTTTGTACCTTTTATTGATAATATATCTGCGAAGTTATATTCATTGTAACTTATTTGTTTATTGTTAGTGTGAATTTTTAATAAGTATTTATAATAATCTATATCTGTTTTAATTGCGATTATAGGATTATTTTTATCTAGTGTTATTATGTTTTGGTTATTTGCGATAAAATCTTGTCCAAATAAATGTACACAGTGAGATGCTTTTCCTGGTACTAATTCGACTACTTTATATTTGTCATTATTTTTATTAGTATTTATTATCATATATAGCTGTTTATCACACATTATTATGGAAGCTTTTTCTCTTTTTGCGTCTAAGAAGCGTTTATCTATATATTTTAAACAATCAGTATTATTTATTATTTTTTTATAGACTGCATTCATTGAAGCATCTGATAGCATTGTGTATATACTTTTAAAATTATTAATATCTAGTTTAGTTATATTGCAGCAATAGAAATATGATTCTTCTTTAATTCTACTAAGTTTTATACCATAATATTCTGGTTCTTGATAATGTTTTTTTGTTGTTCCATATAAAGCATATAGTATATTTTTATTTCTTCCAATTACTAAGTAAGGTCTAATGAGATGACTTTTATCATTGTTTTTAAAGTCTGGTGTAGTACTCCATACTACATCTCCAGCACAAACTTTATTAAATTCATTTTCTTTGTCTATTGACTCATATTCTATATCTTTTTCAATTTCTTTGTCTATTAACTCATATTCTATATCTTTTTCAATTTTTTTGTCTTTTTGAAAACTTTCTTCTACATCTTTTCTTATTTGTGGAAATTTATCCATTATTTTTAATATAATTTTACTTATTAAATTCATTAAAGCACCTCACATAAATTGTTCATATTATAACATATGATTAATTTAAATACAATTTTTTAAGACCTTAATAGGACCTAGAAAAATAAAAACCATTGATAAGCAAGGGCAAAAGTCATATTAAAATAATAACAAAAGTTATTTCAAATTCTTAATATTAAAAATTGATAAATAACTAATCACTAAGGTTAAGATATTAAATTGATAAAATAAATGTTATAATAATAATGATGAAAGGTATGTGATTTACAATGACTACTATATATTTAATTAGACATTCAAAACCCTTAAAAGTTAATAATACCTTTAATAATGATAGCCTACAAATACAAAATGAAAAGTCATCACTTTCAATAGAGGGAGAACAAATAGCACATGAAAAACTTAGTAAAAATGAATTTAGTAATCTAGATGTTTTGTTTTCATCTAACTATGTAAGAGCTATACAAACAGCAAAGTATTTGTCTGCTGAAAATGTCTTGGAAATTAATATTATTAGTGATTTAGGTGAAAGAAAATTTGGAATAGACTCTTGGAATCAATTACCGGAGAATTTTGAAAGAAAACAATTTTTAGATGAAAACTATAAAATTGGTAATGGTGAAAGCCAAAAAGAAGTTAGCAATAGAATGTATTCTACTATTATGAAAATATTAGATGAAAATAAAAATAAAAGAATTGCTATTATTAGTCATGCTACTGCAATCTTATATTTACTAAAAAAATGGTGTGATATTCAAATTATAGATGATAAATTAAGGTATAGTTTTAATAATAATGTATTATTAGATGGTAACTTTGATTATTGTGAAACTTTTAAACTTGAATTTGATAATAATAACTTAATTAGTATTCAAAATATAAAATTTGACAAATTTCTTTAAATATCAACGAAAAGTGGTATAATGTTAGCAAATTGATGGTGATTAATATGCTCAAAAAAATTGAATATACAAAAAGTAATTTTCTTAATAAAAAAATAGAAAATATTTTCACATGTCCAATATGTCATAGTAATATTAAGATTTATAAAAATTCTCTAATTTGTGAAAAAAATCATTGCTACGATATTGCAAAAAAAGGCTATTTTACATTATTAAAGAAAAATAAATTTAGGATTGATAATATTTATGATATAAATTTATTCAAAAACAGAATGGAATTTATAAAAAAAGGTTTTTATTATGAATTACACAAACTAATATCGAAAATAATTATAGAAAAAGGTAATTCACAAGTAATAGTCGATATGGGATGTGGTGATGGTACACATGATAATATGATTTTAAATTTAATAAGCAACAGTCAATCTTTTATTATAGGGGTAGATATATCCAAAGTTGGTGTTGAATGTGCAACAGATTATGTTAAAAATAATTTCATTCCATTGGTTGCGGATTTAAACTATATGCCATTAGAGAATAAAAGTGTTGATGTTATACTAAATATTCTATCCCCATCTAATGAAAAAGAAATGAATAGAATATTAAAACAGGATGGAATTATAATTAAAGTGACTCCAAAAAAAGAATATTTATATGAATTAAGAGAACTCTTACATATTAAAGAATATGAAAATGAACTGCAAATTGAAAAGAACATAGACAAAAATTATATTATTTTAAAAAAATATACAATAAATGTAAGAAAAGAATTAAGTGAAGAATCAATGCTAAATTTGATTAATATGACACCTTTATCAAAAAGTTATAATTATGATAAAATGATTAATGAAATTACAATTGCTTTAAATATCTATGTATTAAAAGTGAGGGATAAAATTGAATAACTATGACGAAATTAAAAATATATATGATAACAATTTTATTTATACACATTATATGATTTGAAACGATTCTTTATTAGAATAAAAAAATTAGTAATAGTAATACGATAATTATAATTGATAATATTAATCATAAACATCATCCTTTCTTTAGGATGATGTTTTGTAAGGCACAAAAAAATCAATCTTTCGATTGATTCTATATATCAAGCTCAAACTAAATAGTTCAAACAGATTTCCTAATGGAGCGGATGAGGGGAATCGAACCCCCGTCACAGCCTTGGCAAGGCCGTATTCGAGCCACTAAACTACATCCGCAATTTAGATACAACAATATTGTATCATATAATCTGCAAAAGACAATATTATTTTTTGTTAATGCTTTTAGATTGTTTTATTATTGAATATCCTGAACCTAGTATTGAGAATAGATTGAATGCAAAGGTTGTGTATGATTTAATATAATAATCATGTATTGACCAGAGTATTACTGCTAGTAGTATTATTATTTTGAAATTTCTATCATCTTCTACTAACATACCTAGAGTTATTGTTGTAGTTGCGATTACTGGTATTAATCCAATTAATCCTCTATTATTCATAAATAGAGTAGATATAGTTAATAGTATTATTATAAATAAATAAACTTTATTTAGTTTATTTTTATAAGTTAGAATATTTCTAATAATTGATACTATATTTACTAGAGCTCCTGTTAGAGAATTTAATATTAGATTAGATATAGTTAGAAAAGTTAATTGAATAGATTGAGATATTAATATTTTTTTCTTTTCTTTTATTATAGTTGATATTACCATGGCTATTGAACCTAGTAGACCTATAATATTTCCTATTAGTACTATTTTCATAAAATCACCATAGATATATTATCAATTTTACTAAATTTTTACAATATTTAATTTATATATTTTAATATTTGTTTTATAATGATAATGAGGTGTAAATTAATGAAGATAAATATTAATAATGTTGATATTAATTATATACAGTATGGTAGTGGAGAGGATATATTATTACTACATGGTTGGGGACAAAATATAGAGATGATGAAGATGCTTGGAGATAAGTTTTCTGATAGATTTAGAATTACTATAATAGATTTTCCAGGATTTGGTAATAGTTCTAGATTAACTAGTCCATGGAATATGAATGATTATGTTAATATGTTAGAAGAATTTGTAAAAGAAGTTAAAATTAAAAAACCAATTATAATAGGACATTCTTTTGGTGGTAGAGTTGCGATAAAGTATTCTTCTAGAAATCCTATTAAGAAATTAGTATTATTTGGTAGTCCTTGTATTAGACATACTAATAATAGTTTTAAAGTAAAAGTATTTAAGTTCTTGAAGGTTTTACCTATAATAGGTGAAATTGGAGAATTTATGAAAAAGTTTGTTGGATCAGATGATTATAGAAATGCCACTCCAGTTATGAGAGAAACTTTAGTTAATATAGTTAATGAAGATTTATCTAAATATGCGATGGAGATAGAGGAGCCTACATTACTTATGTGGGGTGATAACGATTTAGCTGAACCTGTAGAAAATGCTAGAGAGTTAGAAAAGATTATGTTAGATGCGGCACTTATAGTTTTACCTGGTAGTCACTATATGTATATAGAACAATTACCTACTGTTGAAAAAATATTAAATGAGTTTTTTGGAGGATAATATGAAGATTATTTTAGTTATTTTATTACTTGTTACTTTTGTACTTTTATATTATAAAAGTAAGAGAAATTTACATATGATACAACAAAATATCTATAATGAAAATAATAGATATGGTAAATGGATTTGGAAGAATTTATTTGATACTAGTAATTTAGATCTTTTAGCAGTTATTTGTGGATTATATGTTATATATTTTAGAGAACATCTATATGTATGTAGTTTTATGATTATAATTGTTTATTGTTATATGATATATAAGATTAGTAAATTTATTAATAATGATCAAAATAAAAAACCTTTAGTTGTTACTAAGAGAGTTAGAAGATTGATATATACTACTAGTTTATTATATTTAATACCTTTTATATTGTTATATTTTGGTATTATTGATATTAACTTAGTTATATTAATTATTAGTATTATGGTATATTTTAATAATATTGTTATATATATAGTTAATATTATTAATTATCCTATAGAAAGAATTGTATATCATTATTATAGAATTAAAGCTATGAAGAAGATTGATAGTATACATGGTTTAAAGATAATAGGTATTACTGGTAGTTATGGTAAGACTAGTAGTAAGAATATTTTAAATGATATTTTAAGTGTTAAATATAATGTATTTCCTACACCTAAATCTATTAATACTTTTAATGGTATTATTATGACTATAAATAATAAGATGGATAAATTTAATGATGTATTTATAGCTGAGATGGGTGCTTATGTTAAGGGTGAGATAGCTAGACTTTGTAAATTAGTTAGACCAAAGTACGGTATTTTAACTAGAATAGGTACTGCTCATTTAGAGACATTTGGTAGTCAAGAGAATATTCAAAGTGGTAAGTTTGAACTTATAGAATCACTTCCTAAGGATGGATTTGGTATACTTAATGGGGATGATCCTTTACAAGTTAATTATAAGCTTAAAAATAAAGTTAAGATTATTTGGATAGGTATAAAAAATAAAGATGTAGATGTAGCTGCTGAAGATATTAAGATTAGTAGTGATGGAACTAGTTTTAATGTAGTATTAAAGGGTGATAAGACTAAGTATAAGTTTAGTACTAAGTTACTTGGAGAACATAATGTATATAATATTTTAGCAGGTATTGCTTGTGGATTAGAATTTGGTATTCCTATAAAAGACTTAATTGAGGCTGTTAGAGAAGTTAAGAGTATTGAACATAGATTAGAGATTAAGAAGATTGGTAATTTTTATCAAATAGATGATGCTTATAATTCTAATCCAGTAGGGGCAATGAATGCTTGTAAGGTACTTGGCATGGTAGATGGAGTAAGAGTAGTTGTTACTCCTGGTATGATAGAATTAGGGGATAAGGAAGATTATTATAATAAGGAATTTGGTAAGCAAATAGTAGAACTTGGTAAGGCAGATTATGTTGTACTTATTGGTAGTAAGAAGACTAAACCTATAAAAGAAGGATTACTTGAAGCTGGAATGAAGGAAGAAAATATTATAATATATAATGATGTAAGAGAATCATATAATTTTGTATCAGGTCTTGTTAAAGGTAAAAAAGAAGTATATGCTTTATATGAGAATGATTTACCTGATACATTTAATGAGTAGGAGGATTTATGAGAATTAAAGTTGGATTTATATTTGGTGGAGAATCAGTAGAGCATGAGGTTAGTATAATTTCTGCGATACAAGCGATGAATAAGATAGATGAAGAAAAATATGAAGTAGTACCTATTTATATTACTAAAGATAGAGAATGGTATACTGGTGAATTATTAAAAGATATAGAAGTATATCAAGATTTAAAATTATTAAAGAAATATGCTAAGAATGTAGTTTTATATTACAAGAACGGTAGTTATGTATTACAAACTAAAGGATTATTTAAGAGAATTGTAAATACTATTGATATAGCATTTCCTGTAGTACATGGTACTAATGTAGAAGATGGTGTATTACAAGGATATTTACAAAGTATAGGAATTCCTTTTGTTGGTAGTAATGTATATGCATCTGTTGTAGGACAAGATAAGGTGTATATGAAAAATATATGGGAAAAGGCCGGACTTAATATGGCTAAATACACTTGGTTTTATGATTATGATTATAGAAATAATCAAGATAAGATATTAAAAGAAATTGATAAGATAGGTTATCCAGTAGTGGTTAAACCTGCGACTACAGGTTCTAGTGTTGGAATAGGTGTAGCTTCAACAAAAGATGAAATAATAGATGCTATAGATGAGGCTATTCAATATGATAGTAAGATTATTGTAGAAGAGAAGGTTGAAAATTTAAAAGAAGTTAATATTGCTGTTATGGGTAACTATGAGAGACAAAAACTTAGTGCTATAGAAGAAGTTATGAGTAGTAATAAATTCTTAACATTCGATGATAAATATATTGGAAATGGTAAGAGTAAAGGTAAGTTTAAAGTTGCTAGTAAAGGAATGGCTTCATTAAATAGAAAGTTACCAGCTGATCTTAGCAAGGAAGTAAAAGAAAAAGTTGAAGATATGGCTATTAATGCATTTAAAGTACTTGGTACTAGTGGTAATGCTAGAATTGATTTTATGATAAATAGTAAAACTAATAAAGTTTATATTAATGAAATTAATTCAATACCAGGTTCACTTGCTTTTTATCTATGGGAAGAGGCTTCTGTATCATTTACTGATTTATTAGATGAAATGATAAATATTGGTATAAAAGATTATAAGAAGAGAAGTGCTAAGATACATTCATTTGATAGTAATATATTATCTGGTTTTGCTAAAGGTAATGGATTAAAAGGGAAAGGAAAAGGTAAGTTAAAATAACTTACCTTTTTATAATAAAAAAACTAACTTATGTTAGTTATATACAAATGGTGGGGTGTTAGGGATTCGAACCCTAGACCCAATGATTAAGAGTCATTTGCTCTACCAACTGAGCTAACACCCCATTGCATTAATAATTTTATTATAAATATTATTATTTTACAAGTCTTTTTGTAAAATTATTTTTAAAAAAGTAATTAAATAATAAAATATGATATATTTTATATAGGTGAATTATGAAAAAGATAAATGGATTAACAAGAATAGAAGTAGAAAATAGAATTAGAGATAATAAAGTAAATTATGATACTAGTGTTAAAATTAAAAGTATTAGAGATATTATTATTAGTAATAGTTTTACTTTGTTTAATATTATTAATATTTTACTTGCTTTATTATTAGTAATAGTTGGTTCTTATAAGAATACTTTGTTTATATTTATTATAATTATTAATAGTTTAATTAGTATTATACAAGAAGTTAGAAGTAAGAAGGAGTTAGATAAATTAAAAGTAATTGCTTCTAATAGTGTTTTAGTATTAAGAGATGGTATAGAAGAAGAGATACATATTAATGATATTGTATTAGATGATATTATTATATTTAATAATGGTAATCAGGTAGTAGTTGATAGTATAGTAGTTGATGGAGAAGTAGAGGTAAATGAGTCTTTTATTACAGGAGAGGCTAAGACTATATATAAGAAAAAAGGAGATAAGTTATTATCTGGTTCTTTTATAGTAAGTGGTAGATGCTTAGCTAGGGTAGAGCATGTAGGTTTAGATAATTATGTTGCGAAGATTAGTTCTAATACTAAATATAGTAAACCAGTAAGTAGTGAAATAATGAGAAGTTTAAATAGAATTGTTTCAACTATATCTTTTATAATTGTTCCTGTTGGAATATTACTTTTTAGTAGTCAATATGGTGCATCAAATAATTTTAATGAGGCAATAACTTCTACTGTTGCGGGTATTATTGGTATGATACCTGAAGGATTAGTTTTACTTACTTCTACAGTACTTGCGGTAAGTGTTATTAAGTTATCTAAGAAAAAGGTATTAGTACAAGATTTATATTGTATAGAGATGCTTGCGAGAGTTGATGTTGCATGTTTAGATAAGACTGGTACAATTACAGAGGGAAAGTTAGAAGTGGTTAGAGATATTTCTTTTAATAATCGTGATATTTCATATATTATTTCTAATATTAATGGAGCGAGTATTGATAGTAATCCGACTGCTTTAGCTTTATTAGATAAATATGGAAAAAGTAATGATAAAAAAGTAGAGGAAGTAATACCTTTTAGTAGTAGTCGTAAATATAGTGGAGTTAAGTTTTCTGATATTACTTATGTAGTTGGAGCTCCAGAATTTATACTTAAAGATAATTATAAAAAGTATGAGAAAATTATTTCTCCTTATTTAGAAGATTATAGAGTATTAATGGTAGGAGAATATAAGAAAAATATTTTTGATACTAAATTAGTTGGACTTATTCTTATACAAGATAAAATTAGAGAAAGTGCACCATCTACTATAGAGTATTTTAAAAAACAAGAAGTAGATTTAAAAATTATATCTGGAGATGATGCGAGGAGTGTTTTAGGTATTGCGAAAAGAGCTGGTTTTAGTGATGATACTTTAGCTATTAATGCGACTGTTTTAGAAACTGATCAAGATATATTGGAGGCTGTTTCTAAATATTCTGTATTTGGAAGAGTAACACCTGATCAAAAAAGAAAATTTATTTTAGCTTTACAAAAGTTAGGACATTCTGTACTTATGGGAGGAGACGGAGTAAATGATGTTTTAGCGTTAAAAGAAGCAGATGCATCAGTTGCGATGAATTCTGGTGCTGATGCGGCAAAGAATGTTAGTCAATTAATACTTTTAGATAGTGACTTTTCATCTATTCCTGATATAGTGGCAGAGGGAAGAAGAACTATTAATAATATTGAAAGAAGTGCATCATTATTTATAGTTAAAACTATATATACATTTTTATTAGTATTTTTATTTATTAATACTAAGAGTAGATATCCTTTTATACCTATACAATTATCTCTTCTTAGTACTTTAACTATTGGTATACCATCATTTGTACTTGCACTGGAATTTAATAATAATAGAGTTAAGAGAGGTTTTTTACTTAACGTTATAAAGAAAGCACTACCTACATCTATTCTTATTGTATTTAATATTTTAATAATATATTTACTTGGAATGTTATTTAGTATTAGTAGTAATGAGATATCTACTATGTGTGTTATTATATCTGTTTTTATAGGATTTATGCATTTATATAATATTTGTAATAAGAATAATATAATACATAGATTACTTATAGTTGTTTTAGCTTTAGTATTTTTAATTTCTTATATATTCTTTAAAGAGTTTTTCTCATTTACTAATATTTCTGTTAGTATGGGTATTATTATAGTTTTATTAGTTATAGAATCAGTTTATTTATATAAAAATTTTATAGGTGGTTTAGATAAACTAATAGATTTTATTAAAAGTAGAAAAATTAAGAATAAGTAACAAAAACAATTGAAAAAGATTTATATATATGTTATATTAATCTCGTCGGTGGAAAAATAAGTTGAAAACTTATTAAAAAATATTGCAAAAGATAGTTTTTAATGATAAAATTATTTTTGCAAATGGACTTGTAGCTCAGTTGGTTAGAGCACACGCTTGATAAGCGTGGGGTCACAGGTTCAAGTCCTGTCAGGTCCACCAAATTTGCCTCAGTAGCTCAGTCGGTTAGAGCACTTGACTGTTAATCAAGGGGTCACAGGTTCAAGTCCTGTTTGGGGCGCCATTCGGCCAGTTGGTGAAGTGGCTTAACACACTGCCCTTTCACGGCAGCATTCACGGATTCGAATTCCGTACTGGTCACCATTTTGAAAGATACTCTAGCAATAGAGTTTTTTTGTTGTTTGTAAATAATTAATGTGATATTATTAAAGTATAATAATTATGATGTAGGGAGGTATATATGAAATTATTAAAAATGTCATTAATTGTTTTACTTTTTTCTATTACAACTGTTACAGTTAGGGCTACTGTAACCGGAAATTCACCACAAATTTTTTTAGCTCCTGTTTTTCATGGAAATGAACAGCAGTATACTAGGTATAATGTCAAGAAGACTTGGCATGTTCAAACATATACAAATAATAAGACGTATACACTTAAGGATAGAGTTTGCAAAAATTGCAAAGTTTCTTGTAGACTTCAAGAAATAGACAATGGTATTGGTGCTGAGATAAGAACTCTTGCAGGTCAAACAAAAGAATTTAGAGAACCTACTTCTTTGCTTTCTGTTGGAAAATATAGAATAATTTATAAAAGATTTGATCCTGCTTTTGGAATGGATACATATCATTTTTCAGTGTGGAAGATAGATTAGTATGAAAAGGTTGATTTATAGTTTATCAATTCTTTTGGGGATTGTAATGATGGTGATTTTACTTAAGACTGTTAATTTTGAATACAAGAATGAAATTAGACTTAATAATGAAAACAATAAAGTTTTGGCCATGTGTCATGAAGGTAAAAAACCAGCTAAAGCTAGTGATGAAGATTTTAAAAAAATTTGTAAATATGCAGAAAGAGATAAGAATTTTAAAACATCATTCTTTATGAAAATAGGTTCTTGTTTTGGAGAAGTTAGTTATTATAATTTAATATATCTTTTTGTGTTAATAGTGATATGTTCTATATGGTGTAGTAGATATTTTACTAGTGGTATGCTTAAGAATGATTTAAATAGAATGAGTTATGGTCAAATACTAAAAAAACTATTTTTAAATACTTATAAGCCTGCCATAGTTTTACCTATTTTTGTATTTGTTGGTATATTTATTGTTTATTTTACTTTTCCAAATTTAATGCCAACGGGTGAGATTGATGTAGTAGATGCATTTTATGGTAATTTATGGTTATTTGTATTTGCATTTTTATCTCGACATATTTTTCTTATTTTGTTTTATTTAAATATAATTTTAATTATGCTTAGATATTTTCATAAATATGTATTATTAGTAATTTCTTCTTTTTTAACTATTTTATTTATAGAAGGATCTTCTCATATTTTTATCGTTGGTATAGTTTTTGGCGAAATATTAAAATATGATGAGTTTAGTAATTTGTTTAATATGATAAATTTTTTATTACCTAATGATGATACAACTGTATTAGGTCCTATTTTAGTGCCATTTATATATTTGATTATTTCTTATTTAATATTATATTTTAAGTATAGAAATAGAGAAAAATTGGTATTTAGTTTGGAGGAGGAAAAATGATAAAAGTTGAGAATATTTGTAAAAAAATAAAAAATAATGAAATAATTAAAAATATTAGTTATCAATTTGATTGTGGTAAAATATATGGACTTTATGGTAGAAATGGTAGTGGTAAGACTGTCTTTTTAAAGTTACTTTCAGGTTTTTATAAATTAGATAGTGGTAGTGTTTTATATGATGGGGTAAGTTATAGTAAAAATAATGTTTGTAAAGATGTTAGAGTATTAATAGATGGTCCTTCATTTTATGGAGACTTAAGTGGGTATGATAATTTAAAATTACTTGCGGATATAAATAAAAAAATTTCAAATAAAGAAATAGACGATATACTTAAAGTAGTTAATTTATATGATGAAAAAGATAAAAAATATTCTAAATATTCTTTAGGTATGAAACAAAAATTGGGTATTGCCCAGGCTTTAATGGAAAATACTAAGTATATATTTTTAGATGAGCCATTTAATGGTGTAGAAGAAGCAACTGTTACTAAGTTGATTGATTATATAAAGAGTATAAAAGAAGATAAAGTTATAATTATATCTACGCATATTAAAGAAGATTTAGATAATATAAGTGATGTCATTATAAAGATTGAAGATGGTAAGATATGTTAAAAATATCATTTTTATCTTTAGGAGATGCCTTAATTAGTAAACTTAGTATATTTATATTTTTAGTCCTTTTTTTAGGTGTTTCAATACCAATTGTTGTTTGGAGGCCATATTATGAGTTCTTCAGTGTTTTGAAAGATTTATTTGATAGTAGTGAGTTTATGTTACTTTTAATATTATCTTCACTTATATTACTTATTAAAAATGATCACAAGACTATTACTAATTATAATTTGATTACTAGATTAAATAGAAAAAATATTATAAATATGTTTATAGTAGATGAATTTGTAATAATATTATTTTTCTATTTAATATCATTAATACTTGGTGTTTCTATAAGTATTGTTATATGTGATAGTTATGTTTTGCCTTATATTACAAAGATGGTTATTGCACTTTTTAAATCTATTATTATATCTTTTAGTATTGGTTCTATATGTGCTTATATATATTTTTTATTAGAGGAAGAGAAAATATGATTATACATTTAAATATACTTTTTCAAAGTATTAAGAAAATTAGGAAGATAATTTATTTATATATGTTATTCTTTTTAATATTAGTTTTATATACTAAATTTAGTATGTATATTAATTATAATAATATATTTTTAAATTCTATATCTTTATATACTAAGAATAGTATAGGGGATAGCAGTATTAGTTATTTAATATTTCAATTAGGTATTTATTTATACTTTATATATATTTATATTAGTTATGAAAATAAATATTTAGTATCATACATTAATAGAGTAAATTTTAAATATAAATTATATAAATATATTATATTGATTATATTTATTGGTATTTATATTAATTTAATTTATTTTATTAATTCATTTATATTTTTAGAGAAAATTAATATGATATATTATTTTAAATATATTAAATTTATTAGTATTATTAATTTGATGTTTATATTAGTTAGTTATGTTATTTCTAAAATTAGTAGAATATAATTTTGTAAATCTTGACAATATAATAAAACTTATGTAATATTATAATTGCTTGATTTATTTGGAGCAGTACTCAAGAGGCTGAAGAGGACGGTTTGCTAAACCGTTAGATCGGTAATAACTGGTGCGAGGGTTCGAATCCCTCCTGCTCCGCCATATGAAGTTAAAAGATAGTTATCTATCTTTTTTTGTGTTATACTTTGTATAGGAGAATTGAGATGAATTATTATACTGTTAGTAAAAAAAATTATAGATATATTAGTAATTATTATAAATATTTAAATTCTATTTCTAGTAGTTATAATTTAGATATTAATAATCAATTATTTGCTAATTATTATGAGATTCTTGAGTCTTTATTTAAGTCTAGTAGTAAGTTTAATTGTAGTAGTCATTTATATAGAATAGTTAATAATATAGTTTTAAATAATAATTATTTATTAGATTATAAAAAGATAGTTAATGGTATTAATAAGTATCAAGATAATCATTCTTATATAAAAATAAATGATATTAGAAATATTAATAATATTATAATATCTATTTATATATCAAAAATTAGAGAAATTATATCTATATTAGAAGAAGATATTAATAATCATTTATATATATCTAAAATGGATAATAATAGTAGTATTTATGATTATATTAATCATAGTAATAGTAAATATTATTATTTATTTTTATATGATTATTTTAGTGATAATAATTCCAATCTTTTAAATGAGTTAGAGTCATATTTTATAAATAATAATATAAATATTTATGAGATAAGAGAAGAGTATGATAATACTAATATAACTAATAATATAATTTTATCTAATATATTTTCTAGTTGTTCTATAATTAAAAATATAAATATAGAAGATTTAATTACTTCAGTTTCTTATTTAGATAAAGTATTAAATAAAGATTATTATTATAAAAATAGTAGTGTTAGTACTAAAAATATTTATAGAAATTATTATTCTAAATTTAATGATGAGGCTAAGGCTTGTAGTAACGAGATAAGATTAAATAATAATAGGGGGATATTTATTAGTTTATTAATAATAATTTTTTCTATTTGTATTAGCTCTATAGGTAGTGGGATAGATAAAATAATTATATTTCCTATAGTATTTGTATCTATATTTAATTTAATTAGTACTTTAGTTATTAAAAGATTTAATGATAATATATTTAGACTTAAAGCATTTGATAAGATATTATTAGTTGTATCAGAAGATATATATGATAAAGTTAGTAATAAATTTAGTGATAATAGTAATATATTTGTAAGTAGAGAAATAGATGATAAAATAATAAATAAAAATAATATTAAATATATTGGTATTATTGATAAGGAAATAGAGTTAGATAATATTACTAATTCGATAGAGATACTTTCTCATCCTAATAATAGATGTGAATATATAGATTTATGTTTTAACTATAATAATAATATTTTTAATATAGTTAATTTAGTTAATATTAAGATGTTTTTTACTATACTTTTTAATAAGAGTTATTTATCTAATAATTATATATATAAAATAGATGGTAATAATAAAAATACTGTTAGTATTTACTCTAGTATTTGTTCTAATAATTATATATTTTATGGTAAAGATATAAGTAAATATTTATATATATATTTAGTATATGAAATAGGAGTTTTATTATATTTATTGGTTAATTTAAAAATAATAATTATATTAATATTAAGTTTATTAGATTTAGTTTTATTATTTATAAAAGATAAGAGTATTAATAGAAGTGATGATAATTATAAATATATAGAAAAAGAAGATAATTATTATAATTTAGATAGTGGTTTTATTAGTAATAATAAGTTTGCTTTGAGATGTATTAATGATATTAGTTATTATAATAATAGAGGGTATTTATATTCTATATTGTTATCAATTGACGATAATATTATTAATTATGATAATTTAAGTTGTAGTGATAGTGTAATAAATACTTATAGTAAATATAAAGATATAGAAATAGATAGTAATATATTTATATCTAGAGATTCTTCATCTTCTATATGTAGATATAAAATTACTAATAAGGGTAAAGATAAAGATATAAAGATTAGTTTTAGTATAGATAAATTATTTAATAATTATAGTAGTAGTTTAGTTAATAATAGTTTAATTATTAAAAATATAGATTATTATAATAGTTATTATATGTTTAGTATATTAGGTAAATATAAAGGTTATATAGAAGACAATTCTATTTGTATTGATTTATCTATTAAGAGTTTAGAAAGTATTACTATTGATACTATTAATGGATATTCTACTAATTATAGTGGTATTTTAGATATTTTAAAATATTATAAGGGTTATTTAGAAGAGTTAAAGATAGTTAAGGCTAGTTCTAAGTTTTCTAATAATAGAGATAGTTTATATGATATTGATGTACTTAGTAGTATATTAGCTTATATACTTAGTAATGATAATAGTTATAAATTAGAGTATTTAAAGAGATGTGGTCTATCTAATAGTTATTTAGAGGGTATTGGGATAGATAGTAATAATTATATTGCCGTATATGAAAAATATTTAGAAGATGGTGTAATATTACTTAATTATTTAAAGAAGAATCTTATTAATTTAGATTTAGTTATCATTGGTAAATGTAGTTATTATAATAGTTCTTATAAAACATATTATGTAGATATAGATAAGTATAGTGATATAGAGATAGATTTAATATGTATAGGTAGTAGGTATATTGTTAATAAGAAATTAGATATAGTTAGTGTTAGTAATAATAATTTTAATGTTGATTATAGTTATACTATAAAAGATAAAATTATTAGTTCAAATATATCTAATGATGGTAGTTTTACTATAGGTATTAATAGAATTAATATTGGTAATTTTAGGGTTAATATTAATAATAGTTTAATTAAGTATGAAGATTATAAATATGATAGAGGTATAGCTTATTTTAATAGTTTAAATATGTCTAGTAAGATGGCTGTAGGTGATGGGTATTTTGTATACTTAATTAGATATTATAATAATAGTAATAAAAAGATTAGTATTGATGTAAGTAAAGATATTAATATATCTAATAATTATTATGAAGATACCGATGTATTTATAAATAATTTTGATGATGATTTGAGAGATATTCCTCTATATATTAGAGGTTTTGGTAAATATAATATAGATAGTAAGTCTTATAAAGATATAGTTATTACTATTAGTAAGAATGATAAAAAGATAAGTAGTAAGTTAATTGATAAGATATTTAGTTTATTTAAATTAGATAATATTGAAGTACAGTGTGAAATGTATAATGAGTCTATTAATAATTTATATTTAGAATATGTTGATTATTTAGATAATAGTTATCCTAATAATATTAGGTATTTGGTTGATACTGATATGTTTTATGATAATAAGAGTGATTATATTAAATTACTTGGTTTAGTTATGAGAAGTGGAGAAGTAATAAATAAATATAATCCTTATAATAATACTGGTGAGAGACGTCGTAATCTATGTTTAAATTTATGGCTATTAGATGGTATTTTAAATTATATTAGTATTAGAGGTAGTAGTATATTAGAAGAAGAAGTTAGATATGTTAAGAGTGAAGCTATTAGTTCTTATGATATTAGTAAAGAAGTTAAGATATATGATGATGGAGTAGGTAGTGTATATGAACATATAGTTAAATTATTTTTATATAGTATTTATTCTATTGGTCCTAATAATTTACCTATTATAGATGCTGGAGATGGATATGATACTTCTTTTAATAGTATTAAAGATGGAGAGAGTGTATTACTTGGTTTAAAGTTATATAAATTACTTGGCCAATTTATTAATATTGGTAAGAGTAATAAATTAAATAAATTTTATAATAGTTATAGTAGTGTAATTGATAAGTGTTTTGATAAATATTTTTATAGGTATAAGATAGGTAATGATATATATGGTAGATATGATAATAGTGAGGGTAGTATATATTTAAGTGTTAATGTTATAGGACTTAGTGTATTAAAAGATAGAGATAAGATACTTGGTATAGTTAATAGTATAGAGTCTAAGTTAGTTAAGAATAATACTATTAGAACAATAGATATTCCATATCAAAACAGTTTAAATATACCAGGTGATATGATTAGAGAACTACCTTATACTTTAAATAATGGTGGAGTTAATATCTATTTATCTAATTTATATATAACAGAGTTATTTAGATTAGGTTATTCTAATAGGGCTTATAGATATTTATGTAATAATTCTATAAATTTTTCTACTATAATAGATGGTTTATTAGGATTTAAAGTTAGTTTAGATAGGTTAATTATTAGACCTAGTTTACCTGATAATATAAGTAATATTAGATTAAAATATTATTATAATAATACTTTATATAAGATAGAAATTGTTAAAAGCGATGAAGATTTCATTCTTATTAATGGTAAGAGAAGTGATAAAATACTATTAGTAGATGATAATACTATTAAAAATATTACTATTAGTGTAAGAAGTGATTAGATAAATATATAATAAAAGTAAGGGTTTATTCTCTTACTTTTATGCTATAATCTATTTAGGTGATTATATGTATAAGGCAATAGTATGTGATTTTTCATATTCATTACTTGGTAAGGATGATGCGATTGCGGTAGATGTCATGCTTGAAGTTGATAGAATTAGAAATAATGGAGCAATATTTATAATTGCGACAGGTCATAGTCCTGTTACTATATTTGATTATAATAGAAGTTATATATTTTCTGATTATGTTGTTGCTTATGATGGGGCATATGTATATGACTTAATTAATGATAAAGAAATATATTCTAAGAAGATTAGCTTAACTAATGTTAAAAAGATATATTCTAAGTTTAAGAATTATAATGTAGTTTTTTATACTATAAATAATTCATATTATATTGGAGAAGATATGGGATATAATTATCCTGTAAAGATAGATAATATAGATAATTTTTTAGATTATTATGGTAGTGATATATTTAAAATAGAAATTTATGGTAATAATAAAAAAATTATTAATAGTATTGGTAATATTAAAGTTAATTACTTTGAAAGATTTAATCATATTGATATTACTGCTTATGGTGTTAGTAAGTGTAGTGGAGTTAATAAAATAATGAAGATTAAAAAAATTAAGAATGATCAGGTAATTAGTGTGGTTAGTGATAGTAGTGGTGTTTATGATTACTCTAATTGTTTTAGTCTTAGTAGTAGTTTAGATATATATAAGAAGAAATATAAGATGTATCAATCTATTGTCGATTTAATGAGGGAGAAGTTTTAATGAGAGATGAATTAGTTAAGAATATACTTGGAGTTATTATTAGTTTTATATTATTTATTGTAGTTATAGTTATGGGTGTTATATATAGAAATTTATTAGTACTTGCGATATTTATTTCTATAATTAATTTATTTGTATTTAGTGGTAAGATACTCGAGTTAATTATTACTATTAATAATATGAAAAATATTAATAATAGTAATATTGGTAAGATAGTTAGTATTAATGATAAGATACTTAAATATTTATATATAGCATTATGGCCAATGATTGGAGTTTATTTTATATATAGATATTTTGTTATGCATAATAGTAAATTATTATTATATGGAATACTTCTTATACTATCTTTTATATATACTTTATATAAGCAGAATTTAAAGAGTAAAATTAAATGATTTAATTTTACTTTTTTGTTATAATTATTTTGAGGTGAAGAAATGAGTATTATTAAACTTAGTAATGTATCTAAATTTTATAGTAATAATGGTGTTATTAGTAGTGGATTTAGTAAAGTTAATTTGTCTTTAGATATGGGTGAGTTTGTAGTAATTACTGGAGAATCTGGTTCTGGTAAATCTACTTTACTTAATGTTATATCTGGTCTTGATTCATATCAAGAAGGTGAGATGTATATAAATGGAGAAGAAACTAGTCACTATAGTGAAGAGGATTTAGAAGTATATAGAAGAAGATATATTGGTAATATATTTCAGACTTTTAATTTGATTAATAGTTATACTGTATATCAGAATATTGAATTAGTATTATTACTTGATGGTGCAAATAAATTTGAAATAAAGGATAGAATACTTGATGTAATAGAAAAGGTTGGTTTATCTAAATTTAAAAATACTAAGACATCTAAACTTAGTGGTGGGCAAAAGCAAAGAGTTGCGATAGCTCGTAGTTTAGTTAAAGATACTCCTATTATTGTGGCGGATGAGCCTACTGGTAATTTGGATAGAGCTAATGCGAAGAGTATTATGAAATTATTATATGAATTATCTAGAGATAAATTAGTAGTAATTGTTACTCATAATTATGAAGATGTAGAGGCTTTTTGTACTAGAAAGATTACTATGAGTGATGGTAATATAATATCTGATAAAGTTATAAATAAAACTGATAAGATAAGTGCATCTCCTAGAGAATATAAAAATATTAAATTAATAAATAAAATTATTTTATCATTTAGAAATACTTTTAATATTCCTACTAAGTTTTTCTTACTTATGTTAGTTTATTTATTCTTAACTTTAATTGTATTTTCTTCTTATGGAAGTTTAAGACGTAATGATGATTCAAATAAAGATAATAATATAAGTAATATATTTCCTGATGGTATTGATAAGAAGAGATTAATTATTACTAAAAAAGACAGAAGTGAAATATTTGATAGTGATATTGATGAAATTAGAAAAATTAATAATGTTAAAAATGTTGTGAAAGATGACTTTTTATTAGATAAGGCTTTTGCACTTGATAATAAAGATAGTTATGTCTATGGTAAAATTAAAAATATAAGTGAAGTTAAGAGGGTTGACTTCGGTAGAATGCCTACGGCTTTTAATGAGATAGTAGTTCGTATTTCTAAAGGTAGTACTGAAGTTAAATTAGATGCTTTTTATAATTTAGAAATAGATGGTAATTTAATTGGTCAATATAAAATTGTTGGGTATTTATTAGATGAAGAAAAGAAAGATTCTATTGTCCATCTTACATATGGCGATAATTCAGCAATATATTGTAGTGATGCGATAATAAATAAAGTTAGAGAGATTTATAATAGAACTTTATTTAAATTAAAATTTACTATAAATGATAATATATATGATGTAAATAGATTATTTATTAATTTAGAGATTAGTGACAAGTTAGTTGGAGATCAGGCAATTACGTCTGATGCCATGGATATATATTGTAAGAAGAATGATTGTATTAATAGTTATATTAATATAAATGCTAAGAGTTTATATGTTGAAGATAATTTATTAATAAAAGTAGTTAATAAATTTAATCGTGAGAATATAAATAAGATACTTGGTCTTAGTAAGGAACAATATGAGGATAAGATGAATACTATATTTGTTTCTAGGGAAACTTATTCTAAGATGTTTAATAGAGGAAGTTATCAGACTAGTGTAATAGTTAATAATGTAGATAAGATAGATACTGTAATAAAAGAATTATCTAATAAATATACAGTTTATCCTGTAAAGGATTACGGAATTAATCCTATGGAAGAGGCTAATGCGATTGTTAGGGTTGTAAGAGTTATTATGTTTGCGATTAGCTTAGTTACTTTATTCTTATTAAGTTATTTCATTATTACTTTGATACTTAAATCAAGAAATGTATATTATTCTACTGTTAGAATACTTGGTGGAACTAAGAAGATATGTAGGGATTTACTTATTATGGAATTATTTACTGATATAAATATTAGTTATATTATATTTATATTTGTTAGTTCTTTGGCAAATAAGGGATTTATTAAATTAAAATTTGTAGCTGATATAGTTAAATACTTTAGATTTAGTGATTATATATATGTCTATATTATTTTAGCTTTAATGTCTATATTTATTACGTTAAGATATTCTAGAAAGGTATTTAAGTATTCTGCATTAGAAGCTTATAGGGAGGGGATTTAATGATAAAATTAGTTAAAGTAAATAAATATTTTAATAGATTTAAAAAGAATGAAAATCATGTCATTAATAATACTTCTTTTGAGCTTGGTAGGAGTGGCCTTGTTAGTTTACTTGGTGAATCTGGTTCTGGTAAGACTACTTTACTTAATGCGATAGGTGGACTTGACAATATTAATAGTGGTTCTATATATATAGATGGTAAGAAACTTAGTCGTTTTAGTTATTTTAAAGATAAAATTCGTACTTTAAAAATTGGCTATATATTTCAAAATTATAATTTAATTGATAATATGAGTGTTTTTGATAATATAGCTTTATCTCTTAGAATGATAGGTATTAAAGATAAAGAAGAGATTAAAAAAAGAGTTAATTATGTATTAGAAAAGATAGATATGTATAGATATCGTAAGAGACCTGCTTCGGCTTTATCTGGTGGACAAAGACAAAGAGTTGGTATTGCGAGAGCTATAGTTAAGAATCCTGATGTTATTATTGCGGATGAACCTACTGGTAATTTGGATAGTAAGAATACTATTGAAGTTATGAATATAATTAAGACTATAAGTCAAGAGAAGTTAGTAATACTTGTTACTCATGAGAAGCCTTTAGCAATGTTTTATAGTGATAAGATTATAGAACTTGTAGATGGTAAGGTTGAAGCGATTTATGATAATAATCATAATGATGAATTAGATTATAGAATTGATAATAAGATATATTTAAAAGATATTAAAAAATGTGAAAAAGTATCTGGAGATATGTTTAATGGTAAAATATATAATGAGAGTTTAGATAATATTAATTTTACTATTGTAGTTAAGAATGGGAATATATATATTGAGTCTGATAAGAAAGTAGAGGTAGTTGATTCTAATAGTAATATTGAGATAGTTAATGAACATTATAAGAAGATTACTAAAGATGATTATGTTAAGAATAAATTTGATTTAAGTATACTTAGTAATGATAAGAAGCTTAAATATTCTAGTATTTATAATCCTATAAGTATGATAGCTAAGGGTATTTCTATAGTACTTGATTATAAGTTTATAAAGAAGATGCTTTTAGGTGGTTTTGTTATTAGTGCTATGTTTATATTATTTAGTATTTCTAATATAGCAGGTGTTATGCATATAGATGATTCTGATTTCTTGAAAGTTAATAAGAAATATTATTCTTTAAATATACCTAAGGGTAATATAGAAAAGATAAATAATGTTAAGAATTTATTAGGAGATGGTTCTATTATTCCTAGTATTTCTGGTAATTATCAAATAGAGACTAATACTATATATCAGTTTCAAAATAGAGGTGTAGATGTATCTGCTCCAGTTGCTTTTACTGATGTTATTGATAAGAGTGATTTAATATATGGTGTTATGCCTGGAAATAACGAAGTATTAGTAGATAGAAGAGTAATAGAAAATAATATTGATAAATTTAATAGTCCTAAAAGTATAGGAATATTGAGTTATAAAGATTTAGTTGGTAAATACTTAGTTAGAGGCAAATTAAGATTAAGAGTTAGTGGTATAGTTGATTGTGGTGTTAAGAGCTTTTATATAAATAAAAAAGATTTTAGTTATCTTATTAATAGTGAAGAATATGAAAACTTTACTTCTAATTATAGAAATATAAAAGATAATAATTTTACTTTAAAAGAAGGAAGATTACCAGGTGATTATGAGGCTTTAGTACATATAAGTGAGAAGGAAAATTATAAGTTAAATTCTTATTTAAAGAATAAGATAAATAATAATAAATTAAAAGTAGTTGGATATTATACTAGTCCTTATACTAATGATTCTATATATATAAGTGATAATACTGTTACTAATTTATTATATTCAAATTGGAGTAAGTTTTATGTATCTGGAAAAGAAGATTCTATTAATAATTTAATTAATAATGGTTATGAAGTACAAAGTACTTATGAACAAGATAGATTAAAGTTTATTTCTAATAGACAAAAGAGTGTTAGTAATAATTTATTAATAGCAGGTGTATTTTTATTAATTTCATTTGTTGAAATATTCTTAATGATTAGATCATCATTTATGAGTAGAATAAAAGAAGTTGGTATACTTAGAGCTATTGGTATTAAAAAGATTGATATTTATAAGATGTTTATGGGAGAAATATTAGTTATTACTACAGTGGCATCTGTTCCAGGACTTATTATAATGAATTCTTTCTTGAAGCAAATTTCTAGTGTTAGTTTAATAAGTAAGCAGTTTATTATAAATAAAGAAATATTTATAATTAGTGTTATTGTAGTATATGTACTTAACTTAGTAGTTGGATTATTACCTTTATTTAATGTTATGAGAAATACTCCTCATAAGATATTATCTAGAAATGATGTAGATTAATTATAAAATATAGTTTATAATATATTTAACTTAATAACTTACCTTTATGGTAAGTTTTTTGGAGGAAGTATGAGAATAAAAGTAAAAGAGGCAGGAGAGTTATTAGAATATTTATGTAATAATTTAGATATGCCTAGGAAGAGAATTAAACAATATTTAGAACATGGTTCTATATATGTTAATAATAGTAGAACTACTAAGTATAATTATAAGTTAAATATTGGTAATATTATTACTATAGAGTCTAAGAATAATGCTAGTTTACCTTTTGATATATTATATGAAGATATGCATATAATAGTTGTTAACAAACCTAGTGGGTTACTTACTATCGCAACTGATAAAGAAAAGAGTGAGACTTTATATCATAAAGTAAGAGAGTATTTGAAAGTTAAGAATAAGAATGCTAAAGTATTTATAGTACATAGATTAGATAAAGATACTAGTGGAGTAGTGTTACTTGCGAAAGATGAAGAAACTAAGAATATGTTACAAGATGGTTGGAATAGCAATGCTCATAGAAGTTATGTTGCTGTTGTTCATGGTAAATTAAAAAATAAGAGTGATAGATCTATACAGTATTTGAAAGAGACTAAGACTAATTTAGTATATGTTTCTAAAGATGGGTTAGAGGCTATTACTAATTATAATGTAGTTAAAGAAAATGATAAGTATACATTAGTAGCTATTGATATAGAGACTGGTAGACGTAATCAGATTAGAGTATTATTTAATAGTATGGGTAATCCTATAGTAGGAGATAAGAAATATTTTATAAAGAAGGATAATGAAAAGAGACTTTATTTACATGCTAATAGATTACAAGTATATTATCCACATAAGAGGGAAGTTATGTTATTTGAGACTAAGACTCCGATAGAGTTTAAAAATATAATGAAGTAGGTGTAGTTATGAGTGATAGAGAAATATTTAAAAATTTAGATAAATATATGGGTAAGGAAGTTATATTAGAGGGATGGATTAAGAATCATAGAAAACAAAAAGAGTTTGGTTTTATATCTTTTTCTGATGGTACTTATTTTACTCCTATACAAATTGTTTATGATAATAAATTAAGTAATTTTGATGATATACAAAAGTATCATATAGGAGCAGCTATTAAAGTAGTAGGAGAGTTACATGAATCTCCTGCTTCTGGACAAGATTTTGAAGTTTTAGCAAAAGAAGTAATATTACTTGGTGATAGTTCAGAAGATTATCCTATTCAACCTAAGAGACATACTAGAGAGTTTTTAAGAGAACAGGCTTATCTTAGACCTAGAACTAATTTATTCCAAGCTGTATTTAGAATTAGAAGTGTTGCGGCTATGGCAATACATACATATTTTCAAGATAGAGATTATTTATATGTACATACTCCTTTAATAACTACAGCTGATTGTGAAGGTTCAGATCAAATGTTTAAGATTACTACTTTAAATTTAGATAATATAAATGGAAAAGTTGATTTTACTAAAGATTTATTTGGTAAAAAGAGTTATATTACTGGATCTGGTCAATTACATGGAGAAACTTTTGCGGCTGCATTTAAAAATATTTATACATTTGGTCCTACATTTAGAACTGAGAATTCTAATACTAAGACACATGCTAATGAATTTTGGATGATTGAACCAGAAATTGCTTTTTGTGATTTAGACCAATTAATGGATATAGAAGAAGATATGCTTAAATTTATAGTTAAGTATGTATTAGATAAGTGCCCTCGTGAAATAGATTTTTTAGATGGATTTGTATCTAAAGGATTAAGAGAAAAATTAGAAAAATTAATTAATTCAGAGTTTGTTAGAATAGATCATAGGGATGTTGTTGATATATTATTAAAAGCACCTAATAAATGGGAGTTTACTCCAAGTTATAAAGATGATATTGCTAAAGAACATGAAAGATATATTACTGAATATTTTAATGGACCAGTATTTATTAAAAATTGGCCTAAAGATATAAAGGCATATTATATGAAGTTAAATGAAGATAATGAGACTGTTGCGGCAGTTGATTTAGAAGTACCTGGTTCTGGAGAATTAATGGGTGGTTCTCAAAGAGAAGAGAATTTAGAAAAATTAGTTAATAGAATGAAGGAATTTGGTATTGATGAAAAAGAGATAGAATGGTATGTTAATTTAAGAAAATATGGAACTAATGTACATTCTGGATTTGGTATGGGATTTGAAAGACTTATAATGTATCTTACTGGTATAGATAATATTAGAGATGTTATACCATATCCTAGAACTCCAGGTAATTGTGATTATTAAGATGAGAAATCATCTTTTTTTATTGAAAAATAATAGTTATTTTTATATAATTAAAATAGGATGTGATTATATGATAAAATGTCGTAATAAAGGTTTCACTTTAATTGAGTTACTTATAACTATAGTAATACTTGGTATACTTTCTTTACTTGCTTTTCCTACTATTAGAAGAGTTATGTTTTCTCAGAATAGTACTAAATATAGTACATATGGAAAGACTCTTCTTAGTGGTGCTAGATTTTTTACTGATCAGTATAGGATAGATATGTTTGGTGATAAAGATGGGTGTTACGACATTACATATGAAGAATTGAAAACTAAGAATTTAATTCAAAATATAAATATAAAAGATGTAAGTTGTGCTAATAAAGATGGAGTTAATAGTACTTTTGTTAGAGTTATTAAGAGTAATAAAAAATATTATTATTTTTTATCTTTAAAATGTAAGAAAGGTAATGCGACTACATATGACTATTTACCTGGTGGATTAAGTAGAGATTCTTGTACTGAACCTACTGGAATTCCATTACCTGGTACTACTATGAGTAATGATGCTGCTGCTATATTTAAATTAGAAATTAAGTCTAAACAAAGTTCATATAATTCTGATAATGTTTCTCTAAATTACAGTTGCCTTGGTTCTGCTACTCAATGTTATATAACTAAACTTAAATTAACTGATTCTAATGGAGTTATAGTCGAAAGGGATTATACTTCACCTGGTGGATTAGAAAACTTTAATTATACTTTTCCAGGTGGGTTAAGTGGAGGAGTTAATGTTGTTAAAATGGAAGTTTGGCATCGTGATGGAACTTATTTAGCTAAAAATGAAAGTTATACTGTATATAAACAATGCAGTATGACAAAAAATGATGGTGAAAAAGTAAAAATTAAAGATTGTGATGCGACTTGTGATGGTAAACCTGGAGTAATTACATATAGTCAAAATAAAAAAGATGTTAATACAAATACACCTTGTCCTGCAATAGAAGTTACAGAGCCTTGTACTGTTAATACTTCAACTGCTTGTATTCCACCTAAATTTACTTTAAATGTACTTAGTAATATACCTGCTTATAATTCAAATTCTATAGAAATATTTGTTTCTCGTTATGGAAGTGTTCCATATAATGTTAAATCTATAGAAATAAGTACAGATGATGGGTTTAAGCAAACACTTAATCAATTTGGAAGTGTTGAGCATACTTTTGCGGGTGGATTAGATGGAAAAACACATAAAATAAAAGTTGTTGTAACTGGATTAAATGGAGCAAAAGCTGAGAAAGATTTCAATTATACTGTTTATAAAAAATGCAATGAAAAAGTTAAAGACGGTGAAGCTACTATAATTAAATCATGTGATGCTACATGCGATAATCCTGGTACTGAGAAGGTTTCTCAAAAATATAAAGATAAATATTTTGATAATTCATGTGGAGTTGAAACTGAAACAAGAACTTGTAGTAAATCTGCTTCATTATGCAGACCAACATCTCCAACTATAAGTGCTTATTCTATAAATACATGGACTAATAAGACTATAGTTGAGGTTTCTAGTCCTTCAACTGATTTAACTGGTTCTACTATTGCGGGATATCAGTATTGTATTTTTGGTAGTAATAAATCTGTAGAAGAAGGAATAAGAAACTGTACTTGGAAGGATTTACATGATGATGATCCAAGTAGAGTAATAGATGCAGCTTATTATCATATAAAATATCCAGATTTAAAAAATGCATTTCATGGCCATGTCGCAAGTTTAGTAAATCACTGGAATCAATATGGTAGAAATGAAGGTAGACAGTCAAGAGACGCTTCTTGGCTTAGAACGGCACAAGTTATTCCTGATGGAGATAATTATGTTGTATTTAGAGGTTATAATGTTAAGGGTGTAGCTTCTGATGCATCACCTGCATTAAGAGTAATGTTTGATACAGTTCCACCATATTATTCTGGTTGTTTTAAACAATCACATATAATTTGGCCTCAATATAAAGATGATGTATCTGGAATTTATAGTCGTAATATTGAATTCTGGAGTTTATGGGATGGTGGTCATTCATCTACAAATAATACATATCCTGCATCTAATATAGTGGAAGATTATTTAGGTACGTCTAGTACAATAGGAGTAGGTATTATAGTAAATATACAAGATATGGCTGGAAACTCAGCAAATATCGATTTGAGAATTAATTTTGACTGGTGTGTATGGAGATAATTATGAAGAAGATTTATAAGATATTATTAGTGTGTGGATTATTATTACTTATTATTGGATTTATATTTATGTTTTTAAATAAAAAGCAAAGTAAACCTCTAATAAAGGTAACTGCTGATATTAGTAAAAAATTAAAAGACGATAGTTATAAATTACTTGGATATTTTATTAAAGATGTTAATGTTAATTTTAGTAAGATGAGTAATGAAGAAAAGACTGCGGCAGTTGTATATATTAGTTTACCTAACTATAAAGAAAGTAAGATTCAAAAAGAATACAATGATTATTTTGAAGGGGATATTTCTAAGAAGAGTTATAAAAATAGCAAGATAAGTTATACTTATAAAAATGGTTTTACTAATATAGTAAGAAAAGATAATAATATTAATTTTAGAGTTGAATCAACTGAGGTTAATGATAGTGATAAGTATTATTCTATCATTAGAAAAGTTAGTTATTTTGAAGTTAAAGATGGTAAATATATAATATATGGTTCAATTAATAAGAAAAATAAATTAAGTGAAGTAAAGATAGATACAAGTAAAGATATTTATATATTACCTAGTGTTAATTATGATAAGAGTAAGATATCTACAATTATTTATAAATACGAAAAGAAGACAAACAGATTAAATCTTGTTTCTATAGAAGTTAAATAGCTCATAAGAGCTATTTTTATTTTATTTCTATAGATATTTTATATTTTATTATGATATACTTATATAGAATAGAAGAGTGGTGGATTTATGTTGGGTACAATAGAAGAAATACGTGAAAATACTGTTGTGATAAAACTTAATATTGATATAACAAAACAAGTTAATCTTATAAATTTACATGTAGTTATGGAGAGTGGAGATTCTAAGATTATAGGGGAAATTGTATATTCTAATAGGAATAGTATGTATATAAATATAGTTGGTGAAATACAGGGAGAAGAGTTTATACAAGGTGCTAGTCGTAAACCTAGTTTTAATGCTTTAGTTAGATTAATTAAGTTAGATGAAATATCTAAGATACTTGGTCCACAGGATACTAGATTTGGTACTATTTTATTTGGTACTTCTAATATATATAAGGGTTATAGAATTAATGTTTTAGTAAATAAGTTTTTTAATAGTCATTTTGGTATTATTGGTAATAGTGGTTCTGGTAAGAGTAGTAGTGTTAGTTATATGATTCAGTCATTATTTAGTAGTAGTAATCCTCCTATTAATTCTACATTTTTATTCTTTGATGCTTATGGGGAATATACTACAGCTTTTAGTGGATTTAATAGTATTAATAATAATATTAATTATAAGAGTTATACTACTAATTTGGCTTCACGTTCTAGTTTACTTAGAATACCTGCATGGTTACTTGATTTAGATGATTTGGCATTATTACTTGATGCGACTAGTCCTAATCAGTTACCTATAATTAGTAAGATGTTAGATTTAGTACCTGTACTTAAGGGAGTTAGTGATACTACTATTAGAGTTAAGAATGATATTATAGCTAGGGTATTATTAGATGTTTTATTAAGTGGAAAAGATTCTTCTAAGATAAGAGATCAGTTCTTAGCTATTTTAACTAAGTTTAATACACCACTTTTAAATTTAGAGACTAAGATTGCTCAACCTGGTTATGTTAGAACATTAAAACAGTGTTTATATATAGATGGTACTGGTAAACTACAAGAGATGGAGTTAATTGTTAAGTTTATAAGTGGATATATATTAGATGAGATAGTTAATATTAGTGAAGAAGATAAGAATATTTATTATGATTTAGAAGATTTAGAGTTAGCAATGGATTTTGCTTTACTTAGTCAAGGTAGTTTAACTAATAGTAAAGTTAATGATACAGCATCAATACTTAGTGTTAGATTACATAATTTATGTAATAATTCTACTAGTGAACTATTTAGATATCCTAAAAAGGTTGATGCGAATAAATTTGTTGAGGATTTGATTACTACTAGTGATGGAAAACTTTGTCAGATAATTAATTTTAATATTAATTATATTGATGATAGAATGGCTAAGGTTATTGTTAAAATTATTTCTAGAAAGATATTTATGAAGAGCGTTAATGATGATGTTAGAGCTTCTCATGCATATCATATTATTATTGAAGAGGCACATAGATATGTACAAAAAGATATTGATATATCTTTACTTGGATATAATATATTTGAAAGAATTGCGAAGGAAGGAAGAAAGTATGGTGTATTTATAGGACTTATTACACAAAGACCTAGTGAATTATCTGATACTTGTATTTCTCAATGTTCTAACTTTATAATATTTAGAACATTGCATCCAAAGGATAGTTCTTATATTCGTGATATGGTTCCTAATATAAGTAGTGAAATACTTATGCAGATAAAGAATCTTGAACCTGGTAGTTGTGTAGCGTTTGGTAGTGCTTTTAAAATACCTGTTTCAATGCATTTCTTCTTACCTAATCCAAGACCACTTTCTGCTAATGTAGATTTATGTGATGTTTGGTATAGAAAGAATGGTAATGTAGAAGTTAAGGAACAAGAACAAAATGCTTCTATAAGAGTTGGTGAAAATAACGTTGTTATTTAATATTGTAAAGATATTAAAAAATATGATAAAATAAGTATAATAATTGGAGGATTTATGGCAATATTTAAAAATATATTTGGAGCGGGAGATGCTCCTGAAGACAAAGAAACAGATGAATTTTATGAAACTACTCGTGAGACATTTGCTCAAGAGAATGGTGTAGGAGGATCTAAGATGATGCTTCTTGAACCTCGTGCTTTTAGTGAGTCTCAACAAATAGCTGATTATTTAAAGAAAAGAATTGGAGTTATTGTAAAATTACAAAGAGTTACTCCAGATCAAGCTAGAAGAATAACAGATTTCTTATCTGGATGTATCTATTCAATTAATGGAAGTATACAAAAGTTAGGTAATGGTATAATACTATGTGCGCCTAATAATGTAGAAGTTGAAGGTAAGATGAGTGAAGAAGCAGATAAAATAAATAAAAAGAAAAGTGGAGAAGACGATTTCTTTTAATAAATAATAGGTGGGCTTATGAAGAAATTTAGTATAGAGGAGAATGGTTATAATAAAAATGAAGTACATCAATTTGTTAATGATGTAATTACTAATACCTCTGGTATTATCGAAAAATGTAAGCTACAAAAACAAGAGATAATTAAATTAAAAAAAGTAATAGAAGATTATAGAAAAGTAGAAGATGCATTATATAATAGGATGATTGAGATTGAGAAGTCTAATCAAGTTATTAGAGATAGTGCACTAAAAGAAGCTGAAGTTATAATAGATGAAGCTAGAAATAATGCTAGTAAGATAGTTAATGAAGCATTACTTAAAGCAAGTGAAGAGTATCAAAAAGTTGAAAGATTAGAAAGAAATACTCGTATATTTAAAAGAAAGTTACAAATACTAGTTAAAGAACAGCAAGCTATAGTAGATGAGATTGAGGTATTAGAACTAGAATAAGATACCAGTTGGTATCTTTTTTGAGGTATATATGGTAGTTGATATTTATAAAAAATATATAAGTTATGTAGATGGTAAGAGAAATAATACATTAGAAGAGTTTTTAGATAATAAAGAGTTATTTTTTAATGCTTATTTTAGTTATGCAATTACTACTTCTTCATCTCAATTTAATACTATAGATAACTTATTTATGATAGATGTTATGGAAGAGGAAATAATTAAGAGAATTAAAAATAGCGATAAGAATATTATAAATAAAGTTATAAATATCTTTTCTAGTTTATATAAAGAAGAGCCTATTTTAATTGTTTCTTCTAGAATATATAGAGAATGTTTAGATATATTTCCTGATAATATAGTTAAAAGTATAAATAAGACTAATAATAATTTTAAGGATTTAGTAGATAAAATTACTAAGAAATATTTAAATAGAGAAGAAATAGATGATGAGTATTTTTATTTTATGATTCTATATTTATCTAATAATATAGGGGATAATAATATTTTAATTGATAAAGTAATTAGAGAGTATTATAGAAGAGATAAGAATTATGATAGATTTTATGATTTAATATTTAAATATATTGTTTATAATAAATGTATTTCTAATAATATGCCTATTATTCCTGTATATTATGGTATTGATGATAATGATAAATATACAGGAGTTTATATAGATGGTATGGTTTACATTGCGATAAATGATAAATTATATAAAAAAAATTCTTATAAAAATTTAACTAGAATAGTTACTTTGTGCCATGAGTTTTGTCATTATAGGCAGGAGTATGAGGCAAGGAGTGGTCAAGTTAGTTCTTCAGCATTTAATTATATTAAGTGTAGTCTTTCTTCTAAGTTACATACTACTGATAAATTTAAGGAATATGATGTAAATTATAAATATAAAGATAGTGAATTAGAAGCTGAGTCTGTTGGTATTAGTGATGGGTTAGATTTTGCAGGAGAATATTTTAGTGATAAAGAATATGATAAGGTAAAGGATTCATTAAAAGATAGGCTTGTTAGGAGTTATTCTTTCTACAATAATAATATGCAAGAAGAAAATTCTGAAAATATTAGTATTAGAAGAGATGGAGAAGCTTATGCGATAGAAAGTATTGGTACTATGATTTCAAAAAAGAGAAGTATGTTTGATGAATATCCCCAACTTAAAAAGTTTTATGATAAGAATGGGAAAGTATTTTCTCCTATTAAGATAATAGATTTTTATTTATATAAGTACTATAGTAGTAATGGTTGTAATATGTCACATGATGTATATAGAGAATTTTTCTATTATTCTATAAAGAGATATGAATTAGAAGATGTTTATAAGACTACTAGTTTAATTAATAGAAAATTATTTTGTGTATTTCTTAATGAAATTATAGAAGATTTAGCTATTGATATTGATATGATGATTAGTTATAAATTATATAAAGAAGATAGTG
>ERZ773018.24-NODE-24-length-113065-cov-24.791328_pt1 | contig 113065 bp, 106 predicted proteins | sample MGYA00580840_ERZ773018 | MGnify/ENA primary metagenome ERZ773018 (study PRJEB29015, sample SAMEA2738125) | human oral metagenome | biome: human oral; feature: human-associated habitat; material: saliva | place: China | collected 2256 ... | reverse complement strand
AAAGTACATTGGCACACTATTGAGTTCTCAAACAACACCACCACAACCACCAAACTGCACAAAACCGTGCAACCAGCTGCCGTAGCGACCCCGATAAATTTACACACCCCACACCAAACACACAAACCCCCAGGCCAGAGGTGAAAAATTACCGACACTGTGCCGAATAAATAAAAAAGCGCCGGCATATCAAGCCGGCGCTTAAGAACACAACAGACACTCGCTACACGAAGCGGGCCCCAGCGAAGTTCTTCTTTCCCCTGCGCAACACTACGTAACCGCCAGACAACAACGCGGCGTCATCGATCGTGGCATCTTCATCAGCAACACGCTCATTATTGACATAGCAGCCGCCCTCCTTGATGGTGCGTCGGGCTTCGCCCTTGGATGCGCACAAGCCAGAAGCAACAACGACATCTACGACCGAACGGGAGCCGGCTGCCTCAAGCTCGACAACACCAGCCTCAGCCAAAGCACCAGCAAGCGTCTTCTCATCGAGCTCAGCCAAATCTGCCTTACCGAACAGCGCCTGAGCCGCCAACTCCACCGCATCAGTGGCTTCAACGCCATGGACCAAGTTGGTCATCTCTCTAGCCAAACGGCGCTGAGCTTCACGCTTAAAGGGGCGCTCCTCGACTTCCACTGCCAACGCATCGAGCTCTTCCTTACTGAGGAAGGTGAACCAACGCAAGTACTTAATAACATCGGCGTCCGCAGCGTTAAGGAAGTACTGGTACCAGGCGTACGGACTTGTCATCTCCGGGTCTAGCCACAGCTTGCCCCCGCCCGTCGACTTGCCGAACTTGTTTCCTTCGGAATCCGTGACCAACGGCACCGTCAACGCATGTACACTGTCGCCGGTTACGCGGCGGACAAGATCGACACCCGACACAATATTGCCCCACTGGTCACCGCCACCGATCTGCAAATCACAGCCAAAATCCCGGTGCAGGTGCACGTAGTCATTCGACTGCAAGAGCATGTAGGAAAACTCGGTGTAGGAAATACCGTCGTTATCGAGACGGCGCTTCACCGTCTCTCGGTTCAGCATCGTGTTCAAAGAGAAATGCTTACCCACATCCCGGAGGAAAGAAATCACATCCAACCCGCGGGTCCAATCCGCATTGTTTACTAATACAGCCTTGCCCTCTCCACCGTCGCCAGTGGAACCGAAATCAACGAAACGCGCGAGCTGAACTTTAATGCGCTCAATGTTGTCCTGGATTGTCTCCTCCGACAGCATGCTGCGCTCCCCCACATCGCGAGGGTCGCCGATCATTCCTGTGGCGCCACCAGCGAGGGCGATTGGGGTGTGACCGGCTTTTTGGAATCGACGAAGCATCAACAGTGGAACGAGGTGACCGGCATGGAGCGAGGGGCCGGTCGGATCGAATCCGCAATACAGCGTGATTGGTTGCTCAGCAGCATCACGCAAAGCGTCAAGGTCAGTGGATTGATTAATCAGTCCACGCCAGCTGAGTTCATCAATAATGTTCGTGTGTGCTGGCGCAGTGGTGTCGTTAGACATTAGGGAAAACATCATCTTTCTCTAGAGTGCTGACTTTTTAGGCAGTCGGGGGCCAGGTGATTGCTTCGTCTGCGAGCATCACCGGGATACCGTCGTCAATACGATAGGCAATTCCGAGCCGATCATTGACCAGTACCTGGTGGGCTTCGTCATAGCTCAGCGGCCCTTTGTCTTGGGGGCAAGCCAACACGTCAAGTAGCTTCTGATCAATCGTCATGGTATGTAATGCTACCCGCCTGCCCCCACTACTTAGTCTTTGAGGGCTTGTCTAAGTCTGTGGACGCCTTCCGCGAGGGTTTCTGGCTCCCCGTAAGAAAAGGCGATACGCAGGGTTCCGGCGCCGTCGTGCGGATCTGAGAAGAAAGCACTGCCTGGTACAAATACGACCCCGCGGTCAATCGCTTTGTGCAGCAGTTCCTCGACGTCGACTACTTCTCCCTCCCTCGATGGGAGCGTCACCCAGGTGAAGAATGCTCCGTCGGGAACGGTGGCAATTGTGCCTTCAGGCAGGTAGCTCCTGATCGCCTCGATCACCGCGTCACACCGTTGCTTATACAACTTGCTTGTCTGGCTGGTGTGTTTCATCCACAGATCACCTCCCATGAACTCGGCGACGATTCGTTGGGACAAAACGAATGCGCAAATTGTCACAAATTCCGACGCAATCTGTGCATACCCGCGGACAGCCTTCGGCGCGACCATCCGGCCCACGCGAACACCGGGGCTAAACACCTTCGAGAAGCTTCCGAAGTAAATCAGGTTTTCCGGCGCATACGACCACAGGCTCCGGTGATCATCCTCCCCAAAACCCAGACGTCCATATGGATTGTCCTCAACAATGATGACGCCGTGTCAAACGCAGACGTCCACAATGGCGCGGCGTCGAGAATCCGCAAGCGTCACCCCGGTGGGGTTCTGGTAGGTGGGAATCGTGTACAGAAAACGCGGCGCACGTCCCTGCGCCTGTAGATCAGCCAGCTGCTGGTCCAGAGCAACTGGAACGAGCCCTTGATCATCCATACGCGCATGCTGAACATCAAGTTGATAGCCTTCAAAAACGCCGAGCGCACCGGTGTACGTTGGGCCTTCAGCCACGATGGTGTCGCCTGGATTTGTGGACAATTTGCTCACCAAGTCGAGCCCCATCTGCGACCCCGCAGTGACCTGAATATTAGCTGGGTCAATATCCACACCCGGCGTGGATTCCGCTCGCATGAACTCGCAGATAATCTCAATAAGCGAATCCAGGCCCTGGCCTGCACCATACTGCAATACTTCCAAGCCTTCTTCGGCAATGATCGAGGCAGTGCGCTCGGCAATGTCCTCGCGTGGAAGCAGTGACAAATCTGGATTCCCACCGGCAAGGGAAATCATCCCCGGTTGCATCGACAAATCAAACACGGCACCAACTGGAGAGGGACGAAAACCGTGCGAGCGTTCCGAAAACATTTCAAGCATGCTCATATCTACGCCCTCTCAGCCCCGTAAGACACCCTGGACGCCCCAGCGGCCGGGGAACCAGGTTGAGCATCTTTACCTAAAGCCATTAGTGTCGCGCACTCGTAGACCACATGAGCGGCCGCAATACCCGTAACCTCAGCGTGATCGTACGCCGGGGACTCCTCGCAAGTGACCTGCATGGACACCACCACCTTCTATCGGGCGCAACAGCCGAATTCGCTGCTCTACATGGCCACCTACGCCACCCTGGGTTACGGTCTACCCGCCGCGATCGGCGCAAAAGTAGCGGTCCCCGACCGACCAGTTATTTGTCTCCTTGGCGACGGCGCCCTCATGTTCGCCATACAAGAAATCATGACAGCCGTAGAAAAAAACCACGATCTGCCAATCATCTGCGTCGACAACGGCGGATATGGCGAAATCCGCAACAACGAAATCGAACGCGGCATAGAGCCCATCGCTGTGAACCTCTGCCAACCCGACTGGGTAAAGTTAGCGGAGGCCTTCGGCGCGCGCGGATTTTCCCCAAACATTGACACCCTTCAAGACACCGTCGCGCAGGCATTGCGCGTCAACGGGCCCTCGTTAATTCATCTACGTATTTCCGGAGGTTGCTGATGGTTGTCCAGCGGTTATCACACCTAGGCGAAACCATTTTCTCCACAATGACACAACTCGCGATCAAGCACCAGGCCATCAACCTGGGTCAGGGTTTTCCAGATGCTGACGGCCCGGCAGCCATGCTTGAACGCGCACAAAAAGAAATCGCATCCGGAAATAACCAATACGCACCCGGCCGCGGTTTTCCTGAGTTGCGGCAAGCCATCACCGATGATCGCTTCCGTTCCTACGGCGCTGAATACGACCCCGACACCGAAGTGCTCGTCACCGTCGGTGCGACAGAGGGCCTAACGGCGTCAATTCTGGGGCTCGTCGAGCCCGGGGCTGAAGTCATCGCCCTCGAGCCCTACTTCGATTCCTACCCGGCGGCGGTCGCTCTGGCTGGTGCCTCGTTCGTTCCGGTCGCGCTGGAAGCTCATGGCACGCGCTTTGGGGTCGATGAAGATGCCCTGCGCGCGGCAGTCACGGACAAGACAGCGATGATTATCATCAACAGTCCCCACAACCCCACCGGCACCATGCTCGGGGCTCGGGATCTTGACGCCATTGCTCGAGTAGCTATCGAGTATGATCTTCTGGTCTTGTCCGACGAGGTGTACGAAAAGCTCGCCTTCGATGAACCACACATCCCCATCGCCTCTTTGCCTGGCATGCGTGAACGAACAATCACGGTGTCTTCCGCCGCGAAGTGTTTTAACGTCACCGGGTGGAAAACGGGGTGGGCTCTTGCTCCGAAAGACCTCATTGATGGGGTGCTTGCAGCCAAACAGTTTATGTCTTTCGTGGGTGTGAGCCCCGTGCAGCAGGCTGTCGCCTACGCACTAGACAATGAGTCAGACTGGACTGAGGATCTAGCCAACAGTCTGCAGGTGCGGCGGGATAGTCTGCGCAGCGCATTGGAGCAGGCGGGCATGAGCACCTGGGATACTCTGGGTGGCTACTATATCGTCGCTGATGTGTCCGCTCTGATGGATAAGTATGACGTCGCGTCGGCCGAGGATTTCTGCCTAGGCCCACTGTTGGATGCCGGTGTGGTTGCCATTCCAGTGTCTGCTTTTGCCTCCTCTAAAGATGCATCCAGGTTTTCGCATTTGGTGCGTTTTGCTTTCTGTAAAAAGGACGACGTGTTGGAGGAAGCCATCAGAAGGCTTGCCACACTGTAAAGACACAAAAAATCCCCCGGTGGCGAAATTTCTGAACTTCTGAACTTCTGCCGTATCGGGGGATTTTTTATTTTTAGCGGACCGGTGTTGTGGCCCACCGCCGATGATCGGCGGATGCCGCTTCAACACGCTGCCGTTGCTCTGCAACGCGAGGTCCAGCGGTGCCGCCGCGGGTGGACCTGGATGCCACCGCACCCTCTACCGTGAGCACGTCCCTCACTGAGGGCGTCAGGCGGGGGTCAACCATGGCGAAATCCTCATCGGTCAGCTCATTCAAGGTGCAACCGCGACTTTCAGCCAACCGTACGCACGCACCAGAAGCTTCGTGGGCTTCCCGGAAGGGCACTCCCTGGCGCACCATCCACTCTGCCAGGTCAGTAGCAAGCGTAAAACCTGCGGGTGCTAGCTCGTGCATGCGATCGGTGTGGAACACCAGCGTGGACACGAGTCCCGTCATCGCCGGCAGTAGCAGACCGAGCTGCGCCACTGAATCAACGATCGGTTCTTTGTCTTCCTGCAGGTCACGGTTGTAAGCCAGCGGCTGGGCCTTCAAAGTGGCCATCAAACCAGCCAGGTTGCCGATCAGGCGACCCGTCTTGCCGCGCGTAAGCTCCGCGACGTCAGGATTTTTCTTCTGAGGCATAATCGACGACCCAGTCGACCACGCATCATGCAAGGTGACATAGCCGTACTCGGGGGTACACCAGTAGATGATCTCTTCAGCCAAGCGCGACATATCTACCGCGATCTGAGCAAGAACAAAGGCGGTTTCTGAAGCGAAATCGCGCGAGGATGTTCCGTCGATCGAGTTGTCGCACGCGGCGTCAAAACCCAATTCGGCTGCGATGGCCTCGGGATCCAACTTCAAAGAGGAACCAGCCAAAGCTCCGGAGCCATAGGGCGAGACCGCCAGGCGTTTATCCAGGTCACGAAGACGCTCAATATCCCTCAGCAGTGGCTGCGCGTGGGCCAAGAGTTGGTGAGCCAACAGTACAGGTTGTGCCGCCTGCGAGTGGGTTTTTCCCGGCATGATCGCATCAGGATGCGCCGCTGCCTGAGCAGCCAGAGCATCCACCAGGTCGCTCACATCGGCAGCGATGTCACGCACGGCGTCACGAACCCACATGCGGAACAGTGTCGCAACCTGATCGTTACGGGACCTACCTGCGCGAAGACGACCACCGAGCTCCGGGCCCACAATGTCGATGAGTCCGCGCTCCATGGCGCCGTGGACATCCTCATCAGTAGGTTCCGGGACGAACTGGCCGCTAGCCACGCGCTCGCCCAGTGTGGTGAGTCCGTCGAGCATTGCCTCCAGGTCGCCATCAGAGAGCAAACCGGCCCTGTTGAGCACCTTCGCGTGAGCCTTCGACGCGAGGACGTCATAGGGGGCGAGCACCCAGTCAAAGTGGGTGGACACGCTCAGGGCAAACATTGCCTCGCTGGGGCCGCCGGAGAATCGACCACCCCACAGAGCACCCTGGTTTGTGCCGTGCGCGGCAGGGTTATTTTCGGCGTTCACTTCCGACATGGTTGTCCTTTAAAGGTTCTTAAGCTTCGCGATCGCGCTTGCACGCGATCTTGGAGGACAGGCCGTGCAGCTGCACGAAGCCCTTGGCCAACGTCTGGTCAAAGGTGTCGCCAGTGTCGTAAGTGGCCAGGTTGAAGTCATAGAGGGACTCCTCCGAGCGGCGGCCATTGACAGTGATGCGCCCCTGGTGCAAAACCAAGCGGATGTCGCCGGTGACGTGCTCCTGGGTAGACTCGATGAACGCGTCGAGGGAACGCTTCAGCGGGGCAAACCACAGACCGTCGTAGACCTCTTCAGACCAACGGGCGTCGATCAGGCGCTTGTATCGTGCAAGCTCGCGCTCCATGGTGACGTCTTCGAGAGCCTGGTGTGCGGCGATGAGGACCATGGCGCCGGGGGCTTCGTAAACCTCACGGGACTTGATGCCGACAAGGCGGTCCTCGACCATGTCGAGTCGACCGACGCCCTGGGCACCACCACGGCGGTTGAGCTCTTCGATTGCTTCCAGAACCGTTACCGGGCGGCTATCGATTGCAACCGGCTTACCGCCCTTGAAGCTGATGACAAGCTCATCCGGGGCATTGCCCAGCGTCGGCTCCTCGGTGTAAGCGTAGAGATCCTTGGTCGGGGGGTTCCAGAGATCTTCAAGGAAGCCAGTCTCGATTGCACGACCCCACACGTTTTGGTCAATGGAGAACGGAGACTTCTTAGACTGCTCGATCGGGAGGTTGATTTCTTCCGCGAAGGCGATGGCCTTGTCGCGGGTCCAGGCGTAGTCACGAGCCGGAGCAATAATTTCGAGATCAGGATGGGTGTCCATGAAACCAACCTCGAAGCGCACCTGGTCATTGCCCTTTCCGGTGCAGCCATGGGAGACGTGGGTGCCGCCAAATTCCTTGGCTGCTTCCACGAGGTGCTTGACAATGAGCGGGCGAGAAATTGCAGAAACCAAGGGATACTGCTTCATGTACATGCCGTTCGCTTTGATGGTCGGCAAGCAGTATTCGTTGGCGAATTCGTCCTTGGCGTCGATCACGATGGATTCGACTGCACCACAGTCGAGGGCACGCTGGCGAACGCTCTCCATGTCCTCGCCGCCCTGACCAAGGTCAAGAGACACGGCGATAACCTCACCGCCCGTCATCTTGGCGAGGTATGGGATGGCGACGGAGGTGTCAAGGCCACCGGAATATGCGAGTACGACGCGTGCGCTCAAGGGATGCTCCTCTAGTTTTTATTATTTGTTCACGCAGGTTTGTGCGGGTTTGCACGTGCTGCGGCTAGGTAGTCATGCTACCGCCGATCTACCCCCAGAACAATAACGCATATATTTACGTAAGTGCAAATTATACATTCAGCTTGTTCGCCGCTACTCCCACCGCACGCGTGCTAATGTGTGAGCACTTCCAAGAAAGCCCGCAGGTTTTTATCACTCCCGATCCTTGAGGCAGTAGTGACAGACGACTCGAACACCACAGCACACAACAGCAGCCAACCCCATCCAGGTGGCATGAGCAGATCGATGTTGCTCAGCTTGACATTGCTAGCAGCCACTGGACCGTTTGCGATCGACATGTACTTGCCGACGTTCCCGGCCATCGCCGATGATCTCCGCACCACCGCGGTGCCCTACACGCTCAGTGGTTTCATGATGGCGATGGGGTTCGGGCAGCTATTCATCGGCCCTTTGTCCGACCGTTTGGGAAGACGAACACTACTGCTGTCGGGTGCTGCCCTGTCCGTCTTCGCCTCGATTCTCTGTGCGCTCGCTCCGACTATTACCGTGCTCATCGGCGGCCGCATCTTACTCGGCATCGGCAGCGGCGCATGCGCTGTCATCGCCCGATCGGTGATTCCTGATATCACCCATGGAAGCGAAGCCGCCCGCGTATTTTCCATCATGATGACTATTCAGGGGCTCGCCCCCGTCATCGCCCCCGTGGCCGGCGGACTACTAGCCACACATGGGGGATGGCGTGGAGTTTTCATAGCGTTGACTTTTATCAATGCGCTTCAACTGTTGGCGGCAATACTGTTCGTACCAGAAACTTTGACGCCCGAACGCAGGGAACAAGAGCCAATAACTACGACGGTTACCCGCATGGTTGGTTTGCTTAAGATTCCCGCTTTCACCACCGTTACCTTGAGTTTCGCTTTCGGTCTAGGCACTTTATTTTCCTACATCAGCGCCTCACCCTTTGTCTTTCAAGATCAGTTAGGCATGAGCCAGCTGGCCTATTCCTTGTTGTTCGGCGTGAATTCTTTTGGCTTAGTCATCGGTTCAGGCCTCAATGCCCGGCTGCTGCGAGCCTACAGCCCCCAGCAGCTCTTGCTTCGCGCCTCATTGGTGTTGGTGGCGGCCAGTGTGCTGCTTCTGTGCTGCGCGCTCGCACAGCCTTCGCTATGGACTCTGGCTCCTACGGCATTCATCGTGGTCACTACGTTGGGCTTCATTCTTGGTAATTCCGCCGCCCTGGGCCAGAGCGCTGCCGCGCCGCGTACAGGGGCTGGAGCTGCATTGATGGGCTTTGCTCAGTTCATGGTCGCTGGCCTGGTCAGTCCCTTGACCGCTGTTGGTTCTTCAGCCGCGGTTGCCATGGGGGCATGCGCTTCGGCATGTGCTTGTATCGTCGCTTGTGGTTCCTGGCTGGGTTGCCGGCGCAGCACTGCTTGAGGTCGTGGGTGGGGGTGAGGCTCGGGGCTGATATCGGATTGTTCGTTACCCTTGAGTGTTGTTGGATAGGCCCTCAGTGGTCGACGCCAGCGTACAAAGCTAGGAGTAACCACTTATGGGTATTCGGATCGGTGGTCCTCGAGGCGATTAAAACTAAAACCTAAGGGTGAATAGCGCTTAGGGAGTGCGTGTTGCGACCTGCACCACGTGCTCCACATGCGGGGGCTTGGCGAAGTATTCGGTGATTTCGCCGCGCCATTTCCCAAGCTTCTCGGAGTCGCGGAACTTTTGGTGAGCGTCGAGGGACTCCCATTCGATAAGCAGGACAAACCAGGTGGGTGTCTCTACACCCTGGGTTAGTTCAGCGCGGTGTACACCTTCGGACTCGAGGATGTGCACGATGCCGCGCTCCCACCCCTGCTTGAAGTCTTCTTCGGATCCCTCTTTGATAAAGAACTGAGCAACTTCGCGTACTGTCATAGAACTCACACTAGCACGGTCGGGGTTATTCGAGTCCTTCACCGGTGCGCAGCTGTTCAGCTAGTTGCTCCCCTGTATAGGGGCTGCGGGCTAGCACAAAAATGGTGTCGTCACCTGCGATACATCCCACTGCGTTATGTAGTGCAGCGCGGTCGATGAAGCTGGCCAGGAATTGCGCGGCCCCGGCTGGGGTCTTGAGCACTGCCATAGTTCCGGAGAAGTCCGCACTGACCAGTAGATCATCGAGAACTTTACGGAGCTTGTCACGGGGCCCGCTGCTGCCTTCAGTTATGGGAGCATCACTGTGCGGCACGGCATAGCGTGCACCCGAGCCGTCGCTGGGTTTGACTTTGATTATCCCCAGCTCGTCGAGATCTCGGGACAGAGTCGCTTGAGTGACAGCCATCCCTGCTTCGTCGAGCAATGACTGCAGTTGCTGCTGGTTGTGCACAACGTGGTGTTCCAGCAGATTCAGGATGTGCTGATGCCGTGCAGCCCTACTGGAGCTCATCGGGATTTCTCCATGAGCCACACCAACAGGGCTTTCTGGGCATGTAGGCGATTTTCAGCCTCATCAAACACAACTGATTGGTCCCCGTCGATCACATCGGCGCTTACCTCGCTGCCACGGTATGCAGGCAAACAGTGCAGGAAGATCGCCTGTGGGTCGGCCTGCGCCATGACGGCACTGTTGACTTGGTAGGGCTTGAAGGGGGTGGTGCGATCCAGTCCATCGTTTTCCATCCCCATTGATACCCATGTGTCAGTGATGACGACGTGTGCGTCTGCTACGGATTGGGCGACGTCTGCACTCACGGTGACAGTAGCCCCGGTTTCTTGGGCGCGTTGCCGTGCACGGTCGATGAATTGCTGTTGCGGCTGGAATTCCTCGGGTGCACAAATGGTGATGTCCATTCCCGCTGTGGCGAAGCCCAGCATATAGCTGTTCGCCATGTTGTTGTTTCCGTCCCCGAGGTAGACAGCTTTGAGTCCCCGCAGCCCTTCCGGTCCTTGTTCTGGGCAGAGGTGTTCAATGCAGGTCTGCAGGTCGGCGAGGATTTGGCAGGGATGGAAGTCGTCGGTGAGCGCGTTGACGATGGGTACGGTGGCGGTTTCTGCCATCTCTTCTAGGTTGCTTTGGGCGTAGGTACGCCAGACGATGGCTTCAACGAAGCGGGACAGCACCGCCCCGGTGTCTTGGTAGGTTTCGCCTTTTCCCATTTGGCTAGCACTGGTGTCTACCGTGATGTCGCTGCCACCCATGTGGGAGATTGCGGTGGCGAAGCTGAAGCGGGTGCGGGTGGAGGTTTTGTCGAATAGCACGGCAACTGTTCGGCCGCCTTCCAAGGGGCGCGCGGACAGTGGGGCTTGTTTGAGCTCTCGCGCGAGGGTCAGAACCTCAGCTTGTTCTTGTGGGGTGAGGTCATCGTCCGTGAGGAAGTGCCGGAGGTTGCTGTAGGTGCTCACTGCTGTTCTCCTAGTTGGTTGCTGACTGCACGGTCTGCAGCGTTGTGCTGATTGCGTCGATGGCTGCGTCGCACTGTTGTTGATCGATGATCAGCGGGGGTGTGAGTCGCAGGACATTGTCCGCGGGGGCGTTGAGGATAACTCCGTGGTTGAATCCTTCGGTCACTGCTTCCTTGGCGCAGGGTTGCTTCAGCACGACTCCTAGCATGAGTCCACGGCCGCGCACGTGGTCGACGCCGTCGAGGGCTTCCAGCGCAGTGCGTAGGTGTTGTTCTTTGTCGCGAACGGATTCCAGGAACTCTGGTGTGTTGACCACGTCAAGGACCGCAAGTGCTGCGGCGCAGACGGCAAGGTTTCCGCCGAATGTTGTGCCATGGATGCCGGGGGTGAATAGTTCGGCTGCTGCTCCCCTGGCGATGACTGCACCGATGGGTAGTCCACCGCCCAGACCTTTGGCCATGGTGATGATATCGGGAATGACGCCGCGTTCGTGCTGGTAGGCAAAGAATGTTCCGGTGCGCCCCACGCCAGTCTGCACTTCATCGCACACCATGAGGATTCCGTGCTCATCACAGAGCTCGCGCACGGCCTTGAGGAAACCGTCGGGCGCTGGGATGACGCCGGTTTCACCCTGAATGGGTTCGAGGAAAATGGCGGCCACCTGGTCAAGGTCCGCACGCTGACGAAGGGCGTCTATGTCGCCGTAGGGGTAGTACTCCACGCCCCCGGGCAGTGGCGCGAAGGGAGCTTGCTTTGCCGGCTGCCCCGTCAGTGCCAGCGAGCCCATGGTGCGGCCGTGAAAACCGTGCTCGGCGGCAAGAATCGTAGGCCTTCCGGTGAGCCTGGCTAGCTTAAAGGCAGCCTCGTTCGCTTCGGTTCCGGAGTTGCAGAAGAACACACGGGAAGAATCCTCGCCGACGATCTCCCGCAGCTTGCTAGCGAGTACCAGAGGTGGTTCGGATGCGAAAAGATTGGACACATGGCTGCCGCGTGCGAGCTGAGCGCTCACGGCGTCAACAATGGCGGGGTGTCCGTACCCCAGGGCGTTGACTGCGATCCCTGCCAACATGTCGATGTGTCGACGACCTTCGCTGTCGACGAGGTAGCAGCCCTCACCGTGGTCGATGGTGAGGGGCGGGGTGCCATAGTTGTTCATCAAATGGTCGGGCCACACGGTTGAATCAAGCATTGTTATTGTCCTTTTATCCTTGGGGCGCGGGGGTTACCATGGTGCCGATGCCACCCGACGTCAACAATTCAAGAAGCACGGAGTGAGCGACACGCCCGTCGATAACATGCGCACCTTTAACACCTGCGTTGACAGCATCGAGGCACGACTCCATCTTCGGGATCATGCCGGAATCCAGGCTAGGAAGAATAGAGGCCAGCTGCGCGGTGTCCAGCTCGGACAACAGAGAGGATTTATCGGGCCAGTCAGTGTAGAGCCCCTCGACGTTGGTGAGGATGATCAAACGCTCCGCACCGATCGCAGCAGCTAGAGCACCCGCCGCGGTGTCGGCGTTGATGTTGTACACCTGGCCTGCATTATCCGGGGCGATAGTCGAGACCACCGGGATCCGGCCAGCGTCGATGAGGTCCATGAGCGCGGTTGCGTCCACGTGGGCGATGTCGCCAACCAAGCCGATATCGGTGAGTTCGCCTTCGACCTCCACCAACCGTTTGGTGGCAGTAAACAGACCGGCGTCTTCACCGCTGGTTCCTACAGCGTAGGGGCCGTGCGAGTTGATCAAGCCGACGAGTTCGCGGTTGACCTGGCCGAACAAAACCATGCGCACGATTTCCATCACCTCTGGGGTGGTTACCCGGAAACCTCCGAGGAACTCGCCCTTGAGACCCACGCGTTCAAGCATGCTGGAAATCTGAGGCCCTCCCCCATGCACGACCACGGGCTTTGCCCCGACGGTGCGCAGAAAAACCATGTCTGCAGCGAAGGCTGCTTTGAGGTCTTCATCGACCATGGCGTTGCCGCCGTACTTAACGACGACGATTTTGTCGCGCAGGTGTTGCAGCCACGGTAGCGCCTCCGCAAGGACGGTCGCCCGCATGTGCGGGGTGAGGGCTTCTGGTAGGTCACTCATTAGTGTGCGATGTTCTTTCTCTTGTGCCTGCGAAGATACGCTAGGCTGGGTTGCTGTGTGGGTTTGGAACGTTTAGGTCGAGTAGGCCGAATTGATTTCCACGTAAGAGTGGGACAGATCGGTAGTGCGGACGAAGCCCCGCCCGCTGCCACCGGTTCCAAGGTCGATGACGACACTGATGTCGGTACCGCTCAGGTCGACGGCGCGTGCGTCGGGGGTTCCGGTGGTGTGTCGGCACACGGTATGACCGTTGAAGCTGACGCTGATGTTGTCTGGGTCCATGTCAGCCGGCGCCATCCCAACAGCTGCCAGCACACGACCCCAGTTGGGGTCTGAACCAAACATTGCACATTTGAACAGGTTGTCGCGCGCGACGGTGCGGGCTGCTTCCACTGCCATGTCGTCGGTGGTTGTTCCAGTGACCTCTACACGCACCCGCTTGGTGACTCCCTCAGCATCAGCCTGCATCTGATCGGCAAGTGATGCGCACACTGCGTGGATGGTCCGGTTGAGCTCTTCTTGGCTGGGCTCTACCCCGGAGGCTCCGGAGGCCATGACGATGACGGTGTCGTTGGTGCTGGTGGCGCCGTCGATGTCGAGGGTGTTGAAGGTGGTGAAGGCTGCGGTGTTGAGCGCGTTGCTCAGCGCCTCGGGTGTTGCCACGGCGTCGGTCATGACGGTCACCAGCATGGTCGCGAGGCTCGGGGCCATCATGCCGACCCCCTTGCCGATGCCTGAGACTCGAAATCCCGCGCCGTCACTGTGCGCTTGTTTTGGCACGGTGTCGGTTGTCATGATGGCTTGAGCTGCGGCGTCTTGACCTTCGTTGACGTGCAACTGGGCGCCTGCGGTCGGCGTAGTTGCGGTTGCTGCGGCGCACATCGCGTCGATGCCAGCGTGGATGGTATCCATGGGCAGGACGTCGCCGATGAGGCCCGTGGAGCATGCGCCAACGTCGGTGGTTGCGCACCCTAGTTGCTGCGCGACGGCCTTAACTGAGGCGACGGCATCGACGTCTCCTTGTGCGCCGTTGCAGGCGTTGGCGTTTCCGGAGTTGAACAAGACCGCGCGAAGCACACCATCGGCTACGTGTTTCCGGGTGAGTTTAAGCGGTGAGGCGACGACTTTGTTGCGGCTGAATACTGCGGCTGCGTCGTAGCGTGGACCGTTGTTGATAATGAGGGCCATGTCGGGGTTGCCGCTGGCTTTGATGCCGGCGGTGGTCGCGTATGTAGAGAAGCCTTGGGGTGTGCTCATGCCGTGTTCCTTGGTATAGCGCGTTGGGTGCTGAGGGGGTTCGGTTGGGGTTAGGGGGCCAAACCACTGATGGGTAGCCCTGCGGTTTCTTCGAATCCGAGGGCGAGGTTCATGCATTGCACTGCTGCCCCCGCAGTTCCCTTGGTGAGGTTGTCGATGGCGGAGGTCATCAAGACCACCCCTGCCGCAGGGTCGTATTCGACCTGTACGTGGCAGGTGTTTGCCCCTTGCACTGCTTGTGTTTGGGGTTGTTGTCCTTCGGGCAGCAAGTGGACAAAGGGTTCTGCCCCGTAGTGTTTCTCGTAAGCTGCGCGTGCTTGCTTGATGACGTCGTGGGAGTCTCCGTAGGCAAGCCGGGGATGCACTGAGGCGGTGACCGTGGTGAGGATTCCTCGGGGCAGGGGCGCCAGCACCGGCGTAAAGCTGCAGGTGACGGGCTCTTCAGCGACTTCCGAGAGGTTTTGGATGATTTCGGGGTTGTGCCGGTGCTTGCCCGCAGTGTTGTAGGCCTTGAGGTTGCTCATTGTTTCGGCGCCCAGGAGGCCCACGTTGGGTTTCTTGCCCCCGCCGGAGGTTCCGGTGATTGACACAACGCGGATGTCCGGTGTGATGATGCGTTCGGCTACTGCGGGTAGTGCCGCGAGTGTGGCCCCTGTGGGGAAGCATCCGGGAACGGCAATGACTCGCGCGTTGGAGATGTCTTCGCGATGCCCGGGCATTTCCGGGATTCCGTAGGGCGCGCTGCCTGCGTATGTCCCGCCGTAAAAAGAATCCCAGTCTGTTTTATTTTTTAAGCGGTAATCCGCAGCGCAGTCGATCACGATGGTTTTTGGCCCGAGTGCGCGGGCGATAGCTGCGGAGTGCCCATGCGGGAGGGCGAGAAAGACGACGTCACTGTCGGCGAGGGCCTCAGGGGATGTTTCTTCGACCATGCGGTCTGCCAGCTGCGGCAGGTGCAGCAGGTGGTCCGACAACGGGGTACCGGCGTTTGATCCTGCGGTGAGAGCCCCGATTGTGAGTTCGCCGCTGGTGTAGCGCGGGTGAGATAGAAGAAGCCGCAGAATTTCTGCGCCTGCATATCCGGTGACGCCGACGACGCTTACTGTAATCATGCCCACCATACTAACAAATATGCACGGCTCTGCAAATTATGCAGCGATCGTCGGCGTTGCCCCCCCCTACTCAGCCGGCTTAGCCCCCCCCTGCAGGAGCCTCCGGCTTCCCCTCAGCTGGCTTGTCACCTTCAACAGGCTTCTTATCGCCCTCACCCTGACCAGCGTCGCCCCCCTCAGCGGGCTTATCAGCAGGCTTATCTGCAGGCATGTCGGCATCCTTGTCGCCACAGCCCACAAGAGAACCCGCAAGGAGCAGGCTCATGCCACCAAGGGCAATCGTGCGACGGAATGTGCGGGAGGTACGGATAAAAAATCCTTTCAGAGAGTTATAGCTGTTAACCAAAGCGACAGCTGTCCACTAGTAGTGCTAGCTACCGGAGCAACATTCTCTCCGCAAAGAAAGTGTTTTTGAAAATAGCTTCATATTCAACACCCCCACGTATCACCCCCGCACCACACGCCCTTCAAGACGCTAGGGGGCGTGCGCAGCGCTTTTCAGCACCACAGCACGCCCCGCGACGTCATTAAAAAACTATGCGCGAAGCTGCGCACCCAACGCCTTTTGCGCGGCCTCGACAGCAGCCATCTTCGCCTCGGTGCACTCGTCATCAGTGAGGGTGCGATCGGTAGCCCTAAAGGATAAAGCGAAAGCCAAGGACTTCTTGTCCTCACCCAGAGACTCGGAACGATACACGTCGAACAGCTCGACCTTTTCAAGCAACTCGCCGGCGTGCTCCTCCAAGACACGGCGCACCTTCTCGGACGGCACGTCCTCGTCGACCACCAGAGCAACGTCCTGCAACAACAGCGGGAAAGCGCTCAAAACCGGAGCCGGAGCCGAGGGAGCAAAAGGAAGGGCTGAAATATTAAGCTCCATCGCGCAGGTACGCTGCGGCAAGCCCGCACGCTCAAGCACCTGGGGATGCAGCTCGCCGGCATAGCCGACCACCTGATCGCCCACCTTCAACGCAGCACAACGACCCGGGTGCCAGGGCAGCTGCTCCGCAGCAACCACATCAAGCTGAACATCAGAGGCTCGCGCTACAACCTGCGCAGACTCGATAGCATCGGCATAAGTGTAGGCACGCCCCTCGCCCCACGGCCCATGATGGTCGATCAAACCACAAGCCACAGTTGCGACGTGCAAGGGCTGCAGCGGCAAAGAGTTCAGCAGATTCTCCACCTCCTCATCGGAGGGACGCTGAACAGTCGAAGGCATCGGTGAACGGCCTTCACCTCGCGCGATCGTGACCTGCTCGATCCCGAACAGGGTGACGTCTTTTTCCCCGCGCGCCACATTGCGCTTGATAGCGTCGAGCAACGACGGCAACAGCGTGGTACCCAGAACCGCATAGTCGGCATCCAGGGGGTTTTGCACCCGGACCGTCTTGCGTCGTTCGTCGTCGGCATCCAGGCCCCACACATCAAAAACGTCGTTGGCGATAAATGGGGTGGGCAATACCTCGACATAACCGTTGTAGGCCAGAGCATGGCCGATAGCACGGCGGCGGCGCTGAGAAGCTGACAAGCCGCGCCCTGCAGGCGCAGTGGGGACGATCGAAGGAATATCCTCTAGCCCCTCAAGGCGCACGACCTCTTCGACGAGATCTGCGGGCATCCTAAGGTCCGGTCGCCAGGTCGGCGGAGTGACAGAGAGCATTCCGTCAGATGCCTCGACTGCGCAACCGACCTCTTCCAAACGGCTCACTACGGTCGCATCACTGTAGTCAACGCCAGCGATCTGACCAGGGTGCTGGGCGGACATGCTGATGTTAGGCATAGCGGGAGTGTCCCCGACGATGAGGCGACCGCGGTCAACACTGCCACCGGCGATATCGAGCAGCAGGGCGCAGGCCAGATCCAGTGCGACCTCAATTAGTGCCGGATCCACTCCGCGTTCGAAACGCCGTGATGCTTCAGAGCTGAGCTTGTGACGACGCGAGGTACGCGCCACGGTAATTGGATCCCAGTTCGCAGCCTCGAAGTACACGGTCGAGGTCGTGTCACTGATCTCAGAGGTGGAACCTCCCATGACACCTGCGAGCGACTGAATACCTGAATCGTCGCAAATCACGACGTCCTCGCTGTGAAGCTCGCGCTCAACGTCATCGAGAGTGCGAAGCTTCTCCCCTTCTTGTGCGAGCCGGACGCTCAAATCGCCGTTGATCTTGTCACCATCGAATGCGTGCATCGGTTGCCCCAGAAGCAACATAACGTAGTTCGTGACATCGGTGGCGGCGTTGACCGGGCGCTGGCCACACAGCATCAGTTCGCGTTGCATCCACAGCGGCGATTCTTTACTGGGGTCGATCCCACGCACGGCACGGAGTCCAAAGCGCCGTGCCTTCGTTTCGGGCTGTACGTTCACCGTGCGGTCCAAGGCCCCATCGACCTCCGGGGCCTGCAGGTCAAACAGTTCGAGTGCATCCTGCGCAGGATCCTTGTAGACAAGGTCGAAGGCGGATGCGATCTCGCGGGTCAAGCCACGAGCCGAGAGCGCGTAGCCACGGTCCGGGGTGATGTTGACATCAAAAACTGTGTCCTCAAGCCCCACGATCTCCCTGGCATCCGTCCCCGGGTCGGCGATGCCCTCGGGCAAAGTCATGATCCCCTTGGTCTGCTTGTCAGTTAAGCCAAGTTCTGCGGCCGAGCAAATCATGCCTGCGGACATGCGACCATAGGTTTCCCGGGCAGTGATCGCGAAGTTACCGGGCAGGACTGCACCTGGCAGGCTGACGACGACCAAATCACCTTCAGCAAAGTTTCGGGCACCGCACACAATAGATTGCAGTTCGCCTGTGCCGTTGGCATCGCCGACGTTAACCATGCAGTGACGAATGGGCTTTTTGAAGCCGGTGAGTTCTTCGATCGACTCGATGCGGCCGATCACAAGCGGCCCCGTGGTTTCTTCGATTGGGGCGTAGCCTTCGGTTTCAAATCCGACACGCACGTACCCTGCGTCAAGTTCTTCGTCGGTGACGGTCCACGTAGGGTTGGTGCGGTCCAGAAGTCGCTGCACCCATTGGCGAGAAATAAGCATGTTGGTTCCTTTGTGGGGATGAGTTGTTAAGGCTTGTTACTAGGCCTGGATGCCGAAGGGAAGGGTGAATCGGACGTCGCCTTCGACCATGTCGCGCATGTCGGACAGTCCGTTGCAGAACTGGAGGGTGCGTTCGAGTCCCATTCCGAAAGCGAAGCCGGTGTACACCTCTGGGTCTATGCCTGCGGCGCGCAGAACGTTGGGGTTGACCATGCCACAACCGCCCCATTCAATCCATCCCGCGCCGCCTTTTTTGTTCGGGAACCACACGTCAACCTCAGCGGAAGGCTCGGTGAAGGGGAAATAGTTGGCGCGCATGCGGGTGTGGGTATCGGGCCCAAAGAGGGTCTTCGCTAGATGATCGAGGGTGCCTCGCAGGTGAGCCATCGTCAGGCCTTTATCAACGGCGAGGCCCTCAACTTGGTGGAAGACCGGGGTGTGGGTGGCATCCAGTTCGTCGGTTCGGAACACGCGGCCCGGGCATGCGATGTACATTGGCACGTCGCGCGACAGCATGGTGCGCATTTGCACCGGCGAGGTGTGGGTTCGGAGCACCTGCTTGGAGCCGTGTGGTGCAATGTGGAAGGTATCCTGCAAGGTACGGGCGGGGTGATCGGGAAGGAAATTCAGGGAATCGAAGTTGAAGTATTCAGCTTCGACTTCGGGGCCGTCTACAATCTCCCATCCCATGCCGATGAAGATGTCAGAGATCTGCTCGGACAATTGGGTGATGGGGTGCAAAGCGCCCAATTGTTGACGCCGCGTTGGAACTGTCACATCGACGCGTTCGGCAACCAGAACCTCGGCATTACGCTTTTCTTCAAGGCGCACCTTAGCTTCTGCGAAAGCCTTTTCAACGGCCCCCCGGGCCATGTTGACCAGTCGACCAGCATCTTTGCGCTGTTCTTTGGGGAGAGATCCGAGGGTTTTGCGGGCCGTGGGGATAAAAGCGTCATCACCTAGGTGGGCTCGCCGCGCTTCAGACAATTCTTCGAGGTTGTCAGCTGCTTCAAAGGCTTGTAGAGCCTGTTGTGCTGCGGCATTGAGTTTTTCTTCGGTGAGATGAGCGCTGAAATCTTCAGACACGTCGTATCCCCTTTGTGGTAGTCGGCCAGTGCTAAACCCTAGATTGTACGCGAGAAAGAGGACCGACTGATCATTAGGTATGGGCGGTACCCCTCATCGTGGTGATGTTCTGGGGCACCTCGACGCTTATGACGATGTGTGGCGCTGTTTGGCGGATTCGTAAAGGCAAATCGATGCGGCAGTAGCCAGGTTGAGGCTTTCTGCACGCCCATGAATCGGGATGCGCACTGTGTAGTCGGCACGGTCGATCAGTTCTTGAGGTAGGCCGTGGGCTTCGTTGCCAAATAGCCAGGCGACGGGCTTCCTCAACACGGTTTTTTCGAAATGCCCGTCGTCGAGGCTGTGCTCACCGTCCGCGGTCGTCGCGAGGATAGTCAAGTTCTTGGCCTTGAGCCGGTCGATAACAGCTTGGAAGTTGGTATCGCGAGCCACAGGGATGTGGAATAAGGAGCCTGCGCTCGAGCGAACAGCTTTGGGTCCTTGGGGGTCCGTTGTCTCCCCTGCGAACAACACGCAGTCGGCGCCGATGGCGTCGGATACCCGGATGAGCGTGCCTGCATTGCCTGGGTCACTCGTTTGCACTGGGACAGCAACGATCTGAGGGGCTTTGCCGAGCACCTCTTTCGCTGACCAGAGCACGGGAGAGCAGAGAGCAAACAGTCCCGCCGGGGTGACGGTATCGCTGAGGTGCTGCGCTGCGCGGTCGCAGATGGGATGCACATACACACCCATGTTTCGTGCTGCAGCGATGACTTCTGGGTATCGCGCGGCTGCCTTCTGCGTAGCAAACACATCGGAGGCTGCACCAGTGACCACCGCAGCCTCGACAGAGTTAAACCCCTCGGCTAGAAAAGCATCGGCTTTGCGCCGACCTTGCGACTTCAGCAATTTTGCTGCAGCCACGATCCGAGGGGTTCGTTCAGTGAAGGCGTTTTCGAAATCTAGGTCATCCTTGAGACTCGGCATGCCTTCACTTTAGTGGAGGGTGTTAGTTCAAGCGCATCCCGCGGGCATCCACCTGGTAGGCGCCGGCTCGCGCGAGAATACAGATGAAATCAACAAGCACCCAGATGAGCAACAGAGGGATCGTAAGGAAATCCACGAAGGGAATAAACCAGGAGAAGAACAACAGCAGCTTGAACACGGCGCGTCCGTTGTACCCAAGATAGAAATCGTGGCCCCCGAATTCACCGAGGAAGAAGCACAGTAGCGCAGCAACCGCGTAGCTCTTGGGCTGCAGGCCAGGCATCACACCACCTGTATACATGGCGGGCTGGTTGTATTGAGATAGCATCGGAGCTTGCTGCTGGAAGGCCGGCTGCGGGTAGGACTGCTGCTGGTATGACTGCTGGACAGGGTAGTTCTGCTGGCTACCGGTCGGGCAAGTAGCCCCCTCCCCTAAGCCTTGGGGTCCATTCTGGGAAGATCCCCCGATGTAGTTTGGGTCAAAAGGGTTGGCGCTGGGGGTTGTCACGTAGAGTCTCCGATACGATTCAATATTTACCGCGACAAATGTACCCAGTGTGCATCCTAAAAGCAATAACCCAGCACCCCCCGAAAGTAGCGGGTGCTGGGTTAGAACCTCTAAGGAAAGACTTTAAGCGACCTTAGGAGCGTTAACGTCCTCAGGCAGAGCAGCCTTAGCAGCTTCACAGATAGCGGTGAAGGTGGCGAAGTCATTGACAGCAAGGTCAGCGAGGATCTTGCGGTCCACCTCGATCTCAGCAAGACGCAGGCCCTGGATGAGCCGGTTGTAGGTGATGCCATTCATGCGGGCTGCAGCGTTGATGCGCTGGATCCACAGCTTACGGAACTCGCCCTTGCGAGCGCGACGATCGCGGTAAGCGTAGGTCATGGAGTGCAGCCACTGCTCCTTGGCCTTACGGTACAGGCGGGAGCGCTGGCCACGGTAACCCTTGGCGGACTTCAGGATTTCGCGACGCTTCTTCTTGGCGTTAACTGAGCGCTTGACACGTGCCACGGTTAAACTTCCTTTTCTTTATTTATGTGGGAAATGAACAGGCGACCAATTAGGCCATGCCGAGCAGACGCTTAACGCGCTTGGTGTCGGACTTGTCGACATCCGCGGTGCCCTTCAGGCGGCGGGTGCGGGTGGAGGGCTTGCCCTCGAGCAGGTGGCGGCGGTTAGCCTTCTCGCGGCGGAGTTTGCCGGAGCCGGTGACCTTGACGCGCTTAGCGGTGCCCTTGTGGGTCTTCTGCTTCATTAGTCTCTTCCTTTGTAGCTTTTAGTAGTAGAAATCTACTTCTTGCCCTTGCGCACTGGGCCAAGGACCATTGTCATGTTGCGGCCGTCTTGCTTGGCTTTCGTCTCAACAACGCCGTATTCCGCGACGTCATTAGCGAGGCGGTCCAGCAACCGGAAGCCAAGCTCCGGGCGGGACTGCTCGCGGCCACGGAACATGATGGTTACCTTGACCTTTGAGCCCTTTTCCAAGAACCGGATGACATTACCCTTCTTCGTCTCATAATCGTGATCATCGATCTTGGGACGAAGCTTCTGCTCCTTGACGACAGTCTGCTGCTGGTTCTTACGAGACTCGCGCGCCTTCTGGGCGGCCTCGTACTTGAACTTGCCGTAGTCCATGATTTTGCAGACCGGCGGCTTGGCATTCGGTGCGACCTCGACAAGGTCCAGATCGGCATCGTAGGCAAGCCTGCGTGCATCTTCGATACGAACGATGCCTACCTGCTCGCCACCGGGGCCGACGAGGCGGACCTCGGGTACCCGAATGCGCTCATTAATTCGAGCTTCAGCGCTGATTGTTTGCTCCTCAAGTTGCAATGAATATAAAGGTAAAACGCGAACTAACGCTCACCGCAAGCAACATCCCCCACAAGACATGAGAAAACCCGTTTACCCGGAGGTAAACGGGAGATCCAAACCTCGAAACCACCAGATCTAAGACCAGGTCTTAAGATGCATCACTAGTGCGTGCACCGATTTTCAAGGCTACTCTTGCGACCATTGTCCAGCTATAAAATGTAGCGGCTTCTGGTGGGAGGGACCTCCACTTGCGGCCCCGACCTTAAACAAGTCGAGGCGGTAGTTGAAGGAAATACTAACACGCCCCTTAAAGCAACACAACTCAGCCGGCAGCCGTGTCGCTTCCTTCCAGTACGCCGCTTATGTCCCGCACCATGGAGTTCAGCATCTGTTGCGCCGTGCCGTACGTACCATCGGCAGGTCGCGCCAACACAGCAACACCCACACATCCGTCTACTCCGGCTTGCGGGACGCGTCCCATCTGGCGCGCCATGTAACCACCAGATTCGTCGGGCCCCCAGCCTCCTTTAAACCTAGCGCCAGCAATCGAAGCCTGCCCGCCGAAATCTGCAACCGCATGTTCAACAGCAAGATTGATAGTGTGTTGGATATCAGACACCCCAGCGTCCCGGGGCACCGGAAGCTCAGAGTTCTTCGGAGGCACAACGGAAGAAGTCGCAGTCACATCAGAACTGCCACCAAAACTCACACTGTAATTATTAAAAAACCACACCAGGCCGCCGCCAACCAGTACCAATGCCACGACCGCACCGATCGCAATCGGCAGCAGCTTGGAACGCGGCTTGTCTGCGGGGGGAAGCATCCCAGGTTGGAATGGCGTAGGCCCCGGCTGCTGCACCATCGGTTGCGCCTGTGGCTTAGGTCCATTGTTATACACCGGCGGGAACGCCTGGGTCGGCGGCGCACTCTGCTCGAAGGGGTTTCTCCCCGCCGAGCCAGACTGTCCATCACGACCGGATATTGGCGGAGGGGACGAGGAAAAAGGCGATCCAGGGTGGGATCTTGAGCCACGTTTCTAACCTTTCAATACAACAACACTCAGACAAACTAGAGGTGTGCTGCGGTTCTAGTTCATCCCTATTGCGTCACTGTCTGGTCACAATTTTAAAACGGTTACCCCTAAGCGGGTCTTTATGCGTGTGGCGTTTGTAGACTCGTCAACATGAACAACTTTTCCAACCCAACGAATGACCCCCGTGTCGATCCGTTGATTGAACAGTTGGGCATTGCTGAACGCGAACTAGCCGACGCCCAAGCGTTGGTTAACAGCGCACACAATACGCTCGGTCATATTCGACTGCAGCTCAGTGCGCAACATGCACGGCAGGCTCAGCAACCCCAAGCTAGTGTTGCCCAGCGGCCGGCACAACAGGAAGGAGCCGCTGCGCAACCAATCGCTCCGCAGCCCGCGCCTTGGCCCACCCCGGCGGTGAACGCAGCAGCACCAAACGCTACCGAGGCACACCCACAACCCGCAGCCACACACACTGGTGAAGGCTCCAACCCGGGCGGCTTGGTGCCAACACTGCCGCCGACACGACGGCCCGCCGTCACTCCACAAGCTCCCTGGTATTCCAACGAGACCACTGTGATCCGCCTCGTTGCGATCGCCGGTGCTATCTTGACCATTTTCGGGATCGGCTTCCTCGTAGCTTTAGCCATCCAACGCGGCCTACTCGGCCCGGTGGGGCGGACTGTACTGGCCTACACGATCTCCGCGCTGCTGGTGTTGGCAGCCTTTGGCCTCAACCATAAAGCACAGGATGCTGCGGCCAGGCCCGAAGGAAAGAAGAGCAGCGATTCCCACGGATTCGCTATAGCTCGTTCTGCTTTTGCCTACACTGGTTTTATTACCGCCATCATCACAACCCACACGATCACCGGACTTCTAGAGTGGATGCCCTCTGTTCTCGGCCAGGCTATCGCCATAGCCCTAGCAATAGCCTGGCTCGTGGTGGCTAAGATCTTCCGTTCGGATATCTTGATGATCCTTTCTGGGGTCACTTCCTTTGTCGCGCTGACTGCTTTCTACGCAACCCAAGGCATAGTGCTTATCCCCGCGATTTTCATCGGTTTGCTGATGATGCTGCTCACCCGCAAGAGTGGCAATTCGGTACTGCGCAATTGGTCTACCGGACTGGCTTTGGTGGGCACATGGGTTGTTCCAACCAATAGCCCACCGCCGTTTATCTACGTCGCCGACAGCGTTATGCGGCCGATCACTGTGTTGTGGTACGTGCCCCTGTCAGTAGCGTTCGCGCTTGGTCTCACCCTGGTTGTCATGCGCGACCCCCGACCGACTGTGGCTAGGACCGAACAGTGGTCAGCAGCTTTTGTTCCAGCTTTGATCCTCATTCATCAAGCTGCATACACCACTGCCCACGCGCCCTTAAACAGCATCAGCGTAGCTAAGTGGTGGTTGCTGTGGCCCGCTATTGCCGCCGCACTTCTCGTCGTTATTGCTTTCAACAAAGCGTGGATGCCGAAGCCTACGGATTCCCCCTCGCCTGCTGCCTTTGTCGCTCCGACTCTCGCCAACAGTGCGATAGCCGCCTGGTTGGTGGTTTCGGTCATCGCTATGACCGCGTTCTACCCCTGGGTGACCTTCGTCGCCTGTATCACCGTAGTCATAGTGCTGTGGAAGCGTGAAGGATTCACGGTGGTGCCATGGTTGATGGTCGCAGTGGCCGCTGTACTCGCCTCGCTTCCGCTCGGTGATATCGCACTAGGCCTAACACCAAATGACGCCCAAGACCTTGACTCCCCATTCAACGCGCTCACAGCGCTGGTACTTGTAGCACTGGTACTGGCAGCTCGATCTGCGATGAAGGGATTCAGTCAGAAGAGCCTCTTCATCTTCGCGCTGTGTGGGCTGTGGCTGTTCATGGTCGCGGTAGTGACACTGTGCGGTTCCTTGGGATACTTCCTTGCAGGCGAGAGTGGAACAAAGTCCACCATCAAACTGTGGTTCATGGTGGGCCATGCATGTGTTTCTGTTACGTGGTTGCTCCTGGCGGCCTACCTCATGCTGGGACGACGATTCCTCAACAGCACCGCAGCCCTGGTAGCAGCCCTAGTGCTTGCCGGAGCGGGAGCAGCCAAGTTGATCTTCTTCGATTTAGGAAACTTGAGCGGCGTCCCCCGAGTCCTCGCATTCATCCTCGGCGGTTTGGCACTGCTGGGCGTATCCGCCCTCCGCAGTTCCAAAAAGAAAGAATCCGCACCCGCTAAGCATCAAATAAGCTAGGCGAGCATCGCTTTGAGGAACTGCCCGGTGTGGGACTGCTTTACCGCAGCAACCTGCTCGGGTGTTCCCTCCGCGACGACCGTTCCGCCACCAGAGCCGCCCTCGGGCCCCATATCAACTACCCAGTCCGCAGCCTTGATGACATCGAGGTTGTGCTCGATAACCAACACCGAATTGCCCTTGTCCACCAAAGACTGCACCACGAGCATCAGTTTGCGGATGTCCTCAAAGTGCAGACCGGTTGTCGGCTCATCCAGAATGTAGATGGTGCGCCCATTCGATCGCTTCTGTAGCTCGGCGGCAAGCTTGACGCGCTGCGCTTCGCCACCCGACAGAGTGGTGGCGGACTGGCCCAATCGCACATAGCCCAGCCCGACGTCGACGAGCGTGTTCAGGTAACGGGCAATGCTGGTGATAGGTGCAAAAAACTCCGCAGCCTCGCTAATCGGCATGTCTAGCACCTCTGCGATGGACTTCCCCTTGTACTTCACCTCGAGTGTTTCGCGATTGTATCGAGCGCCATGGCACTGTTCGCAGGGCACGTAGACGTCAGGAAGGAAGTTCATTTCGATCTTCAAGGTGCCGTCACCCGAGCAGGCTTCGCAGCGTCCGCCCTTTACGTTGAAGCTGAAGCGACCAGCCTTGTATCCGCGAACCTTCGCCTCTGTAGTTTCCGCAAACAGCGTACGGATCTTGTCGAATACACCTGTGTAGGTTGCTGGGTTGGAACGCGGCGTACGACCAATGGGAGATTGGTCTACCTGGACGAGCTTGTCGAGATGCTCAATTCCCTCCACGCGGGTCGCCCGACCAGGGACCTGCCGGGCTTTATTCAACTTATTGGTCAGAGTCTTCGCCAGAATTTGATTCACCAACGTGGACTTACCAGAGCCGGACACTCCAGTGACCGCGCACAGAACCCCCAAGGGAATCGTGACATCAATGTCCTGCAGATTGTTTTCCCGTGCGCCCACAACTTTAAGAACCCGCTCACTATCGATCGGACGGCGACTATCAGGAACCCCAACTACCCGCTTGCCACTTAAGTACTGCCCGGTGATCGATTCGCGTGCTTTGAGGATGCCCGAAGGCTTTCCTTGATACACGACTTCCCCACCGTATTCGCCGGCCTTCGGCCCAATGTCGATCAACCAATCGGCGGCATTAATGGTGTCTTCATCGTGCTCGACCACGATCAATGTGTTGCCGATATCCCTCAAATGCTCAAGGGTAGCGATGAGTCTTTGATTGTCACGCTGATGCAAACCAATAGAAGGCTCATCCAGCACATACAGCACCCCTGCCAGACCAGACCCGATCTGTGTTGCCAGGCGAATACGCTGGGCCTCACCACCGGACAACGTGCCCGCAGCACGATCCAAGGAAAGATAGTTCAACCCGACGTCAAGAAGGAATTTTAAACGGGCCTGAATCTCACGCAGCACCGCGCCGGCGATCATTTCTTCGCGCTTGCCCAAAGTCAGATCATTGAGGAATGCTGCAGCATCCGCCACCGAAAGACGCGTCAAGTTAGCGATGCTCATCTGCCCATGTGCACCCGAGGCCAAGCGAACAGACAAAATCTCCGGACGCAGCCTGGCCCCATCACAGGCGGGACATGGAACAAAGCGCATGTATTCCATCAAGCGGTCTTTTTGCGACGCGGAATCCGCTGTATCGATCTTGCGGTGCAGATAGGGCAACACGCCTTCAAACGCCGCAGTCCAGCTGCGCATACGACCAAAGCGGTTCTTGTAACGTACGTTCACCTGAGTGCTGCTGCCGTTAAGCACAGCGTCACGCTGCTCGTCGCTTAGCTCATCAAAGGGGGTTTTAGGGTCAAAGCCCATTTCTCCAGCCAACGCCGTCAACAACTTGTCGAAGTACTTGTGGTTCGGGCTCGAAGCCCACGGAGCAATGGCTTTCAGCAAAGGCGCTTGCTTATCAGGAACAAGTAGATCGACATCAACCTCCAAGGCCGTACCCAAACCATCACACGTGGGGCACGCACCGTAGGGAGAATTGAAGGAAAACGACCGAGGCTCGAGCTCATCAACCCCTAGCCTGTGCCCATTAGGACAGGCCATTTTTTCCGAAAAACGACGCACGCGGTTGGGATCATCGTCATCCAAACCAACGAAATCCAACACAACGACGCCGTCGGCCAAAGCCAATGCGGTTTCCACCGAGTCCGTCAGACGTTTCTGCTGCGAAGCCTTCACCTGCAACCGGTCGACCACGACGTCAATATCATGCTTGACTTGTTTTTCCAGCTTGGGTGGATCGGACAACTGATGGACCTGCCCGTCGACCATCACACGCGAATACCCCTGGGAGGCGAGGTCAGCGAAGAGCTCCACAAACTCGCCTTTACGCGTCCGCACGACTGGAGCCAGCACCTGGAACTTCAGGCCTTCGTCCATGCGAAGAACCTGGTCGACTATCTGCTGCGGGGTTTGACGCTCGATAACAGCATCGCACTCCGGACAGTGCGCAGTTCCAGCACGCGCATACAGCAAACGCAGGTAGTCATAGACCTCTGTGATTGTGCCGACAGTAGATCGGGGGTTGCGGTTCGTGGACTTTTGGTCGATGGACACTGCCGGCGACAAACCTTCGATGAAATCTACATCGGGCTTGTCCATCTGCCCCAAGAACTGACGCGCATAAGAAGACAGAGATTCAACGTAACGCCGCTGCCCCTCGGCAAAGATGGTGTCGAAGGCCAGGGAGGATTTGCCGGAACCTGACAGGCCTGTGAAGACGGTGAGCGTGTCTCGGGGGATCTCGATATCAACCCCCTTGAGGTTGTGCTCGCGCGCCCCTTTGACGATAAGTGTATCTGCCACCGTTACGTGCCTCCTCTATGGGTATATGAGCGCCCGCTGCGCTCTAGAAACCACTTGAAGATAACACTTTGGCTAGCATTGAGGCCATGAGTGCCAAAACTAGAGAGCTCGAACTGCACCAAATCTCTGTATCGGAGATGGACAACAATTGCTATTTGTTGGTGGATGGCGAGGAAGCGATGCTCATCGATGCTGCCGATGATGCCACAGCGCTCCTGGAGCTCGCTGAACAGGCCGGAGCGAAGATCACTGCGGTGCTGACAACCCATCGCCACGCCGACCATGTGCGGGCTCTCCAGGAGGTTCTGGAAGCTACCGGTGCACGCCATTACGCATCTGTGCAAGACGCCGATGCTTTGCCCGCTCCGGTAGATGTGCGTTTGGACGATGGCGACACGATCACACTGGGTGATTCCACACTGGATGTGCGGATTTTGCGCGGCCATACTCCTGGTGGGGTTGCTGTCATCGCTGAAATCGATGGCGATACACACGCCTTTGTGGGCGATAGTCTCTTCCCCGGAGGGGTCGGCAAAACTGAGAATCCCGAGGAATTCCACCAGTTGCTCGACGATGTCACCTATCGATTGTTTGATTGCTACGATGACGCGATTATTCATCCCGGCCATGGTGAGCCCACCACCCTTGCCGAAGAACGTGGCAGTTTGGATCGTTGGCGCGAGCGCGGTTGGTAGAGGTTGGTAGAGTCGGACATGGACTTCATCGGTTTTACGTGGTTGTGAAGGTGAGTTTTTTATGTTGAGGAAGATTGCCCGCCCCATGGTTGCATCCGCCTACATCGCGGATGGTGTGAGCACTGTCAAAAATGCGCAGCAGGAGGTCGACACGACCGCCATCCTTATTCAGCGCGTCCGTAAGATGCTCCCCCGCCAGTACCGTCTGGCTGTGCTGAACAATCCGGTTGTACTGACTCAAGGCATTGGTGCTGCCCGCATTGTGGCCGCGCTAGCTCTTGCACTGGGTAAAGCGCCGCGCACTAGCGCCGCCGTGCTTGCCGCGATAGAGGTTCCTTCTTTGGCTGGCCGTAATGCTTTCTGGGAAGCTCAGGATCCTGAGGTCAAGCGCTTGCGCCGTTCTGGTTTTATTAGTGACGTCGCGTTGCTTGGCGGTTTGCTGATTGCTTCTGCGGATACCGCTGGCAAGCCCGGCTTGAAGTGGCGCGCAAACAAGCTGGTCGAAGACGTTACCGATGATGCTTTGCGCGCGACTAAAAAGGCCCGCAAGGCTACGATGAACGTCATCGAGCACTAATTAGTGGTGGGTGTGGGACGACAAAAGCCCAGCGTTGTTTTAGCTGAAGAGCAAGACTATGTCGACGGGTTATTTGCCCGGATCGACGAGGATGTTTCTAAAGCCCAAGCTGCCTTACGGGACGTGATGCTCCGTGTGGATCGGTGCGACCCTGATCCGGAGGACTTGATCCGCCGTGAAACCGAGTATCACTCCCTCAATGCCAAACTCGACACACTAGCTTTGGCCCAGGTTGGATTGGTGTTTGGCCGCATTGACCTCTGCCCTACGCCGTCGGAGGCGGACGGGGATACAGACCCTGCTGCGTCTACGGCCGGTAGCGACCCGGTGTATATCGGTCGTCTGGGCATCGTCGACCGTGAGGACAATTATCGGACGTTGTTGTTGGATTGGCGGGCACCCATGGCGCGCCCGTTTTATCTGGCGACAACCGCCCATCCTGAGTCGGTGGTGCGCCGACGCCACATTCGCACCAAGGGCCGCACAGTCACCGACATCAACGATGAAATTCTGGTGGCTGATTCCAGCTGTCTGAATGATGTAGACAGTTCGACTGTTGACTTAAGTATTGGCGGGGAAACCGCGTTGATGCGCGCGTTGAGCACGGCCCGCGGCACCCATATGAACAGCATCGTTGAGACTATTCAGCGAGAGCAGGACGCGATCATCCGTGATCCCTCCCGCGGCGTCATGGTGGTTCAGGGCGGCCCCGGTACTGGAAAAACTGCTGTGGCGCTGCACCGCGTAGCTTATGTCTTGTACACGTGGCGTGAGCAGTTGGAGAAAACCGGCGTGCTGATCCTGGGCCCGAATCGCCGCTTTTTGGATTACATCTCTCGGGTGCTGCCTGAGCTTGGCGAGACTGGTGTGGTGTTGTCCACAGTCGGCGAGATGTATCCGGGAGTTGTTCCCACTATCGAAGATTCGCTGCTCACCCGCGAGATTAAGGGCAGCGAGGAGATGGCCTACATCCTGTCTGAGGCTGTGAAGGCGTACCAGGTTGTCCCGGATGAGGCGTTAGAGTTCCGCGCCGCCGATATGAATGTGCGTGTTGACGCCGCGATGGTCAAGCGCGCCCGGACGCGTGCGCGTCGCAGTCGCAAGCCGCACAACCATGCGCGCTCGGTGTTTGTTGATGAGTTGTGTTCCCTGGTTGCTCGGGCCTGTGCCGAAGACATTGGAGCGGATCCTTTGGGCGGCAACCTTTTGAGTGCTGGCGACATCGCCCAGTTGCATGATGACCTCAAAGCAGATGAGCGTTTTATGGACATGTGTGACACCCTGTGGCCGGTGGTGACGCCCGAACGCGTGCTAGTTGATCTGCTGGGATCGCGCGAGCGCATCGCGCAGGTATGCGCGGAATACGATGAGGATACTCAAACTGCACTGTACCGCGAAGGTGCAGACGAAACCCGTTGGTCTTCTTCGGATGCTGCGTTGCTTGACGAGCTGGCTGTCCTTCTTGGGGATGCCCCCACTAGGGGCGATGCGCAGAAGGCGGCTGCGCGGACCGCTGTGGAGGAAGCTCAGGATGCTCTAGATGTGCTTCGCAGCTCCGAGCATGCTGACCTCGATGATGGTTTCGATGCTGAGATTTTGAGTGCCTACGACGTCATCGATGCTCAGGCACTAGCAGCCCGGCAAGAAGAGCAAGATGTCCGTTCCACCGCGCAGCGAGCTGTGGCTGACCGTGAGTGGGCATACGGACATGTGGTGGTTGATGAAGCCCAAGAGCTCACTCCGATGGAGTGGCGAATGGTGTTTAGGCGTTGTCCCTCCCGGTGGATGACGCTGGTTGGTGACGCCGATCAGACCAGCTCGCCGGCTGGAATGGACGCCTGGTCCGATATTGCTGAGCTTTCTGGCTGTCGCCTTCGCACCCATGAGCTCACTGTCAACTACCGCACCCCTGCGGCGATCATGGATGTCGCTGAGCGCTACGGCAGCGCAACAGCCAGCCAGTCTATTAGGGAGGGCGGGATGGTCGTGTTCCATCCGGAAGGCACCGACCCACACTGCGTCAAGGTGGGCGATGGCCTTGTGGCGGTCATCGACTCGAGCAATGTTGAGCAATTCAAAGGCTTAGAGTTCGACCACGTTATTGTGGTCAACCCAACGCAGATCGCCGAGTCCCCCCAAGGGCGCAATAACCTCTACGTCGCCCTGACGCGAGCAACACATAGCTTGCACATTATCGGCGAGCTACCTTAAGCCCCCTCAGTCGCGTAGACCCCCTTGGTCGTGGCTGCCGCCTCCCAGACGGTAGCCACGCCACACACTGCTATTTGATTGTTAGTTGACGGTGTGAACAATCATGACGTCGCACTCGGACTGGCGCGCAACATCGGCAGGCACCGAACCCAGAAGGCGGCCGGTCAAAGAGTTGATTCCGCGGTTTCCGACAACCAAAAGATCCGCGTGGTTCTCGTTGACAATCGCCATGAGTGCTTCAACGGGAGTGCCGGGCTTGATTGCTGTCTTAATGCTTTCGCATCCAACAGCGCGCGCAGCATCAGCAGCGGTTTCGAGATTGCGCTGTGCCGGGTCATCGCCGAGGACCGTGACGGAATCCTGGCGGAGGGTCTTGGATGCTTGTTCCTTGCTTTCGTAGTAGGCGCACCCAATGATGAGGGTGGCATCGAAAGCGGCGGCGATTGCTGCTGCGCGCTCGACTGCGAGAATCGAAGACTTCGACCCGTCGGTGCCAACAACGATCGTGCTGTAGGAGCTCATAGAAAAACCTTCCAAAGTGGTTGAATAACTGTCTCTTACTCTAGCGGAGCCAACCCCGACCCGCCTACATGCCGGTGTCTTCGAGCGCCCGCAACTCTTTACGCAGGTCAGCTATCTCGTCACGAAGCCGTCCGGCAAGCTCAAACTTGAGCTCCCGCGCAGCCTCCTTCATCTGCACACCCAATTCGTCAATCAACGTACGCACCTGATCCGAAGGCATCGAACTGATATCCCTCGTGGGTGCTGCAGACACGGGTGTCGTGTTGGCTTCAAGCTCCGCGACGTCATCGAGAATATCGGCAATCTTCTTACGCAACGGCTGGGGATCAATCCCATGCTCTTTGTTGTAAGCCAACTGCTTGGCTCGGCGGCGTTCGGTCTCCCCGATAGCCTGCTCCATGGAATCGGTGATCTTGTCGGCATACATAATGACCTGGCCAGAAACGTTACGTGCCGCACGACCGATCGTCTGGATAAGCGAGCGGGTTGAACGCAGGAAGCCCTCCTTGTCCGCATCAAGGATGGCGACCAAGGATACTTCGGGAAGGTCAAGGCCCTCACGCAACAGGTTGATACCGACCAGCACGTCGTACTCACCCAAACGCAACTGCCGCAGCAATTCCACACGCTGCAGGGTGTCAATGTCGGAGTGCAAGTAACGAACCTTGATGCCGTGTTCCAGGAAGTAATCTGTGAGGTCTTCGGCCATTTTCTTGGTCAGCGTCGTCACCAGCACGCGTTCTTTTCGCTCGACGCGGGTGTTGATCTCCCCGATCAAGTCATCGATCTGTCCCTTGGTCGGGCGCACAATGATCTCAGGATCGACCAAGCCCGTGGGGCGAATGACTTGCTCGACGAACTCTCCCCCGCTAGCCGCCACCTCGTAATTACCCGGCGTTGCAGACATGTAGACGCACTGACCTTTGCGGGATTCGAACTCATCCCACGTCAGCGGGCGGTTATCCAGGGCACTTGGCAAGCGGAAACCGAAATCGACCAGGTTGCGCTTGCGGGAGGCATCTCCCTCAAACATCGCGCCGATTTGTGGAACCGTAACGTGCGACTCGTCGATAATTGTGAGGAAGTCTTCCGGGAAATAGTCAATCAATGTCGCTGGTGCAGAGCCCGCGGCGCGCCCGTCAATATGGCGGGAATAGTTCTCGATACCGGAGCAAAAACCGACCTGCTCGATCATCTCCAGGTCATACTCGGTGCGCATCCGCAACCGCTGAGCCTCCAGCAGTTTGCCTCGATTCTCCAGGTCGTCAAGACGCTCAGCAAGCTCCTCCTTGATCGCCGCGACAGCTTTTTCCATCCGTTCGGGACCCGCAACATAGTGCGTAGCAGGGAAAATGCGGAGTTCGTCAACCTGCCGGATAACATCGCCTGTGAGAGGATGAATGTAATACAACGCATCGACCTCATCACCGAAAAACTCCACCCTGACGGCCAGATCTTCGTAGGCGGGGATGATATCCACCGTGTCACCTTTGACCCGGAAGGTGCCGCGAGTAAACGCGACGTCATTGCGCCCATATTGGATATCGACCAACAGGCGCAGCAATCGGTCGCGTTCAATTTCCTCCCCCACCCGCACAACGATGGAACGATCCAAATAGGACTGGGGGGTGCCCAGACCATAAATGCACGACACAGAAGAAACGACAACGACGTCGCGTCGGGACAACAGCGCAGAGGTCGCAGCGTGCCGCAAACGCTCCACATCCTCGTTGATGGAGGAGTCCTTTTCGATGTAGGTGTCCGTCTGCGCGATGTAAGCTTCCGGCTGGTAGTTGTCGTAGTAGCTCACGAAGTACTCGACTGCGTTATTCGGAAGCAGCTGTTTAAGTTCGTTGGCCAATTGGGCCGCGAGTGTTTTGTTCGGCGCCAACACGAGGGTCGGTCGCTGCACCTGTTCAATGAGCCACGCAGCGGTTGCAGATTTACCAGTACCTGTGGCGCCCAAGAGCACGACGTCGCGCTCCCCACGGTTGATGCGTTCGGTCAACTCTTTGATCGCTGTAGGCTGGTCACCTGCAGGTTCATACTCAGAAATGACCTCAAAGCGTGCATCGCTGCGTTCTACTTCTCCCAGTGGTCGGTACTCGGAATAGGACAGTTTGGGGTTTTCTGCAGCGAAGGCCATGCGGGCTATTCTACGCGCCCGGCTAATCGGTCGCTGGCGTGGTGTGCGCTTGCTGGCGTAGCTGGTCAGCTATGCGCGCAACCTGTGGCTCGAGCTGCTCCAGTCCCCCATTATTGTCGATAATCAGATCGGCTGCGGCACGTCGAGTGTCGTCGTCGATCTGCTGGGCGATGCGGCGACGAGCATCATCCGGATCAAGCCCCCGGTGGGCCACAAGCCTGCGGACGCGTTCTTGCGAATCCACATCCACCACGATGACTACATCAACGTCCTTGTGCTTGCTCATGTCTACCAACAGTGGATTGTCATAGAGGACGATGAGCTTGCCTTCCGCCGCAGCGTGCTGGAATCGACGCTCGGTGAGCTCGTTGATTTTGGGGTGCATGATGGCGTTGAGCATGTCGGTGTGCTCACGATCGACGAACGCCCGTGCTGCAAGTTCACTCCTATTAACACTGCCGTCTGCTTGGAGGATCCCCTGCCCGAACGCTTGGACCAATTCGGGCAGCGCAGGCGTGATGACGTCCCGGGCGATCTGGTCGGCGTCAACCAACGCGGCGTCATTACCCAACAGCTTGATCAGCTGCGCAGCGGCCGTGGACTTGCCGCTACCTATCCCACCGGTGAGCCCAACTTTCAGCATGACAGCAACCCTAGCAAAGCACAGCCACCGGTATACGAAGCAGCAGATAGAAACAAGCGCAGCGGCTCCGAAGAATCTTCGGAGCCGCTGCGCTAACAACATAGGCGCTCAGCCGTGGCTTAGGCGTCCTTGGCGTCCACCTTAATAACATCGGTGTCAAGACCTGCGGTGCCGAAGTTCATGCCCTCAACGGAACCAAACTTCTTGTGGTTGGTCACCAGAACCGGAGTAATCGCCGGGTAACCTGCTGCGGCGATCTTCTCGCGGTCGAAAGTGATCAGCTTGTCCCCCTTCGACACACGCTGCTTCTGCTTGACGTGCAGCTGGAAGCCATCGCCCTTCATGTTGACGGTGTCAACGCCGACGTGCATCAGAAACTCCACACCGCTATCTAGCTTCAGTGCAACTGCATGGCCGGTGGGGAAAGCAACCGCCACAACCCCATCTGCAGGGGCATACACGCTGTCACCAGTCGGCTCGATGGCAACACCCTTGCCAACGGCGCCCGAGGCGAAACCAGCGTCCGGAACCTCTGACAGGGGCACGCAAGTACCCTCCATCGGGGAAGAAATAATGGTCTCTGCACCCGGCTGCATGGCGGGTTTGAGGGGCTTCGCGGGCTTGGCGGCTACCGCAGTGGCTGCACCAGCACCAGCAGCTGCGGCGGCAACGTTGCCTCCATTATTGACCGCGTCCTCGGCAGCGTCGACACGTTCGCTGGTCTCCACGACCTCATTAACGTCGGCGGCCTCGGCAGCGACAGCCTCGGAACCGTTTCCGCGCTCTGCAGCAAGCTTCGCCAAGATCTCAGCCTTCTCTTCCTTCGTGCGGTAATCCAGGGCGATAACCAGGAAGAAAGAAGTAAAGAAGGCAACTGCAATGCCCACCATGTAGCCGAGCATCGGGCTCATCGCGGGAATGGTCAGCAAGGAGGTGAACACGAACGCGCTCGCCTTGACGTTGAAGAAGCCCATCACAGCGCCACCTAGGGCACAGCCCGGCAGCAACGAGAGGTAAGAGCGGCGGAAGCGCAAGAGCACACCGTAGAGGGACGGCTCGGAAATACCACCGAGGAGCCCGGCCAGTGCGCCACCTAGGGAAACCTGGCGCATGGTGGTGTTTTTCTCACGTACAGACATGACGAAAACACCAGTCACGACGCCGAAGCAGGCGAAGTTCCAGGCACCCATGGGGCCTTGGATGAAGTCGTAGCCGAGGCTGTTGATGTTCTGCAGCATGATGGCGTTGAGCGGCCAGTGCAGACCCAGAGGAACGAGGAAGGGGTACAGCAGCGGAATGATGATCGCAAGAACGAAGGAGTTCCAGTTGTTGACTGCTTCGAGGAAGTGAGAAATGCCGTTACCTACGCCGATACCGATGGGGCCAAAGACGAAAGCGGTAGCCGGGATCATCACCAGCAGGGAGAAGAAGGGCACGAAAACCATGTGCACTGCAGAAGGAATAATCTTCTTAAACAGCTTCTCCACAAAGAACAATGCGACGGCAGCGATCAGCGGTGGGAAAACCTGTCCGCCGTAGTCGTTGATAACCATCGGCAGCCCAAAGACATGGTAGGTGTACACCGTCCTACCGGCGACCTCAGAGATGTCTGCGAGGCCCTTGGCGTATTCAGGATCAGAGAACTTCAGGAATTCCGGCGTGAGCAATGCAGCCGGGATGGCGGCACCCACCCATTCGTTGGCGCCCAGCTTGCGAGCTGCGGTAGCGCCCACCATGATCGGCAGGAAGTAGAACACCGAACGCCACATGGCGTGCATGAATTGGTACGTGGGCGGCTGGTTCTCAGCGCGGAAGTCCTGCAGACCGAAAGTGTCTGCTAGGACCAGCATGGTGATAATCAGCGAGGCGCCCAGCAGAGCCCACAGAATCGGGCGGAACGTGTCGGAAAGAACTTCGAACCCGTAATCGATCCATGAGTACTTTCCACGAACGCCACCGTATTCCTTCTTGGAGGATGCGGCCTTGGCATCAGAGTCGGCCATACCAGGCAATGCTTTGATGCCTGCGTAGTATTCGGCGACTCCCCCGCCCATAATCACCTGGAGGCCGGTGGATCCTTGGGGCACGACGCCCATCACGGCGTCATTGCTGTCGAGTGCCTCAATATCGGCTTTTGATTGGTCAGCCAGTTGGAAGCGCAGTCGCGTCGCGCAGTGAGTCAAACTGGTGACATTCTCAGCGCCACCGACCTTGTCCAGAATGAACTGGGACACGGTCGCGGTGTTTGTCGACATGAGCGAACCTTTCTAAGTTGTGCTCAATTAATGGTCTAACCCAGTGTATGGCCCCAAAACAGAAGCAAACAAATACAAAAACAACACACCTGACCGTGATAAACCACATCGCACGCTTCTTACTGCGCTTTTCTTAAGCGATACTCCACACGACCCCAAAGAAGTGTGAAAAACAACATAGGCGCAGATTTACTACTGATCTAGTTATCCGTGCACGAGGGTATGAAAAAGCCGCCCGGCGCTAATGGCGCCCGGCGGCTTTTTCTAGCTAGAGCTACTGGTAACTAGTTACCAGCGAGCTTCTCGCGGAGAGCAGCGAGCTGCTCGTCAGATGCGAGGGAACCAGCGGTCTCGGTAGCCTCTGCGGCCGGAGCTGCCTCAGAGGTCTCGGAGGAGTAGTTGGTTGCGCCGGCTTCTGCAGCTTCTGCAGCAGCAGCACGGTGCTTCTCGATCTGAGCGGTGTGCAGCTGGTGACGACGCTCGGACTCTGCGTAACGAGCTTCCCACTCGGCGCGCTGGGTCTCGAAGCCCTCCAGCCACTCGTTGGTCTCGGGGTCGAAGCCCTCGGGGAAGATGTAGTTACCCTGCTCGTCGTAGGAGTCAGCCATGCCGTACTTGGACGGATCGAACTCTTCGGTGTAGTCCTCGTCAGCCTGCTTGAGGGACAGGGAGATGCGACGACGCTCGAGGTCGATGTCGATGACCTTGACCATGACCTCTTCGCCAACGGCGACGACCTGGTCCGGAACCTCGACGTGGCGCTCAGCCAGCTCGGAGATGTGAACAAGACCCTCGATGCCTTCTTCGACGCGAACGAACGCACCGAAGGGAACGAGCTTGGTGACCTTGCCCGGAACGATCTGGCCCACAGCGTGAGTGCGAGCGAAGACGCGCCACGGATCCTCCATGGTGGCCTTCAGAGACAGGGACACGCGCTCTCGGTCGAGATCGACGTCGAGAACCTCAACGGTGACCTCGTCGCCAACTGCAACAACCTCAGAGGGGTGATCGATGTGCTTCCAGGACAGCTCGGAGACGTGGACGAGACCGTCAACGCCGCCGAGGTCAACGAATGCACCGAAGTTGACGATGGAGGACACGACGCCCTTGCGGACCTGGCCCTTCTGCAGCTGGTGCAGGAACTCGGAGCGAACCTCAGACTGGGTCTGCTCGAGCCATGCGCGGCGGGAAAGAACAACGTTGTTGCGGTTCTTGTCCAGCTCGATGATCTTAGCTTCGATCTGCTGGCCGATGTACGGATCCAGCTCACGGACGCGACGCATCTCGACGAGGGAAGCAGGCAGGAAGCCGCGAAGGCCGATGTCCAGGATCAGGCCGCCCTTGACGACCTCGATGACGGTACCGGTAACGGGCTCGTCCTTCTCCTTGAGCTCCTCGATGGCGCCCCATGCGCGCTCGTACTGTGCGCGCTTCTTGGACAGGATCAGGCGGCCGTCCTTGTCCTCCTTGGTGAGGACCAGTGCGTCGATTTCGTCACCGACGGAAACAACTTCACCGGGGTCAACATCGTGCTTGATGGACAGCTCGCGGGAGGGGATGACACCCTCGGTCTTGTATCCGATGTCCAGAAGGACTTCGTCGTGGTCAACCTTGACGACGGTACCTTCGACGATGTCACCATCGTTGAAGTACTTGATGGTTGCGTCGACCGCGGCGAGGAAATCCTCAGCAGAGCCAATGTCGTTAATGGCTACCTGAGGGACGTTATTTGTGGGCATATGTAAAAGTGCTCCGAAAATGGCCTAGGAAGTCTGTAAACGGACAGATTAGGCACGTCAGAAAACACCCTTGAACTGGAAGATATAATTCCAAGCCGAGAGGCTTTCCTGCTAGCGACGCGGCCGGGCCTTCCTAGTGTTTACCCGAGCTGCGAAACCGCGAGCTGACGCACGGAATCGACAATAGCACATACCCGCTGCTTATGCCGCCTAGTGCGCCGCCTCGTCCCAGTTAGAACCGTGCCCACTGCTGACTTCCAAAGGAACACTTAGCTCGATGGCGTTGTCCATCTCATCCTCAACGATCCTGCGCACCTTATCCAGCTCGCCCTTCGCCACCTCAACAACTAGCTCGTCGTGTACCTGCAGCAGCATTCGGCTGCGCACGCCTGCGTCACGCAACGCGGCGTCAACACGCAGCATCGCAACCTTGATGATGTCAGCTGCAGTGCCCTGAATGGGCGCATTAAGTGCAGCACGCTCCGCATTTTCCCGTACGACCCGGTTATCACTGTCCAGCTCCGGCAGATAGCGACGCCGCCCGAACATCGTTTCCGTGTAGCCAGACTGGCGCGCCTGCGCGACCGCACCATCCAAATAGGCCTTAACCCCACCGAAACGCTTGAAGTAGTTATTCATGATCGATTTGGCCTCGCCCGGGGTGATATCCAACTGGCCGGACAACCCATAGGCAGACAGGCCATAAACCAGGCCGTAAGACATGGCTTTGACCCTGCGTCGCAACTCCGGCGTGACTTCGTCCACCGGCACGTCAAACACCCGGGAGCCCACATAGTTGTGTAGGTCCTCGCCCTGACGATACGCCTCGACGAGGCCTGCATCCTCCGACAAGTGCGCCATCACGCGCATCTCGATCTGCGAATAGTCAGCCGTCAGCAGAGTCTCGTATCCATCCCCGACCACAAACGCGGAGCGAATCTCGCGACCCGCAGGGGTACGCACCGGAATGTTCTGCAGGTTCGGGTCGGTCGAAGACAAGCGTCCGGTGGAGGTCACGGTCTGCTTGTACGTAGTGTGGATGCGACCGTCAGCGGCAACGCACTTGATCAATCCCTCCAGGGTGGTCTTCATCTTTTGGTTTTCACGGTGAGCCAGCAACTGATCGAGGAATGGGTGCGGGTGGTTTTTAGCCAGCGCCTCGATTTCCTTCGCAGCCGTCGAGTATCCGGTTTTTGTTTTCTTGGTTTTCGGCATCTCGAGCGTGTCGAAAAGCACCACCTGAAGCTGCTTGGGGCTGGACAGGTTCAAATTTGGATCCCCGGCAAGCTCTCGCGCCGCATCCTGGGCCTCATTGACCTTCAGCTGGAAATGGTCTTTCAGCTCCTGCAGTTTGTCGATGTCAACAGCGATACCCACCGCCTCCATCTGCGCCAAAATCGGCACTAGTGGCAGCTCTAGGTCGACGTAGAGCTCGAAGGATTCAATCTCCTGGAGTTGTTGGGTGAGCACGGCTGACAGTTCCATCACCGCCGCCGCTTCGTGCAGCAGGTACTTCAATGCAGCAGAATCATCCGCGGCGTCATCAAGCAAAGACATTTGGCCGGAAGGCTGCTCGATATCGAGGGATTTCTTGGTGTGCCTCTGGTACACATCGTGCAGGTCGTAGGTGCGCTGACCTGGCAGCAGCAGGTAGGCAGCCAAAAGGGTGTCGTGTGCAATGCCATCTAGGTCGAACCCTCGGCCGCGCAGCATGTGCCAGGCAGCCTTCGCCCCGTGGAAGAACTTCGGCTGCTCGCTTGCCAGCCACTGGGCCAAGGCGCGCTCGTCGTTTTCAGACATCTCGGACGTACGGATAATGACGCCGCGATAGTCCTCATCCACAATCGCTAACGCTGTGCAGTCGCCGTCACCAGGTTTGGCACTACCCGCGCACACCACGGCGCGTCCGCCCGGGGTTTCAAGGAACTCCGCCAGAGGTTGTTCGGCGACCTCGACGGAGGAAAGATCGACATCACTGCCGGAGCTAGCGTTGCCGGTGCCCGTGGAAGACTGCATCTGCTGCGATTGATCGTTATCGGACCCCAGGTTGGGAAGCGTTGCCAGAACACGTTGGCGCAGTTGGTTGCCGAATTCCAAAGAATCAAAGGCGTCCGCGATCGCGACGATGTCGGCCTGGCGGAACTCTAGATCTTCAGGCTTGTAGGGCAAGTCAAGGTCCTTGACCATTTCCGTAAGCTCACGGTTGAGACGGACCTGCTCGACCCGCTCCCGCAGCTTCTCACCGACTTTGCCTTTGACTGAATCTGCCTGCTCGAGCAACTGCGCGAGACTGCCATAGTCAACAATCCACTTCTGCGCTGTCTTTTCCCCAACCCCCGGGATCCCCGGCATGTTGTCCGAAGGGTCCCCCCGCAACGCCGCAAAGTCTGGGTATTGCTGTGGAGTGAGGCCGTATTTCTCCTCCACGGCCTCGGGGGTGAAACGATGCAACACGCTGACGCCCTTCATTGGATACAGCACTGTGGTCGCATCGTTGACTAGCTGAAAAGAGTCACGGTCACCGGTGACAACCAGGGTTTCAAAATCTCCTTCGGCGGTAGCCTCGGTGGCGAGGGTAGCGATGATGTCGTCAGCCTCATAATTTTCTTTCTCAAGGGTCGTGATACCAAGTGTCTCGAGAAGCTCCTTGATCAGCCCCACTTGCCCCTTGAACTCTTCCGGCGCGCTCTCACGCTGAGCCTTGTACTCCGGAAACATTTCGCTGCGGAACGTTGTGCGCCCAACGTCGAAGGCTGCGGCGATATGCGTGGGCTTTTCCTTGGAAATCAGGTTGGAAAGCATGGATACAAAGCCGTAGACGGCATTCGTGCACTGGCCAGAAGAGGTGGAAAATTTCTCCGCTGGCAGCGCATAAAAAGCGCGAAAAGCCATGGAGTGGCCGTCGATGAGCATCAGTCGTTTGGGGGAAGTCACGGCGTCGATCCTACTTAAATTTGAACAATGTTGACCATGCGCTAAACTATCCAAGCGCGCCCCAGTAGCCCAATTGGCAGAGGCAACGGATTCAAAACCCGTCCAGTGTGAGTTCGAGTCTCACCTGGGGCACCAAAGAGCTGCACTCTTAGTGTTGCTCTTTTCTTGTTTTGGGGTCTAGGGGGCCATTTAAGGGCCAAAAACCCACGCGCATGTGACGGGCTAAGCAGTACCAGCTCCACACTGCACACCACACGGAAAGCCCTAAGCGGGGGTACACAAACATGAACTTTGCTTCAGATTTACTAGACTCATCACCCATGAAAATCCTTCGCCCCAGGGGGCTCGCTCCCCTCGCATCACTGCTCGCTGGTGCACTAGCGCTCGCGGGATGCGTCGCCAATGAAGAGGGCGGGCACCCAGAAGGGTGGGAGCCTGTCATCCCCGACCCCGTTGCTGACGTTCAGGCACTCGTGCCCCAAGAGATTGCGGATAAAGGCTCCATCACCATCGGAACCAATCCGCCTTTCGCACCAGCCGAATTCAAGGATTCCGCTGGTGAGATCATTGGTTTCGAAATCGACCTCGCCCGCGCTGCTGCCGCAGTAATGGGCCTCGAACTCAACATTCAAGATCAAGATTTCTCCATGATTCTGCCCGCTGTGCAGGCTGGATCCGTGGACTTCGGCGCATCGGGTTTTACCGATAATGAGGAACGCCGCAAACAGTACGACTTTGTTGATTTTCTCAACGCTGGAATCCAGTGGGCATCCCAGACAGGGGCACCAGTTGATCCTGATGATGCCTGTGGGCTGACTGTGTCGGTCCAGCGCCTCACTGTCTCCGATACCGACGACATCACTCCCCGATCAGACGCGTGCGTGAAGGCCGGTAAACAACCCATTAAAAAACTTGCCTATGATTCTTCCGATGCTGCGGCTACAGCACTCGTGCTTGGCAAGGCTGATGCTTTTTCCGCTGACTCACCGGTGACCGCATGGGCGGTTGAACGCTCCGATGGGGCTATCGAACTGACGGGTGAGATTTTTGATGCAGCACCCTACGGCTGGCCGGTAGCCAAGGGCTCTGACTTGGGGCCGGCTCTGCAAGCTGCTTTGCAGCATCTCATCGACAGTGGTGACTACCAACGCATCCTGACCATGTGGGGCGTCGAAGCCGGCGCCGTCGACACAGCTGTAATGAACGGACAATAATGGCTACTCACTCTTCTTCCCCCGCAACCCCCGCGCCGATCGAGGCAAAGCAACTCCATCATCCGGGGCGCTGGATCGCCGCTGCGATACTCCTGCTGATTGCCACAAAGTTTGTGTGGTCTAGCGTCACCAACGAGGCATACCACTGGGACACCTATTTCGCGTATCTTTTGGACACTCGCGTCGCAATTGCTGCGCTACACACCCTCGAAATCACTGTCCTTGCGATGCTCATCGGTGTGGTCCTTGGCGCGATTTTGGCGGTGCTGCGCATGTCACCCAACCCCGTTTTGCGCGCGCTCAGCCTGGCCTATCTGTGGGTATTCCGCGGCACCCCAGTCTATGTTCAGTTGGTGTTCTGGGGGCTGCTAAGCAACATCTATAAATTCATCGACCTTGGCTTCACCCAGATCAGCCTCGAAACTATGCTCTCAAGCGCCTTCTTCTTAGCTGTCATCGGCTTGGGGCTCAACGAATCCGCATATATGGCAGAAATCGTCAGGGCCGGCATTCAAGCCGTCCCCGAGGGCCAAACTGAAGCCTCTAAAGCGTTGGGCATGAGCTGGTGGCTCACCATGCGCCGCACGATACTGCCCCAAGCAATGCGCATCATCATCCCGCCGACGGGCAACGAGCTCATCTCCATGCTCAAAACCACCTCCCTGGTCGTGGCGATCCCCTACACCCTCGAGCTGTACGGGCGCTCGATGGACATTGCTAACAACCTCTTCCTACCGGTTCCAATGCTTCTCGTTGCCGCCACCTGGTACCTGGTCATCACCTCGCTACTGATGGTCGGCCAGCACTACCTTGAACGATTCTTCTCTAAGGGCGCTTCCCGGCAGTTAACTGCACGCCAACTGGCTGCGCTGGCCGATGCTGAAGGTAAGCCACCTGCAAACGTGACCATCACGGACGAAATTTAAGGACTTCCCATGACTGACCAACAACTCATGATCGATGCACAGAAAGTGTGCAAGAGCTTCGGCCACCTGGAAGTCCTCAAAGGAATCGACCTCCAAGTCCCCCGCGGTAGCGTCACCTGCCTCATCGGCCCTTCGGGCTCAGGCAAGTCCACTTTCCTGCGATGCGTCAACCACCTTGAACAATTCAATGCAGGCAGGTTGTATGTAGACGGCGAACTCATCGGCTACAAGGAAAAAGACGGCGTCCTCTATGAGATCTCCGCCAAGGAGGCCGCCCGCCAACGTGCCGACATCGGCATGGTGTTCCAAAACTTCAACCTGTTCCCCCACCGCACTGTGCTGGACAACATCATTGAGGCGCCCGTACACGTTAAATCTCAGCCACCGGCAACGGCGAAAAAACGCGCAATGGAGCTGCTTGAACAAGTTGGTTTGGCGCACAAGGCCGACGCCTACCCCGTCCAGCTATCTGGCGGTCAGCAGCAGCGTGTGGCTATTGCCCGGGCGGTTGCTATGCAACCTAAGCTGATGCTTTTTGACGAGCCAACCTCTGCGCTTGACCCCGAATTGGTCGGCGAGGTTTTGCAGGTCATGCGCTCCCTTGCGCGTGAAGGCATGACCATGCTCGTGGTGACACACGAAATTGGTTTCGCCAGGGAGGTTGCCGACCAGGTTGCGTTCATGGACGGAGGCGTCATCGTCGAACACGGAACGCCCCAGCAAGTAATCGACAACCCCCAGCACAACCGTACCCGTGAATTCCTATCTAACCTGCTCTAAGCCACTGCCCTAATCTGCAGGGCTCATCCCCACGATGAATCCCCACCGCTCTATGTTGCGCGTTTTTAGCCAACTAGGCCACGGACCAGCGCAGCGATCGCACCAAGGAATGCGACACTGAGCGCCAGCTGCCTGGCCCGTTCCCGCGGCACACGGCGCGCCACCTTACCGCCCACTACGAGTCCAGCAGTCAAGCCGATGACACCAGCCACCCACACGCTGGGTGCTGTGTGCGCCACGCTGCCGGCACCAAAGAGGGTTTTCGTCACAACAGACACCGCACCCGTGACAATGAACAGGGGCTGCAACGTGGCTGCGAATTTATGGTGGTCCCAACGAGATGCCTGAGCATACACGGTGATCACGGGGCCGGCGATGGCAGCCAAGGTGTTCGTGAAACCACCGATGATGCCAGCGATGACTGCCCACACAGGTGAATGCACGCGGAGAATATGGCGTTGTCCAAACATCACGGTAGTCAGAGCGATAAGCAGCGTTGCCCCGACAAGCACCTGCAATCCGGATTTATCAATGCGAGTGATTAATAACGCCGCGGGTATCGAACCAAGCACGAGCACAGGCGCGATCAGCGCGAAATGTCTCCAGTCGATATCCGCGCGCGCAGCCCACGCCGTCCCGAAGGCTGTGATGATCGCCAGCACATTGACAATCATGACGCCTTCAACAGGGCCGATAACGATGGACAGGATTGTTGCGGCAATCAGACCGAGCCCCATGCCCGCAACACGCTGCAGACCGGCGCCAAGAGCCACCACGAGCCCGACTGTCAACGCGAGGGCCATGGCGCTTAAGCCAATTTCTTATTCAACGCTTCAACCACGTTCGGCGGAAGAATCCCCGATGTGTCCCCACCGTAGCGAGCAACTTCTTTACTGAGCGTGGAGGAAATGTAGCCGTATTTGGGATCAGTGAGCAGGAAAAATGTATCCAAGCCCGTCATGCGGTGGTTCATCTGAGCCATGGGCAGCTCATATTCGTAGTCCAATCCGCTGCGTAGACCCTTAACCAGTACGCTCACCCCATGGTTGGTGGTGTAATCAACCAGTAGCCCGCTCCAAGAATCAACATCAACGTTGTCTAGATCAGCGGCGGCCTGCTCTATGAGCTGCATGCGTTCTTCGACCGTGAACATCCCTTGCTTGTTCGGGTTGTGTGTCACTAGCACTGTGACGCGCTCAAACTGCCGTGCGGCTCGTTCGAACACATCTAAGTGCCCCATGGTGACAGGGTCGAATGAGCCTGGGCATACGACGCGCACTAGGACTCCTCTCCGCTCGCGGGAGCGTATAGTTCCGCATCAAACACAGCCATGTCCATGCGTGCGATGCCAAAGGTACGTTTCTTTAACTTCTGGGTGGTAGGGACAAGGCATTCAGGCCAGTCGGTGTTGGGGGAATCCACGTGCCGTTCCACGATCACTGCGGCGCCGTCCCGCAGACAGGGAAGCAACGCCCGCACCATCTCGTTGACGGCCTCGTCCGAGAGATCATATGGCGGATCAGCCAAAACCATGTCGAAGTAGCCGGCCTGTGCAGATGCCACATAGCTCGAGGCTTTCATCTCCACCACGCTGACGCGCGGGTGACCAACGACCTCGATATTGCGCCGGATGGTTTCCACGGCTGCCGGGGATTCATCTACCAAAACAACCTCTTCCGCCCCGCGTGAGGCGGCCTCCAGCCCTAGCGCCCCCGAACCGGCAAACAGGTCGAGTACGCGGCGGCCTTCGAATCCAAAACGAACGGCAAGGGATGAAAAAAGTCCCTCTCGCGCGCGATCAGAGGTCGGCCGGGTGCCACGCGGCGGAACGCTAATCTTGCGTCCACGGGCTACACCGGAAATGATTCGAGTTTGTCCCACTGTGCTGTCAGCCTTCCTCTAGGGTCAACACTGCTTGCCCACCTTCGACATCGGCATAGTCGGCACATAATTTCTGCCCAACGATCCCCGGGCCTGGCGCCAGTAATGGGGCGTCCAACTTCACAGCCTCAATCGTCGCCACAATGGTGCCGGTTTCAACACGCTCACCTGGGTCAACCCGGTAGTGCACGATGCCAGCGAAGGGGGCACAAATGTTCATGGGGATAAAGTCTAACTCTTATCGATGAACTCGCGCGCGTCCACTTCAATATCACTGACTAAGCGGCGGGCAAGCTCAATATTTTTTTCCACCAATGACGCCGCGTCACGGTTTGCGCGTTCAATCAACGCGGCGTCATCAATCAACGACAGCAGCTTGACGGACTTCGTTTTTCCCGACTGGACGGTACCCAACACGTCGCCCTCGTGACGGGAGCGCAGATCAAGTTCGGCAAGTTTAAAACCGTCACTGGTGGCGGCGATGTCGCTCAACCGGGTATAGGAATCACTGTCGATCGGCTGGTGGGTGTGCAGCAAGCACAACGACGCGTGCCCGCCACGCCCGACGCGTCCCCGCAACTGATGCAACTGTGATACCCCAAAATTATCGGCCTCGCGGATGTACATCACGGTGGCATTGGGCACGTCGATGCCAACTTCGATGACGGTGGTTGACACCAGCACATCAATATCACCTCGACCGAAGGATGCCATCACAGCATCTTTGTCTTCTGGGTGCATGCGCCCGTGGAGTGCTGCCACCCGCAGGTCCGGGAAAATCTGTTGTCCGAGCATGAAGGCAACGGCCTCTACCCCACCGTCGCCTTCGATGCGCGGGCACACCACATACGCTTGGTGGCCTGCGTTGACTTCTTCACGAATGCGTTCCCAGGCGCGCGCCACCCACGCGGGTTTTTCTTCGGGCACAACGACGCTGGTGATGGGTTTACGCCCGCCGGGTAGCTGGGTGAGTGTGGAGACGTCCAAGTCGCCGAATGTTGTCATCGCGATGGTGCGGGGAATGGGGGTGGCGGTCATGACCAGCAGGTGGGGTATAACATCGCTACCGGTGTGCCGCAGACGATCGCGCTGTTGGACACCGAAGCGATGCTGCTCGTCGACGATCACGAGCCCCAGCTCGAAAAATTCGACGCTGTCTTGAATGAGCGCGTGGGTGCCAACGACAATGTCGGCCTGCCCGGAGATGATCGATAGCAGGGCGTCGCGTTTGGCGGCGGTGCTCATGGAGCCGGTCAGGCACACCACAGAAGTTCCCAGCCCCGCGCGGCCGAGCATGTTGGTGATGCCGCGTGCGTGTTGGACCGCGAGTACTTCGGTGGGGGCGAGGAAGGCGCATTGCTTGCCGGCGTCGACGACTTGGAGCATGGCAGCCAGGGCGACCAGTGTTTTACCCGAGCCAACTTCTCCTTGTAGTAGTCGGCTCATGGGGCGGGTGCTGCTGAGGTCGCGGGAGATGTCAGCGATGACATCGCGTTGGCCGCTGGTTTGCTCGAATGGCAGGCTTGCTGTGAGTTGCTGCCATGAGGGCTCTGGTGTGGGTGGGCATGGGGGTGCTGTGCGGTGGGCGGTGTCCGCTCGGCGCAGTGCCATGACGAGAGCGAGGGCGAGGGCTTCGTTGTACTTAATGCGGTCGACGAAGGGGCGTGGGCCGCGGTGGTCTGGTTGGTGGATGCCTCGAAGTGCCTCATCGAAGCTGGGGAGGTCCTCTGGTATATCGCCGAGTGGTTCGGGTATGGGTGGTGTGGCTTGGAGGACGGCGTTGACTGCTCCGAGGATGGCCCAGGAGGTTGTGCCTTTGCGCGCGGGGTAGATGGCGAGGTAGTCCAGGGATTCCATGAGTTCTTGGAGTTGTTCGGGGGATCCGTAGTCGCTGAGCTGTGTCAGGCCCCCTCCACCGGTGGTGCGTCGGCGGGGTGTGGTGGTGTGTGCGCCTGGGTCGGTGATGACGACGTAGGTGGGGTGGGAAACTTGGGGGTTGCCGCGGAAGAATTTTACTTTGCCGGACATCATCACCCGGGCGCCTTGTGTAAGTTGTTTGGCGGGCAGGCGTGCTTGGAAGAAGGTGGCGTTGATGCTTCGTGCCCCGAGGGGTGACTGGACGTCAACGTCGACCCGGTGCATGAATTTTCCGGCGGAGGTGTAGCCGGATTGTGCCCGTGCGATGGTGCCGACGAAAGTGACGACGTCACCGTCGTTCGCGGCGTCAATGTCTACTCCGCTGCCGTGGGATGCCCAGGCGCGCGGATAGTAGGTCAGTAGTTCGTAGACGTTGTCGAAGTCGAGCTTGGCGGCTTGTTTGGGTGGGATGATGCTGCCGAGTGGGCGATCGTCGTGCCAGCCGAGCATTATTCGACCCCGATTTCAACCAGTGGGCGGATCCCCTCGGCGTGGACGCTGACGACAGAGATGTCGCCGACGTCGAGTCCGTCGCGCGCGTGGTTGAGTTGTTGCTGAAGTTCAGCGACGTCATTGTCGTCTAGGAAGGGTTCGCCCTGCAGGAGGGTCACTAGTTCGCCGCCACGTTGGAGCATGTGGGTGCAGGTGTCTAGGAGGCATTGTTGGACGGTGGTTGCGGTGGCTAGTGGTGCGTCGTCGAAGACACGTGCGTTGAAGGCTCCGTATTGCCAGTCTGCGTAGGATGCGTAGGTGTTGGGGGTGGTGTTATCGACGATGCGTGCGACCCGCATGCTGGAGGCTGCGTCGCCCATGCTGAAGCAGTCGACGGCGAAGGGGGATGCGGGGTCGTGGACGGCGAGGGCGGCGATTCCGCGGACGGGGCAGTCACTGTGGACGATGCTCAGTGTTTTGCCGGCGGCTGTGCACGCGAGTTCTGCGGAGATCAAGTCGCGGCGGCTGAGCACACCGTTGGGGATGAGGACGACTTCTGTGGCGGCTTCTGCCCGTAGGGATGCGGCGAAGGCATTGACGGCGTCTTCGTTGAAGGTGGCAGTGGGGCTGGTGTTGTTGCTGGGGCTGAGCACGCGCACGCCTGCGTCCTCGAAGAGGTTCACGAGGGGCCCTTCGGGCACCACGGCCACCAGGACGCGTTCGGGTTGTGACGTCGCGGGAGCTGGGGGCAGCACTTCGAGCCTCAGGCCGCTGACGATGGGGGCGCTGGTGTAGAGCAGTTCCACGACCTCGCCTGGTTGGGTTGTGTGAATGTGGGTCTGGGCGGCGTGGCCTTCGGGGGCGATGATGAGGCTGTTGCCCATGCCTTCGAGTGCTGTACGCAGGGCGTCAAGGTCGATCTGCCGATCACCAGTCGATTCCAGGTACGCCATGACCTCCATTTCTGGCTGGTTGGCTAGGTCATCGACAATTGTCGGATGCGTTTCAACCGGTGTGCCTTCGAGGTAGGACAGCAGGCTGGATAGCAGCACGACGAAGCCTGCACCACCTGCGTCTACCACCCCTGCTTCGCGCAGGGCACTGAGTTGCGAGGGGGTATTTTGCAATGCTGTTTTTGCGGCTGTTGTGGCCTGCTGGACGACGTCATACAGGGGCGCCTGGTGATTGACGGCGTCTTCGGCGGCGACTGCTGCAGAGCGCAGCACGGTGATGACGGTCCCTTCGACGGGGTCCGCGATAGCCCGGTCGACCATGGCTCGAGCGAGGGTAAGAGCGCGGCTGATGGTGTTGCCATCTACTCGACCACCTGCGGTTGCTTCGGCTATCCCCCGCCACACTTGGCTGAGCACAACCCCGGAGTTGCCGCGCGCGCCGCGCACGGATCCTGCCGCCAGTGCCCCCGCGACGTCATCAAGGGTGAGGGATTCTACGTCGGGGTCGGGCCCGAAACGTCGGTGAACTTCTTCCACCGCCGCCGCCATGGTGTGTGCCATGTTGGATCCAGTATCGGAATCGGGGACGGGAAAGACATTCATGGCGTTGATTTCCGCCCTGTGCTCCCCTAGCGCGGCAGCTGCTACGCATGCCCAGCGATACACGCCGGCGCCGTCAAGGGCAGTCGGATAGGGGGAATCCGCAGACGCCCCCGTAACCTTTGAATCCATAGGTTGAAATTCTACCAGTTGATGGGTTGGCGGCCGGCTGCGATCAAGGCCTCATTGGCTCGACTGAAGGGGCGGGAGCCGAAGAAACCCCTGTGTGCGGATAGTGGCGAGGGGTGGGCGCTGGCGATAACCTCCATGTGCTGGCAGTCGGCGAGTGCGTGTGCCGCGTGTGCACCCCATGCCAGGGCCACCACACCGGGACGGTCGACGATGCCGATGATGGAGTCCGTGACCTTCTTCCACCCGATGCGACTGTGGGAACCCGCTTGCCCGGAGGCCACGGTCAGTGTTGTGTTGAGCAGCAGCACGCCTTGCTCTACCCAATCATCGAGGTTGCCGGTGGTTCGGGTGGTCGCTGTGTCGTCATACAGTTCTTTGTAAATGTTGGCGAGGCTTCGGGGCAGTCGGGATGCGTCGCTGGCAAAGCTCAATCCGACTGCGTGTCCTGGCGTGGGGTACGGGTCTTGCCCAAGGATGAGCACTCTGACATCGGCGACGGGCATGCTGAGCGCTCGGAGGACGTTCTCGGGGTTCGGATGGATCGTGCGCGTGTCCTGGGCAAGGTGATCGATGACGTTGCGGAGCGCTTCCGGTTGCAGGCCGGCATCAAGCCAACTGTGGTCGACGGGGGCCAGCAGTGCTGCTTCTGTGTAGTCGCACCCGTGGTAGCAGTCGGCGGTGGTCATGCGAAGCTATCCCAACCGTGGGGCTGGACAGGTTGCGAATCCAGGGTGATGCGACTGTGCGCGTGTGTTTGCGCTTGTTGATTGTTCTGCGTACTGAGGATTTTTCCGATGGTGCGGAACCCCGAGGGGGTGGGTTTATTGATGCAGGCGAGCAGCGTGTGATCCTCCCCACCGTGCAGCACCCACTCCCAGGGGTCGGTGCCGACGGCCCGCCCGGCCGCAATCATCAGGGCGTCCGGAGCGATCGCTTGGCGGCTGAGATCGATGTGCACGTCACTGCGCTCGGCCATGGTGTTCAGGTCGTGGACAAGTCCGTCTGAGTTGTCAGTCATAGCGGTAGCACCGGTTGCGCGTGCCACGACGCCACGGCCGATGGGAATGGTGGGGGCGCAGTGAGCGTCGACGAGTGCGTCGAATCCCAGCGGTAGCTCATCGGGACCGAAGTAATTCAGTAACGCTAGACCCGCTGCCGAGTATCCGATCCTTCCTGCTGCCACCAGTCGCTGCCCCGGGCGTGCGCCGTCGAGGGTGAGGGCGGACATGCTCCCCCCGATCACTCCGATGGCTGTCACCCCGATAATGATGCTGTCTGCCGAGCAAAGGTCGCCGCCGACGATCTGTGCACTGTAGCGTTCCACGCTGTCGCCGACGCCGCGCGCTAGTTCCGTGAGAACGGACAGTTCCGTTGTGCCCGGCGCGCTGATGGCCAGTAATGCGGCGATGGGGCGTGCGCCCATCGCTTCGATGTCGGCGAAGTTTTGGGTGATTGCTTTCACGCCGACGTCATAGGGGGTGGACCAGTCGAGGCGGAAGTGGCGACCTTCGACGAGGGTGTCGGTGGATACGACGGTGCGCGAGTTCGGTGCGAGAACCGGCAGGACCGCGGCGTCATCACCGTTTCTGCTGCTGGGCATGTGCTCCAGCATGGCGTCGATAGCTGCTCTTTCGCCGACACTGGATAGCGTGGCGGGAGTGGGTGCGGTATTCATAGGGGTTTAACACTAGTATGACGCCCATGGATTCGTCGTCGCGTGTGGTGGTAAACGGTTCGATCGTATCGTTGGTGTTGGCTGTGGGTTTGGTCGCTGGTGTTATCGGAGTGGGGCGTCATCTGGCGTTGTCTGATGCTCAGGCTCCGGTGGCTTTGTCTACTATTGATGCTCCAGAGGCGTCCAGCCAGCAGTGTTCTGATCTTCTTGAGCGCCTGCCGTCGAAGGTTGGGAGTTTTCGGGCGGTCGATCTTGTGGATCCTGCGCCGGAGGGTGCTGCTGCGTGGGCGAAGAGTTCCCAGCAGCGGGTGACGTTGCGGTGTGGTGTTGATGCTCCTGCGCAGTTTAGTGCGCTGAGTGTGGTGGATGACGGGTGGATGCGTGTCGAGGATGAGACCCCTGGGTCGACGTTGTCGACGTGGTATCGGGTGGGTTCTACCCCTGTTGTGGCTGTGACGGCTGATCAAGATGCGGATTCTGCTGTGTCTGAGTTGCTTGAGCAGGTTGGTAGTGGTGATGGGCCTGCGGCTGATCCGCATCCGGTGGCTTTGTCAACTCTTGATCCTTCCGGAGATGGGGCCGAGGTGCTGTCGCGACAATGCCGTGGTTTGATGGCGGCCCTGCCGCAGGTGCATGGTTACACGTTGCGTGTGTTGGATGCCTCCGTGGTGGGCCCTGGGGTTGCTGATGGGACGATGGCTGCGTGGGTGGCTGAGGGCCGAGAGCCGGTCGTGGTGCGTTGTGGTGTGGCGCTCCCCCAAGCCTATGAGCCCGGTGCTGCGTTGCAGCAGGTTAATGACGTCGCGTGGCTGGAGGACAGCACGTTGGGCAACGGTACGACTGCGTCGACGTTGTATGGGTTGGGTTATCAGGAGGTTGTGGCTGTTAATTTGCCGCAAGCTCTTGGTACCGAAGTGTTGACGCCTTTATCGAATGCGATTGCGAAGAATCTGCCCGAACAGCCCCAGCCCTAGCCCCTAGTCCTCTACGCTGGCCCCAGGTTTGTAGAGGCGGGGGTTGCGCGGGGCTGGCCTTGCTAGGGCTGGATTCGGCTGGAGTGAGTTAGTTAGTGCTCAGTGCCCGCTCGATCAGTATGTCGAGTAGCTGCTGGTAGCTGTAGCCGCTGGCTTGAAGCACCTGCGGGTACATGGAGATCGGGGTGAATCCGGGCATGGTGTTGACCTCGTTGACGACGGGCCCGTTGTCGGTGAGGAAGAAGTCCACGCGACTGAGTCCACGGCAGCCGAGAGCGCGGAACGCTGTGATGGCCTGGTTTTTCAGTTGTGATGTTGCTTCTTCGCCGATTGGGGCGGGAATTAGCGGCGCAACTACGTTGTCGAGGTATTTGGTGTCGAAATCGTAGAAGCCTTCTTCCCCTTCATCTGTTCCCTGCAATTGCGCGGGTACGGATGCGATGACACGGCCGTCAGGAAGTTCAAGAACACCTACTTCTACTTCGTCGCCGATGATTTCCGATTCTATGATGACCTTCGCGTCGTGTTCGCGGGCGAGCGTCACGGCGTCATCGAAATTCTCCCAGGAGGTCACACGAGAGATACCGATGGAGGAACCACCACGGGCGGGTTTCACAAACACCGGGAGCCCGAGTTCTTCCCGCAGTTGCTGGCCCAAGTCTGTGCTGTCGCCTGGGTAGAGGATGTGTTCGCGGCCGATCGCAAGACCCGCGGCACCCAGAATCTTCTTCGTGTACTCCTTGTCCATGCAGGCAGCCGATGCGAGCACACCGGGCCCAACATAGGCCACACCGGATAGCTCGAACAGGCCCTGGATCGTGCCGTCTTCACCGAAGGGGCCATGCAGGCAGGGGAATACCACGTCCGCCTCGAATAGCAGCTGCCCGTCAGAGGTTGTGAACTGCCCCTTGTGCTCCGGGTCGAGCGCCAAAGTAATCGCCTCAGTGAGCTCTACCTCGGGCAATGTGCGCCCATCAACCACCAATTTGGTGACGTCGCGCTGCCCCACCGTCCACACACCCTCGCGGGTAATGCCCACGGGGAAAACCTCATAGGCGTCAGGGTCAAGGTGGCTCATAATCGCACCGGCGGTCACGCAGGATACAGAGTGCTCCGAACTGCGACCACCATAAATGATCGCTACGCGGATGGGTGCGGAAGAATTCTTAGCGGATTGCTCAGTCACGACCAACTACTCTACCCCCGCTACTCTGCTTTCTTAGAGCGCCCCATGAGCGCGCCGACCATGTCGGCTACCGCCAAGCCGTTATGGCACACATCAAACACCGCGCGGGTGATAGGCATCTCCACACCATGCTCCACAGCCAGCTCATACACAGAACGCGAACTAGTCACACCCTCCGCCACCTGACCGTGTGTTGCATGAGCCGCCTGCTCCAACGTATCCCCCTTGCCCAAACGCACACCGAAACTACGATTGCGCGACAACGGAGACGAACAGGTAGCAATCAAGTCACCCACACCAGCAAGCCCCGCGAACGTCCGCGCATCGGCCCCCAACGCCTCACCCAAACGCGTAATCTCCGCAAGCCCACGCGTCATCAACGACGCCACAGTGTTCTCCCCCAACCCCTGGCCACTAGCCATGCCACAGGCCAAAGCAATAACGTTCTTACACGCACCACCGATCTCACAGCCAACCACATCCGGGTTGGTATAGGGACGAAAATACGGAGCTGCAACCGCATGCTGAATAAACTCAGCACGCTGCTGATCAGGGCACGCAATCACCGTCGCCGCAGGCTGCTCCAACGCAACCTCGCGAGCAAGGTTTGGCCCAGACAACACCGCAATACGTTGAGCATCAACCCCCGCGACGTCAGCAATAACCTCGCTCATCCGCTTACCCGTACCCTTTTCGATGCCCTTAGCCAAAGACACAATCGACGCATCCGAGCCAATCAAATCCCGCCACTGGGCCAAGTTACCGCGCAGCGTCTGGCTAGGAACCGCAAGTACCACAATATCCGCACCATCCAAAGCCTGCGCCGCATCCGCAGTAGCCGAAATACCAAAAGGCAGAATCAAACCAGGCAGATAATCATGATTTTCCCGCGTGATCTGAATGCTACGCGCAGCATCCGCGCGCCGGGACCACAAACGCACGCTGGAACCTGCGTCCGCGAAAACCTTCGACAGCGTGGTTCCCCAGGAACCAGCCCCCATAACAGCAACCGTGGGAGAAGACATGTGGGTATCCATACAGACGAAACTACCCGAATAGGCGGTAAGTTTGTGGTATGCAAGCTACACACAGCACTGATTCACTCGCCCCCCTCAACGTGATTCCCGCACACCCCGCGCAACTATTCACCAAGCCAGTTTTCGCCGCAGGAGCGGTGCTGTTCAGACAGGGACGCATCGCTGTAGTACACCGTCCCCGATACGACGACTGGTCTTTACCCAAAGGCAAAGTCGACCCCGGTGAGTCGCTACCCGAAACCGCAGTGAGGGAAATCAAGGAAGAAACCGGGTTTGACGTTACCCTCGGAGGGTTACTCGGCCATGTCAGCTATCCCCTGGGCAAGCGCACCAAAGTGGTCTACTACTTCACTGCGGACGCCAGCGAGGGCGAATTCGAGCCCAACAATGAATGCGATCAGCTACTGTGGCTGTCCCCGGAGGAAGCCGCCGCCAGGGTCAGCTACCCGATGGATAAAGACATCATCGAACGCGCTGTAAAGCGCACCGCCCACCCCGTCGATGCGCGCGTATTGTTGGTACGCCACGCACATGCGCACCCTCGCCGTACCTGGACCGGGGACGATTCGATGCGCCCACTGGATAAAAAAGGACGCCGTCAGGCCGACGCTCTAGTTCGAGTGCTGGACGTATACAATCCGACGGGCTTGTATACAGCAAGCCCGGATCGATGCATGACGACCATCCGCCCCTTCGCCATGGCAACGATGATGGACCTCACAATTGAGCCAGCCTTCGATGACGACACCTATGCCACAGACCCCCGGGCAGCAGCCAAAGCGCTGTCGACAATCGTCGGCTCCGGCGGCACCACAGTGGTGTGTTCCCAGGGGCTGGTTATCCCGGAGCTTTTAGGCAGCCTCGATGAATCCTTGCGTGGCGCGAGCGCGAAAAAAGCCTCCGTGTGGGTGCTTGATTTCCACAAGGGCAGCCTGGTTGCTGCCGACTATATTGAATCCCCGCTGCCGGTGAAATAGCCCCGGCAGCACCACATGCCCGAGAGCCTAAGGTTCGCAGTGGCTAGAGGGTGGTTGGTTTAAACGCTGGACGCTGGGCTTCAAAAGAAGCGATGGCCTCTTCCTTGCGCAGGGTAAGCCCAATGTCGTCGAGGCCTTCGAGCAGACGCCAACGTGTGTAGTCGTCAACGTCGAAGGGGAGGATGACTCCACCAGCCGTCACTAGGCGCTCGTTGAGATCAACGCTGAGCTCAAGACCCGGGGTTTGTTCCAGTAGCTTCCACAGCGTTTCAATGTCATCCTGGCTCATTTGGGCGGCAAGCAGACCTGCCTTGCCCGCGTTGCCGCGGAAAATGTCGGCGAAGCGGGAGGAAAACACCACGCGGAAGCCATAATCCATGAGCGCCCAGACTGCGTGCTCGCGGGAAGAACCAGTACCGAAATCCGGCCCTGCGACCAGCACAGAGCCCTCGCGGTAGCCGTTCTGGTTGAGCACGAAATCAGGATCGTTGCGCCATCCTGAAAACAGCCCGTCTTCGAATCCAGTGCGCGTCACACGCTTCAGGTATTGGGCGGGGATAATCTGGTCGGTGTCGACGTTGGAGTGGCGCAGTGGAACACCAGCACCGACGTGAATACTAAATTTTTCCATGACCTTTAACTCTCTGCTAGCTGTCTAAATGTCTGCGGGGCTGGCTAGCGTTCCGACGATGGCCGTAGCGGCAGCTACCTGAGGTGACACAAGGTGGGTGCGACCGCCTTTGCCCTGGCGTCCTTCGAAGTTACGGTTTGAGGTCGACGCGCTGCGCTCGCCCGGGGACAGCTGATCGGGGTTCATGCCTAAGCACATCGAGCATCCCGGTTGGCGCCACTGAGCCCCAGCTTTGGTGATGATCTGGTCGAGGCCCTCTTCCTGGGCCTGCTGGCTAACACGCGCAGAACCAGGAACCACCATCATGCGCACATCGGGATGGATGCTGCGCCCATCGAGAATTTCCGCAACTGCGCGAATATCCTCGATACGTCCGTTGGTGCAGGAGCCTACGAATACTGCGTCGATCTTGATGTCACGCAGCTTGGTACCCGGCGTGAGATCCATGTAATTCAGTGCCTTTTGTGCCGCGGCTTTGTCTGCGTCGTTGGTGAAGTCCTCGGGGCTGGGGATGGCCGCACCCAGCGGCAGGCCCTGCCCGGGGTTGGTTCCCCAAGTGACAAAGGGGGTGAGGCTGCTGGCGTCGATGTCGACCACCGTGTCGAACACGGCGTCATCGTCTGTGCGCAAGCTCCGCCAATAAGCTACAGCATCGTCCCAGTCTTGCCCAGTCGGCGCGTGGGGGCGGCCTTTGAGATAATTGAAGGTGGTCTCGTCGGGGGCGATCATGCCGGCACGGGCGCCCGCTTCGATCGACATGTTGCAGATGGTCATGCGGGCTTCCATCGACAGCTTTTCGATGGCCTCACCGCGGTATTCGATGATGTGACCTTGCCCGCCACCGGTACCGATCTTGGCGATGATGGCCAGAATGAGGTCTTTGGCTGTCACGCCGGGCTGCAGTTCGCCCGAGACGTTAATAGCCATGGTTTTGAAGGGCTTGAGCGGCAGGGTTTGGGTGGCTAGAACGTGCTCGACTTCAGAAGTACCGATGCCGAAGGCGATAGACCCGAATGCGCCGTGGGTCGCGGTGTGGGAGTCGCCGCACACCACCGTCATACCGGGCTGCGTGAGTCCCAGCTGGGGGCCGACTACGTGGACGATACCTTGGTCTAAGTCGCCCATCGGGTGGATACGCACACCGAATTCTTCACAGTTTTTACGCAGTGTTTCCACCTGCAGCCGAGAAATCATGTCCTTAATCTCGGTGATGGCCCCGGTTTTGATACCTTCGGTGGGGACGTTGTGATCTTCGGTCGCGATGGTCAGGTCGGGCCGTCGAACGCTGCGTCCGGCGAGGCGGAGGCCATCGAAAGCCTGCGGTGATGTGACCTCATGGAGCAGGTGAAGGTCGATGTAGATGAGGTCCGGTTCGCCGTTGCTACCGTGCACGACGATGTGGTCGTTCCACACCTTTTCTGCCATAGTCAGGGGCTGGCTGACTGCGGTCATAATTCGTCGTCTCCTTATCCGATCTCGCGTGAGTAACCCACAAGATAGCTTCCCACAATGCGAGATGTTAATATCACTGTATGGGACAGTATAACGCAGAGGGCGAAACAACACGAAGCAAGGGCACCCGCTCCACCCCCGAGGACGTCAGCGGCATCAAAGTCCTTGACCGCGCCGTGCTGATCATGGAAGCAATTGCCACCAAACCGCGCTCTTTAGGGGAACTCTCGGAAGCCACCGGACTCCCCCGCGCAACCACACACCGACTAGCCACCGCATTAGAAGCACACCGTCTCTTGTGGCGCACAAGCAGCAACCAATGGGCAATCGGTCCGCGCGCAGAACAACTGGCGGGTTTGCAACAGGACAGGCTTCTTGACGTCGCGGAGCACATCATGAGCACGGTGCTCGACGACACCAAAGAATCCGTGCAGCTCTACCGCCAGACAGGGCTTCAACGCATTTGTGTCGCCAGCATGGAGCCCAAAACCGGGTTGCAAAACACTGTCCCTGTGGGTACGAGGATGACGCTGCAAGCCGGTAGCGCTGCGAAGGTCTTTGTAGCCTTCGGCGATGAAACACTGCGCGAAGCAGTACTACCGCAAGCCCCGTTTAGCACCGAAGAACTTAGCGAGGTGGTCTCTAAAGGATGGGCAGAGTCGATCAGCGAACGCGAACCGGGCCTAGCCAGCGTGTCGGTACCTGTGTTCTTTGAGGACAAAATTATTGCTGCCTTGTCCATTTCAGGCCCTGCAGAGCGTTTGGGCGACACCCCAGGCAAGCGCTTCGGCCCAACGTTGGTCAGCGCATCCGAGGCCATCACCCAAGCCATGCTCTAAAACTCAGCCCCAGGGTTTTATGAGAAGTCGACCTTGCCGTTGGCGATACGCGCGCTTTCCCCTTTGTAGTTCACCTCAATGAAGTCTTTGCCCACGTGGACCTCGAACCCGTCGAAGCCCGGCACCACTACGACGGCACCCTTGTCCAGCAATGGTGACCACAGCGCTGATTGACGACTTCACCGACTATCAGCCGCCGGCCCAGTAGCTGACGACATAGCAAATCCCGGAGCCTGTAAAAACTCCGGGATTATTGTTGTACCCCGTACGGGATTTGAACCCGTGTTACCGGCGTGAGAGGCCGGCGTCCTAGGCCGCTAGACGAACGGGGCATATGCGCTCTGTGCGACGAAGATCAACTATATAGAGCGCAGCGACCTTTACCAAATAAGGTCGCTGAACTGCGGCAACACCCACACTGCCCGTGCCCGGCCCAGGCTGCGACCGTCCACGACAACCAACCGGTTCAGCGCCACCGGCCCGATGCGATCCCAACCGCGCGACGCGTGCTGGGTTTCGCGCCGACCCTGTACCCAGGTATGAATATCGTGTCCCAGCATGCACCGACAGTCCCGCGCCTGATCCCTAGCGTCACCGATGCTCCTGTCGGAGGTGGTTTCCGCAGCAGACGGCGCTGCGTGCGGATGCGAATCTTCGCTTTCTATGTCGATGAGTAGACGCACCTCATGGGGGTCGATATCGGCAGCGAACCACGGTTGCGGCTGTGCTGCCCCTTCAGTCGAATTCAGCGATAGCCCGGCACGAGGGATCGTCATTGGGTTGAGTGCCTCGACTACTCCCAACCGCGCATTCACCCCATCAGCGGTGGTGAGGCGCAGCGGCCGCCCCACTTCGCAAACGTCAATCGAGGCGTAGTGCCACACAGATGGCCGTACCTCACCTCCAGGCAGGGTAATGACGTCGCGATGGTCGATGTAGACAACACTGCCGTCGGTTTGCACGCGCACACAGGTGCCGGGTTCTATCTGGCTGATGCGTGAGGGGTGGGTGGCACGTAGGTCTTGGAGGGCTTGAATGAGTTCTTCATCTGTAGATGTCCAACCGATGCCGCGCAGTTCGAGCGCTCCGAATAGTGCAGGAAGGGAGAGTTCTGGCTGTCCTTCCCAGGTGTCGCGCAGTTCTTCGAGGACGCGTGGAATGCGGGAAGGGTCAAGCATTCTGTCATCATAGCGCCCTGGTGCCCGTCTGAAGTCAGGCAGATACGCAACAGCGCCTCACCCAACTATGTGGGTGAGGCGCTGTATTTCGTACCCCGTACGGGATTTGAACCCGTGTTACCGGCGTGAGAGGCCGGCGTCCTAGGCCGCTAGACGAACGGGGCTAGCGTTAGCAGTAGACACTGCAGCTGGCCTACCTGGACTCGAACCAAGAATGACGGTACCAGAAACCGTAGTGTTGCCAATTACACCATAGGCCATCGTTTACTTTCGCGATCTGAGTCGGCCGCGTAAGCAACGAGGAATAATATAACCACAGCAAACACGCGCCTGCAAATCAGCAGGCTACGTGCTTAAAACTGTGAGGGTGTAGACCTAGCCTTGCGCAGGCTCGCTCACCCACGGGGTTTGGGCCAAACAGGATCGCAGACGGTTGAGCGTCGATTCTTTGCCCAGCAGTTCCATGGACTCAAACAGTGGGGGTGAGATAGCTTCGCCGGATACGGCCACTCGGAGTGCGCCGTAGGCCTTACGCGGCTTCAGCTCAAGCTCCTCGATCAGCTTGGCTGAGAGGGCCTTTTCGATGGCGTCAGTGGTGAAGTCGTCAACGCCTTCAAGAACGTTGATGGCTTCGGTCAGTGGCTGCACGGCGTCATCGTTGAGATTCTTCTTCGCCGCCTTGTCATCCAGCTTGATGTCCTCATCTGCAGTGACGAGGAACTTCAACAAGCCCCAGGCGTCTTCGAGCTTCTTGATGCGTGTCTGCACCTGCTCTGCCGCAAAAGCGAATTTGTCCGCCGGGTAATCAGCGGGGAAGTCCTTGTACTCCTCCAGGTAGGTACGCAGGCGTGTGGTGAAGTCATCAAGTTCTAGCAAGCGGATGTGCTCGGCGTTGATCGCTTCGAGCTTCTTCTGATCAAAGCGCGCAGGGTTACCCAATACGTCGGCCACGTCGAAGTTCGCGACAAACTCATCGATGTTGAAGATGTCCTGGTCCTTGGACAGCGACCATCCGAGGAGTGCTAGGTAGTTGAGCATGCCTTCGGGGATGATGCCCGCATCGCGGTGATTGAACAGGTTGGACTGCGGGTCACGCTTGGACAACTTCTTGTTGCCCTCACCCATCACGAAGGGCAAGTGACCAAACTCCGGGGTGCGTTCTGCGACACCGATGCGGATCAGGGCTTCGTAGAGCGCCAACTGGCGCGGGGTGGAAGGCAGAAGGTCTTCACCACGCAGAACATGGGTGATGCCCATCAGCGCGTCGTCCACTGGGTTGACGAGGGTGTACAGCGGGGCACCGTTGGAACGGGCCACAACGTAGTCAGGCTGAGTCTCGGGCTTGAACTCGATCTCGCCACGCACGAGGTCGTTCCACTTCCACACCTTGTTCGGCATCCGTAGACGCCACACAGGTTTACGCCCTTCCGCTTCGAACGCTGCGATCTGCTCTTCGGTGAGGTCGCGGTCGAAATTATCGTAACCCAGTTGCGGGTCGCGGCCGGCGTCGATGTGGCGCTGCTTGACCTCTTCGGCCGTGGAGTAGGAGGGATAGATCTCCCCTGCTACCTTAAGCTTTTCCAACACGTCGAGGTAAATGTCCATGCGCTGGCTCTGACGATAAGGCTCGTTGGGGCCGCCCTTTTCGACGCCTTCGTCCCAGTCCATGTGCAACCATTTCAGCGAGTCAATGATTGCTTGGTAGGACTCTTCGGAGTCTCGTTCTGCATCGGTGTCTTCGATGCGGAAGATCAGTTTGCCGCCGGTGTGGCGGGCGTAAGCCCAGTTGAATAGCGCGGTGCGCACCATCCCAACGTGGGGTGTTCCGGTGGGTGAGGGGCAAAAGCGTACGCGAACGTCAGACATAAGGCTCTATCTTACCTGGCTGCTAGAATCGGCTAGTTGTGACTTCTGCTCTCGCCTCCCACATGGCTTCTCTTTTTCGGGATCGCCCTTCAACGGCTCCGGATTTTTTGCTCTCCCGTTCCACTGGTTCGGTGCTCACGCAGGGGTCTGTACAGACGTTCACGGATCCTTCGGCAGCGGTGGATGCGCTGAAGAGTTCCCGGGTGGAGATGGTGGTGGGAGCGCTGCCTTTCCTCCCAGCAGGAGCTGGTGGCGCGGCTGCAGCCCTGACTGTGCCCGAGGTGATCCGACGCGAGGCTACCAAGCTCCACCCGCACCAGCATTATCGGGGGCCGGCTCCCAGCGCGCATGCGGTGGACACGACGCCTTCTGCTGATCAGCACGCCACGCTAGTCGCCCAAGCGGTCGAGGTACTGCGTTCAGACGCTGCTCTAGACAAGGTTGTTTTGGCGCGTGCGGTGGATTATCACTTCGACTCCCCCACTGATCCCCTGCTGATCGCCGCTCGCCTTATCGATGGATCTTTGCACGGCAATGGTTTTATTGCTGATTTGTCTCCGGCTGGCGGTGGCATGCTTGTTGGCTGTTCGCCGGAGGTGCTGGTTCGGCGCCACAGGCGCGTTGTGTCCGCGTATCCCCTAGCGGGTTCCCTGCCCCGCAGCGAAGACAGTCAGGAAGATTTACGACGCCGCGACGCGCTGCTGTCTTCAGCTAAGGATCTGGCCGAGCACGCTTTTGTGGTGGAGAGCCTCAGGCAGTCCTTGGCCCCGTTCTGCGAGCTCAGCATCCCGGAGAAGCCGGAGGTCACTGCCACCCGAGAGATGTGGCATTTGGCTACGCCCATCACGGGCAGGTTGCGAGACGGCTCGACGACAGCATTAGAGCTCGCGATGGCTGTGCACCCGACGCCCGCGATCTGCGGTACCCCCACCTCAGATGCCTATAAGCAGATCGCCCACTTAGAACCCTTCGACCGTGGTTTTTATGCCGGCGCGGTCGGTTGGTGCGATAGCCAGGGCGACGGCGAATACATGGTAGCGATTCGTTGCGCGGAGGTCGCACCCGATTGCTTGAGTGCACGCGCGTGGGCGGGAGGCGGCATTGTCGCCGCATCGTCGCCTGACGCCGAGGTTGCGGAGGCGGAAGCTAAGCTTCGCACGATTGGCCGCGCCCTCGGCGTCTAAACCACCTCTTAGGCGCGCTCGACCGGGTTACCCAGGGTGCCGACACCCGGGATCTCGATGCGGATGTAGTCACCCGGCACCATCGGCGCGGTACCTGCCGGAGATCCGGTAGTCACGACGTCACCAGGCAGGAGAGTCATGGACTCGGTGATGCGCTCAATAATCTCGCCGATCGACAAGATCATCTGATCCGAATTCGAATCCTGCTTCAGCTCAGTGTTGCCCTCGTGAGTCAGGTACGCCTTGATAGGCAGGTTGTCCAGGTCGATGGAATCAAGGTCGGTGACGATAAACGGGCCCATCGGGGCGAAAGTATCAATGCCCTTCGCACGCGACCACTGGCCGTCAGCGAACTGAAGGTCGCGGGAAGACACATCGTTCATGATGGTGTAGCCCAGCACGACGGACTTCCAGTCTTCCGCCTTGACATTTTTGCAGGGGCGACTGATGACCAGAGCGAGCTCGCCTTCGAACTCGACGCGCGTGGCGAAGTCCGGGATTTTGATGGGAGCCTCGGGGCCCACAACAGCCGTAGGGGGCTTCAGGAACAGAGTCGGGGGCAGGGACTCAGCGCTCTTTTTGAACACCTCAGCGACGTGGTCGGCGTAGTTGCGGCCGATCGCTACGATCTTGGAGGGCAGCATGGGAGCCAACACGCGTGCTTCCTCCGCGCCGTACTCTTTGCCGGTGTATACCGGTTCGCTAAAAGGGTGCCCTTCGATGGCTTTATAGCGGATGGAGTCACCCTCCCCTTCCACTACGCAAAAGGTCATTCCGTCTGGTGTCGCAATTCGTCCGTAACGCATGACACAGTAGTGTACAACTTTATTCAGGGGTTTAGCAGCTGCTTGAGGGTAGCGCCTGTGGATACATCAAGGGCTAAATAGAGTTCTGCGCAGGCCAGAGCATCCGTGAGGGCATTATGGCTCGGATAATGGGGTAAGTCATACCTCCCCCGGATTCGTGCAAGCCGGAGGTCTTCGCCGCGTGGATAGGTACCCATTTTTTCCATATGTCTGCGCTCAAGGGCGAAGCTATCGACGATGGGAACATGCAGCGCCGCACCAAAGTAACGCCGACAAGCGTGTGACAAAAACCCTTGCTCGATGTTTTTAAAATGCGCCAACATCACCCGCCCGCTGAGAGCTTTTAGTAACGCCGTGAGTGCCTGCTGTGGGTCAGCGCCTGCCGCCACAGCATCGTCTGTGAGTCCGTGGATGGTGGCTGACTCTCCGACCCCCGCGGCGTCATTACCATCGTTGAGGACATAATATCCGGCCCCAGACAGGTCAATCTCCCGACCGTTAATGGGAACCCACCCAATGGATAACAGGGGGTGTTTGTGGGGGTCGAGGCCCCCGGTTTCGACGTCGACGGCGAGCAGGCGCAGTTGCTCGGACGGTGTTGACGCCGCGGGGGTTCCGGCCTCGTAAAACTGGCGGAGAGCTCCCGTTGAGGCAGCGCGCATCGCAGAGGTTGGGCGGGTGGTGTCGCCCGTGATCAGTTGTTTTAGCCAGCCTGCCATCAGATGTTCCTCACCGGGAACTTGGTTGCTAGCGCGTCCTGCATGGATTTGATGATGCGGAAAGCATCGCGGAGGTGGTCACGATCAAGACGCCCCAACGACTGCGGATCAATATGATAATCCGGGTCTTGCCCCGCGCGGATGTGCGTTGCTTGGTGGCGCAACACGATGGAGTTAAGGAAGTCGAAGGCATCGGTTAGGTCCGACGCGCCACGCTCGGACACTGAGTCTCCAGCGGCTGCGGCGAGACGCTGCCGGGTGCCAACTTCTTCACTACCGCTGGCCAGGGCGAACAATCGGGCCATCTGCACGATGCCCGCAATACCACCTTTTTTGACGTCGAGGGTGTTGGCGTAATCGCCCCCGCGTTCAACGACGAGACCGCGGAAAAAGCCCAGGGGCGGCTCGCGTCGCGCGGCCAGAGCTGCCAGGTGGGCATGGAAGCGGCGCGCATTTTTGGCAGTACTGACGGCGTAACTGTGCACCCGCTCTGCTAGTTCGCGGTCGCCGTGGATGGCACGCATGTCGAAGAACACCTGTGCATTGAGCAGTGCATCGGGTTCGGGCGCTGTGATCCACTGGTGAAAGGTGCGATCCCATTCGCTGGTGGTTTTTCGCCATTCGGGATTACTAGCCATCATGTCCCCGGGGCACAGTACTTGGCCGGCTACGTCGAGCCCGGTGCATACGCATTGGCTCAATTCAGAAAAGTAGTCAACGTGCTGGGGGTTGCTTGGGTCATAGTCGTCGCCCAAAATGATGGCGTTGTCTTGATCTGACGCAAGCCCCATTCCCCGACGGCCTTGGCTTCCCAAAACCACAAAGGCGTAGGGCACCGGTGGCTGGCCTAGCTGTTCTTCTGCGAGCGTGAGCAGCCGTCCGGCGAGCGCGTCGGCGGCGACGGTGAGTAGGCCGGTAACTTCCTCGGCACTGGCACCTCGTTCGATAAAGCGCGCAGCAACCTTTCCGGCGGATTGGTAGGTTTCACGTAGTTCTTCGGGAGTACTGCGTTGGCTGAGATCCGCCGTGAGGTAAATGGGGTCATCCTGCAGCAAACGCATGATGTCTGCAGTGGCGACAATTCCGCAGACTCCGTCTTGACCATCGCTGATGGGTAGGTGATGGATGCGGTGTTCGGCCATGAGCAGCATCGCTTCGAACGCTAGGGTGTCCGGTGCTGCCGTGAGCGGACGCGGCGTCATGATGGCGTTTACGGGGGTGTTGACGTCGAGGGCGCAAGCGACAACGCGGCCACGCATGTCACGGTCGGTCACGATGCCTACGAGTGTGCCACCGTCCATCACAAGGAGGGAGGACACTTTGTTTTGCTCCATGGTGTGAGCAGCTTGCTGAATAGTGGCGTTGCTATCGACGTGGGCTGGAGCGGACGTCATAAAATCGCCCACCCTCGTGCGCAGGATCTCGCTTGAAGAGTGGTGGCGTAGTTCTTCCGCAGCGGCTTTGATGCGGGCGGATTGGCCAGAGTAATAGCGGGCAAGGTCGGGATGGCGTTCGGCCAATTCTGTGATAACCTCAGCTGGTAGGCACAGCAATAGAGTGTCTTCCACGGCGATCATGTCGTAGCGGGAGGGCGCCGCAGGGTGGGTGCCGATGGCCAAGGTGGAGTACCCGAAGGTTCGCCCAGCATCGCGTCGGTCAAGCAGGATTCCTTCATCACCAGCAATGTCGATCGCGCCGCTGCGGATGATGTAGAGGGTGGAGTTGACCTCGCCCTGTTTCACCACGATGTCGCCCCGGCGCGCGTAGCGCATCGTCATCCGGCTGGGGAGGCCCTCAAGCTCCTGCTGGGGAAGATGCGCGAAGGGCTCGATTCCTGCAAGAAAACCGCGTACTTCTTCTAATTCGACGCTCATACATGGCGATTCTAGCGACCTTGGGGGCTATTCCGTGCGGTTTTAGCAGGCACTTTGGTGCAATAGAAGAAGGTCCGGGGCGTCGATCGTGCTTTCTACACGTGTGTCCCGGTCATCTGCCGCAGAACCGACATAAACGGCGTAGTGCACCACCCGGCCTTCGTTAAAGTGCTGGCGGGAGGCCCATTCTGTGATTTCACTCAGCCAGTTTCGACTGTCACTGGCCAAAGGCTGAACCCAATAGCTTTTGACGGTGGTGGTGTGCGCAGCCGAGCGACCTGCGGGAGAATCCTCTGAGATCTCGCCGTCTTTCGTGCGTGGTGTGACGACCATGTGGGTGCTAGCACCCAACCCTAATGGCGCCTGGTTGAACTCTCTACGGGACACAGCAGGTGCGGTGTCGATAAGGAAGGATACGAAAAAACGGGCTGTCCGCGCGCCTTCCAAACGGTGGCCTGGAAAAGCAATGTCAACCTCGGAGACCTTGACGCCCTTCATGTTTAAGTATCCTCCTGCCTGGTGTGTCTAAGGCAACTAGCGCATCTGGATAACAATGCTAATCACTTTATCCTGTGGCGCGCATGCAACATAAGGCTCACCAAGCAACAAAGACAGACGTTCGCTATCGCTGGGCCCCGCCACGGATCGCGTTAGCGATACGGTCCCCCACCTCAACCGTACGAATGGGGCTATCGCCACGTCCGGCGACGTCCTCGGCTACTGCTTCTTCGATGCGCCGAGCGTTGTCTTCGTCACCGAGGTGGCGAAGCATCATTGCGGCTGACAGGATGGCTGCCGTGGGGTCGGCGATGCCCTGGCCGACAATATCAGGCGCGGAGCCGTGGACGGGCTCGAACATCGACGGGTTTGTTCCGGTGGCGTCAATATTGCCGCTGGCGGCGAGGCCGATACCGCCGGTTACTGCACCAGCCAGGTCGGTGAGGATGTCACCGAAAAGGTTGTCGGTGACGATGACGTCGTAGCGGGCTGGGTCGGTGACCATGTAGATCGTTGCAGCGTCGATGTGGTTGTAGTCGACGGTGACTTCTGGAAACTCTTGGGCGACCTCGTTGACCGTACGCTGCCACAGTGAACCCGCGTTGACCAGAACGTTGGTCTTGTGAACTAGGGTGAGGTGCTTGCGGCGGGCCTGCGCGCGCTCGAACGCGTCGCGAACAACCCGTTCAACGCCAAAGCGGGTGTTTTGGCTGACTTCCGAAGCGACCTCATGTGGCGTGCCTTCACGCAGGGTACCGCCGTTTCCGCAGTACAGCCCCTCGGTCCCTTCACGAACAACGATGAAGTCGATCTCTCCAGGGTTGGCCAGGGGGCTGGTCGCGGTGGGGTACAGCTTAGAGGGGCGGAGGTTCACGTGATGGTCGAGAGCAAAGCGCATCTTGAGCAGAAGTCCACGTTCCAAAACCCCGGGAGGCACTGCCCCCGGAGCGCCGATGGCGCCAAGCAGAATGGCATCATGTTCGCGTAGAACTTCAATGTCAGCATCGGTGAGTAGTTCGCCGTTGCGCAGGTAGCGGCGAGCGCCAAGGTCGAAGTCGGTCGTGGTGATGTCGTCGCGGACTGCCTGCAGGACTTTCAACGCCTCTGCGGTAACCTCGGGGCCGATACCGTCCCCACCAATAACTGCAATTTTCATCTTGCGGAATACCTTTCCCACTACATGGAACTAATGCAATTATAGTAGCAGCCCCACCGACTAACACCCCCACCTCAGGGGCGACTGCCCGATCCCCCACCCCACGTTTCAAGCTTTCCCCGCATGTAACGCAGAGGAAACACGGCGTCATCATGCCCACAATCATTGACGCGGATAGTAATGATTGTGTGATCTCCCCCCGGCAGCCAGCTGTCAACGGTGCCCAAGAACCACGCCGCAGCGCCAGCAATAAACGCCACACCCCCGTGGCGTTCCACCTCGACACCAGCAAAACGATCGGGCACATGACGAGCGAATTGGGTTGCGATCTGAAGCTGATCCTCGGACAACACACTCACCCCCACAACCTGACCAGGTTCGAGCTTAGCTAAGGTCTGCGAGCGACTATCAATACTCACCAGCACCATCGCAGGTTCCAGAGACAGCGAACAAAAAGCACTGACAGTCAGCCCATGGTCCCTACCCGAAGAATCAACGCCGGTAACCACAGTGACACCAGAGGGGAAGCTACCCACCGAAGCTCGCAGTTGCTGACCCGTGACCGTATCCATGGCAATCAACACTACCTGCTCCCCCTAGAGTGATCACCGCTAGACAACAGCAGTTGCGAAAACAACTCTGACACCTCGGCCGCCTCTGCACGAGCCAGCTCCCAACGCAGTTGCGCCTCAGAAGGCGACTGCACGGGCAGGAACGCAGCCTCCCGCATCCGGCGCGATGCCGGGCTAAACCGCGCATACCCCGCACCGCCAGCCACTCGAGTTTCCAAGCGGCTAGCCTGGGTAGCCAGCTCTGCGGCCTCTAAACGCAGCGTCAGCAAGTCCACCTTACTTACAGAAGCACCCAACTCGACCTCGGAGATCAATTCAGAATGATGACGCCGCGCACGCGTTAAGGATTCAACAACGGTGCGGTATTCACACCCTAGGGATTGGTTGACGCCTACAAAACGCGGCGCAGCGCCGTCGAGTGCAGCCTGCGCAACTCCCAGGCACTCGGCCACCTGCAACAGCAAAAAAGTGGGGCGCACGGCGGCGACAAAATCGCAGAAATCGAAGCTCAGAACCTGTTCCTGCCTAACCCTAATGTCGATATCGACCCAGGAACTTGCCGTGGAGTTCAATCCAAGTAGCGACAGTTCATCGCCAATAGTGACGCCTTGTGCATTGGCGTCAACAGCAAAGATCAACACCTGCGGACGCTTGCCCTGTCGAGCATGCGCGCAGCCCTCCCACTCGTGTTCTATACCGGTTCGGACAGCCGCCGCCGTGATAATCACCGCGTTTGGATAGAGGTTTGACGCCCAGGCCAAACGCCCCTTGACTCGCCATGCACCGTCAGGCTGCGGCTCTGCAATGAGCGGTATGTCGCCGCAGCCACTGGCGTACTTAAACGCGGCCGCCATGCCTGTGACACCGGGACGACCAGATTCCAACTCGGAGATGCGCTGTTGTATGTAAGCGCTGGCATTTCCATGCCGCAAGTATTCGAGCGTCATCAGCTGAGCCCAGGTTGAAAAAGCGACGGAGAGATCCCTGGTTGCAAGATCAAACAGCAGTTGAGCGCGGGCAGCCAGGCTGCTGGAAGCAAAGCCGTGCCGGGCGGCGAGCTCCTCGAAAATGTAGTACGCCGAGAGCTCTCCTTTATCAACGGCCGCAGCACGGTCACCCACCGTGTCTAAAAGAGCCGGTTTACTGTCGTCCAGGCGCCGCGCGACCTTAGTACTCAGCTGTGCCATGGCTTATACCAGTTCGGAGGTCAGAGTGGCGGGACGGGTGTATGTATTCACCACGGGCGACCAGGCGATCGCATCATCGTGGATCTTTTGCAGCGTCTCGCGATCAGCATCCCCCTCGAGCGTCACCTTCACCCTCACGTCGGATACACCCGGTCGCTTGTGCTCACCCAGGTCGCCCACGCCCCAGGTCGGAGAGATGTCGATATCGCCTTCAATATCAATGGAGATGTTGGTCAGGGTGACGCCGCGATGGGTTGCGATTGCCTGAATACCTACGGAGATGCACGCGGCCAAGGCCGACTGGGCGACCTCGGTGGGGTTGGGGGCGCTATCGTCACCAAGTAGTGCTGGGGGCTCCGATACGAGTACCGGCTTGAGGTCGCGAATCTGGGTGTAGTTGCGGAACTGACCGTCGGCCTCGGTGTGGGTGCGGATGGTCTTGCGGCCACCCTCCGGGTTGTCAATATTTTTTTGCGCTAGTTCGCTCAGACGCTGCGCGTCGATCGGCTCGAGGGGCTGCCCTTGGAGGTGGTTCGGGGTGAGGGACATAGTGTGAGTGCTCCTTGTACTCGATACTCGAGCCCCATGGCTTGCGGGGCCGGAGGATGTGTGTAAAACGACGCCGTTTGGCGAAGCATTAACCACCCTAGCCGCCTAGAGACTACTTTGTCTAGTTTAGACAGACCGAGCAGTCTACTAATCACTTAAAACACAGCACAAAGCACAAATCCCGCCGCCCACACAAGGGTGGGCGGCGGGATTTCTAGCTAAGGGCTAGGGCTAGGGCTAGTCCAAATCGAGCTGGAAGGCAACGGCACCAAGATCGGTGCGGATGTCCTCGAGCAAAGCCTCCGGAACTTCCTTGTCTACACGCAAGATCAAGGTGGCCTTCTCGCCATCAGAATCCTGGGACAGTGCAGCCGCGTTGATGTTGATATCGGAAGCGCCGAGCATGGTGCCGACCTTGCCGAGCATGCCGGGAACATCGCTGTAGTGCAGGAAGAGGTTGCGGCCTTCGGCGCGCATGTCCAAGCCACGGCCATTGATACGGACGATCTTTTCGATACGCTCCAGCCCGGTCAGTGCACCGATGACGGAGACAACCTGGCCGCTGGCAGAAATGGCCTTAACTTCCAGAACGCTACGGTGGGTAGCGGACTCGGGGGCAGTGCTGACCTTGAGGGTCACGCCGCGCTCTTCCGCAATGCGAGGAGCGTTAACGAAGGTGACGGGCTCGTCAACAATGCGACTGAACACACCGCGCATAGCGGACAAGCCCAGGGCGTCAACCTGCTCGTGGGAGAGCTCACCACGAGCTTCAACCTCAATGGTGTCGCAGGCAGAATCCAGCATCTCAGCAGCAACCAGGCCGAGCTTGCGCGCAAGGTCAAGCCACAGTGCGACTTCTTCGGCCACGCGGCCACCTTCAACGTTGACTGCGTCTGCGACGAATTCGCCAGCCAGAGCCTTCAGCACAGAATCTGCAACGTCGGTACCTGCGCGGTCCTGAGCTTCCACGGTGGAGGCTCCAAGGTGCGGAGTAACGACAACCTGAGGCAGAGCAAACAGAGGCGAATCAGTGCAGGGCTCGCTTGCGTAGACGTCAAAGCCCGCACCACGGATGTTGCCGGAGGTGATAGCGTCTGCCAAAGCTTGCTCGTCAACCAGGCCGCCGCGTGCTGCGTTGACGATGATCTGACCCTTCTTGGCCTTCGCCAGGAGGTCCTTGTCAAACATGCCTGCGGTTTCTTTGGTCTTCGGCAGGTGAATGGTCACAAAGTCCGAACGACCCATGAGCTCTTCAAGCTCAACCAATTCCACGCCCAGCTGGGCTGCACGGGTGGGGTTGGCGTAGGGGTCGTAGGCGATGATGGTGGTTTCGAATGCAGCAAGACGCTGGGCGAACAGCTGGCCGATGTGGCCGAAGCCGACGATGCCGACAGTCTTGCCGAAGATTTCGACTCCGTTGAAGGAGGAACGCTTCCACTCGCCCTCGCGCAGAGTTTTGTCTGCTGCGGGGATCTGACGGGCCGTGGACAGCAGCAAGGAGATTGCGTGTTCACATGCGGAGTGGATGTTGGAGGTAGGTGCGTTGCACACCATGACGCCGCGTTCGGTTGCGGCGGGGATGTCAACGTTGTCGAGACCGACGCCCGCGCGGCCGACGATCTTCAGGTTGGGTGCGGCTTCGAGGACTTCCCGGTCAACGGTGGTGGCGCTTCGTACCAACAGTGCGTCGGCGTCCGCCACAGCGGCCAGAAGTTCGGGTCGGTTGGGGCCGTCTACCCAACGGACCTCTACTTTATCGCCCAAGGCGTCCACTGTGGACTGGGCGAGCTTGTCTGCAATAAGTACTACCGGTTGGCTCACTAGCTTCATGCTCCTGAAAGCGTCTTTTGTTGTTTGCATCGCAAGCGCGATACCGGCACAAAGTTTAGCTGGCAGGCTAGCCAAAGCTGGTGCCGGGGTTAATGGGTGGGGGGATCAGATAAAGGCGTTGGGCCCTTCCTCGCCGCCCCTGAGATCGGATTCGTTGACGTCGCGTACCGCAGTAGAATCCATCGCGTATTCGACCATGCCGATTAGCCGGTCGCGTCGATCGGCGAAGAATTCCATGGCCTGACCACGGTGAAGCAGCTCTGGATCAATCAAATGGGAGGTGAGCACAGCGTCAAACTCTGCGTCATCAAGTAGTGATTTCGACTGCACCCGTGGCAGGTATCGGGTGGGCAGGGTTCCATCGATCAACACTTGGGTTTTTGGTGACATCGGTGTCCTGTTGATCACCGAGGTGGCCAGCGCTGGCTCGATGCCCACTTCCGCACACCACGCCAGCGGGAACATCGGTGCAAAATGCGGGTCAAGTTCTTCCTGGTTGCCCTTGAAGGGTAGCGTGCTGCGCCAATCTTTAGCACCACGCCCCTGGATCAGTGCATACACGCCCTTGTACACGGCCGACTTGTCGGTGCCCGACAGCAATCGTGATTCGTTGAAGGTTGCACCCTGCACGCTGGAGGGAACCTGAACGCCAGGTCGCCCCGCGACGTCATTACTGTCTTTACTGCCCTTTTCACCCGGTGCGGGCGCATCCAGCACCCACGCGGGTACCTCAGCGATGTCGATGGCGGCCCGATGGATCACCGCACTGGAACCATAAAGCTCACCGAACACACCACACCAGAACCACCGGTTGAGCCGATCGAGCTGGGGTTGAGTCATCACTGCTTCGCCCTCGGCTGCGAGCTTTCGATCAAGCAGCGTCAAAATGACAGCCAACGGCACGATCTGGAAGGTATAGGGCACATCACTGCGGGCCAGCATGCAGCGCTCCGCCAGATAATCTGCAGCCTTGATGAAGCCCTCCCGCAAAGGTTGTGCCGCGGCGAGGTAGTCCTTCAACGTGAGGTTCAAAATGTCTTCGCACTGACCACTGGAATGCCCGGCGCGAGCAGTCACGTACAAGGCGACGGCCTGGAGCCACTCAGTTCGCTTGATCCCGTCGAGGTTGGGGTGCTGGCGCAGTTGTGCCGAGGTGCGTTCCCAATCCTCAACCAGTTTGAAATCTGGGTCTTGGGTGGAAAACACCGCGGTGAGTAGGTCAAAAATGCCCATCGGCAGGCCCGCATTATTCGCTGCGGCGAAAATGGAACCAACTCCACCTTGAGCGGTCTCACGATCGAGCCTGATCATGGGGACCTGGTAGCGGATAAGAGGCTTTGTGACCTGATTGTGGAAGCTCTTGATTGCCTCCTTCATGTCAGGCTTCTGCTCGGCCAAATCGAACAACATATCGGTGCCCTCGTCGCTGAGCAATGCGGCAACAGGGATCACCCCGTGGGACAGGGCGCTGGCAGGATCATCAAGATCGATCGGCTTTAGGGTAGAAAAATGACTACGTATGACGCCGCGTCCATCTACTGAAATCACGGCGCCATCCGGCATCACATCCTGGCTGACAGCCTTGGCGATGTCCACATAAAAAGCACGCCTGATTTTTTTGTTCCTAAAATCCCGTGCATCGACAAATCCGTCACCTCGGAGGCAGTGATACAAAGTGGTCAAACGCTGCTGGCCGTCGAGCAACAGCAAGCCCGGGTTCACCCCATGGTCGGGCGCGTCGGCCAAAGGACGCGGACGGAAACGCATCGGCGTATTGCGAGTATCCAGAGCCATAATCGACCCCATGGGATAACCGCGCAGGACGGTCACTACTAGTGCGCGCATCCGATCAATATCCCAGGAGTACTCCCGCTGGAAATCTGGAAGCTGCAGATCGCCGCGATCAATGCGGGCAAAAAGGTCGATGAGGTCGTAGCTCGGAGTAGAAAAACCCATGGCTTTAACGCTACTCCGGTGGGCCATTCACCTGCACCGACGGCGTAGCACTAGTGCTTACTGGGCGCGCTGGCTACGGTCGCTCCGCAGTCATTAGCGTCGCGTTCATGCCCCGAGTGCTGGGCCCCCTCAATCTGGATAGTGGTGTGCGAAATGCCTAGTTCCCCTAGACGTCGCTCCGCTTCGTCAAGCACCGCGCACTGATTGACGTGATTTTTTAACACGCACTCTGGGCTGCCATCGGCATCCGCATTGACGACAAGGTGGCAACTAACCAACGCCTTTGCCCCGTCCAGGGACCATACATGGAGATCGTGCACGCTAATCACGCCGTCGATGGCGAGAACAGTGCACTGCACTTCATCCACGTCGATCCCCGCAGGCGCGTGTTCGAGAAGGACCCTCACGGCGTCATCAAGAAGCTTTTTGGTGCGCGGCAAAATAATGATCGCGATGATGAGCGAGGCGATAGCGTCGGCGTAATGAAACCCGGTGTAGCGGATGATTAAGCCCGCGATGATCACCGCGACCGAGCCCGCCAAATCCGACAAGACATGCAAGTAGGCTCCGCGCATATTAAGGCTGTCGTGCGAACCCCTGGCCAGGATCAATGCGGAGGCGCCATTGGCGACCAGGCCGATCAAGGCGACGATGAGCATCAAACCGGTATCGATGGGTTGGCCCTCGACCCGCCGGAAGAGCTTCATTACCGCTTCCACGATGATCCATAGGCCAATCGCGCCGACCACTGCAGCATTAATGGCTGCGGTCAACACCTCGACGCGCTTGTAACCGAAGGTGGCTTTGTTGTTGGCCTCCCGGCGGCCGATGATCGCGGCAACCAGGGCCATGATTAGCCCAGCAGAATCCGACAGCATGTGGGCGGCGTCTGCCAACAGCGATAGTGAGCCCGACAGGAAACCGCCGATAACTTCGGCTGCGAAGATGGTGGTCGTCAGAATGATGACGCCGACGAGCGCCTTGACGCTATCCGGCGCATGCGTATGCCCATGAACGTGATCATGGCCGTGATCATGGTCGTGGACGTGATCATGGCCGTGGACGTGGTGGTGCCCGTGGTGATGCTCGTGGGCGTGATCATGGCCGTGCGCATGCTCTCTGCGCTGGCTGTTGTCGCGATGCATGCAGCCACCTTACCACAGCCTTAATCCTTATTGACACCTTAATGAAAACCCACTATCTATACCCCCGGGGGTATAATCAAACTCGTTGATGTTCACGCATCACGAAAATCCACAGCCCGGGCCACCACCGGCCCGGCACAACACGAAGGAGTTTCCCATGTGTCGTCCTGTCCCCTGCTCCAAATGCGGAAAAACCACTTGGGCCGGCTGCGGCCAGCACATTGACCAGGTAAAGGCCCAAGTTCCCGCCGGCCAATGGTGCACCTGCCCGCGTGAAAACAACGCCGGTGGATTTTTGTCCAAGATCTTCGGCAAGAACTAGTCGCAAGATCCTTCGCCACACGCATGAGACAAGGTTGAGTACGCGATGAACACCCACACCCAAACAACAGCGCAAGAAACAACAACGCCCAAGACGGCCCCCACGACCATCATCGTCGGCGGCGTCGCCGGCGGCATGTCCACCGCAGCACGCCTATGCCGAAGTAACAGCCGTGGGCGACACTAGCGTCACCGCATCCAACCTAGCCGGCGGTTACCTGACCTACTCGCAGGCGAACTACGAGAGCAGCTAAAGGCGGACTATGCACTTACAACCCGATGAAGTAAAAAAGTCCGTGACCCGGCTGAAACGCGCTCACGGTCAGCTCGCGGGCGTTATCCGCATGCTGGAGGAAGGCAACGAATGCGACCAGGCAATCATGCAGCTCGCAGCCGTATCAAAAGCGCTCGACAAAGCCGGGTATTCCATCATCGTCACTGGCATGAAGAAGTGTTTCGCGGAAGGCGAGGGAGCCAGCTCCATCGATGAAGAAAAGCTAGAAAAACTCTTCTTGTCGCTGAGCTAACACGAAAGAAGGCGGGTGCCGTAGAAAAGGTTCTACGGCACCCGCCTTCTTGTAACTATGCGCTAGGGCTACCCCCGGCTACGCCACCATTAGGCGGTAGCGTCGAGGGGGTTCTTCACCCAGCTCATGAGTTTGGGGCGTTTTTGTGGCCTGCGGTTGGTGTGTTTGTGCTGGTCACGACGTTTCGATACGCCCGATAATTCCAGCAATTCCGGTGGATCCCGAGTGAATTGCGGGATTTTTGCGGGATTTTAAGCCCCAAATTCACCCCACTCCCCGACTATCCATCATGGATTTTGAAACACCAAAACTCTGAATACAGCTTCATTTCCACGCCCCTTGGATTCTAGTGGTCGTTGCAACGATGATGGTTACTTTGGTTTGATACTACCGGTTTGTGTCAGGGCGTTGGTCATGACTTCGGCTGGGGTGCGCCAGTTGAGTGCTTTGCGTGGTTTGTGGTTGTGAATGTTGGCGATCATCTCTAGGTACTCGGCGCTGTAGATGGACAGGTCGCTGTTTTTGGGAAGGTTTCTCCTGAGCCTGCCGTTGGTGTTTTCGTTGCTGCCTCTCTCCCACGGTGATCCTGGATGGCAGAAGTAGATGGGAATGCCAGTGGCCATGGTAAAGGCTTTATGGCCAGTCATTTCGCTTCCTTGGTCCCAGGAAATTGATGACCAGATTGTTTTATCGATTCCAGCAACAGCCTTGTGCAGGGCTGTGAATACTTCTTTGCTGGTGTGCCTGCCTGGCAGGTGGCCAAGGACAACAAATCGGCTGACGCGTTCTACTAATGTGATTACCGCTGATTGGTTATTTTTACCAAGGATGAGGTCGCCTTCCCAGTGGCCTGGCAAAATGCGTTCAGTAACCTCATCTGGCCGGTCGTCGATGAGGATCATGTCGTCAACGAAGCGTTGCTGAGCCGGTGTGGTGGTGCGTGTTTGGCGTTTCTTGCGTTTCTTTCTGCCGGTAGGCAAGTCCAAGCCAAGGTCTTTGAGTCTTCCTTTGGACTGTAGATAAAAGGCGTCATAAATCGTTTCGTGACTAATGCGCATGTCCTTATCAGTGGGGTAGTCGATGGGCAGGCGATTGGAAATCTCCTCCGGTGACCATTTTGCCCGCAATTGTGCGCATGCATAGTCCCATAGCCTTTTGTTGGCCAGCAGTTTCGGTATTTTCGGCCGTAATCTCCGCGCACAAGCCTTTAACTGGGCGGTTTCTGCACGATACGGGCCTTGGGCGCTGTGATTTCTGCGTACTTCACGCTGAATTGACGAGGCACTTCGCCCTAAACGGCGACCGATTTCCCGCAGCGGCACATGCTCACGAAGAAGGTCGGCGATAATAACGCGTTCTTCAAAGCAAATATAGCGATCACTGATGCGTTTATACGGATCCACACCGCCAGGCAAGGCAGGGGCACAAAGCCGTCCAGATTCGATGACGTCATGGCGTTGGCGCAGCGCTTTCATGAGTCTTTTATACGTGGTGGCGTCCTCGCCGACGGGTATGAACTCTTTACGTGGCCCTCCGGATTTGATGAGTCCTTTTTCGAAGTCTAAAGACAATCGACGATCAATTCCTACTGCAGCCCCAGCATCACCAACGGGCAAGCTCGCCAACCGAAGGCGTGAGTATTCCACCCTTAACTGTGTTTGGCGGATTTTCCGGGCATACCTCGATAGCCGGATATGACACCCAGCTTCTGTAGCAACGGCATACGCAGCGGCGGGATGCATCCCACACGTTTTGGCGGCTTTGGTGTACCGAAAGTCCGCCTTTAACTAGTTCTACAAGCTGTAAAGCCTGGCTACCGCGGCGATCAACTCGTTTGGCTTTATGTATGACTGGCAATCCATGAGCATGGCAAAAATTCAAAACTTCACGTGATGACAGCCAAGCTCACCAGCAGCCGAGCGAAAGCTACGCCCACTGCCAACCATGGACACCAAGCCACGACGATCCGACTCAGACAACGAATGAAACGGGCCAACAACTCCAGGCACAACAACACTCTCCTAAGGGAAAGTGTTGCAACGACCCTCTGAACCCAAGTAATTCAGGGCAGCCAGCCCTAGAAAGTGAGGTGATTAAAATGTCAGAAAGTGAAAGACTCGAAATCCCTTTCCACGATGGGAATGCAGATATCGACGCTCTGGAGGAATCTCTAGGAGCAATTGGAGCTCCGTATGCCGGTCGCTTGCTTCGGACGATTGAAGAATTCCGCAAACAGCGCGACGGCCAGTACTCCGATAGCGAGGAGGCCATACAAGCGCTTGTAGGATTTGTTGATAAATCCTTGCGTGAGATTGCCATTGCGGTCGCTCGCCTTGAGCTGGCGAACGGATCGGATGCGGAGCCTAGGAATATCTCTGTTTATTTCACTGAGAAGTGAGTCAATCTCATCAGCCGTGTAGAGATTCTCGCTATTGAGGCTGACGGTCGCCCCTGGTGTTGCAGCGCCGGGGGTTTCCTTCTCTTCGTGGGTCATGCTATGAACTCCTTCGTTCATCATTTCTCACCTACCCTTCTCATGCGGCTTGTTCGTCTACCCGGTCAAACCAGGCCGCGATGTAATCTTTGTCACCTTGTAGTGCGGCGACTCGTAGTGCGAGTTCCGCGGTTACTTTCGCCCCGGCGCGCAGCTTGGGAATATCGGCGGGATACACCCCAATGAGCAGCGTCAGTTGCTCTTCTGTCTGGAGATTCCTTGAACGCATGATTGCGTCTAGGGCTCCGGGGCGGAAGGTAAACCGCGGCGGTGCGATAACAGCCATGTAGGTACCTCCATGTAGTTCTTGAGCTTGTGCCGGTACTGTCCTGCTCCGGTGAAATACATGTTGCTATCCAGAATTACCTTCCGCAACTACCCCCACTATACCTACCCCTGCACACTACCCCCGGCACAGCTTTCTACCTGCACATCTTGCAACGTTTACACATTGCCACTAATATGCAGTTTATGGCCTTTGAAACTTGGCTAGACGCGCTAATCGGGGACGACACCCGCGCCGCCGCATCCAAAAAAGCTGCCTACGCACAAAGCACCATTTCCCGACAACTGTCACGCGGATACCTACGCCCCGAAACCGTTATTGCTCTATGTCGCGCCTATGACCACTCCCCCGTGGCCGGCCTAATCGAAACCGGGTATATCAACGACTACGAAATACACGGCCCCGACATTGAAATCGCCCTACGTGAAGCAACAAACGAACAGCTTTTAGACGAAATCATGCGACGTTCCGACCCGCAGGCCCGCTACTTGTTTGGCAACGCGGGCGACGAGGACACCATTGGCTTGGCCCCGCACCTAGCTCCCGTGCCGGATGTTATGGACGAAATGCCGGAAGACGCCGTTGCCTACGATGGGCCGGACGAAGAAGCGGAACGGGGGTTCAATGACGATTACAGCGATTGATTTACACCGCCTAGCGGAATCACTCCAAGTACGTATCGTGCGGCATGATTCAGGCCCACCCGGATGGTACGACCACAAAAGACGGATAATCAGCACCCGGCGCGGTCAATCCATCGCGCAATACCGTTGCGTCCTCGCGCACGAGCTCGGGCACGCCGCGCACGGCGACGCCCCTACCGGCAACGGGCATTTCGACCAACGCCAAGAACACCGCGCCGACGCATACGCAGCCAGGCTACTAATCAGCCCCGTCGAGTTTGAAGCCGCCGCCCTATGGCACCAAGACCATCTACCCGTCATCGCCGACGAGCTGGAAGTAACCCAACACCTACCATAAATATGGATAGAATTATTCCAGGGCGGGAAAATAAAGACTCTCACCTACGCCACTCTCTGACCCCAAAGGAAACCATGAGTATCGACCAAGCCGTACAAGCACTATCGATCAAAGTAAAAGAGCTCAAACCCATCATCGAAACCGAAGAAGCAACCAAAACCGCCTTCATCATCCCCTTCATCAGCACCGTGCTGGGATACGACGTCACCGACCCACGCGAGGTCATCCCCGAGTACACCGCAGACGTCGGTGTCAAGAAAGGTGAAAAGGTCGACTTTGCAATCAAGGCAGGTGACGACTTCCGATTCCTCATTGAATGCAAGAAGATAGGCGAACCACTAAGCCTAAACCACGCAAATCAGCTAATCCGCTACTTCAACGTCACCGACACCGAATTTGCGATTCTCACCAATGGTGAGGTCTACGAGTTCTATGCACAGCTGGATGCGGCGAACCGGATGGATGAAAAGCCCTTCATGACGCTAGACTTGGCGAACGTCGATGCCCGTATCTTCCCGCACCTTGAGATGTGCACGAAGTCACGGTTTGACTTCGACACGATTGCAGCGAGCGCCGAGCAGCTAAAGTACCTCGCTGAAATCAAGAAGGTGCTTGTCGCACAGTTCCGCGAACCAGATGCAGACTGGGTCAAACTCATTGCCGCACGTGTGACCTCAAGGCGCATGACCGCCCAGAATCTCGAGGTTTTCACCAAGCTTATTGAGACAGCACAAAGCCAGTTCCTCAAGGACGAAGCAAATCGTCGTTTGCGTTCCGCACAAGATTTTGAAGAATCACAGCCGGTTGCCGCTGGCGTACCCGAACCTGAGGTTGATAAAGAAGCGGTGAGCGTAGCCAAAGATAACGGTATTGTGACCACCGAGGAGGAAATCGCGGCGTTCAATATCATCCGCGCGATTTGCTGCGCGGAGGTGCCAGCCGCTGACATCGCGCTCCGCGACGCTAAAAGCTATTGTGCAATCCTTTTCGAGGACAACAACAGGAAGCCAATTGCGCGCTTGTACTTCGACCGCCAGGTGCCGCGTATTGGCATCTTCGATGCGAATAAAGAAGAGCGGCAGTTTGATATTTCTGCCGTTGAGGATATTTATCAGCATTCGGACCTGCTGCGGGCACGATGCGCGGCATTGAAGTCTTAAAACGCAAAAAGTTGCCCCTTGTTCTTGTTCAGCTGCTGTGCGGCGGGGTTCTGAATAAGAGCAGGGGCACATCGCAAACCCAGCACAAGGGTTCGGAATTGTCGCCCGGGGCGTATTCCAGCCTTGGACACCAAGGTGTATACCATAATGGCTATCCAAAAACGGTTTAATAAGGCGGGCAAGAAAATCTATATCGCCCGGTGGCGCGACCCCGCGGGCAAAGAGCACTCCAAAAGCTTCACCCGGGAAGGTGACGCCAAAGACCACCTACGGCAGATGCAGAACCAGGTCGACCGCGGGGTTGACACGTCACACCGGGCGAAAAAAGGCACCGTCAAGGACATTTTCGACGGGTGGATTTACCACCGACCGCTACGCCCCGCCAGCGTCCAACTGTATGCGTTCACGCGGGATAATTACCTCGGCTGGCTAGCTGACTGGCCGGCCAGTGAGGTGTCCTCAGAGACGGTGACACGGTGGTTTTTGGAGCTACAGACAGGCCGGTCGTGGCAGGCAGATAATGCCGCCTTGAGTGAGACGACGGCGCGGAATGCTTTGCGGCATGTGCGCACGGCGATGCGGTGGGCGGAAAAACAGGGCAAAATCGACCGCAATCCGGTTATCGTCCCGAAGTACTCTCACGTCCAGGCCGTCGACCCCGATGTGATTCCCAGCGATGCGGATATTAATCGGGTGATTTCCAGGCTACGGTCTGGCGGTGCACTGTATTGGGAATCGAAGCGCAAAGACCGTGCACCACGCCAGTGCACGCAAGGCCCAGCTCCGGTGTACGCGGACATGTTGTTCTTTGCAGCGAGTACGGGCATGCGTATCAGTGAGTTGTGTGGCCTGACTGTTGCTGAGGTGGACCTGCAGGCTGGTGTGGTCAAGGTGCGCAAGCAGCTTGGGAAGCAGCGGCCAGTGCAGCGGGTGGAGTTGAAGACAGCGCGCTCGAGGCGTGATGTGTGATGTGCCGATTAGTGAGGCGCTACGCCCGGTGGCCGAAAGATTGACCCGTGGGCGGCGCGACGGCGACTACGTGTTCGTATCACGCGGTGGCCGTCCGGTTATTCATTCCCGTGCGGCGGTGGCGGTGAAGCGTGCCGCGGTGCATGAGAGTGCGGAGTTGGTGCATTTTCATGCGTTGCGGCACTTGTTTGCGTCGCGGTTGTTGAATGCGGGTCTGCCTGTGCAGGATGTCGCTCGGGTGCTGGGGCATTCGGTCGACACCCTGCTGAAGGTGTATACGCATGTGTTGCCGGGGTCTAATGACCGTGTGGCGGCGGCGATTGATGGGGCTGTTTCTTGCGGGATTTTTGCGGGATCCGCACCCCTGCGGGCGGTTGGTGGGGGCGCGTGACCTGCGGTTTTAGGCGGTTTCGTTGAGTGGGTTCTTGACCCAGCTCATCAAATCGCGGAGCTTCTTGCCGGTCTCCTCGATCGGGTGAGCGTTAACAGCTGCACGCTTAGCCTCGAGGTCCTTGTTACCGCCCTCAACGTTAGCGATCAGCTGCTTGACGAAGGTGCCGTCCTGAATATCCGCCAGAACATCCTTCATGCGCTGCTTGGTGTCTGCATCAATGATGCGGGGGCCAGCAACATAGCCGCCGAACTCTGCGGTGTCAGAGATGGAGTAGTTCATGTTCTCCAGGCCGCCCTCCCAGATGAGGTCGACGATGAGTTTCATCTCGTGAAGAACCTCGAAGTAGGCCATCTCCGGTGCGTAACCAGCTTCGGTGAGTACCTCGAAGCCAGCCATCATCAGGTACTCAAGGCCGCCACACAGCACGACCTGCTCGCCGAAGAGGTCAGTTTCGACCTCTTCCTTGAAGGTGGTGGGAATGACGCCCGCACGAGCACCGCCGATAGCCGCCGCGTAGGACAGAGCCAGAGCCTTGCCCTCACCCTTAGGATCCTGGTCAACTGCGATCAAGCAGGGAACACCCTTGCCGTCGACGAACTGGCGGCGCACCAGGTGGCCGGGGCCCTTGGGGGCAACCATGCCGACGGTGATGTTATCGGCGGGCGTGATCAGATCAAAGTGGACATTCAATCCGTGGCCGAAGAAGATGGCGTCGCCATCCTTGAGGTTTGGGGCGATGTCGTCCGAGTAAATCTGTGCCTGGGAAGTATCGGGAGCAAGAAGCATAACCACGTCGGCCCATGCTGCTGCGTCGGCGTTGCTCTTGACGGTGAAACCTGCCTCTTCTGCCTTCGCAGCGGACTTGGAGCCCTCACGAAGACCGACGACAACCTCAACACCAGAATCACGCAGGCACTGCGCGTGTGCGTGGCCCTGGGAGCCGTAGCCAATGATGGCGACCTTGCGGCCCTGGATCAGCGACAGGTCAGCGTCAGCGTCGTACAAGAGTTCAATAGCCATGGATAAACCTTTCACATTGTGCCGGAGACACTCCCCGACGTCAGAAAAAAACTATAGCAAAACAGCACCCGACATGTCCACATTGTAGAATGTACTTCCCACAATGTGGAACATCGGTTGCTTTAGGGCCTAACGGCGCATCGACAACGGCTTGGGCCCACGGTTCAAAGCAATCTCACCAGAACGAATCATCTCGATGATCCCGAAAGGCTGCAGAACCTCCAGCAATGCCTCAAGCTTGCCCGGGTTACCCGTGGTCTCCAAAACAACCGAATCCGGAGCCACATCCACAACGCGAGCGCGGAAAATATTCGCGGCGTCGACAACCTGAGGACGGTTCGAGTTGTTAGCAGCAACCTTGACCAGCATCAAAGCGCGAGCAACAGAGGAATCACCATCCAAGCGCACCACCTTAAGCACCGGGATCAACTTGTTGAGCTGCTTAGTGATCTGCTCGATAACAACCTCATCCGCATCAACAACCACCGTAATACGACTGATGCCCTCGGTTTCGGTAGCCGCCGACACAATCGAATACATGTTGAAACCACGACGGGTAAACATACCGGCCACGCGGGAGGCAATACCGTCAACGTCCTGAACCAACACCGACAAGGTGTGGCGGTTAGTCGCCTCGCTATTGTTTGAAGCGTATGCACCCATGATTATTTTCCCTTCTCAGCGTGAGCCGCATTGTAGGCAGCAGTATGATGGCCTGCCGCCCGAGAGTCCGCAGGGCCAGGAGCTGCGCCACCCGGATCGGACCTATGACCGAAACCATGACCACCACGCTTGGCAGCGTCAAAAGCGTTGTCGTCCACCACGCGATCAATAACCGCCGGCGGCTCCCCAGCAGAATCCTCATCAAACAGCGGGCGCAACCCCAGCGCATATTCAATATCCGAGTTGGATTTACCCTGGGCAACCATCGGCCAAACCTGTGCGTCCTCCCCCACGATGAAATCAATCACCACCGGACGATCATTGATAGACCGAGCCTTCTCAATAGCAGGAATGACATCTTCCGGCTTGGTCACACGAATAGCCACACAGCCCATGGCCTCCGACAACCCAACAAAGTCCGGAATGTACTCGTCCTGCGGGCGTAGCTTCGTGTTCGAATAACGACCCTCATAGAACAAGGTCTGCCACTGGCGCACCATGCCCAAGTTACCGTTGTTGATCAAAGCAACCTTGATCGGGAAACCCTCCACAGCACAGGTGGTGAGCTCCTGGTTGGTCATCTGGAAGCAACCGTCACCATCGATCGCCCACACTTCCTTATCCGGGCAACCAGCCTTAGCCCCCATCGCTGCAGGAATCGAGTATCCCATGGTGCCTGCGCCACCAGAATTTAACCACGTGCGAGGGTTTTCAAAGTCAACGAACTGCGCAGACCACATCTGGTGTTGGCCGACGCCAGCTGCATACACCGCGTCGGGCCCAGCAATCTTCGACAGGGTGTTGATGACATACTGCGGGCTGATCTTGCCATCGGAAGGCTCATCCCAGCCGCGTGGAAAGTTGCTCTTCAGACCAGCGGTGTAGGCAGTCCACTCCGTAATCTGCGGGCGAGGCAAATCCAGGCGCTTATAAGCGTCGAGCAACGCTGCCAATACTTCACGAGCATCACCGACGATCGGAACCTGGGCTTCACGGATCTTAGAAATCTCGGCCGGATCAATATCGGCATGAATGACCTGAGCATCCGGAGCGAAAGAATCAACGTCGCCGGTCACGCGGTCGTCAAAACGTGCACCAATGGTGATCAAAAGGTCGGAACGCTGCATGGCACCCACAGCCGACACGGAGCCGTGCATGCCGGGCATACCGAGGTGCAGCGGATGGCTGTCGGGGAAGGAACCCAAGCCCATCAAAGTAGTCACAACGGGAATGCCGGTGTATTCGACAAACTCCAGGAGCTCCTTGTGAGCATCTGCCTTAATAACACCGCCACCGATATAAAACACCGGCTGCTTAGCCTCGGAGATCATCCGGACCGCTTCTTCAATCTGGCGCGGATGCGGTGTAGTTGTCGGCTTGTAACCGGGAAGGTTTAACTCAGGCGGCCACACAAACTCCATCTCAGAGTTCTGAATATCTTTCGGGATATCCACCAACACCGGGCCAGGGCGGCCAGTCGATGCCAAGTGGAACGCTTCAGCAATCGCCGCAGGTATCTGATTGGCGTCGGTAATCATGAAGTTGTGCTTGGTGACAGGCATCGTGATGCCGCGAATGTCTGCCTCCTGGAAGGCGTCAGTACCCAGCAGGGTGTGCCCGACCTGGCCTGTGATGGCAACAATCGGAACTGAATCCAGATTGGCATCAGCCAGGGGTGTCACCAAGTTCGTGGCGCCGGGCCCCGACGTTGCGATGCACACACCCACCTTACCGGTCGCTTGAGCGTAGCCGGTCGCAGCGTGCCCTGCGCCCTGCTCATGCCTCACAAGCACGTGGCGCAGCTTCTCCGAAGAGTAAATCGGATCGTACAGGGGAAGGACTGCGCCTCCGGGCAAGCCGAACACAACGTCGGCACCGAGCTCTTCCAACGAGCGCACAATGGCCTGCGCGCCCGTCATCTTCTGCGGCGTAGATTCAGGCATCTTTTGGCTCCTTCATTTCTTCGAGGGGATATGCGGCGTCCCTATGAAAACGAAAACCCTCGCGTGGCACCTCCACTGGGCACCTAACGAGGGTGTTTGACTTGAACGAACGAATATAACGTTGCAGCCTAAGCCAAACACCGAGGCTTTACTACGTTAATAATTCGTACGATCGTCATGGCTTAGAACTATAGCGCTATCGGACGGTCTAGATCACATGCACCCCCGGCATAGGGGTAGACAAGCGGGGGTAGTATGGCGGCCATGCCCGTCAACTACATCCTGTACTCGATCTGGACATGGTTCCTCACGACAGCGCTCACTCCGCTGATATTCATCATCGTGGTGATGTTGATCCCCCGGATCGGTCGCATGGTTGTGCGGGGGTTGTCCAGCCGCATGGATCAGCAGGAAGAGGAATTCAAGACCCGCCGCGCACTGCTCGAGACCTTCGTCTACATCGGCGAAATCATCCTATATTTTCTGGCGGCAGTGCTGTTACTGAAATATCTCGGGGTGTCGTTGGCCGGCGTCGCTATACCAGCCACCGTCATTTCAGCGGCTGTTGGTTTGGGTGCCCAATCGATCATCGCGGACTTCCTCGCCGGGTTTTTTATTCTTCAGGAAAAACAGTTTGGTGTGGGCGACTGGGTGTTGTTTAAGGGCTCCGGTGTGGACGTCGAAGGTGATGTCATTGGCATCACAATGCGCGCAACTACGGTGCGAACCCTTAACGGCGAAACCGTGATCGTGCCCAACTCCGCCGCCAGAATCTGCATCAATCAATCCAATTACTGGGCTAGAGCTGTTGCCGTCGTTCCCGTTCCCTTGTTGGGTTCAGCCACTATTCAGGATGCGATTAACCGCTCAACTGCTGCCGCACTCCGGGCCCTCAACGATCCCGAAATTCGACAGGATATCCGCGGCGAACTCGACGTTCACCCCGCTGTGGGTATCGAAAAACCAACGGTCGTGGGCATGCCCTGGATGGTCAACATGCGCTTCGTCGTCCAAGTTAATCCCGCAAAGCAATGGATTGTTGAACGCACTATCCGCACCTACATCCTGGAGGAATTCTGGGAAGAGTACGGGTCGGCAACCACAACCAGTGGCGTGGTCCTCGATCAACTCGCCACCATCACTCCCGCGTCGGAGCTATCGCCCGAGCAACTACCGGGTCTAAAAATTGATGATGACGTCGCATCCAACCCTGCGCTCAGCACACGACGCCTGGCGGATTACGTGTCCAAAGACCCCGCCCAGCGCGTCACGCGCACCACTAGCCACCACACCACCGCAGTCGAATCTGATGCGGCCTCACCGAAAGAACGCGGTCGAGCGGACCTCAGCGCCCCCACCAACGACTACGCTGCGGCCAAAAACATCCCAACCACTGCGGAAACCGATTCGACGCACTCTACCCCCCACACAAGCGGGCAACCACCGTTCAAGAGCAACATCGCCCGCGCACTGTCGATCAATGGCCGCTGCCGCCCCTCCACCACGGTATTGCTCGTTCTACTGATCATCTTCCTCACTCTCAAGGGCTTATCCATCGACGGATCCCAGCACGACGAACGCTTCCACAGGGGCATCCTTGCCCCCTCCGTCAAAACCACCGCCCCAGCAGACCCCACCGACTCCCCTACCACCCCCGCCAAGCCTACGCAAGAGACGTCCACAACGACCCCCGCGACGTCATCAACCGAAGAAAAACCAACAACAACCACGTCCACAACTAACACTGAAGACAAAGACAAAGAGGAAGCAAACGACAAAAACACCGACAGCACCGGCACCCCCACCGATCCCAACAGCAACTCCGACGCAGATAGCCGGAATGACACCACCAGAGGCAATGAACCAGCCTCACCCGCGCAGCCCCCAGCAGGCGGCGCTGAACAACCCCAAGCCCCAGCGCCCGCAGTCAACCCGGACCAACCCACCCCATCCAACCAGCAAAACTAAACGGACGGTAGAATCTTTAGCTCATGAGCACCAGCGACCAGCCCACCGTGACCACCCAGGCCTCCGCACACAGCGACCAGAACCTGTTCCGCGTTGATCGGATGAACCTGATCAGCGCAATCGTCATGGCCATGATGCTCACCTTGACAGTCGGCCACAAGCCGCTCCTCCTTGGCTGGTTTTACATCATCCCCATTGGCCTGATCGTGTGGGTACTGCGCTCGTCCACCCGAGTCGACGACGAAGGCATCCACGCCCGCTACGTGTTCAAAAAACCAGTGGATCTAACCTGGGAGAACATTGACGGCATCGGATTCGGGCGAAGCTTTGCGAAAGTGACCACCACTGACGGCTCACAGCACTCTCTGCCCGGCGTCAGCTTCAACGACGTGTCCAAGCTGGCGGAGGCATCCCGAGGACGCATCCCCGACGTCATTGCGCAAGCCGAACAAGCTTCCCACGACAAAGTCACCATCATCCACCGCGACGGCCGCCAAGTTCTAGTGGATGCGGACAAAGCAGCCACCGAACAGTCCGAGAACTAACACACGACACAGCATCACGCGCAGCCCCCTGCGTGGTGCACCACCCCAAAGCCTTGTTGAGGAAAACACCTGATGAATAGCCCTCGAAATTCCAACGCCATCCCTCTGCGTTCAAAGGTCACAACTGTAGGCCGCAACGCAGCTGGTGCCCGATCTCTCTGGCGCGCAACCGGAATGACCGACAGCGACTTCGGCAAGCCGATCATCGCCATCGCTAACTCCTTCACCGAATTCGTACCCGGCCACGTTCACCTTCGCGACATGGGGCGCATCGTCGCCGAAGCCGTGCATGCTGCCGGTGGCGTGGCAAAAGAATTCAACACTATTGCGGTCGATGATGGCATCGCCATGGGCCACGGTGGCATGTTGTACTCCCTACCATCCCGCGAAATCATCGCGGATTCTGTGGAATACATGGTTAATGCCCACACAGCCGACGCGCTGGTGTGCATCTCCAACTGCGACAAAATCACCCCCGGGATGCTGAACGCTGCACTACGCCTGAACATCCCGGTAGTGTTCGTCTCCGGTGGCCCCATGGAAGCCGGAAAGGCTGTCGTGGTTGATGGTGTGGCCCACGCCCCCACCGACCTTGTCACCGCTATTTCTGCATCGGCGAATAATGAGGTCGGTGAGAAAGGATTAGACGCAGTCGAACGCTCTGCATGCCCAACCTGTGGGTCGTGCTCGGGCATGTTCACCGCCAACTCGATGAACTGCCTTACCGAAGCACTCGGTTTGTCCTTGCCTGGCAATGGCTCCACCCTGGCCACACACGCCGCCCGCAAGGCATTGTTTCAGCGCGCAGGTTCACTCATTGTGGAATTGGCCCAACGCTACTATGCGCAAGGCGACGAATCTGTGCTCCCCCGCAGCATCGCCAACGCGCACGCTTTTGATAACGCTATGGCGCTAGACATGGCTATGGGCGGATCGACCAACACCGTGTTGCACATCCTTGCCGCCGCCCAGGAAGCAGAGCTGGACTTCACCCTCGACGATATCGACGCGTTGTCTCGGCGGGTTGGGTGCTTGTCCAAGGTCTCACCAAACTCCGACTACCACATGGAGGACGTCCACCGTGCAGGCGGTATTCCCGCTATTTTGGGTGAACTCCATCGGGGCGGCCTTCTACATGACGATGTTCGTGCAGTACATGCCGATTCTTTGCAGCAGTGGCTGGACGACTGGGATATCCGCGGCGGCAAGGCGACCGATGAGGCTATCAAGCTGTTCCACGCCGCTCCCGGTGGTGTACGCACCACGGAGCCTTTCTCGACCAACAACCGTTGGGATTCGTTGGATGTGGACGCCGCGAGCGGATGCATCCGCGATGTCGAGCATGCTTACACCAAAGACGGTGGGCTCGCTGTCCTTCGAGGTAACTTGGCAGTCGACGGCGCTATCATCAAGGCCGCAGGCGTTGACGAGTCCCTATGGCATTTCAGCGGGCCGGCGCGCGTTGTTGAATCGCAGGAAGAGGCCGTATCTGTCATTTTGAATGGCACGATCCAGGCCGGCGAAGTTCTGGTAGTGCGCTACGAAGGCCCCTCTGGTGGCCCCGGTATGCAGGAAATGCTGCACCCCACAGCCTTCCTCAAGGGTGCCGGTTTGGGCAAGAAGTGCGCGTTGGTCACCGACGGCCGTTTCTCCGGTGGCTCTTCTGGACTGTCTGTTGGGCACGTCTCCCCCGAGGCCGCGCACGGTGGGTTGATTGGTTTGGTTCGCGACGGCGACCAGATCACCATTGATGTGCACACTCGTGAACTGTCCGTAGATCTCGACGAAGCCGAGATCGAACGCAGGCGCGAACAGGAATTGCAAAGGGATGTTCCCTTCAGCCCGACGTCGCGTCAGCGGACGGTGACCAAGGCGCTGCGTGCGTACGCGAAGCTCGCGACGTCAGCAGATAAGGGCGCGGTCCGCCAGGTCGATTAGCAGGCAGATACGCCAGTGGGGCTGCTTCCAAAACGTTAAGGAAGCAGCCCCACTTTGTGTCCGCAATGTTAACTTCTGCGCCCCGTGGCGAGCTTTTTTACCCCAAGGGTGATCGCCGAGACGGCGGTCAACACTTGCAGAGGGGCTAGAAGGTGCCAGCCAGGAACCACCAGATGGCCACGAGACCGCCGATACCGACGAATGCGAAGATCCACGAGGATGCCAACGGGCGACGCACCCAGCTGCGGGAGAAGTCCAGAGACCAACGGCCAGGGCCGGTAAACAGAAGGCCAAGGACCAAGAGGAAGAGCATGATGGCGGTGTAGCTGTCGTGCCCTGCTGCGGTGTCGCGTAGACCGTTGGTGCTCAGATCGTGCAGCATGGCGAAACCTGTTGCTACGAGGCCCAGGCTGGCAGCAACTGGTGCGATCAGGCCAAGCAGTAGGAAGACTCCTGCGGTCAGCTCGAGGGACGGGATGAGGACCGACAGGATAGAAGGCTGGTTGTATGCTGCATAGTCTGCCTGGAGTCCACTGAGTCCTGCAGAGTTTCCAAGCCCGAAAAATACGACCACGGAATGCGCGATGAGCACGGCGGCAACAGTTGCGCGAATGAGAAACAGACCGAAGTTGAGGGTGCCGCGGCGGTCAGAGACGACGGTGACGTTCTTCTCGTCCAGAACCATGGGTTCATCCGGCTCCGCGACAGGGGTTGCTGCAGGAACGACAGCCGGGGCGACCGTGGTGGGGGCGGGGTCTACTGCCGGCTCAGCGACAGCTGCAGGGGTGGTGGCGGGTTCCGCCACGGTGGTGTCCTGCGCGGGTGCTGCAGCCGGTTGGTCGACGGAGATTTCGTCGAACGCCGTGGTTGGCGCGTCAGAGGCTAAGGGTGCGGAATGCTCGTCTGTCGGCTGGGCTTCAGCCTCAGATTCAGCCGGAGCAGCCCCCTGCGCAGGGATCTGCTGGGGTGCTGCGCGTCCCACACGCTCGTGGATGTTGGGCTGCTGGTAGGTGGGGACGTCCAGAGAGTCCGCTGGGTTTGCGCGATCGGGGGTATTTTCAGACATACATCTAAGGTTAGGTGACAATCACCCTTATGTGGTGGATGCGGGGCGCGGCGCTGCGCTAATCACTGCGTCCCTGAGTCGGCTGAGCATGTCGGATTCGAGACGCCATTGTTGCCAAAACATTGGGATGATGACGTCGCGAGGGTCGACGCGCACCAGTTTGCCTTCTTCAAGCAGGGATGCGCATTGGGCTTCCGGCAGCAGGCCCCATCCAAGGCCCGCGGTGACGGCATGCAGGTAGGCTTCAGAGCTCGGAATTTCGCTGACGTGGTGGAGTTCGTTGAAGCTGATCAAACGATCAGACATGCGGTCGTTGGGGCCATAGCGCAGGGAGGGCATGGACTGAAGATCGTAGAGCTCCCCATTGGTGGGCTCTGTTGCCGCGTGTGCTGCTGTTAGTGAGGGGGTGGCGCAGGCGTAGTAGCGGACTTCTCCGATGGGTACTACATCGCATCCTGCGACCGAGGTGGGTTCGCTGGTGATTGCACCGACTACTTCGCCCAGTCGTAGCAGGTTGAGAGTTGCTGCTTCGTCTTCCACCCGGAGGTTGAGTGTGGCGTTGTCCCAATGTGCTACTTCACTGATGACGTCGCGGAACCATGTTGCTAGCGAGTCGGCGTTAACGGCCACGGTGAGCGGAACGCGGGATAGTAGGCTGCCGATTTCTGCTTCTGCTTCGGCTTGGAGCAGTTGCATGCGCCGTGCAAGTTGTGCGAATACTTCGCCCGCTGGGGTTGTGGTGGGTGGGGTGGACCTACGCACAAGCACTCGGCCCGCTTGGGACTCGAGTGCTTTAATGCGCTGGCTGACGGCACTGGGGGTGATCCCCAGTGAGTGAGCCGCGGCTTCGAACGTGCCTTCGTCTAGTACGGCGAGGAGGGTCGCGAGGTGAGCCGGATTCATAAAGAATCAGTCTAGCTACTTATCGCCCTTCGCGCCTTTAACTTCAGCGACGGTGCCTTCCTCGGAGGTCGACAATTCTTCCATGACGACGGCGGCGTCTTCTTCGGTGAATTCGATGTCGTCATCTGCGACGAGCTCTTCGGTGACCTTCTCGTGAACGGTTTCGATTAGGTCGGCGTCTGCAATGTTGGACTTGGACACGCGCTTGGCCAATTCTTTTTCGTCCTTGGCTGTGAAGCGCTGCGCGGGGTCCAGCTTGAGGCGAACGAGGTCACGGATGCGGGCGCGTCGACGGGATTCTGCACTGATGGTCGCGTGGTCGCGGATCCAGTTGATGCACAGCAAAGCCATCAGCAGAACGCCAACGTAACCCAGTGCCGGGTAAACGTAGCTCACCAGGGTCTTGAAGCCCATGAAACTGGCCGCAAAGCCAATGAGCACGGTGACAACAAATACCTTGTTGAAGCGCTCAGGGTGCCCAGTGGTCAGGCGAGAGGTCAGGGCGAAGAACATGCCCAGTGCGGAGTTGAAGATCATGCCGTAAATAGCGATCGACATGAGCAGACCCAGTATGGGGTGAATGTTGGTCACCAGGGTCAGCATCGGCAGATCGGCATCACCAAGGTCGCCAACCTGGAGGAAGAGGATCAGCGCACTGAGGAAGAGCAGAGCACCAAACACGGCGCCACCGACCAGGCCACCGATGCCCGCAATACGGGGGTTGAGGTAGTAGCCGCCGATAACGATCGACATGGACACGACCACCATGAGGGAGAAGCCGATGTAGTTCAGGGACGAAATCCAGTAGTTGGGCAGCGTGCTCTGGATTTTTGCGGCCATAGGCTCCAGCGCAGACAGGTCGCTCGGAGCATGCATGATGGAGTACACAGCGGCAACCAAGACCAGGATGATGATGCCAGGAGTGATCGCACCAATAATCTGCGAGACCTTATCGACATCAAAGCGACCAAGAACAAGGGTAAGAACTAGGAGAAGAACTGACCCTGTCCATGATGGCCAGCCAAACTGCTGGTCAAAGTTGGCGCCGGCGCCGGCAAACATAACCATGCCGATGGAGAAGATGGTGAGCATCACGCAGAAATCGAGGAATTTCGCAGTGATGGGGTGCGCCATCTTATCGAGCACCACATTGTGGCCGTCCGCTTGGTAGTAGCTACCGAGCTGTAGGATGATCATGCCGATGAAGGCCATTGCGACGCCGACAGCGAGGGCGCCCAAGACACCCTTCATGCCGAACTTGACGAAGAATTGCAAAACCTCCTGACCGGAGGCGAAGCCTGCGCCGACGCTGAGGCCGACGAAAGCCATGGAGATACTCAACACGCGTTTAACCACGGTGTTCACGAGAAAACCTTTCAGGTGAGAGGCGGCCTGCCGATCATGCGTTCACATCCCCCGATGCGTGTGTCGCTGGCTGGCCACTCCGGCGCACTGGGCACCGAACGTTTTAACAGTGTACATAACCACTAAGTCAGTTTCGAACTGCGCAGCCGGCTCTCAGTGCGATCACTAACGATCAGTGAGCACGTGCGCGAGTAGCTGAGCTACATGTTGTGGTCTGGTGCCGGTGCCTTGCTCCACGTGGGTTCGGCAAGAAAAACCAACAGTACACACCTGCTCGGCTTCTCGGGCTCTGGGAAACAGTTCCCTCTCCCCTAGCTGGAACGATAGCTCCGCGTGCCCTGGTTCAAACCCCCAGTTTTCAGCCAGCCCGCAACAGCCGGTACTCACGGTGTCCTCCCTGACTCCCATGGCGTCGAAAAGCTCTGTGATGTCACTGTGATCACCGACTGTCCTCTCATGGCAGTGCACCTGGGTCAGCACACTCCCCCGAAGGTGGGGGGACGCATTGCTATTCACGGCTTGTGCCGCGTCCCCCAATCGAGCTCGAACCTCCAGATGTTTCCTCAGATGTTCGGCCACAAAGCTAGACCAAGAAGTAACGGCGTCGCTAAACTCCGCAACTCCCAACTCAGCGGCTTCTTTAGTGAGCATCGCCAAGCAGCTGAGCTCCAGTACCACAATCGGTACCCCGGCGTCGTGAAATTCTTAACTACCGCATGCATGCCGATGAAGGAAAAATCCCGGAAATCGACGAGCACACTCAACCCATACACCCGACCGAAGCACCAAACGCCGTTGCCACGGACAAAGTGCACGACTAGGGCCCCTCACCCCACAACCAAACAGGTCATAGCAGTGATCTGGCATTGCGCAAAACGGCCGGCGGAAGTAATCTTCCGCCGGCCGTTTTTGATTCATTCAAGCACTGGGGTCATAGCACATGACCACGAGCTTTTAGCGGGTCTTCTCTGCAATCAGCTTGTTGACCAGCGCAGGATCTGCCTTGCCACGAGTGGCCTTCATGACGGCTCCGACGATTGCGCCGCCGGCCTTGGCGTTACCCCCGCGAATCTTTTCGACAATATCCGGGTTGGCGGCCAGGGCCTCATCGACTGCCTTCTCGATAGCGCCGTCATCGCGGACGACCTCGAGACCACGGGCGGCCACGACCTCAGAGACCGTGCCTTCGCCTTCGAGCACGCCGTCAACCGCTTGACGGGCGAGCTTGTTGGTCAGCTTGCCCTCGTTAATTAGCGACACAACCTCAGCCACCTGAGCGGGCGTAATAGCCAGGTCAAAGAGCTCAATGTCCGCAGCATTAGCCTTTTGGGTCAGGTAAGACACCCACCACGAACGGGCTTCACCGGGGGTAGTACCGGCGTCCACGGTTTCAATAATGAGTTCCAGAGCTCCGGCGTTAACGAGGTCGCGCATTTCTGCGTCGGACAGTCCCCATTCCTTCTGGATGCGAGCTTTACGCACCCAGGGCAACTCCGGCAATGTGGCGCGAATTTCTTCAACCCATTCGCGCGGTGCAATTACCGGAGGTAGGTCGGGATCGTTGAAGTAGCGGTAATCTTCCGCTGTTTCCTTCAGACGACCCGCTGTGGTTGATCCGTCAGTTTCCTGGTAGTGGCGAGTCTCTTGGATGATGGTGCCGCCATCGACGATGACCTGGGCCTGGCGCATCATTTCGTATCGCACAGCCTGCTCAACGGACTTAAGAGAGTTGATGTTTTTGGTTTCGGTGCGGGTGCCGAACTCCTGCTGCCCCTTGGGCTTGAGGGAGAGGTTGGAGTCCACGCGCATGGAACCTTGATCCATGCGAGCGTCGGACACGCCCAGAGCCTTGACCAGTTCACGAAGTGCCGAAACGTAGGCGCGGGCGACCTCCGGTGCACGCTCCCCTGCCCCTTCGATGGGTTTGGTGACGATTTCAATGAGGGGGATGCCTGCGCGGTTGTAGTCTACGAGCGAGCTGGTAGCACCGTGGATGCGGCCGTCTGCACCGCCGAGGTGGGTGAGCTTGCCAGTGTCTTCTTCCATGTGTGCGCGCTCAATTTCTACGCGCCATTCGGTGCCGTCGTCAAGGACGACATCGAGGTAGCCGTCGTAGGCAATGGGCTCGTCGTATTGCGAGATCTGGTAGTTCTTCGGCTGATCCGGGTAGAAGTAATTCTTACGAGCAAAGCGGGAGGATTCTGCGATGGAGCAGTTGAGTGCCAAGCCAATCTTGATCGCCCATTCCACACCTTTGGCGTTGACTACGGGCAGTGCGCCCGGCAAGCCCAATGACACGGGGTCTACGTTGGAGTTGGGGGCGGAACCAAAGTGGGCGGAGCTAGCAGAAAACATCTTGGTTTCTGTTGCGAGCTCTACGTGCACTTCCAGGCCCATCACCGGGTCGAACTGCTCGACGACGTCGTCGTAATCCATCAGCAAAGACATGGCTAAGGATTTTACCTGAGTGCCCACCGATCTGGGCACTCAGGTAGGCACTCATTAGTGCCAGGGGCCAGTTTTAGCCGAAGAGCTGCTGCGCGGTGCGGATACGCCCGATCGGAACACGCTTGAGGGTGCCGACAGCCTCTTCGAGAGGAATGAGATCGATGTGCTCACCGTGAAGGGCGACGCAGATTCCGAACTTGCCTTCGTGGCAGGCACGGGCAGCGTGGACTCCGTAGCGGGTTGCTAGCACGCGATCGTAGGCGGTTGGTGTTCCGCCGCGCTGAATGTGGCCGAGCACGGTGGTGCGCACGTCGTGGCCAGTGCGGCGCTTAATTTCATCGCCGATAACCTGCCCGATACCGTTGAAAGTTTGGTGGCCGAACTGGTCGACCCCGCCTTCATTGAAGTCCATGGTGCCGGGTTTCGGCAGTGCGCCTTCAGCGACGACAACGATGCCGTATTTTTCGCCCATCTGGAAGCGACGTTCCATCGCCTTGCAGATCTCTGCGATGTCGAAGGGTTCTTCGGGAACAACGATGTAGTGCGCGCCGCCGGCCATGCCGGAGTGCAGGGCGATCCATCCGACGTGTCGTCCCATGACTTCGACGATCATCACGCGGTTGTGGGATTCAGCGGTGGTGTGTAGGCGGTCGATCGCGTCGGTCGCTACGCACACTGCTGTGTCGAAGCCGAAGGTGTAGTCGGTGCCGTTGACGTCATTGTCGATGGTCTTGGGCACGCCTACGACGGGTATATCGTTGTCGGCCAACCACTTGGCACCCTTGAGGGTTCCTTCGCCGCCGATGGGAATGAGCGCATCAATTCCGGCGTCTTCCAAGTTGGCCTTGATGCGGTCGATACCAGATTTGAACTCGTCGGGGTGAAGTCGACCGGTGCCGAGGATTGTGCCGCCGCGCAGCAGAATGCGGTCGATGTTTTCGTCGTCGTAAAGCTGGATGCGTCGGTCTTCCATGAGGCCGACCCAGCCGTCTTCGTAGCCTACTACGGTAGACCCGAAGTCGGCAGCAGTGCGGACTATGCCTCGGATGACAGCGTTGAGCCCTGGGCAGTCGCCACCGGAGGTGAGAGTTGCAATTCGCATAGCGTCAAGCTTAGTCGTGTGTGTGCTCTGGTACCCAAGCGCTAGGTGGAGTGCGGTTTTAGTTGGCGTGGCTGCGGAACTGTGTAACGGCGATCAGGCCGAGCAGCATTGCGATAGCAGGCAGCCACATGACGTGTCCCATCGCGTTGGCCACGGATGTGTGGGTCACACCGACTTGCATGGCTGCTCCGATGGCTGCGGAACCGATGACGGATCCTACTTGTCGGCTGGTGTTGTACACACCGGAGGCGGCTCCGACTTTGGTGACGTCGATGTCGCGCATGGAGGTTGCGGAGTTGGGTGACCATACGAAGCCGTTGCCTACGCCGAGAGCCGCGATGGGTACGAGTACCCACCAGTAGGAGACGTGGTCGTTCATCGTGATGGCCATGAGAATCATGGCGATGAGCATCATCGAAAACCCAACTGTGGACAGGATGCGGGGGTGTACGCGGTCGGATAGCCTGCCGACGAATGGTGCGAGCATGCCGGAGATGAGCGCCATGGGGGTGAGCATCAGCCCTGCTGCTTCCGCGCTAAGCCCTGCCCCGTCTTGGAGGTAGATCATGATGGGCAGCATGGTGCCTGCGACGGTGAATCCCATCATGGCGATGGAAAAGGTACCGAGTGCGAAGTTGATGTTACGGAACAACCCCAGCGGGACCAGTGCGTCGCGCCCCTGCGCGGTGGCTTGGCGTTGCAGGTAGACAAAGCCTGCCATTGTTGCGATTCCCAGTGCGAGCACGCCCCAAATCCACGCCGGCCACCCGAGTTCGGGACCTTGCTGGACTGCGAACACCAGACAGAAAACACCGATTATTGACGCCGCGATGCTTGCTGCATCAACGCTGCGTGCGGTGCGTGGCATCTTGGGCACCCAGCGCAGGGCGAGGATGATCGATACGACTCCGATGGGCACGTTGATGAGGAAGATGGATTCCCAGCCAACGGTTCCGACCAGAAGCCCGCCAAGCAGTGGTCCGGCAAGGGTTGCCAGTCCCGCGACTGCGCCCCAGACTCCCATGGCTGCGCCGCGTCGGTTTCTGGCGAATAGCCGGTTGATGACGCTCATGGTTTGGGGCGAAAGGATGGAAGCGCCGAGGCCTTGGAATGCACGGGCGACAATGAGGAAATAAATGTTTGGGGCAAGCCCGCATGCTAGAGAGCTCAGTGTAAACAGGCTCATGCCGACGATGTAGACGTTGCGCTGACCGTAGCGATCCCCTAGCCTTCCGGTGACAAGAAGAGGTACTGCGAAGGTCAGTAGGTAGATGGAGGTAACCCAGACGACGGCATTGAGGCTTGCGTCGAGTTCTGATTGGAAGTTCGGCGAGGCAACCGCCACGATGGTTTGATCCAGAAGGATCATGAAGAAGCCGATGCACAGGGCGGTCAGAGCCTTCCACGCTTGTTTTTCTGGAAGCTGCGGCTGCTGCCCGTGTGCATCGGCGGGCGGTGTGTCCTGGGTGCGCGGGGTTGAATTCACTCACACAGGGTACACCTTGAGTTGTTTATTTGGAGTTCCAGTAGTTCTGTCCAGCGACACTGGCCGGCAGCTGGAACTGTGCCTGGATGTCACTTGCGGGCACCAGGTTGTAGCCTTCGAGTGCTTTGCGCACCAGTTCCGCGGCGTCAATATTTAAGGGGCCGGAGGTCCACATGACGTAGGGCAGGTTGACGAAGCGTTCTTCCTTCACCGCGGGCAGATCCTTGGTGACCGGGTTGGTCTTGAGCATCTCGATTTTCTCTTCGAGGTTTTGGCCGGGGTAGTCAACGAAGACGAATACGTCGGGGCTGGTGGATGCGAGCTTTTCCCAGGAGACGGTGGTCCAGGTGTCATCAACATCGCCCGCTGCGTTGGTGGCGCCGGCTGCCGTGATGATGGCCTCGGGACCGCCGAAGCGACCGGAGGTAAACACACCGTCGCGGCCCTGGTCGAAAACGAAGGCGACGGGCTTGGTGTCCGCCTGCGGCGCAGCCTTCAACTTATCAAGTCGAGAGTCTTGATCTTCAATGACTTTCTTGGCGGTTTCTTCGTCACCGAAGGCGGTGCCGAGGTTGTTAAGGTCTTCGCGCACGGCCTGCCACGGTTCGACGGTGCCGCGTTTTGCGCCGTCGGACTGGCGGCAGGATTCGGTGAGTACGTAGGCGCCAATGCCATGGCTGGCGAGGGATTCGGGGCTCACTCCGTTGGCATCAGTCATACCGTAGTTCCAGCCAGCGACATAAACATCGGGGGCTTCGGCGATAATTTGTTCGAGTCCGGCGGCCTTGTCGCTTAGCTCGTCACGGTCGGCGATCTTGCCGTATTTTTCGACCAGCACGTCTTTGTCTTTGTTGACTGAGGTGACTGCTTTAACCTTGTCGCCTGCACCCGCTGCGTAGACGGCGGCCAAAATGTTGGAGTCGTTGACCATAAGGCTGCCGGCGTGGTCGTAGGTGACGTCTTCGCCACAGTTGACGATGGTTACCGGTGCGCCTTCACCCTGGGCTTGGGTGCTAGCCGAGCCGGATGCGTCTTGGGCGGTGTTACCAGAGCAGGCCGCAAGCAAGCCGCAGAGCGCCAGACCTGATGCGCTGACTGCAATCTTGCGGGAACGTTGGGTAGACGTGTTCATAAGTGTTCTCCTTGTGATCAACTAGCTTGAAAGGCAGCTAGTTTGGGGTTGGTTTTCTACAGGGAATCGATCAGCACATGGGGGCTGCATGCACCCTTAGGCTGCGCGACGAGCGCCCGGACATCGAATGTTTCCCGAATGGTTTCGGGGATGAGGACGTCGTGGGGGTGTCCGGTGGCAAGTACCCCCGCGACGTCATCATTCGGCTGCTTGTGCAGTACGACGACGTGATCGAAGTGAGCCATCGCCAAGTCGAGATCGTGGATAGTCGCGACGATGGTGCGGCCGGATTCGCGTAGCACTTTCAGCAGATGTAGCTGGTGGTGGACGTCCAAGTGGTTGGTGGGTTCGTCTAGCACGATGAGGTCCGTGCCCTGGGCAAAACCTCTGGCCAACATGACGCGCCTCCGCTGGCCACCGGATAGTTGGGCAGTGGGCCGGTCGGCGACGTGCGACATTCCCACCAGCTCCAGCGCTTCCTCGACGATAGCGCGCTCGCGTTTGCCACCAATCTGCCAAGACTTCAGGTGCGGCAGACGGCCAAGTTGCACTGCTTCGGCCACGGTAAGATCCCCGGGTGGGGATTCCTCTTGGCCGACCAAAGTCATGAGTTTCGCGCGGGCCTTCGGTTTTAACCCATGCACATCAACCGGGGCGGAAGCACCATCGAGCTGAAGCTCCACGGTGCCGTCCAAAGGCCGCGTGATCCCAGCAAGCGAACGCAACAAGGTGGATTTTCCAACGCCGTTGACGCCGACGATCGCGGTCATCGTATGGGGAGCAGCCGTGAAGCTGACGCCGCCGACAATAGGATGCTTGGCATCAATACCGGCGAGCACGCTGTGACATTGAAGCTGTGTCATTAACGCGCCCACTCGCCACTAAGTGTGCTTTTACGCCCCATCAGCAATAGGAAGAGCGGGGCGCCGATGACACCAGTAACCACACCCAGCGGGATCTCTTGTGGCGGGGCGGAAATGCGCGCAACCACATCAACCCACAGCAAGAAGATCGCACCGGACAGTGCCGCGATGGGCAGAAGCCTGCGGTGCAGCGATCCCACCAATAAACGACCAATGTGGGGAATAACCAACCCGACGAAGCCAATTCCACCGGCCACCGCGACCATGGTGCCCACCAACAGGGCCTGGAGGAAAAATAGAAACTTGCGCAACGCTCCAACATCGACGCCAAGGGCAGCAGCAGTATCGGGTCCCGCAGCAAGAGCATCAAGTTTTCCGGACAGCAGCACCAGAATCACTAACGACACAGCCACGATGATGGCGGGCAACAACAGAGTGTCCCAGTGTGCTGCGGCAACAGAGCCCAGCATCCAGAACATCACCGATTGTGCTGCCCGGGGGTCTGGCCCTTTAAAAACCAGAAAGCTTGACGCCGCGGAAAACGCGGAGCTCAGCACAACACCCGTGAGGATCAAACGCAGTGGCGTGATACCGCCTTGCGCGACGGTCACCAGATACACCGCTGCTGTTGCCGCGATGGCACCGAGCAAAGCACCACCGGACAAGGCGTACACACCTAGTCCGGAAAACAAGCCAAAGGTGATCACCGCGGTGGCGCCCACCGCTGAACCGCTGGAAATACCCAACAAGTATGGGTCTGCCAGTGGGTTTCTCACCAAGGTTTGAATAGCGACACCGGCTAGTGCAAGGCCGGCGCCAACCACGGCTGCAAGAAGTCCGCGCGGTGCACGTAACTCCCACACGATCGAATCAATGGCTTTGTCGGGGCCATGCATCCCCTGCAAACGAGCTGACACAACCTCCCATACTTGGGCGTGGGAATATTCCACCGATCCAAAGGTGAGGGATGCGATCAGGCTTAAAAGCAACAGGATACTGAGCAGTAGCGAGAGTAAAGACAGCCTCACGCTAGGCCTTTCGTTCGTGAGCAGCACCTGGACGCGAGGTACGCACTCGAGACATAGTGAACGGGCGAGTATCGGACTTGTGCCCTTAAGGGCAATACCGTTGCGCGCCAGTCCCGGATTCCCACCGGGTTCCTCGCATCCGCTCCATGGTCGTATATCAGTCTAAAGTCCCAATTTTCGGCCACCTAATCCCCCTACCGAACGGGTGTGGCTCTGGCGCATTCCGATAATCGGTCTACAGTTGAATGCATGAGTAACTCGAAAAAGACTTCCAGCGCCATCGACATTAAAGCCCCCGAAGACGTCAACACTGCAGCCCTCGTCAGTGTGGGGTTGGTGGGCGGTTGGCTCATCGCCCGCGAGACCGGTATCCGCCCCCTTGGCGGTGCGTTGTTGGCCGCTGCCGGTGGCTGGGCTGCACGCAGTTGGTGGGCTAAGGGCGGTGTCACGTTGGCTGCGGGCTTGACCAGTGCCTACATTGGCGCCTTTGGCGCTTCCCACCCGCTTGCGAAGAAGATCGGCGCGTGGCCTTCCGTCATCGCTGTTACGGGCGCGGCTGCGTGCGCTGCGCACTTCCTCTCCGACGCCCAGTAAAGGGGCTGCAGAGTTCCGTTTAGCCCGCCACCCTTCCCCTCGATACTCGGTGGCGGGCTTAATACTATCCGCATCGCAATCACCCCCCGCCGACATGAAAAAAGCGGGACAACCAGCACATGCGTGCCTGCTGCCCCGCCAAAGAGGGGGTGTTTAGTTCTGCCCAGCTTCGAAAGCTGCACCCACCTTGTAAAGGCGATCATCAGCGAATGCAGGTGCCATGATCTGCAAACCAACAGGGAGACCGGTGTCGGATGCCAGACCCGCAGGAACCGACATGCCGCACAGACCTGCAAGGTTCAGCGGAAGGGTGCACAGGTCAAAGTTGTACATCGCCAGCGGGTCAGAGACCTTCTCACCAAGCTTGAACGCGGTGGTGGGGGTGGTCGGCGAGACCAACACGTCGCACTTCTCGTATGCGGCAGCGAAGTCCTGGGCGATGAGCGTGCGCACGCGCTGAGCCTGCAAGTAGTAGGCGTCGTAGTAGCCAACAGACAAGGCGTAGGTGCCAAGGATGATGCGGCGCTTAACCTCGGGGCCAAATCCAGCCGCACGAGTCATTGCCATGACTTCCTCAGCAGAGCGGGTGCCATCGTCTCCGACTCGCTGCCCGTAGCGCATGCCATCGAAGCGCGCGAGGTTAGAGGACACCTCACAGGGAAGAATCAAATAGTAAGCCGCCAAAGCATCATCAAAGTGAGGACAATCGACCTCCACCACTTCTGCCCCCCGGGCGGTGAGCTGGTCGACAGCCTTGTGGAACTGCTCGAGCACGCCGGGCTGGTAGCCCTCGCGATCAAACTGCTTCACGACGCCGACGCGCACACCCTTCAAATCACCGTTGGCACCTTCACGAGCAGCCGCGACAACCGGGGCCACCGGCTTGTTCACACTGGTCGCATCGAAGGGATCATGCCCGGCGATGACCTCATGCAACAGTGCCGTGTCAAGCACTGTACGAGCAGTCGGGCCGCCTTGATCAAGCGAGGAGGCGCACGCAACAAGACCGTAGCGAGACACAGTGCCGTACGTGGGCTTCACACCAACGGTGCTGGTCAGCGCTGCGGGCTGGCGGATGGAACCACCGGTGTCGGTACCGATAGCAAGGGGAGCTTCGCCAGCAGCCAAAGCCGCTGAAGATCCACCGCCGGAGCCACCAGCGGTACGCTCCACATCCCACGGGTTGTGGGTGGGGCCGTAAGCAGAGTTCTCGGTAGAAGAGCCCATGGCGAACTCGTCCATATTGGTTTTGCCTAAAATGGGAATGCCGGCCTCACGAATCTTCCGGGTGACTGTCGCATCATAGGGGGCGACGTACCCTTCGAGAATCTTGGAGGCGCACGTAGTGGGGGCATCCGTGGTGGTAAAGACATCCTTGAGTGCCAGCGGCACACCTGCCAACGGCGACGCGGGAGCTTCACCCGCATCCAACGCGGCGTCAACACGCGAAGCGGCCTCCAAAGCAGCCTCGGCACCTACGTGCAGGAAGGCATGCAGGTCGGAATCAACTGCGTCGATGCGATCGAGGTGAGCCTGGGTGACCTCGACAGAAGACACTTCGCGACTGTGGATCTTGTCGGCTAGCTCCGCCGCGGTCATGCGAGTCAGCTCGCTGGGCGACTGGGAAGCAAGGTAGGTAGATTCAGTCATGATTGTTCGTGCCGTTCCTATTCTTCTTCGCCAAGGATTTGCGGGACCATAAAGCGCTGCTCTTGAACAGCCGGTGCCATCTCCAACGCCTGCTCGGCGGTGAGGGTAGGCACCACGACGTCTTCGCGCATGGTGGTCTGAATGGAGTGAGGGTGGCTCATAGGTTCCACACCATCGGCGGCGACTTTGCCCACCGCGGACACGTTAGCGATGATGCCGTCGATCTGTCCTGCGAACTGTTCAAGTTCTTCTTCGGTCAGGGCAAGTCGGGCGAGCTTGGCGAGGTGCTCAACCTTGTCGCGCGAAATTTCTGGCACGTCTTCATTCCTTTACGGGGATTCAAGGGATCGATCTCTAGCAGTCTACTGCACCCCACCCGGGGATGCGCTCTAGCGGGTGCCTATCGACGTGATAGGTACTTATGTTGGTAGAGTTAGGGAACACTGATTCACACCACCGACATTTTCAGATTGGTTTCCAATGTCTTACCTTCTCCGGGTTCTACTCCCCGATACCCCAGGTAGCCTGGGCCGACTTGCTGATGCGCTGGGCACGGTGGACTGCAACATTCGCTCCGTCGACGTTGTGCAGACATTCCCCGAAGGCACCGCGATGGATGATCTCGTGGTGGAGATCCCCGCTTCTTCCCTACCTGACACCCTCATTACCGCGGCGCAGGGGCTGGACGGCGTGGAGGTTGATTCGATCCGCCCATTTTCCGGCGCTGTCGACCGCCGTGGCCAGATCGCTTTGCTTGCTGACGTCGCGTCAAATCGGCACAACAAGGAACGTGCGGCGGAGCGGTTTGTCAGCGCACTGCCCCAGACGATGACTGCCGGTTGGGCCATTCTGCTGGACGTGTCGGGGTCCTCGCGTCGGGTGGCTGCCTCTGCAGCAGCGCCGGAGGACGATGGCAACAATCCTGTGATGCCCGAGATCAACGGGGCGCGCATTTTGGACCCCGAGTCCGAACAGTGGATTCCGGAGCCGTGGGCGTTGCTCGATTCGGCGTTGGCTGCGACCCCGGTGGGTGATTCGCTACTACTGATACTCGGCCGCCCTGGTGGTCCGGATTTCTTGGCTAGCGAGGTCGAGCACCTGGGCAATTTGGGGCGTATTGCCGGGGCTATCATCGGTTAGCCTTTGGCTTTGTAGCTATTCGGTGAGCTGCAAAAAGCGCGTCACCCCACTGTTTGTGGAGGTAACGCGCTTTTTACTTAGGCTTAGGCGCAGTCGCAGACGCATTCGTCCCAGTGGCCATCGTGGCTGTGGTGCAGGTGGCCATCGTGAACGTAGTCGACGTGGTCACCGTGGGGGACGGCTACGTGGCCGCAGCCCTCTCCGTGGACGTGGTCGTGACCTTCGTGGATGGGGTGCTCTGCGTCGCAGGTGCTGTGGCCGCATTCGTCCCAGTGGCCGTCGTGATTGTGGTGCAGGTGGCCGTCGTGAACGTAGTCGACGTGGTCGCCGTGGGGAACGGCGACGTGGCCGCAGCCTTCACCGTGGACGTGGTCGTGGCTTTCGTGAACGTTATGCATGGTGACCTCCAAAAGGTGGTGGGGTTATTGTCTAGCCGCCACCTTATTGAAAACTTAATAAAAACACAACTGTGAGCTGAACTAGTCCTCCACACCATTGTCAAGCAGGCGCACAAACCCGGCCTCGTCCAGAATCGGCAGGCCCAGGTCGCGAGCTTTAGCCTCCTTCGAACCCGCATTTTCGCCCACCACCACGAAGTCCGTCTTCTTCGACACCGACCCGGCAGCTTTACCACCGCGCTCAACAATCGCCTGCTTGGCACCATCACGAGTAAAGCCCTCGAGGGACCCCGTCACCACAACAGTCAGCCCCTCCAGGGTCTGGGGCAACTGCTCACCGACCTCTTCCTCCATGGTCACACCACTTGCAGCCCAACGGTCGACGATCGCACGATGCCAATCAACTTCAAACCATTGCTTGAATGACGCTGCGATGATCTCCCCCACACCGTCAATCTGCGCGAGATCGTCCACCGGGGCGTCAATAAGCGCAGGAAGGCTGTGGTACTTGTCAGCCAAAGCTCGGGCTGCTGTGGGACCGACGTGCCTGATCGACAGGCTGACCAGCACCCGCCACAGTTCCGTATTTTTAGCTTCCTCGAGGTTTTTGAGCAGCTTACGCCCGTTAGCGTTGAGCTCGCCTTCGTATACAAAGGTGGGGTCTTCGGCCCGTCGCGCCCGAACCTTGTCCTTATCGCGCGCACTGCCTTTTGTATAGGCCAGGGTGCGCTGCAAGGCTTGCTCATCAAGATCGAACAACCCCGCTTCATCCAAAAGGACTCCGGACTCAATCAAGTCGCGCGCACCCTTCTCCCCCAGGGCTTCGATGTCGAATCCGCTGCGGCTCGCCAAGTAGGTCAAGCGTGCGGACAGTTGTGCTGGGCAGGAACGACTATTGGGGCAACGCCAGTCTTTGTCATCTTCTTTTTGCGGGGCCAAGGTAGTGCCACAAGAAGGGCAAGTGGTGGGGAAAACGAAGGGCGTTTCACTGCCGTCACGAAGCTCAACAACTGGGCCCAGAACTTCGGGAATAACCTCGCCTGCTTTGCGCAGCACGACCGTGTCTCCGATGAGTACGCCTTTGCGCTGAACCTCATACTGGTTGTGCAAAGTCGCCATCTCTACGGTGGAGCCAGCCACATACACCGGTTCCATGATGGCAAAAGGCGTGATGCGGCCGGTTCTGCCCACACCGCACTGGATATCAACTAGCTTGGTGGTTACTTCCTCCGGCGGATATTTGTAAGCGATGGCCCAACGCGGCGCGCGGGAGGTTGCCCCTAGGTCCCGCTGCTCGGCAATACTATCGACCTTGATCACCAGGCCGTCCATTTCATGCAAGGCATCATGGCGATGCTCAGCCCAGTACTTCACGCGGCCCGGCACGTCCGCGGCGTCAACAAGTTCGGTGTAGGGGCTGACGGGCAGTCCCCATGCTTCGAGCGCCCGGTAGGCCTCATGCTGCGAGGTGGGGGTGAAGCCCTCGCAGTGGCCGAGGCCGTGGCAGATCATTCGCAGTTTTCGACGGCGGACTTGCTCGACGTCCTTTTGCCGCAAGCTTCCGGCTGCTGCGTTGCGCGGGTTGGCAAAGGGGCGGCCCTGTGGGTTTTTCTCGGTGGCCGTTTCTTCGATACGCGCTGCATTCACGTCGGCAAAATCGGCGACGCTGATAAAGACCTCACCGCGCACCTCGAGGACCTCCGGGATAGGAAAGTCATCGGAGCCGTGCAACTCGTGCGGCAGGTCAGTGATGGTTTTCGCGTTGACCGTGACATCTTCACCCACGCGTCCATCACCCCGAGTGGCTGCGCGCTCAAGCACACCGTTGCGGTAAATGACGTCGAGGGACAACCCGTCGATTTTCAGCTCGCACAGGTACTTCTCCGCGGGTGTACGGGCTAGCCACTCCCCTAGTTCGGCCTCGTCAAATACGTTGTCCAGGCTGAGCATGCGCTCGAGGTGCTCAACGTTGTCAAAGGTGGATTGCTCCGGTACAGGTGCACCGACCTGCTTGGTAGGGCTATCGGGAACAGCAAGCTCGGGGTGGTCACGCTCGAGTTGCTCCAGTTCGCGGAACAATGCGTCGAAATCAGCGTCGGGGATTGATGGTTCACCGTTGTAGTACTGCTCGCGGTGGTAGCGGACTTTTTCCGCAAGTTCGTCCCATTGTCGGCGGAGCTGACTGTCGTTGTGGGGGGCCTGGCTCATAGCGCCCCAGTCTACTTGGCACCCCGATAAGTTATGACGCTGGCATACTGTAACCATGCCTCTCGCCGCTACGTTTAATCCTGCTTCGATGCTGTCCTTTGACCTGGAGACAACCTCACCGAATCCTGCGACCGCGCGGATCGTGACGTCAGCAATGATCACCATTGCGGGCAAAGACGTAGACAAGGTCGAGCTGCTGGCGGATCCGGGCGTGGACATTCCGGAGGAAGCCACCAAGGTGCACGGGATCACCACCGAGTATGCGCGTGAGAACGGCCAGCCGCACGAGGATGTCTTGGCATCGACCATCCAGACTATACGCGAGGGTTGGGACAAGGGCCACACCTTGATCGTGTTTAATGCAGCGTTTGATTTGAGTGTATTACGGCAGCTCAGCGGCGATTTCACGGTCGACGGCCCTGTGTTCGACCCCTATGTTGTGGACAAGGCTTTTGATCCTTACCGCAAAGGCAAGCGCACGCTGGGCGCGATGTGCGAGCACCATGGTGTGCCGCTGGATAACGCACACGAGGCGACTGCTGATGCCTTGGCTGCGGCCCGCATTGCTTGGAAGTTGGCGAAGAAGCACCCGGAGCTCACCACGATGGACGTGGATGAGTTGATGGAAAAGCAGGCCGTGTGGTTTTACAAGCAGCAGGCCGGTTTGAAGAAGTACTTTGAGGGCCAGGGGCGGGACGTGTCGGATTTCAATATGTCGTGGCCGATGCGCGGCTAGCGGAGGAAAACACATATGGGTAATGACGTCGCGGGACTTGCTGCTACTTTGGAACTTCCGCTTGCTGGTCGGGATGCCTACGCCCAGCGTTTTCCCGGGTTGCTGCCTGGTAGGTTGGGCACATGGGAAGCGTTGGAATTGTTGCACTGTTGATCATCGTTGCAGCTTGGATAGTGCCGACGCTGCTGGTCATCGGCGTTATTGTTCTGATCGGCCGCCGTTGAAGCAACAAACCTCAGCAGATGATGCAACAGCCAATAATGCAACAACAGCAGCCCATGCAGCAGCCGTACCCAGTCCAACGCCCGCAGCAACATCCTGCTGCACCGCAGAATCGTTTCGCACCCCACGGCAATCAAGAACGGAAGTAACCCGTGCCAGTTTCTACTTATTTACCGACGCGCGGCTGGTTTGAAGACGACTGGCGCGCACGTCCCACACCGCAGCGCCCGTGGCCGGTCGTCCTGCTGCATGGCACGAGCGTGTCCAACGGTGACTGGCTGGAGCTGAGCACCCAACTACGAAAACTCGGGTGGGTGGTTTTTGCGCCGGCCTACGGGCAGCGCGCGACGTCTAGTGTGCCGGATTCTGCAGAGCAAGTAGCTGCCTACATCCGCCAAGTGCTTGCTGCGACCGGTGCGGAAAAGGTGATTATGGTTGGGCATTCGCAAGGCGGGCTGATTGCCCGCTGGTGCGCTAAATTTTTTGACATTCCCACTCGCCACATCATTTGTTTGTCGACGCCCAATCACGGCACCTCGCTGGGTGGGATGCTGTCCTCGCGGGTGACCAATGATCGCCGCGCGGAACTGATGAAGTCGATGATCGACAACTACTTTGGCCCCGCTGGGATGCAACAAATCGCTGGTTCCGAAGTTTTGGAGCAGTTGAACGCCGACGGCGACCTGTTGCCCGGGGTGATGTACACCTGTCTGGCCACGAAAACGGATTCGACCGTGGTACCGTCTACATCGTGTTTCCTTGAGGGGGCAGAGAACTCCTATGTGCAGGATTTCTTCCCGCACGTTGTCGTGTTGCATGAAAATATGCCGCATGATCGTCGGGTGCGCTCGTTGGTGGTCGGCGAGATTGAGCAGCACGCCCGCTTGAGCGCATAGGCTGCCGGCGTTCATCGGCTAGTCATTGTGGGGCGGTCCGCAGGAGAAAATTTTTTATCACTTCTGCTACCCCATGGAACCGATTCAGGTATCTTTTACGTCTAAGTACATTGACGGCGCTCAGACAGTCATCTCCGCCACACCAATCGCCCACGCCGAAACATCCCTCACCTGGCTAGCAAACGCACTAGCCACCACCAACACGGGGGCCTTCAGCTCAGCCGAACACACCTGGCACAACCTCGCCAACACACTCACCACCGTCATCAACGATGTACGTCAAGCCGCCAGCAACCTCGCCGCCAACAACCAACGTCCACTGGGGATCAACTCTCAAACCCCCTGGTAGACTTCCAGGGTGCGAAAGGGGTTGTTGTCTAGTGCCGCGCCAGGGGTCGAACCTGGGCTAAACCCAACGGGTGTTTACGCGGCTACATCAGGTTGATTCACCATCAACGGAAGATCTTCATCGATCTCCATCGCAATTGCTAGATCAATAAGCTCAGTAATGTCGCCCTGGTAGTTGACATCTTCAGGTAAAGCTTTCAATTGAGCTACTAGGTCAGCTGGCGCTTTCCATCCGAATTGCTCAGCGTAATAAAATAATCCTGCTCCCCATTCTATGAGGTCACCAGATCGCAAACCGCTAAGCACACTTTTAACCTCACGTTGGCCAGCTGTTCCCCACGCGTTCGCTAAGCGGACCAGCAAACCATAAAGATCATTGTTTGCTTCAAGTGCGCGGGACCGCATATCCAAAGTTTCGTAATCTTTTCCAGCAAGGTCAATCAACCTATTCACCTCCCTATTGGTCGAATATCATCAATTATACCTGGATAGGAAGTGAGTCCAACAGCCCAAATCACTAAACGTGTCAGCGAGAGCTGGGGATCAACTCTCAAACCCCCTGGTAGACTTCAAGGCTGCTGAGCCTATCAAGTTCCTTTGCTGGGGATCAACTCTCAAACCCCCTGGTAGACTTCGGAACCGGATCATGTAGTCCTGGGCCTGGCTGGGGATCAACTCTCAAACCCCCTGGTAGACTTCAGAATCCATGCCCATAGCGCACCACCCCGCTGGGGATCAACTCTCAAACCCCCTGGTAGACTTCCTGAGGCGTTGGAAGAGCGTGCTGAGGCGCTGGGGATCAACTCTCAAACCCCCTGGTAGACTTCAGTGGCCTGGCGGCAAAGCACGGTATCGGCTGGGGATCAACTCTCAAACCCCCTGGTAGACTTCTTTTTGAGCTGCCTGAGGCGCGGGACTAGCCGGGGATCAACTCTCAAACCCCCTGGTAGACTTCTCCGCTGCGGAGACTGCTTAATACCACGGCTGGGGATCAACTCTCAAACCCCCTGGTAGACTTCAACACATCAGACGTAGCCGTAGCGTGCTGCTGGGGATCAACTCTCAAACCCCCTGGTAGACTTCACAGGCCCAAGCGACGGGTTAGCCTTCTTGCTGGGGATCAACTCTCAAACCCCCTGGTAGACTTCAGGCCAACTAGTTTGCCGCGATTGTCGAGCTGGGGATCAACTCTCAAACCCCCTGGTAGACTTCTTGTCGCCGCGTGTCACCCCGCATTTGGGCTGGGGATCAACTCTCAAACCCCCTGGTAGACTTCGGAGACTAATTATGCCCACCTCTATTACGCTGGGGATCAACTCTCAAACCCCCTGGTAGACTTCTGGCAAAGCTAATGCCCTCATCTCGCGCGCTGGGGATCAACTCTCAAACCCCCTGGTAGACTTCAACTGGCCCCACATCGCCCAACTCGCAGGCTGGGGATCAACTCTCAAACCCCCTGGTAGACTTCACCAAACCAACGGAAGGCACCCCCCGTGGCTGGGGATCAACTCTCAAACCCCCTGGTAGACTTCCTAGGTAGTTCACTTAGTGCTTCACGAGGCTGGGGATCAACTCTCAAACCCCCTGGTAGACTTCATAGCAGCACACTAGCGGGAGCAAACCCGCTGGGGATCAACTCTCAAACCCCCTGGTAGACTTCTCAGTGACATAGCCGCGCTCGGACACCGGCTGGGGATCAACTCTCAAACCCCCTGGTAGACTTCAATAGCTGCTATTTTTATCTTGCGCGAGGCTGGGGATCAACTCTCAAACCCCCTGGTAGACTTCTCCACGCCACGCCATAGAGTTTTATCAAGCTGGGGATCAACTCTCAAACCCCCTGGTAGACTTCAACTAGCGTCACCCGCGTTAGAGAACGCGCTGGGGATCAACTCTCAAACCCCCTGGTAGACTTCGCTCCGACTTCTTTACAGCACCCTGCGCGCTGGGGATCAACTCTCAAACCCCCTGGTAGACTTCAGATAGGAAGAAAATCCTA
>ERZ773018.21-NODE-21-length-125099-cov-10.241171_pt1 | contig 125099 bp, 91 predicted proteins | sample MGYA00580840_ERZ773018 | MGnify/ENA primary metagenome ERZ773018 (study PRJEB29015, sample SAMEA2738125) | human oral metagenome | biome: human oral; feature: human-associated habitat; material: saliva | place: China | collected 2256 ... | reverse complement strand
CAAGCAGGCTGAAAGCCTTTATCCTGCATTTTGTCAGCGTGCCGGCAAAATGGGTGCGCACCGGAAGGCAGAACGTTCTGAACCTATATACAAATAAAACCTACTACGCTGAAGTTTTCATTGAATAAACAGTATTTCTTTGTGGTTATCATACTTCCCCATTGGTTTGGGCGGGGGATTTTATGCTTAGAAAAGACCCAAGAAACACCAAAAAGCTTCATATCAATGTATAGAGTCCCAAAAGACATCTCAATAGATAAAATTTTCTCACAAGAAAAATGCTGCGGAATTAAGGTATTATTTCACTTTCTCATTGTTTTCTTCCAAAAAACTTGCAAAAGGGATTCATAATTTTGTATCTTTGTAACTGATATCTAAAATCATTTCGAAAGCACATGCTCTGGAAGTTTTACGGGTAACAATAAGATGATTGTTGAAAACAAAAAAAGACTGAACATGAGAAAACCACTGACGCTGATGATGACACTCATTGTGTCAATCTCATTTGTACATTGTACGGCTAAGTCCAAGGATAAGGCTGAAACAATGGCACAACAACCAGCAACCTTGCCCACAAAATATGACAGTGTACTGACAAAAGAGCAGTTAAAGGACATGGGAATTGATTGGAACACGCTCAAAAAACACCTGACTTTGCAAGACAGAGCCTGGTATGGTGGAGACTTTAGAGACAATCAATCCAATCCAAGATATGTGCCTACACGCGAAGATTTCGACCTAACAATTCCGTTGGTTGAATACTATCTGCAAACACATGGCTACCAAAAGCCTTCTGAAGAAGTGTTTCTTAGGCAGATACAGCAGGTTTATGGCAAGAAGATTAGCCTTCAATCGCGCGCATATCAGCCTTTATGGAGTAACAATGAGTATGATTTTGCGTCAAATTATTTTGCATTATGTTCATCGAGAATCATCACTTTCAACTGGCTTCTCAATGATATGGTATCGATAAAAGGCAATATAATTGTCTTGGATTCATGCTTTTTCAAACAGATTCTGGCGCTAAACAACTTTGTTTTCTATGGAAAGGTGGCAGCTTTCAACTGTCTTAAACACATGAATGCCAACAGCTTTAGCAACAATTATGGCGGAATTGACGACATTTATGGGGGACAAGAGATACTACATGACCTCTTTTATAAGGATAATTATTATGAGAATGCCATGCTCAATCAATGGGTTTTCAAGTCAAATGAAGAGCCTGAACTCGGCTTTTTTCAAAGAATCTTCGTAAAAACTGCCACAAACCGGCTCGTTGTTCATTTACCTTTAATTGAAACTATCGAAAGAAATACAACAGGAAATGACCATGATTATTATGATCATCATTTCGCTTTGTATGTGATGGAGTTGCTGAGAGATAATAAAAATAATGTTTATCACTTCAACCTTGAACAGAAAGCACGAATCTTTTGCTATTTTGCGAGCTCGGAATATAGGATTCGTAACCGATATAAAGACTTCATGATGCCCAATGACCCCGATGCAAGCTGGGACCAAACAGCCTGGACTTCGGTGATGATGGAGGACTGTAAGGAGATTTATAACACTGCACGTGCCAACAATTTCTATGGCATTTGCAAACCCAATATGCTGAAAGAAATGGCTGAGAAATGGGGAGTGAGGAAGTATAATTAAAGAAATGAGGACAGAAAATGGAAAAGAAGAGAAAAGCATAAAACCACTCTACCTGTTCGGTTGAAGACAAACAGCCGCACAGCGAAAGCCACTCCGCCTATTTTATTGCTTGATTCTTTCCTCTTCTTTGTGTTGTATAGCTGCTTAGAAACTAAAGTTTACCACCGCAGTAACATCGTTAAAACGCTTTGAATCATTAACTTCTGGATACTTCTTCAACATATTACAGAAGCCGATGTGAGCCTGAACGCCAAAACGCCAATGCTTTCCGGTTTGATAATAAACACCGGGCTGTATGCCAAAGTCAAAGCTTTTATACATCTTTTTGCCGTTTAACTCGTCCTGAGGATTGGCATCTACATAATGAGTACTATTCGAAGTAAGGAATGAAAAGACTGGACCAAGCTCGACAATAAAGCCTTTTTCACCACGCGCATGATGGTGATATTGCAACAAAACAGGTACATCAATAAAAGAACAATCATCAGACTCTACGCCAACTACATCGCCTTTGAAAGGATCTTCGAATACAGTTCTAAAAGAAACCCCAGGCATAACCGACCAGTTTTCAGACAGATAATAATTCAATCCATAGCCAATTCGGAAAGAATAATGTACATCGTTTTTCACTAAACTGGCCACTCCTACGCCTAAATTGAAGTTATGTTCAATTTTATGTTCCTGTGCATGGCTCACAAAAACAAGGCATAAAGCCAACATTGTGGTAATAAATTTACGATTCATAAATATAAATAAAGATTTAATTAAACTATTTCCTTATGTACATACAAATTTAATCAAACAATGATTTGCAACCAAATATTCGATGTTCTTTTTTTCCTTAATTCCGCAGCACAATTTCTTGTGAGAACTCCAAGTGTCTGAGAAACAAAGTTCTCAAAACGCTTGGATATGTCAGAAACTTCACCTATCTTAGTGCTACCAACAAATAAACAAATAAAATATCTGACAAGACGGAGGTAGCAATTAAAAACGAGAATATCACTTCTTTTGGTGGAAATTACCCAAACCGTAGAGCAGCGCTGCAACACGTTCTATATACGTGCAGCCAACTGCGACAGCCGATGTGAGGACTTCCGCCGGCTGAAAGAATGGAAAAACGTTGAGGTTGGCTATGAAAGATGCGATGTCACCTCCGTCAGCATAGACAACTTAATAGAAGGAAAGTCATACAGGCTTGTCGTACAGCGTAGTCCCTTGAAAGACAAGCACGGCAGGGAGCGGACAGATATCTTCGGAGTAATATACACATACCGCTGTATCCTCACCAATAACCGGATGTCTACCGAGAAAGACATCATTACATTTTATAATGAGCGTGGAGCAAGCGAAAAGAACTTCGACATACAGAACAATGACTTCGGATGGTCACATCTGCCCTTTTCCTTTATGGCTGAGAACATGGTTTTCATGATGGTTACCGCCATGCTGAAGAACTTCTATCTCTATCTCGTCCGTCATATCAGCGATAAGGTCAAGCCATTGAAAAAGACAAGCAGGCTGAAAGCCTTTATCCTGCATTTTGTCAGCGTGCCGGCAAAATGGGTAAGAACGGGAAGGCAGAACGTTCTGAACCTGTATACAAATAAAACCTACTATTCTGAGGTCTTCATTGAATAAACATCATTTCTTTGTGGCTTTTCATACTTCCCCATTGGTTTGGGTGGGGGATTTCATGATTATGCAAGAACCAAGAACCCCAGAAAATCCCCATATCAATGGATAAATCCCAAAAATGTCACTTCAATATATAAAAGTACCGCACAAGGAATAATGCTGCGGAATTGAGGTATTATAGTCTTATGTATGAAAATTTAGTGAATGGCTAACATTTAGTTCAAAATTATTTTTTAACTTTGCAAAATCGTAGAATACTCATAAAATGATAAAAAGAATATCACCTTGCCCAATCATCGATGCAACAATTCAGGTCAACTGTACATTTACAGTTGACCAAGACGTCGTCGTAGGGCTGATATACTCGTTGTTAGAAAACAAATTAGATAAAAAACCGTTACAATTAGAGAAACTTCCTATTTTAAATCTACCAGAAGATATACGGAGAAATGACCCTGATTTAAAAGGTAAGCCATGGTACAAAATTAATTGTGGGGAATATTATATTCTTATTGGACTATTTGGAATCGCTTTTGGGGTTAATGGGGCATATACAGGTTGGGAATCATATAAACGATTTGCCTCAGAAGTATTTGGCACATTTAAAGATAACCTAATCAAAGGTGTTTCTGCCATAAATTTAAAATATTTGGACTTCTTCCGTGATGTGAATATTTTTGAGAAAATTAAATGTGAAATAAAAATTAATAATAATCAGATTACTTCTATTCCAACAATTTTTAGAACAGAACTACCTATTAATAAATATGTTAAAGTATTGCAGATTACAAATGGTGTACATGTAAAAAATAAAAAATTAAAAATAGATAATGACGGCTCTTTAATTGAGATTAATCTCCATACAAAGAATGTGTCAATAGACACTTTTGATAGTATTATAGAAGAAGTACATGCTATCCAAAAGAAATCTTTCTTTGAACTTCTTACTGACGATTTTTTACATTCTTTTGAAGTAGAAGAATATGAATAAGAATATTATTACAATGGGCTTACTTATCTCATCCTCTGTTATTTCAGCATCAGAGGGGTTTGTAAGTTCGCCTAATATAGAATTTTATAGGGATGGTTTAAGAGTCAAAGTTAATAGTAATTACCCTAAGCCGTTTTTATCTCAAAGAAGTAATATCTCAAACAGCGTAAACTCTCTATATCATTTTTTGGCATCAGCAGAAAATGATGTAAGTATACAAAGTGTTTTGTATAGTGAGCAAGAAGATGTAGACATCTTAGAGAAATTGGCAAAGATAATGGAAGCAAGTAAACCACTACCTTCCGAATTCTCAAAGGTTATAGACGACGATTTTTGGGACTTATTTTAACGATGGAATTAGAAGAGAATATCAAACGTTACCTTCCGCAATATTTGTCAGAAGACAAGTTGACTTCTTTAAAAAAGGAACTCAAAAACTTTGGAAATGGATATGACTCGGGTAAGTATTTTACGACTATTCTAAATTCAGACCCCAATCTATTTCAGGGAGATTGTGTCAAAGCCCAAGTATGGAATCTTCCTGATATAAAAATCAGAGAGGAGAATGTTATTTTACTTTCAAATACTTGCGACATGGATATTAGTAATCTGCGATTAAATCCGTGTCGTGTGATGTATGCTCCTATTTTTAATCTGGAAAAATATCTTCAAAAACTGATAGACAAGAAATTTGAAAAAAATAAAATCGACAATCATATTAAAGATATAAAAAATCAACTTGTTTCTCAGATCCTATATTTGCCAACAGAATCGATTTTAGGATATGACAGCTTTGTCTTATTTGATAGAACAATAAGCATTCCTCTAACTCCAGAGATTGTTGCAAACTGTACCAAAACAAGAAAAGTTTCCTTATCTAATTACGGTTTCTATTTATTCTTACTAAAGCTGTCCTATCACTTTACGAGGATTCAAGAACATGTGGACAGAGATGCCAAAATATAAGTTGAGACCTCTGCAAAACCTACCACCCTCTCAATTCTCACCTATACACTCTTAGAAGAATGAATATTTTTGACCAAAAGATGCTGTTGGAGGTTACTTTTTGAGTAGATAATAATCTTTTATTGGTGTATTTTCATATTATCTGATAGAATTTGACGCAATAATCCCTGGTGTTCGGTATAAGTTGTAGGCAATGGATTCCAGAATATGCTGCGCATGTGTTTTTGAAAGTCCAACGTATCTTGCTATTCCGGCACCAAACCATCTATGCATAGAACCAAAGGTACGTTCTACTTTGTAGCGTATCTTACTTATCGCAACGTTGATACGCTGCTGCCTTTCCGTAATTTCATGTCCTCTTGTTCCCTTATGCATGATACGACTTTTAAGTTTCATACGTTTGAGGGTTTCTTTGTTCTCCGTCGAGTCATATCCTTTATCGGCATAGACAAGTGCCTTCCGTGGCAATTTAGCTTTCTTTAGGGGTATTTCTAAGTGTTTCATATCACTTTCATTGGCAGCTGTCGTTTCCTCGGCAAGCACCATTCCGTTTTCATCCGTTACCGTGTGACGCTTGTAACCGAAATGGAGCTTTCCCATCTTCTTTACCCAACGGGCTTCTGTATCTACATTAGGCTTGGCAACTTCTTTGAGCATGGCTTTCTCAGAAGCCTCCATGTTCTCATCCTCTTTTCTGTCCTCGACGACCTCATAGCTCTTACGTCCGCGGGGGCGACGGGGAGTATTCGTAATGCCGGCATCAATGATGGCACCACGCTTTACAATGATTCCTTTAGCTTCCAATTGCCGATTAAACTCCGCAAGAAGCGTATCATACAAATCCGCTTCAACAAGAATGTTGCGAAAACGGCACACAGCAGTACTATCAGAAACAATATCTTCCATGCCAAGACCTGCAAAACGGCTAAAAGACAGGCGGTCGTTAACCTGATCTTCAACTTCTCCATCACTCAGACCATACCAAGTACGGAGTAACTCAATCTTGAATAAAACAAGGCTGTCATAGCTTGGCCGGCCGGTAGACTTATAGTCTCTCGTATAAGCCACCTCTATTATAGCACGAATAGGCGCCTAATCAATGACTGTGTTTATTTGTGAAAAGAATGTCTGCTTGACCTTTCTTTGACCAAGGAATAGGTCAGCAAAACCAGGAGAGGATAACTTCTGTTTCATACCATAAAGGTACAAAGAATATTTAAGAAAGACAAATTATAAGAGGAGTTTTGCAGAGGTCTCAAATCCGTGAAATAAGCTGCATATACACTTCTTCTATCAAGAACTTACGTTGCTTTTGGATAAAAGGTCCGTACCTTTTGCGCAAAATGTCCGTACCTTTTGGGTAAAAGATACGTACCTTTTCGCGTTGAGATGGTATGGAGATACAAAAAAGTAGGAGGAAAACTAACGTTTTCCTCCTACTCAAATCTAAGTTATTAAGTATTTACGTTCCGCTACCCGGAAGGCCGCCGCCCGAGGGCTTGGGTGGCTTCTGAAGTTTGGTTACCCGATAAAATTGCACATGCTTCAAGCGGCGGAAATCGGCTGTCGGCGTAAAGCGAATGTAGGCCTTAGAAATACAATCCATCGGCTTAAAATCTTTCTCTTTAGCTACGACTTTCGACGTAAAAGTCGGCCGAAACGTTCCGAGCGGGCCGGCATCCACAATGAAGCCCTGCGAACAGAGCTGGTTCAAAACTGTACGAAACTTGTAGAACACTGCGGCCACATCAGCATCACCGACCGTCGTGTCTTCAGCCATTCGCGCACAAAGTTTATCGAATGAAATCCGCTGTTTTTGACAAACAGGACTAGCAACATAAACCTCTCTACCCTTCATGGGGCCAAGAGACATTTTGCGTTTGTTTAAAGAATAGTCCATAAATACATGGTTTTAGAAGGTTTATTAATCACAAGGGGACAGCCTCCGTGCGTGCACTCACGTGACAGCCTTCCCAATGCTCACTGCAAAGATAAGCAAAAGATTTTAGACGAGCAAACAATAAGCATTTTCCATTCCGACCGCCCTCCAATAACGGAGATTTTCCATTATTGATTATAGCAATAGAGAACGAGTACAAGTTTACGTTTTGTAAATTCAAACCGCAAGCGCAAACAACGATCCTCATATTTTAAAGTCGCATCAATAAAAGGCGTCGCAAATCTCTTCGATGGAATAATCAGGACTAAATTATCAATAAACCATACCGGCAGAATTTATCTTATGGAAGGACATTACCCGATTTTACGCAGAAATATTTGGGTTTGTATCTTTTTTGTGTAATTTCGCAGCTATGAAGTATTCCTTTGTTGTCCCTGTATTTAATCGCCCTGATGAGGTACGCGAGTTGCTAGCAAGTCTTTGTGAGCAGAAATATAAAGATTTCGAAGTAATCATAGTTGAAGATGGCTCTCAAGTAAAGTGCGAAGCGGAGGTCGAAACTTTCCGGACGCAACTGGACATACATTATTATTATAAGGACAACTCAGGCCCGGGGCAGACGCGCAACTATGGCGTTGAGCGCGCCCAAGGAACATATATTATCGTCTTAGATTCAGACGTCGTCATCCCGCCCGATTATTTGAATGCCGTAGAAGCAGAGCTTGAGGCCGCACCCTGCGATGCTTTCGGCGGCCCGGATCGCGCGCATAGCTCATTCACCCCTATTCAGAAAGCGATTAACTACGCGATGACTTCATTCTTCACCACCGGCGGCATACGTGGCGGCCGGAAGCAGAAGCTTGACAAGTTTTATCCCAGATCGTTTAATATGGGTGTTCGTCGTAGCGTCTATAACGACTTGCAAGGTTTCAGCAAAATGCGCTTTGGCGAAGACATTGATTTCTCCACCCGCATCTTTGAAGGCGGCTACGCCTGCCGACTTTTCCCTGAGGCTTGGGTATGGCACAAACGCCGCACAGACCTAAAGAAGTTTTTCAAGCAAGTACATAATTTCGGTATCGCGCGCATTAACCTTACGCAGCGACACCCCGGCACATTAAAAATAGTACACCTCCTTCCCGCAGTGTTTACCATCGGCTGCTGCCTCTTGCTGCTAATCGGTTTTTTCTGCCCGTGGGCTTGGGCTCTTTTGACTTTATATGCACTGCTGGTCTTCGTAGATGCCGGCATCCGCAACCGCAGTTTGCTCGTCGGACTCTTGGCTGTGCCCGCCGCATTCGTACAGCTCATCGGTTATGGTACGGGTTTCTTGCGCGCATGGTGGCGCCAACGCGTTTTGGGCAAGAGTGAATTTGAGGCCTTCAAGAAAAATTTCTATAAGTAACCACTTTTCCTATGCCGCTTAAGATCAATCAGTGGTCTAAAGAAGATCGTCCGCGCGAGAAGTTTGAAGAATTAGGCCCCGGGCAATTGAGTTCGGCCGAACTATTGGCCATTTTGATCGGCTCAGGTTGTCCCGGCAAAGATGCAGTCGTGTTGATGAAGGAGATCCTCAATGATCACGACAATAGTCTGCGGCGTTTAGGTCGCGTAGATATTCAAAGCCTCTGCCGATATGCCGGTATAGGTCCGGCGAAAGCCATCACGATTTTAGCGGCGTGCGAATTGGGCCGGCGCAGGGCCGAAGAGCCGGCGGAGCAGCGCCCACTTATGGACGGCCCGCAAAAGATTTACAGCTTCTTTCGGCAAAGATTGGAGGATACGCCTCACGAAGAATTTCACGCTATGTTTCTCAATCGCCGCCTCCAGTTGGTTTCAGAAGCACTCATCGGTCGCGGCGGACTGACCGAAACTACAGTTGACGTGCGTCTGCTCTTTGGAAAGGCTTTGGAGGCCAAAGCTACTGCGCTCGCCATCTGTCACAATCACCCCTCGGGCAATCCCCGACCGAGCCAGGCCGATGATCGCTTGACGCAGAAGGTGGCACAAGCCGCCCGATTATTAGATATCAGACTTATCGATCACATTATTGTGGCAGACAAGTGCTATTATAGTTATCAAGAAGAAGGAAAACTCGATTAATTGTTTGATCAACATGACACAAGAAGAAAAACTGCAAATAGAACAACGCATTATCGACGTATTGAAAACCGTCTATGATCCGGAAATCCCTGTAAACGTCTACGACTTAGGGCTTATTTACCGCATTGACCTTGATGATGAAGGTCATTTAGATATGGATATGACGCTAACTGCGCCCAACTGCCCTGCAGCAGATTTTATTATGGAAGACGTACGTCAAAGAGTAGAATCCGTAGAGGGGGTAAAGAATTTGAAACTGAACGTTGTTTTCGAGCCAACTTGGGACAAAGAGATGATGAGCGATGAAGCTAAGCTCGACTTAGGCTTGCTTTAATCCTATCCATCACGGCGCAACGAGGCCTCAAATTTGATCGTTGGTAGTAAACCTTCGGCGTGCAGCAATCAAAGACGCGCACAGCAAGAGATAAATACACGAAATCCTATGAAACCAGTTTATTTCTTGTCAGATGCCCACTTAGGCAGCCTGGCGATAGCCCACAGACGGACGCATGAGCGCCGCTTGGTCAACTTCTTGGATAGTATAAAAGAGAAGGCAGAAGCGGTATATCTTTTGGGAGACATATTTGATTTCTGGTATGAATATCGTATGGTCGTCCCAAAAGGATACACACGCCTCCTGGGTAAGATTAGCGAACTGACGGACAAAGGCGTAGAAGTGCACTTCTTTACGGGCAATCACGATTTATGGGTAAACGACTATTTTGAGCAAGAATGTGGTATGATTGTTCACCGAGAAATCAGCTTTACCACTGAAATCTACGGCAAGCTCTTCTATCTGGCGCACGGCGATGGCCTCGGAACGGAGGACAAGAAATATAAAATATTGCGCCGCATCTTTCACAATGCTACTTGCAAGCGACTTTTCTCTGCGCTTCATCCACGGTGGGGCGTGCAATTTGGCCTCAATTGGGCCAAACACAGTCGTTTAAAGCACGAGCAAGCAGGCGGCGAACCGCCGTATATGGGCGAAGAGCGTGAGGACTTGATTCGCTTTTCGAAAGGCTACCTTTCCACACATGCCGACATCAATTATTTCATTTTCGGCCATCGCCATATTGAATTGGACTTATCGTTATCGCCCACAGCTCGCACGTTGATCATCGGAGACTGGATCAGTAGGTTTAGCTATGCCGTCTTTGACGGAGAGACATTGAAATTAGAACGCTTTATAGAAGGTGAAACGCAGCCTTAAAACGTTTCTTTACGCCAACAGAGCGGCTATATCCAATAAAATATAGCCGCTTTTCCATATCTGTATACGTAAAGAACCAACCAAAGCAAGGGTCAAATTTCTTCCACAGCAGCTATACCATGCGTAACGGCATAAATAGTGAGCGCGGAAACGGATCGAAAACCAAGCTTTGCCGTCAAATTCTTACGATGAGAAATGACTGTTGTCAGACTTACGCCTAAACGATCAGCAATTTCCTTATTAAGCAAACCGGAGACCACAAGGCGAAGCACCTCCGTTTCACGAGGCGTAAGCGGTGAGATCCGCGGCATTTCGCCTTGCGCTTCCAGCACAGGTTGCGGTCTATGCTGATGGCCTGCTTGCGCCATTTGGAGAATATTGCGCAAAAGTACATCCTCCGGCTGCCGCACATTAAACGTACGAAAACCCTGTAAAGGCAGCGTCTCTTCGCCGTGCATCAAAACAATTGTCTGTTGCTTCCGCTGCAAGAAAAATTGCGCGTGGCTTAATAAAGTTTCTGACGAAATAAAGAAATGAAAGAAGCCGACAGATTGATCCAAAGCCGAAAAGGAGGACAAAAGCAGGACATCGGCTTTAGGCATCATCTTTCGTACAATGCTTTCCAATCCTATCGCCTCCAAAGTATTTCCGGTAATTATCGCTATTTGCGGTTTCATAGCTGCAAAATTAGATATTTGACTTCAATTTGACGAATAATCACATACAAACTTCGCTTTTAAGGAAAGGAAAAGAGACGCTGATCATTCTACGTTCCTATTGTGCTAAGAGTCCCTTGGTCCTTGCATTTTAGCATAAAATCAGCTTATAAGTCCCATCCCTCCTGTTTCGTGAATTTATACAACAAAAAATACCGGATTCTACCAACACAAAGCCAAGCGTAAGACTTTGCGTACAAAAAAAACGGCCCCTAAATGCCCTTGAGTCGACCACCAGCAACTAACTTTCTGCTCATTTTTCAAGGTATATGGAGAGTTTTTTCTAATTTTGCACTCTAGAGAGTCAGGCATTTTCGGCTTATTGCTCGTTTACCGCCTGCATTGAAAACCTTTTGTCGCAAAGACGCAAAAAGAATGAAAGAGATGCTTGTTTGAGCCACTCAATAATTGATATCCTTTCATTTCCAATTATAGCCTACGCGACACTAACATTGATTTTATATATTAATAATTAGATACGAAGCTATGAACTTTACCTTGTTTGTCACCACAGCGTTGACAGGGTTCGCATTTGTAGCGGTGGTTGTGATCTTGGCCAACTTGATCTCGCCCAGAAGCTTTAATGCACAGAAAGAACAAGCTTATGAATGTGGCGTTCCCACACGCGGAAAGGCGTGGATGCAATTTCACGTAGGCTACTACTTGTTTGCCATCCTTTTCTTGATGTTTGATGTGGAGACCATGTTCTTGTTTCCTTGGGCCGTAGTGATGCGTTCGCTGGGGGCTGCGGGCTTATTGAGCGTTGCGTTCTTCCTCTTTGTTTTAATTTTAGGCTTAGCTTATGCTTGGAGGAAGGGGGCTCTTAAATGGCAATGAAATTAAAACGACCAAAAATCAAGAGCATCCCTTACGATGACTTTAAGGATAACGAGACATATGAAAAATTGGTTGCCGAACTCAATGCCAACGGCGCCAATGTTATCGTAAAACCTTTGGATGATTTGATCAACTGGGGCCGTAGTAATTCACTTTGGCCTCTGACTTTTGCAACAAGTTGTTGCGGTATTGAGTTTATGGCCGTCTGCGCAGCTCGCTATGATATTGCGCGCTTCGGATTTGAAGTAACGCGTAATAGTCCACGCCAAGCTGACGTCATTTTGGTCAGCGGTACCATTACGAATAAGATGGCCCCCGTCTTAAAGCGTTTGTATGACCAGATGGCAGACCCGAAATATGTGGTTGCGATCGGCGGATGCGCCACAACGGGTGGCCCTTTTGTAAAATCTTATCACGTCGTAAAAGGCGTAGACGAAATTATCCCGGTTAATGTTTACGTTCCCGGATGCCCACCCCGCCCGGAAGCTTTCCTTTATGGCATGATGCAGCTACAACGTATCGTAAAAGCAGAGAACTTCTTCGGCACGACAAATCGGAAAGAGAAAGATCCGCAAACCAGGGCTGAAACGAGAGAACAAGAGCGTAAAATCGTGAATGAGGAAGAAGAGGCGTAAGCCTTCTATCACCTCAAAAATTGTTTTTTAGAAAGAAAATGGAAAACGAGCAAACGATAAAGCAAGAGAGCGCAAACACGGCACCGCAAGCCGTAGCGACAGCTCCGAAACCCGCTCGACCGGCAGCAGCGCCGTCAGAGACAAAACCGGCGGAGAACGAGCTGCAACTGCGCTACTTGGCACCAGAGGATTTACGCGCAGAAATGCAGCGACTGAAAGACGAAGAGCATTTTGATTTTCTCGAAACACTTACCGGCATGGACTGGGGCGAGGAAGGACTTGGCGTCGTATATACACTTTGGTCAACTACGAAAAATAAGCGCGTCAGCTTGAAAACGGCAACAACAGATAGGGAAAGCCCTTTCTTACCAACCGTAAGCGACCTTTGGGATATCGCCAATATATATGAACGAGAAGTGTTCGACTTTTTCGGTATTAAATTCTTAGGCCATCCGGATATGCGCCGTATCTTCTTGAGAGAAGATTGGACCGGCTACCCGATGCGTAAAGATGATAAGCCTGAAGAGGAAAATCCATTACGCATGGATAACGAACCTTTAGCAGACGTAACTACTCAATATAACCGCCAACCAGATGGCAGCATCACGACGCAAGAGAACACCATCTTCACGGAAGATGATTATGTCGTGAATATTGGGCCTCAACACCCCTCAACCCACGGTGTATTGCACTTCCGTGTTGCTTTGGAAGGTGAACGCATACGCAAGATTGATCCAATCTTAGGCTACATCCATCGCGGTATAGAAAAATTGAACGAAAGTTTGACCTATCCGCAAGCACTAGCATTGACAGAGCGCTTAGATTATCTGGGCGCTATGCAAAACCGTCACGCTTTATGTATGTGCATAGAAAAGGCTGCCGGCATAGAGGTGAGTGAGCGCGTACAATATATCCGTACGATTATGGATGAATTTCAGCGTATTGATTCGCACATCCTATTCTTCTCTTGCTTGTGTCAAGATATGGGTGCAACGTCGGCATTCTTGTATGGCTTCCGTGACCGCGAACAGATCCTTGACATCTTTGAGGAAACTTGTGGCGGCCGCTTGATTTTAAATTACAATACAATTGGTGGTGTGATGGCTGACATCCATCCAAACTTTGTGCGCCGCGTCAAGGAGTTTATCCCATATATGCGCCACAACCTCCAAGAGTATTACGATATCTTTGTGAACAACGTCATTGCACGCAATCGTCTTGAAGGCGTTGGCGTATTAAATAAGGAGCAGGTTATCAGCTTTGGTTGTACCGGTGGTACAGGTCGCGCTGCAGGCTGGAGCAATGACTTGCGCAAGCACCAACCTTATGCAGCTTACGACAAAGTTGATTTCCAAGAGATCACTTATACAGAAGGTGATAGTTTTGCGCGCTTAATGGTACGTATGAAGGAAATTGAAGAAAGCTTGAAGATCATAGAACAATTGATCGACGGCATTCCTGAAGGACCTTTCCAAACCAAGACGAAACCCATCATCAAGATTCCTGCAGGCACATACTACTCAGCTGTAGAAGGAAGTCGCGGCGAATTTGGTGTGCTGCTTGAGAGCAAAGGAGACAAATTCCCGTCACGCCTGCATTATCGCTCAACCGGATTGCCTTTGGTTGCAGCTATGGATACCGTTTGTCACAATTGCTTTATTGCTGACTTGATGGCCATAGGTGGAACGGTAGACTACGTCGTGCCAGATATTGACCGCTAAAAAGTAAAGACTGCTATATGAAATCTTATTTATTTGATTTGAATACTTGGACAGCGGCAATAGATGAGCAGCTGAATATGATTTTGCCTAGTTGGGCTGCCACATTGATTGAATCAGTCATTGTAGCTTTGATCATCATTACATTATATGCCGTCTTTGCCATTGCGCTGATTTATATGGAGCGCAAGGTTTGTGGTTTCTTCCAATGTCGATTAGGACCGAACCGCGTTGGTAAATGGGGCTTGCTCCAGGTTTTTGGTGACGTCTTCAAGATGTTGACAAAGGAAATCATACGTATGCGCAACTCTGATCGCCTATTGCATGATTTTGCACCTTTCCTCGTCGTTGTAGCCTCTATGCTTACTTTTGCTTGTCTACCATGGAATAAAGGTGGACATATCATCGACTTCAACATCGGCATATTCTTCTTTATTGCTGTATCTTCCATCGGCGTGGTTGGCATTCTGCTGGCCGGTTTGAGTAGTAACAACAAATATTCTCTTATCGGTGCAATGCGTAGTGGAGCACAATTGATCAGCTACGAAGTTTCTATAGGCCTTACTATGCTGACTATGGTAGCAATGACGGGCACGATGCAAATCAGTGAGATCGTACAACAGCAATATGACAATGGGTGGAACATCGTACGTGGACATATTCCGGCTTTATTTGCTTTCCTTATTTATATGATTGCCGGTAATGCCGAATGTAATCGTGGACCTTTTGACCTTCCTGAAGGCGAAAGTGAATTAACAGCAGGTTATCACACTGAATATTCCGGTATGCACTTCGGCTTCTACTATTTGGCTGAATACCTCAACCTTTTTATTACAGCCGGTATAGCTGCAACCCTCTTCCTCGGAGGTTGGGCACCCTTACACATTCCAGGCTTAGAAGGCTTTAATGCCGCAATGGATTATGTTCCCGGTGCCGTTTGGTTTGTCGGAAAGACTTTCTTTGTGGTCTTCTTATTAATGTGGGAGCGTTGGACTTTCCCTCGTCTACGTATTGACCATATCCTATCTTTAGAATGGAAGTATTTGATGCCGCTTAGTTTGGTCAACTTACTTTTGATGGCTTTACTTGTAGTCTTCGGTTTAGGAATCAACATTAACTGATAAGGAAATGCAAGATAAGAACTATATTCAAGGGCTTCTTTGTGGAGTAAAGACGCTGGCTGTCGGACTACGGACGACGATGCGTGAGCTTTTTACAAAGAAAATAACGCAGCAATATCCCGAAAATAGAAAAGAACTCGTGATGTTCGATCGTTTTCGTGGCAGTCTCGTTATGCCTCATAACGAAAATAATGAACATAAGTGTGTCGGCTGCGGTCTTTGTATGATGGCTTGTCCGAACAATTCGATCAATGTGGTTACTGAAATGGTGGCTACACCTGATGGCAAGAAGAAGAAACAGCTGCTTCGTCACGAGTACAATTTAGGCTCTTGCATGTTTTGTATGCTTTGCGTCAGGGCGTGCCCTCATGATGCTATCACTTTTGATCAATCATTCGAAAATGCAGTGTTTGATCGCTCAAAGTTGGTTTTACAACTAAACCAACCTGGAAGTCGCTTACTTGAAAAGCCTGCTCGACCTGTAGCGCCTAAGGCTGCTGCACCAGCGGAAGACGCTACGGCAAAGCCCCAAGAGCGACCGACAGCGAAAGCAGAAACAAACACCGACAACACACCCTCAAAATAAGACGACAATGGATTCACACAATATAATGTTTGTTGTTTTGGCTGTGTTGATGGTCTTTTCAGCATTTGCCACAGTTTTGACGAAGAGTATTATTCGTGCTGCGACGTATTTATTCTTTGTCCTATTGGGAACAGCAGGAATGTATTTCTTAATGGGTTATACATTCTTGGGCGCTGTTCAGGTAATGGTTTATGCCGGTGGTATCGTTGTTCTTTATGTATTTGCAATTCTATTGACAAGGGGCGCAAAGGATAAGCTGAGCGACAATACTAAGCAGAAGATTTTTGTTTCGGCCCTACTCTCTCTGGTTGGCTTTGGTGCGTTTGTTTACGCATTTCTAAAGGCCGAATTTGGAACGGATAAGCTTGTAGCTCCTAATGAGTCTATTATCTCAATGAAGGATATCGGAATGAACCTGCTATCAACAGAGGCAAATGGTTATCTCCTACCCTTTGAGGTTGTTTCATTACTCCTCTTGGCCTGCATTGTAGCCGCTCTATTAATTGCACGCAAACGTTAATATCGATTCTGTTATGATTCAATTAGACTATATTCTGATTATTTCGGCGGTAATGATGTTTGCCGGAATCTTTGGCTTCTTGACGCGTCGTAGTACACTGGCTATTCTACTCTCGGTAGAGTTGATGCTCAATGCTACTGATTTGAACTTTGCAGCTTTCAACAGAATGCTTTATCCCGAAGGGCACGAAGGTTACTTCTTTGCATTGTTCTCTATTGCAATATCGGCTGCAGAAAGCGCTATTGCGATCGCTATAATGATTAATATCTATCGCCTTTTAAAGGACATTTCGGTAGGTAAATTAGAAAAAATGAAATGGTAGGACGATTTTAGGGCAGGCACTCCTGCTCTTAAGTCCATAAGATAAAAGATTCTAACAATGGAAAATCAATTCTTATATACCTTGTTAATACCGGCTTTGCCGTTCTTATCTTTCCTCATACTTGCTTTGGTAGGTAAAAAGATGAGCCATCGCTTAGCAGGTATTATCGGTACGTCTTCACTCGGCGTAGTGATGACTTTGGCATACTATACGGCCTACCAATATTTTACGCAGCCTCGCACGGCTGAAGGTATTTATCAAGCTTTAGTACCCTTCAATGTTACTTGGCTTCCATTAGGCACACTGCATTTTGATATGGGAATACTATTAGATCCGATTTCTGTGATGATGCTCATCGTCATTACAACGGTATCGTTCATGGTCCATATCTACTCATTTGGATATATGCACGGTGAGCGAGGCTTTCAGCGCTATTATGCTTACCTCAGCCTTTTCACAATGTCAATGTTGGGCTTGGTTGTAGCGACAAACATCTTCCAGATGTATTTATTCTGGGAGCTTGTAGGTGTTTCATCCTATCTGCTAATTGGTTTTTACTACACGCAAAAAGCAGCCATTGCTGCCTCAAAGAAGGCTTTTATTGTAACGCGCTTTGCCGATCTCTTCTTTTTAATCGGTATCTTGATTTTTGGGTACTATGCAAAGACATTCAATTTTGATTTTACAATTGAAAATAATGTGCGAGAGTTTGCAGGAGCAGCATTTATGTTACCAACAGCATTGATCTTGATGTTCATCGGCGGTGCTGGTAAGAGTGCGATGTTCCCGCTCCACATTTGGCTGCCGGATGCAATGGAAGGCCCGACGCCAGTCAGTGCCTTAATTCACGCAGCGACTATGGTCGTAGCCGGAGTTTACCAAGTGGCTCGTATGTTCCCGCTGTGGATCACCTATGCTCCGGAAACTTTGCATATCGTAGGTTGGATTGGAGCACTGACAGCCTTTTATGCGGCGGCAGTAGCTTGTGCGCAAAGCGACATTAAACGCGTGCTTGCCTTCTCGACTATCTCTCAGATCGCCTTTATGATGGTTGCTTTGGGCGTATGCTTACCTTGGAACGGAGCAGAATCTGCAGAGGTAAATGGAGAGTTGAGTATTGGCTATATGGCTGCTATGTTCCACCTCTTTACACACGCAATGTTTAAGGCCTGCCTATTCTTGTGTGCAGGATGCCTTATCCACGCGGTTCATAGCAATGAAATGAGCGCAATGGGCGGTATGCGCAAGTATATGCCAATCACCCATATTACGTTCCTTATTTCTTGCTTGGCAATCTCCGGCATACCTCCATTCTCAGGCTTCTTCTCTAAAGATGAAATCTTAGATGCTGCTTTTGTATATAGTCCGGCAATGGGATGGATTATGACCATTATTGCCGCAATGACTGCATTCTATATGTTCCGTCTTTACTATGGCATCTTCTGGGGAACTGAAAACAAAGAGCATCACGCAGAAATTCACCCTCACGAAGCTCCGTGGACGATGACATTCCCCTTGATCTTCTTGGCCGGTGTGACCTGCATTGCCGGATTTATTCCTTTTGGCAAATTCATTTCAGCCGATGGACAATCTTACGACTTCTTATCTCACTTCAATTGGATGTTAGGTTTGAAGAGCGTAATCATTGCCTTGGTTTCCATTGGACTTGCAACTTACATGTACAAGGGAGAGAAACAACCTGTGGCCAACAAATTGGCAACTCAATTTGCAGGCTTGCACAAATGGGCTTATCATCGTTTCTATTTAGATGAAGTGTACCAATTCATTACCCATCGTATTATTTTCGCAAGAATTTCTCGTCCTTTGGCGTGGTTCGATCGTACGATCATCGATGGTTTCTTCAACTTCTTAGCTTGGGGAACGCATGAGCTCGGCTTCAACATTCGTGGTCTGCAGAATGGTTCCATCCAGCGTTATGCTTTTGTGTTCTTCTTGGGCCTTCTTGCTCTTTTGTTAATATTGATCTTTTAAGCACGAAACGAATATGAACTTTTTATCGTTATTTGTACTGATTCCGCTCCTGATGTTACCAGCGTTATGGTTATCAAAGGGGCAAAAGGCCATTCGTACAGTGATGGTAGTCGGCAGCAGTTTACTGCTCGCTTTAGCCGCTTTGACAACCATCTTGTTTTTAAAAGAACGTGCAGCAGGAGCTGATGCGCAAATGCTCTTCACAGCTTCTGTAGATTGGTTCACATCCCTCCATATTAAATACTCCGTTGGCGTTGACGGAATTTCAGTTGCAATGCTTCTGCTCTCAGCTGTGATTGTTTTCACCGGAGCTTTTGTTTCCTGGGATATGAACAAAGAATATTTCCTTTGGTTTACCCTCTTAAGCATTGGCGTCTTTGGATTCTTCATTACGGTCGACATGTTCGCCATGTTTATGTTCTATGAGATTGCATTGATTCCGATGTATCTCCTTATTGGAGTTTGGGGAACAGGTCCGAAAGAATATGCAGCAATGAAGCTAACGCTAATGTTGATGGGCGGTTCTGCCTTCCTGATGTGCGGTATCTTCGGCATTTTCTTCGGGGCAGGCGGAGAGACGATGAACATTATGGAAATCGCGAACCACACCGGCGGCGCCCATGCCATTCCTTTGGCGCAGCAATACGTATGGTTCCCGCTCACCTTCGTTGGTTTCGGTGTCTTAGGTGCACTTTTCCCCTTCCACACTTGGTCTCCTGATGGTCATGCTTCAGCTCCGACGGCTGTTTCTATGCTTCACGCCGGCGTGTTAATGAAGCTGGGAGGCTATGGTTGCTTCCGCATCGCAATGTATTTGATGCCCGAAGCTTCACACGAGTTGGGCTGGATTTTCTTAGTCTTAACCGGCATCTCCGTTGTCTATGGCGCATTCTCAGCTTGCGTACAGACAGATTTGAAATACATCAACGCCTACTCTTCAGTTTCCCACTGCGGCCTCGTACTCTTTGGCCTGCTAATGATGGACCAAGTTGCGGTGACCGGTGCTGTCTTGCAGATGCTCTCCCACGGACTTACCACGGCTCTCTTCTTTGCTTTGATTGGTATGATCTATGGTAGAACGCATACGCGTGATATTCGAGAAATGAATGGGTTGATGCGAATTATGCCATTCTTGGCTGTTTGTTATGTTGTTGCCGGTTTGGCCAACTTAGGTCTACCCGGTTTTAGCGGATTCGTGGCCGAAATGACCATCTTCGTTGGATCTTTCAATAATGCCGATACCTTCCACCGCGTTTTGACCATTGCAGCCTGCACCAGTATTGTGATCACGGCAGTCTATATCTTACGACTTGTCGGCAAGATCCTTTATGGTGTTTGCAAGAATCCGGAACATCTCAAACTGAGTGACGCAAATCCCATCGAGCGCTTTGCCGTCATCTGCCTTATTGCAGCTATTGCAGCGTTAGGTATGGCTCCGGGTTGGGTAAGCGATATGATCAATGGCGGAGTTTCCCCGATTGTAAATCACATTTTGGCCGCAGTAGCCTAAACTTCAAAATAAAAAGAAATGGATTATTCTCAATTTTTGAATATGCCTGAAGAACTCAGCCTTATGGCTGTAATTCTGCTGCTCTTTGTGGCCGATCTCTTTATTTGCAAAGATAAAACGCCGACCGAAGAAGGTATTCTCCACGGCAATAAGATAGGCAATATCGCCATTGTGTTGATGATCTTCCAAGTGGCATCAAACTTCCTGCCCACTTGTATGGGCTGTACGCCCGCTACCGAAGCTTTTGGTGGAATGTATGTTCATACGCCGATGATGACCATTATGAAATCCATCTTGAGCATTGGCACATTGATCACCTTCCTTATGGCCAACGGCTATATGCGTCAAACTGCCAACATCGTAAAGCAAGGAGAGTTCTATATCGTAACGCTTTTCACCCTGCTGGGTATGTACTTTATGATCTCTGCCGGCCACTTTATTATGTTCTTCATCGGACTCGAAATGGCCTCCGTCCCCATGGCAGCTTTGATCGCCTATGATAAATATCGCTACGAAAGCGCAGAAGCGGGCGCTAAGTTTATTCTCTTAGCCCTTTTCTCCAGTGCCCTCTTATTATATGGCGTTTCTTTCATCTATGGAGCTACCGGCTCACTCTATTTCTCGGAGATTCACGACCGCTTTGCCGCCGATCATACCCTTTTGAGTACGATTGGCCTGCTGCTGTTCCTATCCGGTATGGGCTTCAAAATCTCTTTAGTACCCTTCCATCTGTGGACGGCCGACACCTATCAAGGCGCGCCCACGGTAGTTACGGGTTACTTGAGCGTTATCTCCAAAGGCTCAGCCGCTTTCGTTTTGTTTACCGTCTTGATTAAGGCATTTGCAGGCGAAGGCTTCTCAGAAGAATGGAACACCGCCCTCTTTTGGATCATCATTGCCTCCATTACGATAGCCAACCTCTTTGCCATCCAGCAGCAAAACCTCAAACGCTTTATGGCCTTCAGCGCTATTTCGCAAGCAGGTTATCTTGTGTTGGGCGTAATGGGTGGAACGGAAGAAGGAATGACCTCTTTGGTCTTCTATCTCATTGTTTATATGGCGGCCAACTTAGGCGCATTTACCGTTATCAACGTGATTGAGCAGAAGAGCGGCAAGATTCGCATCGACGACTACGATGGTTTGTATGAGACCAACCCACATTTGAGTTTCATCATGACGCTTTGCCTCTTCTCCTTAGCGGGAATCCCGCCCTTTGCCGGATTCTTCTCTAAGTTCTTCATATTTATGGCGGCCTTCAAGGCGGGCTACCAATGGTTAGTCTTGATCGCATTGGTCAACACCGTACTTTCACTCTACTACTATCTGTTGATTGTTAAGGCCATGTACATTCGTAAGAATGAACATCCCATTGCTTCTTTCCGGAGCGACAACTACTCACGCGCAGCACTCACTATCTGCACGCTGGGTGTCGTCCTCTTAGGCTTAGTTAGCATGATCTACGATTATATCGCTACACTCGGCTACGGTATGTAATACTTTCCGAAAAGCCTATCTATAACGATAGCGGTCATAGTCTGAAGCAACCTCATCAGCTATGGCCGCTATCTTCATATATAGCCCTTTGTTACAACAAAAGTTAGGTTCAGCTATCGCACAGCCCGATAAATAACAAGCGAGCATCTGGCATCAGCAGCAGAAAAAGTCAACGGCTGAGTTTGCCCTCACGATGATAAAGGTTTATTCTCACGATAAAAAAGGTCTCCCCTCACGAGCGTAAACTTTTTTTATCGTGATGACAAACTGCCCCACTGCGAAGAATTGTCTACAAAAACACCGTTTTCAGTTGGCGTTTTGAGCTGTTCAGCAGTGCGAATAAATCCTTGATGACGAAACGCGAGGGGCTTTCTTTTGTTACTAATTACGTTATTGCTAACTTTGCACGACTGTTTAATAGCAACTACGACTATGTCATCAAAAATCATCCTCACCGGCGACCGTCCTACGGGCCGATTGCACATTGGCCATTATGTAGGCTCGCTCCGTCGGCGTGTCGAAATACAAGAATCGGGCGACTACAAACAGATGTTTGTTTTCATTGCCGATGCTCAAGCACTTACCGACAATGTTGACAATCCGGAGAAAGTGAGACAGAACGTAGTCGAAGTAGCGCTCGACTATCTCTCCATAGGGCTTGATCCGTCTAAAGTGACGATGTTCATTCAAAGTCAGATTCCGGAATTGACCGAACTGACTTTTTATTTCCTCGACCTTGTCAGCGTGGCGCGTTTGCAGCGTAACCCCACGGTGAAAACCGAACTGGCTATGCGCGGCTTCGGCTCAAGCATCCCCGTCGGATTCTTTACGTACCCGATCAGCCAAGCAGCCGATATTACGGCTTTTAAGGCTACAACAATACCCGTGGGCGAAGATCAATCGCCGATGATCGAGCAGGCTGTAGAAATTGTGCGCCGTTTTAATCACATTTATGGCGATACGCTGGTCGAGCCTAAGATCTTGCTACCCGACAATGCAGCTTGCTTGCGCCTACCCGGCACTGATGGGAAAGCAAAAATGAGCAAAAGCTTAAACAATTGCATCTACCTCTCCGAGACAGAAAAGGAACTCAAGCAAAAAGTAATGAGTATGTACACTGATCCTTTGCACGTCCACGTCGAAGATCCGGGCCATTTGGAGGGAAATACAGTGTTTACCTATCTCGATGCCTTTTGTCGTCAGGAGCATTTCGCAGAATTTTGGCCCGACTATGGTTGTTTACAAGACGTAAAAGACCACTACCAACGCGGAGGCTTGGGTGATATGAAAGTAAAAAAGTTCTTGCTTAACATATTGAATGCCGAACTGGCTCCCATCCGCGCCCGCCGCAAAGAATACGAGCAAGACATCGCCGGCGTTTACGATATGCTCAAAGCCGGATGCGAAGCAGCGCGCGCCGTAGCCGCAGAGACGCTGGACGAAGTGCGCCGCGCGATGAAAATAAATTATTTTGATGACGCCGCATTGATAGAAGAGCAGTCAAAACGCTTTGCTGCGCAATAAACCGAACGACACAGCTACCTCGCAAAGGGGCAAAAAAAGCACCAAGTACAGAAAATTTTAGCTACACGCCTAAATTCCGGCGCTAATGCTTTGCTATGCCGCAGATAATCCCTAATTTTGCGCTTTGAAACGGCAAACGGAAAATAATAAAAACAAACAATAGCAATGAAAAGAACATTTCAACCGCACAACAGAAAGCGGAATAATAAGCACGGTTTCCGCCATAGAATGGAAACAAAGAACGGTCGTCGCGTCTTAGCTGCACGTCGTGCTCGCGGTCGCAAGAAATTGTCCGTTTCTGATGAAGTTCACGGCAAGCGCTAAGAAACTACGTGAAGAAGAATAACGAGGAGGAGAGCAATTTCTTTCTCGTTTTTTTTATTTCTACGTGTAAAGTGAATGCGAAATCGATTCGTGAGGCGCTTTCTGCAACAGGCCTGCTGCACAGGTCAGAAAATAATGATGCTGAAGCAGCGATAGATGACACCAAATAAGCCCTTGCAAACTTGGCTTATAGGGCTTGTTTTTGTATTTTTGCCACAAGTATGGAACCGTTTAAGGCACCACAGAAAAATAAGTATGGATTGCTGTTAGGCAATTGCTTGGGGATGTTGCTACTCACGTTTTTACTCGTGGGAGGCGCATTTTATGGATTAAGACTTTATACCCATCACGGAGAAGAAATAAAGATGCCGAATTTGCATGGCAAATCTTTTGAAGCGGCAAAGCAGACTTTAAAGGAGATGGGCTTAACGGCAGAGGTTGTAGACACAGGCTTCGTGCGCACACTCCCACCCAACGTCATATTAAGCCAATCTATTTTACCGGGCGCAAGCATCAAATCAGGCCGAGTTGTAATGCTGACGATTAATGCGGCGCACGCCATCGCCGTAGCCTTGCCGGACGTAGCCGACAACTGCTCACGCCGAGAAGCGGAAGCGCGCTTAAAGGCACTGGGATTCAAACTCACACCGCCAAAACTGATCGTTGGTGATAGAGATTGGGTTTATGGCATCGAAGTAAACGGAAAGAATGCGATTATCGGTCAACGCATCAGTGTCGATATTCCGATCACACTCGTCATAGGCAACGGCAGCGGCACCGAAGAATACAATGGCAATGATAGTTTAGACTATTTCCTCAACGGACTGCAAGAGGAAACGGACGAGTCTGTGATCGATGAGGGGGTAGAATAAGTATGAAAAAGGACGATAAAGACGATTTAATCGAAAAAAATATTGTAGCCGAAGATATAGATGAGGAAGACGGCGGCGGATTGTATGAACATTTTCGCGTCGTAGCCGACAAGGGCCAACAATTGCTTCGCGTAGATAAGTTTCTGATGGCTCATTTGCCTGATACGTCGCGCAACAGAATACAGCAGGCGGCTAAAGCCGGCTTTATCCACATCAATGGGCGACCGGAAAAGAGCAATTATCGCGTTAAGCCGCATGATGTCGTAACACTTCTGCTTGATCGTCCGCGCTATGAGAATCTGATTGAGCCGGAAAACATTCCTCTTGATATTGTTTATGAAGACGAAGCGCTGATTGTTGTAAATAAGTCGGCCGGCTTGGTTGTTCATCCAGGCTTCGGAAACTATACGGGTACGCTGGTCAATGCCTTGGCTTATCATTTGAAGGATGTGGCGGATTATGATCCAAATGATCCCGGAGTGGGATTGGTACATCGAATTGACAAAGATACGAGTGGCTTACTGGTGATCGCAAAAACACCGGACGCGAAGAGCAAATTGGGCGTACAATTCTTTAATAAGACAACACGCCGACGCTATGAAGCGCTGGTGTGGGGCAATGTAAAAACTGATGAAGGCCGCATAGAAGGCAACATAGCGCGCGATCCGCACGACCGATTGCAGATGGCGGTCTTTGCGCCCGACAGCGGCATTGGCAAACCTGCGGTTACACACTATAAAGTATTGAAACGCTTTGGGTATGTCACGCTCATCGAGTGTCAATTGGAAACGGGAAGAACGCACCAAATTCGTACACATATGCGCCACATAGGCCATCCGTTGTTTAATGATGCGCGCTATGGCGGAGATAAAGTGTTGAGGGGCACTACAAGTGGCGCCTACAATAGTTTTATCCGAAACTGTTTCGAAATATGCCCACGTCAAGCCTTGCACGCCCGCACTTTAGGGTTTAAACATCCGACAACGGGTGAGGAGATGGACTTCTCTGTGCTCCCTCCGCAAGACTTCAAAGGCTTGATTGAGAAATGGGAAACGTACGTTTCCGGACTAAACGTGAAATTATAAAATGATAGGAGATACAATGAAAAAGATGATAGCAATCGTTGCAGGAGGTGATTCTTCTGAACACGATGTTTCGCTGCGCAGTGCGGCAGGGATTTTATCCTTTATGGATTCCCAAAAGTACGACGTCTATATTGTAGAATTCAAAGGCAATAACTGGACGGCTCATTATGGACAAGAGGATTGCCCGATAGACCGCAACGACTTCACCTTTACGGCAAAAGATGGTAAGCACGCATTTGACTTTGCTTACATTACAATCCACGGAACGCCGGGTGAGAACGGCATCTTGCAGGGCTACTTCGATCTGGTCGGTATACCCTACTCAACGAGTGACGTCTTGGTTGAGGCGCTCACATTTAATAAATACGCGCTCAATACGTTCTTGCGCTCTGCGGCGGATAAGGCCTTGAATATTGCAGATGCGATCTTAGTGCGCAAAGGAGAAACAGAGCCGAACGATGCATACATCATAGAACGTTTAGGTTTGCCTTGCTTCGTTAAACCGAACGCCGGCGGAAGTAGCTTCGGCGTAACGAAAGTGAAAACGATTGATGCTGTTAGACCGGCTATTGAGAAGGCATTGCAGGAAAGCGATGAGGTAATGATCGAAAAAATGATCGTCGGGACGGAAATTACTTGTGGTGCTTACAAAAAGGGCAACGAGATTATTACGTTCCCCATTACGGAAGTTGTAACAGAAGAAGAATTCTTTGATTACGATGCTAAATACAATGGAAAAGTAGATGAGATAACGCCCGCTCGCTTGACTGAAGCAACGGCAGAACGCGTAAGCGCGATGACAAAATCTATCTACGGCTTACTCAATTGTTATGGCATCATACGAATAGACTATATCCTCTCCGGAGAGAAAGGACAAGAGGAGATCAATCTTTTAGAAATCAACACAACACCTGGTATGACTACAACAAGCTTCATACCGCAACAGGTGCGTGCCGCTGGTTTGGAGATCGCAGAAGTTCTTTCAGATATCATTGAGGGACGCTTTGACGCTTAAACCAGATTGTTTCCTTTATAAACTATTCCTATCCTATGTTTACTCCTGCCGAATTTGACGCGATACGTGCTTATGAAGATCGCGATTTGGGTGCGACAATTAAGACCTTATTTGCTGATGAGGCCTTTAGAAGTGTGTTGCAAAGCCTTTTCCCCAATCAGTCTTTACCACTCTTGGAAAAACAATTAAGTAGCTATACAAGCATCTTGGAATTCCAAAAGAAATTTATCCACGGCTTAGTCACGCAATTGATACAAAAGACCGGCAATGGGTTAACCTTAGACATCTCCGCGCTGACGAATAGGGAGATGCCTTATACTTATATCTCCAATCATCGAGACATTATCTTAGATTCTGCTCTGTTGGACATTCTACTGATTGACGCAGAGTTTCCACAGACTGTAGAAATTGCGATTGGAGATAATCTGCTCGTTTACCCTTGGATTAAACATATCGTCCGCTTGAACAAGGCTTTTATTGTACAGCGCTCATTGAGCTTGCGTGAAATGCTTTCAGCTAGCAAGCTTATGAGTCGATATATGCATTTTGTAATTTCGCAGAAGAAAAATCCGATTTGGATCGCACAGCGCGAGGGACGCGCTAAGGATGGCAATGATCGTACGCAAGAAGCCGTATTAAAGATGATTGCTATGGGCGGAGAAGGTACGGTTGCGGGGCGCTTAAAGACTATGCACATTGTCCCGTTGGCTATAAGCTATGAATTCGATCCTTGCGACTTTTTAAAAGCCAAGGAGTTTCAAATGAAGCGAGACAATCCTGCATATAAAAAGACGCGTGCTGATGATCTTATCAATATGCAGACAGGCCTTACGGGCTACAAAGGGCGCATTCACTACGCTTGTGCACCTTGTTTAGATGAATGGATTGCAAAACAAGAGGGCCTTTCTAATGCAGAATTCTTTGTTGCAACAGCACGCCGCCTAGATGAAGAAATCTATCGCAACTATCGCCTTTATCCCAACAACTTCGTAGCGCTTGATTTGCTGAATGATGGGAAAGATTATGCTACACATTATTCAGAAGAGGATAAAACAAGCTTTAAACAATATATAAGACAGCAAATTGACAAGATTGATTTGCCGAATAAAGATGAAGCTTTCTTGCGCGAACGTCTGTTAGAAATGTACGCCAATCCAGCCAAAAATCAGTTAGCAGTATACAAAATATAAAGACAAATGCAGCGGGCGCGCCATACATTATATATAGGTTCGATTGCCACCTTTTTTTGCTTGTATATCTTCGCAAGCTGTACAAAAGAAGAAGGCTATGCACCCAATTATCGTATTGATCTAGCCGAGGTCAAGGTAGATTACGACGGCTATATAGAACGTATTACGACCGATGATCGAAAAACCTTCCAACTATCTCATAAATACAAAGTCAACTATCGCGACACCCTACTGCGTGCCCGTATTTTCTTCATTCCAATAGCTGAAGACAAAGCTGAACTTAAACAAATCGCACCGATTTTGGCCCCAAGTCCCATCAAGTTGCCAGCCGAAAAAATCAAGATGGACCCAGTCATACTCCAAGCCATTTGGAAAGGAGGCGATTACATCAACCTACGCTTAAATATACTTTCCGGCGAGCCTCAGGCAGCTCATTATTGGGGATTTATAGATCAAGGCCTTCGAGGACAAACGCGACACATAACGCTCTATCATTCCCAGAATGGAGAGCCAGAGCATTATACGCGTGAAGTTTATCTCTCTTGCCCTTTGCAGCAGTGTAATATCCAAAAAGGAGATTCTATTGCCATTCTAATTCAGACCAAGCAAGGCTTAATAACAAAGAAATTTAGCTACTAAACAACATCACACAGAACCATCGAAATAGAATTATGATCGATTTTCATCCTATTACAATGGCTGATCGCGAAGCCATATGCGAAATAGTATACCATTCAGAATGTCGTAATTGCGACCTTAATTTTGTCAACCTTATGAGTTGGCGCTTCTATTACGATACTGAGGTGGCCATCCACGAAGGTTGGCTACTCTTCCGCTTTAAAACCGAAGGTCATAATGCGTATTTGGCACCAACGGGCAAAGGTGATTGGGCTAAAGTAATCCACGATATGATTGCAGATGCCACAGCATTAGGACATCCATTCTTGATGCTCGGTGTAACAGAGTATTCACTCAACTATATGAACGATGCTCTGCCCAACTATTTCTTTGCCACAGCCGATCGCAGCTATACTGACTACATCTACAATCGGGAAGCATTAGCGACATTGGCCGGAAAAAAACTCCAACAAAAGCGCAATCACGCCAATAAGTTTCAAAAGCTTTACCCCGATTACGAATTCCTGCCACTCACGCAGGAACTTATTCCCGAATGTCTACGTCTGCGCGAACTTTGGCAAGCACATAAAGAAGACGAAGATGGTCGGCTAAGCCCTGATGCCGAAAAACAAAGCATTGAATATGCGTTCTCGCATTGGGAGGAACTGGGCTGCCAAGGCGGCGTCATTCGTATAGACGGAAAGATCGCGGCCTTCACTTACGGCGGTCCGGTAAATTATGATACCTTCGACGTTTGCGTGGAAAAAGCCGACTATAATTACGAAGGAATTTATGCCGTCATCAATCGCGACTTCGTTCGTAGTCTGCCGGAACAATATATACACATCAATCGAGAGGAAGATTTAGGCATTCCGGGCTTGCGCCGCGCGAAAGAATCCTACAAGCCCGAACTGCTCTTGCATAAATTTACCATTATGCTGAAGCATCCGTTGGGCGAACAAAATAATACGCCGACCACCGAACCGACTGTGTGATGACAACAGAAGAATTGCGTCAACGCGAATTAGAAGATTCGAGGGCCTTGTGGCAAACTTGCTTTCCTAACGATAGCACTGAATTTCTGGACCTTTATTTTCGAGAGAAATACGACCCATCGGTCAACCTGATCCATTATGTAGATGGGCGTGCGGCTGCCGTAATGCAACTACTCCCCTATCGTTTGCGTTGCTTTGGTCAAACCGTAAACGCCGGATATGTCTCCGGCTTATGCACCCATCCCGATTTTCGTGGAAAAGGTTTGGCAAAACTACTCTTAGATAAAGCCCACCGACGTCTATACGAGCAGGGAGCCGTCTTTAGTTTGCTGATTCCGGGCAGCGATGACCTGCGCCGCTTCTATACGAAGCCTTCTCACGGCGCTTACGCTACGATTTCTTATCGCAAAGAAGAGTCTTGGTTACCTACGGGCAATGCTTATCCGGCCTACGTCATTTCTCCCATCACGCCATACGATGCAGACGTATTCGTCTTGCACCAACAATTGGATCTGCGCACAGATAACGCGTTATTATCTTCGTTTTCTGATTGGCAAGTCGCCATTGCCACTTGTCAACTTGAGGGTGGGCAGGCTTTAGTGGCGCGGCGTAAGGGCAAGCCTGCAGGTATCGCACTCGCCGTTAAAGAATCCGACGGACGAGTCTTCTTGCGCGATTTCTTGGCGAAGCGTCCTGGCGCAAAAGGGGCACTCATTCAGTTTCTTTCGGAACACTACGACGTGCCTATTATTTATGATCGCGCCCCCAGTCGGTGCACACAGCCAGAGGCTCTCCCTTATTTGATGATGAGGATCGTCAACATGAAAAAATTTTGCCAACTTTTCTATCAGCCCTCTTTGTTTTCCCCTTATGAAATTCAGATTAAAAACGACCTTAGTGTTTCGGAAAACAATGGCACGTGGATATGCACCAACAATCAAGTTCTTCATAACCCAACGCCCAAAGATCATGCACTTTCTCCGGGCGAGTTTTTAAGCCATTACTGGCCGGACCTCAAAATCTCAGTGCGCAATCTGCTCGACGAATAAATAAGAATCCCCGATAACAACCACATTATCGGGGATTCTTCTTTACTGAATGGTGCGCAATATTAATACTGACGCAGACTATAGGCTACAGACAAAAGCACACTTGGCATTTCGCTTAGATGTTGTGCAAAAAACTTTGGACCATATGAGCCACCCGGAGCAAATACAATAAGAAAGAGCCCTGCCGACTGAACCATATAGCAAAAGACCTCTTGAGCCTGAGAAGGTTCAAGAGATCTTTAATATGATTGTAGTTCGTATTTTACTTTGCGCTATTCAAGAAGTTGGAAGCTTTCTTACCTAAGTCGTTCGTAGGATCTACAGAAAGCAGCTCTGTCGTCACCTTACGGGCTTCTGCATTCATATCGTTTTGGATGAAATAAGATACCAAGTAGCTCAAAGCTTGGATGCGAACAGACTTCACGTCATCGCTCTTACCGCAACGCTTCAATACTTCCTCGAAGTAAGTACGCGCCTTACCTGCTTCCGCAGATTTGATGTCGCCTTTACCAGCAAACATACGTGCAAGCATTAAAGAAGATTGATATTGTTCAGTCTCAGCATTATTAAATTGCTCGAAGAGAGAAACAGCCTTATCAAAATACTCATTACGCTTGTCAGCAGAAATAGTTTCATCTTGACTAGCACGCGCATAGATCTCACCCAAGCGGAGGTTATCGCGAGAGTCAACCTTGTCACCTGCCAATGAAAGATACTTATTAAAGCGTTCGATAGCTTTCTCTGATTGCTTATTTCTGCTATACAGATTTGCTACGTCTTTATAACCGGTTGCCTTTGACGGATCCAAAGCTAATGCCTGCTCATAGTAAGAAATAGCTGTAGGAACATCGTTCAACTGGTCAGCTGTGAAGGTGCCGGCATACTCATAATCCAAGTAGATGTAGAAAGAATCCGGGAACATTTTTTCCGTCAAGTACTTAATAGACTCTTTTGCCTTTTCTGTCTCTTCGTTGTTCACGTCAGCAAAGAACGCCATACGCTTCAATGCGATCGACTTCGGGAACATCGTCTGATACTGGCGGCTAACATCAGCCAACTTAAAGAAATCTGCCGTTGAATACAAACTATTCACGTAGTTTTCTACCGTTGTTTGGTAAATATGGTCTGTATCTTGAGGCACAGCGGCAAAGAATGCTTTATAGTTCTTCACAGCTGCCTTATACTTGTCCAAGTTATAGTTGATGTCACCCAACTCTTTTTGTACACTATAGTTGTCCGGCTCAATCTTTTGAATACGTTCGAGCGCTTCAACTGCCACTGCGGGGTTCACGTTCTTGTAAACGTGCGCATTTTGCTTAAGGGCAGAAATGTTTGTAGAGTCAATACGCAAAACTTCATCAAAGCGCATACCGGCATTACCATAATCATGACGCAACAAAGCCACACGACCTTCAAACATCAAACCCGGAATGTAAGTCGGAGCTATAGTATACAACTGATCAGCACACTTTTTTGCCAAAGGGAATACACGTTTGTTCAAGAAGAAATCGCCAACATTAATGAGTTCGTCCTTGTCATTCTTGATTTTCTTAAACATCTTAAGGAACACAGCGTAAGCTTTGTCCGGCTGTTCCAACTGTTGTTCCATGACCTGCTGCGCCATAGCAGCATTCTCACCGGACAGAGGCTTTGCCTCATAGCCCTTGTCGTTTTGCGCCTTTGCAGCACCTGCACCGAAAAGGAGCATAGCGGCTAAAGCAAACGTGTAAAGCAGTTTTTGTTTCATAATCTATTATTTTCTTTATTCTTTTTCTTCCAGTGTTCATCAACTAAGCCTAAAGTGCAGGTTCTGCGGCGGCCGTTTGCTTAATCTCGTATAGGGTATTCAAGACTACAGCAAGCTGATTAAGGGCAAAATTAGCGAAATATTTTAATCCCAACTAACAAGTAAACTAAAAATATGGCCTTTTATTGTTATATGAGGGCATAGGATTGGACTTCGATGCTCTTTTTCGCCGCGGTGTGCACATGGGGCTTCTTTTTGAGCAGGAAACATTTTATTTTGGAGCACACGCGCTGTGTCCCTTTAGCTATTTTGTAGCGGCATTATTCTTCGAAGGGATTACTGCCTTCGAGGAGGATGCTATAAGTGACAGTGAGAGTCTGTCTATGTTTAGCAGTCAACTGAAAATCTTGCTCATGTTCAAATCTGCGCCATTTGGTCTCTTTGAATATTAGCACCCTAAAAGTTTGGCAGACTTGCTGCACCTATCTCTCTATGGTTTGGCCCGAGCAAACCATAGTTTGGCGCCGGCAAACGATAGTATGGCCCGAGCAAACGATAGTTTGCTGCCGGCAAACAATAGCAACGAACAAAATGAGAAACTAAAACACGAGCTAAGTGCGCAAAAATGTGCAGACTAAAAGGCAGACCGTAAGCTTAGTTAATAAATAATTGGTTCTGATTCACTTCAGGCTTGACAAAGGCCAACAGATTGTGAAAGGGAGTAATGGAAAACAAACTAAGGCGGACAAGCAAGGCATATTTTGGCCTTACTTATCCGCCTTAGGTCAGAGATGGCAGGAGCGAATCTATCCTGCGCAGGCATTACGTCAACTCAAGCAAAGCTTCGGTCACACGCGACCTGCCACTGTGTAGTGGCATTACACAAGAGACGCTTCTCTGTTCGCATCAATGGATGGAAACATCGCGCACTTGCACTTGCATACTGGGCAAGAGCTGGGAGTTGTTGCAAAAAATGAGCTGTCCTTTTTGTCCCTTCAAGAAGAAGTAGAGATATTTGGCTTGCGAATTGGTATGCGGGTCTGTAGAGATCACGTACACGGAGCGCGTCAATGGGTAATAATCCATCGCAATATTGTACTGATAGGGGCGATAATACTGCGGATACTGCTCCTTGCTCGCCGTGACAAGCATCACTTTTATATCAAGATGGTCAAAATTGGGCAGTACGGTAGCATTGTCGCCGCGTAACCAATCTGTTCCTACGACACCGATGGCATCGGGATTATCTTTGACGGCTTGAATGACGGCCATATTGCTACCTTGGGCGAAGAGATTTCCCTTGAGCGGCTTTCCGCCGCATAGAGAATCGCGCATATAGCGTACCGTGCTGGAGCGGGAGTCGTCGAAAACGAGATGGATCTTACTCTTCTTTGAACCTTTTTCCAACTGATTCCAATGGGTGATTTGCCCGGAAACAATCTTACGAATCTCATCTACACGGATCAGTGTATCGGGATTGTTCTTGTTGACGATAAGGGCGAATGCATCAGTAGCAATCAGCGACTGCGCACCGGAAAGGCGATGCTCGCGCAAGCGTTCTTGCTCGTTCGCCGTCAGTTTTCGGGTCACGACAATCGTGCGCACACTATCGTTCAGCAAAAGCTGAATGGCAGAATCTTCGGAACAATAGACGGGCTTTAAAATCGCATCTAAATGGGTCTTGGCAAAGAGATCCAACTCCATTTCCATAATAGGACGGAAAGTAGCATCAACAGCTATCTTCACTTCATGCTGCTTTAAGAGATCATCTCCTTTTTTATTGCCGCGACAAGCCGCGAAGAGGAACACCGCAAAAAGACAGGTGCTCATAAAAATCAAAGTTGTACGCTTCATAGGGCTTAAGAATTAAAAAGAATGAGAGTCTCAAGTTGGCCTGAAACTCTCATTAAAGTATTTCGAATGTACATTACGACGCAGAAGTCATAACGTGTTCTTCGGGATTACTGCAACTGGAAGCGGATCGGCCACTTAAACCATACGGGAATCGGATGGCCTTGTGACTTTGCAGGGATGAAGCGAGGAAGCTTCTTAACTGCGGCTACAGCGGCTGCGTCACATTCGCGAGAAAGAGGCTTGATGACTTGGACTTCACCTACTGAACCATCCTTGTTAATCTTAAAACGTACCTTAACAACACCTTGAAGTTCTTGCTCAAGTGCAATGTCAGGATATTTGAGGTTCTTAGAGATATAGCTTTGCAAAGCTGCATCACCACCGGGGAAGCTGGCGGGCTGCTGTACTTCGGCATTATCTTTTACTTCCTCTTCCTGATGTGCTGCAGGAACGTTTTGATTACTTGCAGTTTGATTCGTCTTGATATCGTCGATATTGATACCGCTACTTGAACCTTGAGAGAAATCTTGAGAAGAAACGGCGAAATTACTCTTCGTCAGCGTCTCCTGCGTCTTCAACTCCTTCGTGTGGTCGATTTTATCGTCGTCGACGATCTTCGGCACAGTGAAAGAGATAGAGTTTTTTACTTTTACTTGCTCAATCTTCTCCTCTTGTTTCGGTTCTTCCTTCGGCTTTTTCGGCTCATCTTTGGGCTTATTGTCCTTCTGCAACTGAGAGAATTCAGTTTCAGTTTGGCTACCATCGTCGTTACCACCAAATGCATTTGCAATAGTAGTCTTCAATGCTAGCCCAATCAGCACAACTGCGATACCTACGAGCACGAGGATGACAGAACGTAATTGACGACTACCTTGGCCTGCACGCAGACGATAAGCACCATAGGCTTTGTTGCGTCCTTCAAAGACCAAATCGCACCATTGCTCGGATGCTAAATTGATTTTAGACATAGCTTCTTATACTTATCGTTTTGTTATTTCTTTGCATTTAACTTGTCGACCTTAGCTTGATCGGCAGGTGCAAACTTATCAATCACATATCTACCGATGCTACAGATATTCATCTCGTCGAGGACGTCAATAAGGTCTTTGTAAGTGGCCTTATCGGAAGGCTTAATGATCACATCAGGCGTGTTAGCGCCATTTCTGATCTCTTTCAATTGTTCCATGTACCAAGCTTTGTTCTTTTCAGCTTGTTGTACATTAGAAGATTGCATCGTAGCGTACTTTGCATCCAACTTTGCTTTCTCTTGTTGAGCAGCTGAGTTGGCTTCCATCAAGACCGCACGAATACCATCTTTACCAAAGGTAGTCTTCACCAGATTATCATCTGTCGGTTTACCCTTAAAATAGTAAAGCGTGCGATTCTCTGTAATCATTATGGTGATTGCTTTGGAAGCTGCTACCTGACTACGATTGGCATCATTGATGTTCTCCTTGTTGGAAGGCATCGTGATCTGCATCGTCTGCGGCTTTTGAAGCGTTGTACACAACATAAAGAACGTTACGAGCAACATGATCATATCCACCATCGGCGTAAAGTCGACGCGTGAATTCATTTTCTTTTGTTTACTACCACCTAAACTTGCCATAACATACTTCGTTTAATCTTTGCTGGCATTTTTGAGCGCCGTAATCAAGTTGTAACGGTTCTCTTCAATGCTCCGCAAGGAGTCCATAACTTTTTTAATTACAGCGTAGGAGGTAGATTGATCAGCCTTAACGGCGATCAACATTTCTTCTCCGGCAACTGTTCGTGCCGCTTTAACCCAGACTTTTAACTCGTCGTTAATGCTATCACAGGGAATACCTGCTTGTGCGTCTCGCAACAAGTCATTGCGCTTTCCTTCCGGAGCATCCAGCCAACTCTTTGTCATATTAAGCGGAGTTCCGAAAGTTGGAGCCTGCTCAAACGCTTTCTTTTCTGCGTCGGAGAGCTTGGGAAGCTTTCCGTCAGCAACCATCTGATCTGCCAATGCGCCCAATGTATTTTTATTGTCCATAGTCATATAGACTTTACCTTTGGTATTGACAAAGATGGTCAATAGGTTCTTATCCGGAATCTTAATTTGCGAAACTGAACCTGGCGTTTGAACCTTAATGGGTTCTTCCTTTACAAACGTTGCAGTAAGCATAAAGAAGGTAAGCAGCAGGACCATGACATCGCTCATAGGCGTCATGTCTATGAACGTATCTTGTTTTTTGATTTTAAATCGTCCCATGTTTAATCCTTTTTGAACGAAAGACTGCTGTGGCAAAGGACACTCGGGTCCTTGCGCCTAAAATCTAATCGTTCTCTTTATGTTTTAGTGCGTAGCGTTGAAAGTTTGAACAATAGAGAAGCCTACTTCGTCGAGAGCGAAAGTAAGACGGTCGATCTTATTCGTGTAATAGTTGTATGCAATAACGGCAACAGCACCAGTTGCAATACCAGAAGCCGTATTTACAAGAGCCTCAGAGATACCAGTAGAAAGAGCAGAAGAGTCTGCGCCACCTTCAGCACCCATTGCAGAGAATGAACGGATCATACCAAGCACCGTACCCAAAAGACCCATCAACGTACCGAGCGTTACGATAGTACCAACAATTGGCAAGTTCTCTTGAAGCATAGGCATTTCAAGTGCAGTAGCTTCTTCGAGTGACTTCTGAATGTTAAGCACCTTCTGTTCCTTCGTATATTCAGTGTTAGCATCCATTTCTTTGTATGAAGCAAGCGCTGCACCTACTACGTTAGCAACAGAACCGCGTTGAGCGTCGCAAAGTTGTTGAGCCTTAGCGAGGTCATTATCGCGCAATGCCTTTTTGATCTCAGCAACAAACTTCGTCAAGTTTGAGCGACCATAAGCAGAGCGAAGCGCGAAGAAGCGCTCAATAGCTAAAGCCAACACAGTGAAGAACAAGGTCCAGATAATAGGCACGACGAAACCACCTTTGTAAACTGTACCCATCAAGTTAGCGGGCTCGTAAGAAGCTGACGCCAAGAAAGAGAAAGAAGCTGCTTCGCCTTCAGTTCCCTTGAAGTTAGAAATTGCACCAAAGCCAAAGAGGTAGATGCAAACTGCTATAGCTGCGCAGCAAATGATTACTGCAAAACCGGACTTGATGCCGGTGAAGCCTTTGGACTGTGCCTGAGCTTTAGGTGCACTCTTAGGTGCATTAGCATTTGTAGTTGCCATTGTTTTGTTTTTTAGTTAAATTGTGGTTTTAATTTATTTGATTATCAATTATTTGTTCAGATATAGAGTCTATAAAAACCCCGAAATACGGGAAGTATCAAGGGCAAAGGTAGAAATTAAAACCAAACAGAGAAAAAATAATCCCACAAAAAAAGCCTGCAAACGAAATTAGTGTAAAAAGATCAAGCTACCAGAAACACAAACTACGCCATACCCTCCCCTTTCAATAAGCGCCTTTTTCTATCTTTATGGAAGCGATCAAAAAGAAAATTAAGGTAAACAAGCGTGCACATCTTTCATTTGACCAGCAATATGCTATTCTTATCCTCCCTGCACAAAAAATGTCGAAAATTAAGTCGTTTCTTCTTATTCTCACTTAGCACTACGTTCACAGATGTGGTTGCACCAATAAATGATTACCCATCTACACATTATATATGATGTAGGCTGGTAGCAGAAAGCAATAAATAGTGCATGATGTTAGATAAAAGATAGCTGATTAAAAAGCACTCACAAAAAATACTTGCAATTTTATTTCGTGTTTTGAGTAAATAACTGTATTTTCGCAGACAAATACTTGTACTCCACACATTAATTATTATGGAAAACAACATTGAATGGTCAAAACTCGGGTTCGGTTATATGCCGACCGATTACAACGTGCGCCGTTATTACCATAACGGCAAGTGGGGTGAAATGGAAATCACCTCTGACACAACTATCAACTTGCACATGGCTGCAGAATGTCTGCACTATGGACAAGAGGCGTTTGAAGGATTGAAGGCCTTCCGCTGCCCGGATGGCAAAGTGCGTGTATTCCGTATGGAAGAGAACGCAGCACGCTTGCAATTTACTTGCCGCGGCTTGGTAATGCCAGAACTACCGACAGATCAATTCTGCGAAATGGTTAAAAAGGTTATCAAACTTAACGAACGCTTCATCCCGCCTTATGAGAGTGGTGCAGCCCTTTACATTCGCCCACTCTTTATCGGTATCACACCCGAGGTTGGTGTAAAGCCTGCTAAAGATTTCTTGTGTGTAATGTTCGTTACACCTGTAGGCCCTTACTTCAAAGGAGGTTTTTCAGCAAGCGACTACGTTATCATTCGCAGTCACGATCGTGCAGCTCCGCTCGGCACAGGTTGCTACAAAGTAGCCGGCAACTATGCTGCTAGCTTGAAGGCAAATCAAATTGCTCACGAGGCAGGATTTGCAGGCGAGTTCTACTTAGACGCTAAAGAAAAGAAATATATCGACGAATGTGGTGCTGCCAACTTCTTTGGTATCAAAAACAACACTTATATTACGCCGAAGTCTCCCTCTATTCTTCCTTCTATCACCAACAAGAGTCTACAGCAAATTGCTAAAGATCTGGGCTACAATGTCGAAGTGCGCCCAGTGGAAGAAGGAGAACTAGCAACCTTTGAGGAAGCAGGAGCTTGCGGGACAGCAGCTGTGATCAGTCCGATTAACAGAATCGTTGATATAGAAAACAATCACGAATATAAGATTGCTAAAGACGGCAAACCAGGTCCGATTTCTACGCGCCTCTACCAGACATTGCGGAACATCCAATATGGTATTGAGGAAGACAAACACGGCTGGACAACAATTATAGAGTAAGAACCGTCGCGTTATTTCAAACCAATCGATTTTTAATATGAAACTGACACGCTTATTTATTGTCTCAATCATTCTTTTGATCGGCATAACATCTTGCGGACACAAGACGGATAAGGATAAAGAACTCTCCGAGTTGCGCCAATTAGCCGAATTGGACAGACGGGAGATGGAAAATCAATATGCCGACTTTGCGCAACAATATGGCGAAATGAAGAAAGCCGTCAAAGACGATGCGCTTATCGCTCGCTTAGACGCGGAGCAAAAGCGTGCAGAAGGCCTCTTGCAGGAACTTAGGCAAACCAAGGCTAAAGATGCGTCAGAGATACTACGTCTCAAGCGCGAATTGGCTACGGTACGTGCTGTCTTGCGCGATTACGTTCGCCAAGTAGACTCTTTAGCCCGCGCAAATCATACACTAACGAATGAGCGCGACGCAGCCAGAGCCGATGCACAGCGTACACGAGAAGAAAATTCGGGACTTAGTGCGCGCAATGCGAGTCTGAATGCAACAGTACAGATCGCCGCACGTCTAAACGCTTCCGGCATATCCATCACCCCGATGAAGAAGAACGGAAAGTCCACACACAAATCAAAGGATGTGAAGAGTTTCAGTGTTTCTTTCTCTATCGCACGAAATGTTACGGCGCAGACGGGCAATAAAATCATCTATCTGCGATTGATGAAGCCTAATCAAACCGTTGTAAACAACTCGGGCAGCTTTTCATATGAGAATCGAAGTGTAGAATATTCTGCAGCCAAAACCATTGAATATGATGGCCAAGAGGCTCGCGTGACGATGTTCGTCCCGGTAGGCGAATTTATTAATGGCGGAACCTACACGGCCTATCTTTTCTGTGATGGGCAAATGATAGGATCCGATTCGGTTTCCATTAACTGACAACTGCTGAATTCACCTTTTCGGGCAAACTTTCTTAATAAATTTCTCACAAGCACATCAGGTTATATCCTGATGTGCTTCTTTATTTAATTCTTATCGACTGACGAAAAACTTGCGCTAGACCTCAAAATTAGCCCTCGCCCTCAACACCACTTTCTTTCTCAACAGCCAAATAAAACTGTGCACACCTCAAACTAAACTTAAGAAGTTGTTATACTTTACAAAAACTTCGTGTTATACCGACATTAACACGACATATAATCTTCAAGACTGTTGATAAGAATAAAGATTTTATTTATCTTCGCCATAAGATCATGTTAACATCATAATTTTAACCCAAATCGGTCATTAGAAAGTCATTCTTTATATTTTCTAATGACCGTCATTAGAAAATGATGTTTGTATGCTGTTGTTTATCAACAATCTACAAACTTTACTACGTAAAAGTTAGGTGTTATGATGCATAACTATGATATAAAGTTCGTAAATAAAAAAAACAACTCCATTTGGTGGGTTATCCTTATTCTTAAAGATGCTCGAAAAATGCCATTTTGAAGAGCATTTAGCATCGTGTCCTCTTCCACAACAAGGGTCAAATCGTGGCTATAAGCCCATACAACTTATTCTTGGTCTGTTTCGCCGGTGTATGGTGTGGTGCCAACGGCTTTGGTCATCTCGATGTAGTTCGTTATGATGCTGCACTTTACAAGCTTCTTGGCAGGGAACGTGGTGCTGATCATCGGGCATATCAACGCTTTCTCAACAAATTTTCTCAATTCGTCAACCAACGCGTATTCAGCGACCTGTTCGGGTGTTTTTTTCGGAGTTGATCTTTGATAATTACACGCTTGACTTCGATTCTACGGTCATAGTGCGTGAGGGAAATCAAGAAGGTGCAGCTAAGGGGTATAATCCCAAACGTCCCGGCAGACCATCCCATCATCCTTTTATTGGCTTTCATTTCAGATGTCAGGATGATTGCCAATTATTGGTTGCGTCCGGGCAATACTTCTGCAAGCACCAATTACCTTTCATTCTTAGAAGATACGCTCTCAAGGCTTCAGAATAAGAAGGTTGGCTTAATTCGCATGGATAGCGGTTTCTTCTCTGGAAATATCATGAACTATTTGGAAAACAATAAGTTACCATACATCATTGCCTGCCGCTTCAATAACCGTATAAAATATAGTCTTACCCATGAAACAACCTGGGTGGAAGTAACCGATGGTCTAGATATATCTGAAACAACATACAAGTCAGATAGTTGGGAGAAACCAAGGCGTATCATTATGGTTAGGCAGGAAATAGAGAAACATCCTATGGCGGCAGGAAAGCAGATTAAGCAGTTGGAGTTGTTTGAAGATGAAGAGGATTTTGGCAAATACCGATACAGCTGCTATGTAACCAACCTAACCCTACCTGCCAAGGTTGTGTATGATACATACAGAGGAAGAGCCGATTCTGAAAACAGAATCAAGGAACTTAAATACGACTTCTCGCTGGATGATTTTGTGTCACACAACTTCTGGGCAACAGAGGCATGCGGAAACTTTATCATCATGGCGTATAACTTTATGTTGCTCTTCAGGCACGCATTGATAAACTTTGACAAGAGACAGTTTCTAAAGACCATACGCTATGAATTGTTGGCCACACCCGCATATTTGGGTAAGATAAAGGACTAGCATATACTCTATTTGGCAAGGTCGCTAAAAACAAGGCAAGCTTTCCTAAATATATGGAAAAAACTAAAGGATTTCTCTATGCCATACAACACAAAGAAATCCTAATGACCGATTTGGGATAAACACGTCTGAAACACAATCCGACCAACGCCGTACAAAACATACCATTATATATAGGAGGTAGCCGGCTGGCAGTTTGCGTGTGTTGTGAAAACCTTTGCGCGCCGAACTTTAGTTCTCGCCTTTCAAACGCCCCTAACCTATTCGCCAAGAATTCCCGGAGAAAGCCCGACCGACATCACCCTATCAAACAAAGAATCTGCAACAACCTTTTAGGGCTGCTACAGATTCTTTCCTACTATATATTATCTCGTCTTGTCTTAATCTGCGTAAGGGATTGTTCTCCACAAACGAACAGGGATCTGCATCCGAAGGTTTTGTGTGTAGGTAGAAGCTCCATCAGAGGGCGTTCCGCTTGAGAGAGGATGGTCTTGATTCTGCGGAATACCTTTATAACCATAAAAGAAGAAGCTACCAACATTAGAACCCTGATTGGGCGATCTAAAACCTACAACAAACTTCGGCTTGTTGCCATCATTATCAAGCACGATATTCCGCTGCGCGAATCTTGCACCATCCAACACATCGTCAAGCGTCCAATACTGGGCACTCCATCCCTCTTTGACACGATACCAGTAGGAAAATTTATTCGTACCTCCTGTGATATTAAATTCTCCAAATACATAAATACCGCTCAAAGGAAGAATGCGCTTCACGTCAGCAGGATATACGTACCCGTAATTGTCCGGCTCAGCCCAGAAATCTTCATTGGCGATGTCGTGCATATCGAGTACAAAGCGCGGACCGAGATAGCGCTGTGAAAGCAAAGCTCGCTTGTTGGCCAGATCATCCTCCCAACGCATCACGTAACGATACTTGTTAGTATCAATCCAAGAAAGACCGGTCATACCAGAACTTACTCGGCCAGAAGAATTCTTAGCATATCCTTGATAAGCTTGTCCTTCGCCATCATTAGTGATGTAGTCGGGTTTCTTAGACATATTCAGCATATAAGCTATTTGCGTGCCATTAGCTTGCACGAGCTTAGAAGAACTTTGATAGACAAGCTTTGCCGCCGGCCAGCCGGGAAGTCTTGCCGGAGATATAATGTCCACAGGTCTATCATTAGGCGCACCTGATGGATAAGTCGTACGGAAAGCTGAAAAGCCATAACCTTGCGGAATAATACTGCGCCAATACTCGTGACCGGCCATCATATAATCTGATGGAATAGTAGAGAGATTCGACTCGACCTGAGCATATGTATAGCGCGTAGTGTGGGCTACATCTTGATTCACATCAGTAGAGAGCTGCGCATCCGTACCGAAGTTGTCGTGCTTAGCAATATAACTTAGCGGCGGGAACTCGTAAACGACTTTACCCTTAGCCGGATAGTTAGCACCGGAAAGGTAGCTGGCGCGCGTACCGTAAGCCGGAATCATGTTGATCGACTTAGGCACAACCATACCGCTCGTACCATTGCCGTCGGGCACCGCCATCAGCATAAACTGCGTCTTCGCAATGTGCATCGTATCGGCCGACCCCACACCTTCTGTATTACCTTTGTAAATCAACACATCCTGCTCCTGCGGACACATCCACACATAGATGAAGCTCGGTGCTTCCTTGCCTTTTACGACCTTATCAAAGTTGTCGCCTCCGGTCCTTGGCAAGAAAGTGTGGTCATAATAGTAGAGTGCCGTATTGAGCTTATTACTCTTCTCTTCAGCAAAGTTGGCGATATAGTCGCCTTTTATGCGGAAGCGACGCTTAACAATGAGTCCGTCAGCAGCCGTCATCGCATTGTCAGTCAATGGGCGTTGATAGAACTTGAAGGCCTTGAAAGCACTCTTGTAAGAGTCCAACTTAGCCGAAGCGATTTCCGTATCCGTCACATCGTGAAGCTCGGACGACTTAACAAAGTTCTTATCATCAAACGCACTTAAGTCAAACTGCCCGCAAAGAATGTTGCTCGTAATGATGCGCACACCATTATATTTAAAATCGAAGTGCGTACCGTTAGAGACCTTCAAGCGAACGATCGTGCCAAACTGCTTGAAGCGCACCGGAAGCTTTGCCTCGAATGTGCCATTCGCCGCATTGGTTTCCAACTTACGCCAACTGAAAATATATGGCACGTTTGCGCCCCACGTGGCAACCTCGCCGGTTGATGTGCGAGGCGTATGGCCTTCTGAATAGCCATTAAACTTCACTTGGTTAGTACCAAGCAGCTGCTCGCCGCCTAAGATACCGCACACATACCAAGTGCCGACATTCAGTTTGGAGCCGGCTTTGAGCTCAAAGCTTTCGTTTGTGTTCAAGCTCAGTTTGCCGCCCTTCTTATAGGTCCAATTCGTCACAACTTTCGTTATAGGTTGTGAATCGTCAGAGTTTCTAAAGATCAAGACTACAGGAACTTTCGTACCGTCTTCTAGTTCCTTGCCGTCGTCACCCGATTTATCAAAGATGCCAAGCGGCGTTGGGAAGCCTTCAGCGTGTCCATCCGTAGCAATTGTTTGATAACCGATCGCGCGGCGGCTCGGCCCTTCAGCTTTCGGAGAGCCACTCTGCCCGCCCATATCGCCTTCAATCGACAGCGATACCTTCACACCGGGTTGCTCCTCTTGGCCGGCATCGGGCCCTACAACCTCTTGATCTGAACAGCCACTAAAGAGTGCTATGCAGACCGCAAAACTTGCATAAAGTAAATGTTTCATTCTTTTTTTATAATACGGCTATATAGGAGATTTCTCCTATGGTTTTATCAGTTCTGTTTACACTGAGATTCTAAACGATTAGTCATTTCCCTCTTCGGGGTCCGGCTCATCATCACCGGGATCAAGCGTACCTTGAAGGGGACTTCCCGGGCGAATAGGCACACCCATCATTTCATCCGTATAAAGACTTAACACCTCTATGCCGGGACTTACGTATTCCATTTTCCTCATAAAAAACTCTCTATCTAAATTAATAAATGTTCTGATTGATTTGTACCGCTCATCAAGCCTTGTCCAACCACAATCTTTGTGTATTTTCAGCAAAAATACACCACATAAATTAAACGAACAAGGATTTCACCACAGATATTGCGCCATTTTAACATTTTCCACTCGCATTTGCACCCTTTTACCTAACTTGCTTTGCAAAAGTAAGATGGTCATTGCCCCATCTACCACCCTGCGCACAAGGCAAAGCATCACGAATTGACTCACAATTATTTATAAATAGACCAGTCGCCTATGCTACCTATCAAAACAACCTTTCCCACAACCGTCTGATCATTAGTCGCGTTATAATCATAAGAAAAAAGCATCTAATAAATATACGAGAAACGTAAGCTACGCTCATTTGCGAAAAGTTCACCCCACTTCGCACGAAAATAGGCGAGATGGTCACACGCTGTCAATAGATGGGTGATGAGAACCCCCACTCACACACACGGCAATCCCTAAGCTTGATCTTGCGTATCGCACGTAGAAAGTCTGGGCGATTGTATGATAGGTCTACAGTCCCAAATTGAAAGAATGGTTATCGTCTTCACGCGGATCTTCATAACCCACAAATTCAGACGTGGGCTGAAAGTCGAATCCATAACCCAAAATGATTATATCGGTAGCTACATGCTTTTTATGCCCCGAAATGGTAACCGGATATTTACCTTCGTCCGGCTTTATTCGGAAACCATTGTATAGCGTTTCGCCATCCAAAGTCTGATAAGAGAGGCGATCTGATAGGGCTTGCTCAAACTTATTCACCTTAAAGTTAGTAAGGCTGTCTAAAGAACCTATCCAAACATTGCCATCTTCAACATCAGAGTTAAACCCTTCGTAGACAAACACGTCTTCGAAACGGCCGTCAGCTTTTTCGTCCGGACCTACCATGATTTCGTAGGCAATGGAGTTAATGGGCACAATCGGAATCCATATACCCTCTCGTAATGAATCGAAATACAAATCCGGATTTGCCTGAAAGACCCTCAGTAGATTTCTACTTTTCATTATTACTTGCTCAATGTGACAAACTGAATGAAAGACGTTCACTAACGATCTCCTTTATTGCGGTATATACGCCATAGGGTCCCTGATCGTCTTTCTACAAGCATGCACTTTGGACTTCTAACGAGGCGAACAAATATTTAATGTTTCGTGTATATAAACGACTTAACGAAAAAAATGACTCAATGCACTTGCGATAAAGCTACAAATGGCTTATTTTTTTGCGAAAACGCATAATCGCTCACCACTCCTCTCTATGGTTTTGCACAACAAAAGCGGTTTTCGAACGACCCTGAACACATTCACCAACAAACTTAACCCCATGCCCAAGTCTCCGAAACGGCATAGCCTTTATAAGCGCTTCAATAGGGAGGCACAATAAACAATGAGAAAAAATTTACTTAAAGGCACGTACACGGCTTTTGCTGCTCTAATTATTGCACTGCTGACAATACCTGTTACGACAAAAGCACAGACAACTTACGACCTACAGCTTGCCGGAACATCCGTAACTGATGAAAACTGCACCGACCTTTCTAAACTTGAAAATATAAGCGGAAAGGCGAGCTACGACCCCACCACCAAAACACTGACGCTACAAGACGTAACCATCAGCGTTGACAGCAACACAAATGCCATCAGTTCTAAAATTGACGGATTGACGATAAAGGTTCTTGGGACTACGAACTTGATATCTACTCACTTTTCTACTATCTACACCAAGAAGCCGCTTATAATCAGCGGAGATGGAGCACTAAATCTAAAATGTAAGGACGACTGCGTGATCTTTGCCAGCGAAACCAACATTACTATCGAAAACTGCACCGTAAATGCGGAATGCGATGCTTACGGAATTTGCGGAAGCGACGGTACAAAGGAGGAATTTACGATTAAAAATGCCAATGTTTCGGTAGAAGGAAAAGGCAACGGATCTATCCGCGACTTCGCAAAACTCACACTCATTGGCTGCAAAATAACAGAGCCGGCAGGTGCAGCATTCGATGCTGAAAGCCACTGCGTAGCACTGAACGGACAAAGAGTAAAAAGCAAAGTGATAATTACGAAGGATGCCACTGCCATCAGCACACCATTCATCAACAACAAAACTACGACAGGCATCTACTCGCTAACCGGCATACGCCTTTCAAGTAACTTGAGCAATCTGCCAAAGGGTGTGTACATCATCAACGGCAAGAAGATTGTAAAATAACATGAGTTCGACGAATTCAAAACAAAGCAAGCTGTGTATCAATAGTCCTTTTCACATTGATGCACGGCTTCTTTGTAAACAGACAATAGGCAGCAATGGCACCTAATAAGTTGACGATGAAATTGTCAAAGCATCTATGTCCGGAGTGTTTCACGAATGTCAAGAAGAGTGATTCTTAATAGCTCGAATATATCAGGCTAAGGCAATAATCTCCTCGCTATCCCTCGACAAGGAACTTACGGAGATACTCATCCAGTTCAAGATTAACTTCGAACATACTCATTTCCGCTCCTGTTTCTTGCTCAAAGAAGCTTTTAGCCTTCTCTAAATCAACAGATTCTATCAACTTATCAAAACGATTGTACTCATTGATGTTTCCTAGCGTAAGGTGCTGATTGACCATCTCACGAAGCAAACTTTCGTCAAGCCCAAAGTGTTGTGCCACCTCATGTATGCTGTCATTCTGAGCTTTGCTTTGATAGTCTACGATGTAATCTTTTAAAGTCTTTCCTTGTTCCAAACTCGCAGTCCCTTGTTCCACCTCGTGCAAGAAGATTTCGGCATAGCGTTGCTCATCTTGTGATAGGGAGGCAAAAGAGCGGTGCAGTTCTTCAAACACAGACGCACGTTCCTCAGCAGTGGCAGTTCCGTTATGCAAAGTGCGGAGATACTTCTCAAAGCGACTGTTGAGATAGTCGGCATCAATCATTGCAGTGTCAATTTCGGTGATATAAGGGTCTATGTCATAGGGAATATTAGATGATGAAGCCCCCGTGCCACTTCCACCACCATTTAGCAATTCTTTGTAGCGCTTTACGAGCGTGAAGTAGGTCTGTTTGTCGAGTTTCACCACGATCTGCGTCGTCTTGCCGTCTTCGTCCTTAAGTTTATAACTGAGTTTGCTCCAACGGAAGGACTGTATGCGTGCTGCTTCGAGATACTTATTCAGTTTACTAAAGAGTTGGGCAAAGCGAGCTCGCTCTGCTTCGTTGTCGGGCAACTTGGCAAAGTTCGTGATGTCCGCTTGCTTAAAGAGATATTGAATCTCGGCGAAGAGTTGGTTGATCCACTTGAGGTTATGCACGAGTGGGTCGGCAAAGAGTTTCACAGGCTTACCATCAGAGTACACCTCCACTGCGCGGTCTATGTTGCGTCGCATGGTGTGCGGACGACGATAGTAACGGATGACCCCAAAGGGTTTGTCGGGACCGAAGAGACGATTGGTGCGGCTGAAGGCTTGGATGATGTTTTCATACTCCATCATTTTATCCATATAGAGCGTGTTGATCCACTTCGAGTCGAAACCCGTGAGCATCTGATTGACCACAATAAGGAGGTCCAGCTGTGCCTCAGGCTTGAGGTTGCGATAGGGCTCTTTGTGGGCAAGTCGGAGCGATACGTCTACCTTATATTGTGCATAGGTGGGCAACGTGTAGTTCACTCCGAAGAGTGCTTTATACCCTTCGAGTATCTCCACCAAGCCATCTTCTTTGATGGTCATTCCCTCCACATTGTCGATGCTAGGGTCGAAGAGCGCCGCAACTTTGAGCTCTGGGCATTCTTCTCGGAACAAACGATAGTAGGCTATTGCCTCGGGAATGCTCCGTGTGGCAAGGATGGCGTGAAACTTACCGCACTGGCTCAGCATATTCCAATTCTCCTTGATGTCGTTCACCACGGCAAGATGATGCTTCTTGTTGCTATATTGGCTTTCGGGCAGAAAGTCCTCTATGCCTTTCACATACTTTCCATCTTCCCTCACGTAGCCAGCCATAGGCACAGTGTTGCCTTGCGTGTATTTGAGATAAATCTTTTTCTTATCATCGTCCGCTAGCGCTTCTTGTTCGGTGCGCGCTTTGGCTTGTTCCAGTGCCACGGCGCGGCGCAGGTCTTTCGCCTTGTAGGTCTCTATCGCCTTCGGTTCGAAGCCCAGCACATTCCCATCTTTGATGCCATCTGCCAATAGATATTGGTGCAACGATTCGCCAAAGACGGTCTGTGTGGTGTTCATGTTTTTCTGGTTCTCATCCTTGATGGGCGTACCTGTAAAGCCAAAGAAGAGTGCTCGAGGGAAGGTCGCTTTGATGGTGATGAGCATATCGCCAAAGGTGCTGCGGTGGCATTCGTCTACAATGAACACCATGTGCTTGCGCTGTATCTGTTCGAGTTCTTTGGCTCGCTCCGCTAGGTCTTCCGCATTCACACGGCTCATCTTCTGAATAGAGGTCACAATGAGCGTGCTCCCTGCGCCCTCATCTTTGAGTTTCTTCACCAGGATACCAGTGTCGTCTGTGTCTTGCACCTCCTCACTGTCGCCAGCAAAGCTGCGATAGTTTTGCAAACTCTGACTACCGAGTTCAATGCGGTCCACCAGAAACACCACCTTGTCTGCATCGCCCGATGCCGCAATGAGTTGAGCAGCCTTGAAGCTCGTCATCGTCTTGCCCGACCCCGTCGTGTGCCAGATGTAGCCCCCTTTTTGTTCTCGTGCATTCCAGTCGTTTTGAGCCACACGCGTGCTGATGGCATTGGCAGCATAATACTGATAGCTACGCAGCACTTTCAGCACCCCATCACTTTTGTCGGCAATGGTGTAGAAGCCAATGAGCTGATGCGCCTTAGGGATAGAGAGGAAGGCGGAGCAAATCTCTTTCCAGTCACTCATGGGCTCGTTGTTGAAGTCTGCCCAGTGGAAATAGTAATCTCTATTGAAACGTCCCGACATGCCAGGATTGGCAAAGTAGAGCATCTCTTCGGGATTCATAGCCACGAAGATTTGCACCAAGGAGAACATCCGCGTGAAGATGCCCTCATGGCTATATTTCTCTATTTGGTTGGCAGCCTGCATCGCTGGCACCTTGCTACTCTTTAGCTCTATGTGGATGAGAGGCATCCCGTTGATGAGGAGCAGCAAGTCGCCACGTCGGTCGGGAAGGATGCGTTTCCCTCGCTCAAACTTCGGTTGTTGTGCGATTTGGTAGTGGCTCTTTCCGCCTGCTATCTCTAGGCGGTTGTAAATAGAGAGACTCACTTCTTTCCCTAGGTGTTCGGGGTCATTCGGATTGTCTCGTGTGATGCTAATGGTGCGTCCATTGATAAATCCATTGAGCGCTACGGGCGACTTCAAGTCTTCTATTTGCTCGATGATTTGGCGCATCTCTCCTGCGGTCAGTGGCTGATCGTTGAGTCTGTCCTTACCGCTATTATTGTGAAAGAGAATGTTCGCCCAATTCTGCATCAAGTCCTCCTCTGTGGGATACTTGATCACTTGTTCCGACCATCCATTGCGCTGAAGTTCTCTGATAACGGCTTCTTCAAACTTGGCTTCGTTCTCAAATGTATTCATCTTGCGTACTTTCTTTTATTTACTATGCAAACATCTTCTGCAACAAGCTCTGCTTTATATTGCGGAGCTTCGTGAGTTTAACGTCAATGGTCTTAATACTTATCCCTATATTCTTAAGTGCTTTCCCTACCTGTTTTTGTTCTGATAAGCAGGGTAAGGAGAAAGAATAACGTGAAAACTCACGTGCATTTATTCCTGGCTGAGAGCTTCTTTGCGATGATTCTCGAACAAAGGCTTTATATTGTCTAGTCAATGTAGTTGAAAACACGAAGTTAGCGTCATATTGTTCTGAAACTCTTGCCCTGAGCAGAAAGCCTGCAAAAAATGTTGTTCCAACCTTTGCCTCATACAAATAACTCTTTCCTACGGTTGCTCCTGTTCTAGCTAGAACAATATCGTTGGTAGTGAGTTTGTATACTTCTGCTGGTTCTTTAATATCTGGTGATGTCAGGTTATCTTGTCTAAACTCACGTGTATCATCATCAATATCCGTAATACGAAGATACTTATTAGTACCATCATAAGTTATTGCTTTTGCATTTAGCCCATAAATTATAGGCTCAGATAGTATCTCTCTCAGCTCCTTGACTTGCCACTTATCGGTATAGCCTTTGAATCTTATTTCTGGTGTCTCATACCCCCCCCTATTAACATTTGTAAACATCTTCTCGAGGAGTGCTTGCTTGAGCTTGCGGAGCTTATCGAGTTTTGCTTCGAGCTTCGCTATGAGCTTGTCTAAGGTCGTGAGGAATAAACCTATCTTCTCTTGCTCGGAGAGGGAGGGGAAGCTACATTTGATTTGAGAAAATGCAGGATATTTGAGATTCCAAGTATCTGAAGTTAGTCCTTGAGAGTTGACTCTAAAGAGTTGTAGAGTCTCATTTCTCTTAAACAGATAAAAGCAGTAGACCACATCAATGTTGTTCTGAGGAATTACTACTGTATATGCTGGACTACAGATGCCTTTATAAAGAGAATAGCCACAAGCTCCTTGCCACATTCTCATAGAATTATAGGCAATGTCACCCACTTCCACTACCTTATAATTAGACTTGTCGTTGCTCGAGTTGTCTATTCTATCTAAATCAGAGGCTCTTACTACACCTTGGCTGATAGTAACAGAAATGAGTTCGCCTTCAGCAGACCTTTCTACACGCTCCAGAAAGCATTCTCCCAACGTAGTTGTCGCCCACTCCCCTTCAAATCCATTGAATCTGATTTCTGGTTTCTTCTTTTCCATACTCATTCTTAGGGTTAAGCGTTAAGCAATAGTTTCTTGAATTCTGCAAGTGCTTCGAGGTCGTGAGTCGAACCAGTGAGTTCGTCTATCATCGAGGCAAGCGAAGCCGAGGCTTCTTGGATGTCGTGCTCCACGTCCATAAGGGTAGTATCATATTTTGCCACCAAGTCTTTGAGCTGCTTCACCAAGTCGCTAATCACACGCTGTGGGAGTTCTCCAAGCTTGTTATAGAGCGCATCAATCCATTGTGCAGAGAGCAAAGAAAGAATATCATCGTCTGAAAGCTCCTGCTCAATGACCTCCTTAGTGCGCTCTATAAGTTGTGCCTTATTATTCTTGATATCAGCCGTCAATTGTTTAATTTCTGCCGAAAGTAGCGTGATGCGGATAAGCTGCGCCTCAGTGCTCTCCTCCTCAAAAGGATAAGCTCTGCGCAAAGCGTCTATGCGCGCCTTCACCGCCTTCACCTCATAAGTGCCGTCCTTAGCCGTGTCCATAGCCTGCCAGTCCACTTCAGGGTGGGCTGCGATATACGCCACTTTCTCTTTTTTGCCCGAGCAGAACAAATAGTCTTCTAGTGCCAGCACTTCGTCTGTTTCCACTTCGGTGAGGAGTTCGCCCAAACGACGCTCTACTTCTTTGAGTTGCAAAGCCCCCTCTTCGGAAGACACTTCGTTGCGCTCTTCTTCGTCCAGCGCATCGAAGGTGGTTTCTACTTCATGGGTAGCTTCTGCGAGCCTTTGCTCCTGCGCCTCGATGGTCTGCACCTCAGCGGTAAGGTGGTTGGCTTGCACGAGGTCGAAAGAAAGCACGCGCCCCTCCCAGCCATTTTGCACTTCATATTCCTCTCCTGCACTGTTCTTCTTCAGCTCCATCTTAGGGTCTACCACACGAGTTGCTCCAAAGCCTTCGCTCTGGATGACTTCGAGTCCTTGCGCAATGCTCGTCCACTGGTCGGCAAAGAGCTGATAAGCTTCGTAGCGGTCTACCAAAGGTACATGGGCAAGACTCTCGAAAATGTGCGCTGTGATGCTTTCTTCTTCTTTGGCGATGCTGATGGTCTCCATCTGCTCAATAAGTTCGTGCTTGAGGAAACTGTGGAATTCGGCAAAGGCTGCTTGGTAGCTTTGATGAAAGTTCAGCACAGCAGGATGTGTGCTGATGGTGGCTTCCAAGTCTTCCACCTGCAACTGCGTGTGGGGAGTGTCGGTCTGCGCAAAGAGGGTAGTTTCCAGCCCCGGCAGTGCTTCGAAGTAGGGAGCAAAGCGCAGGAGTTCTGTGCGAGGCACACCGCCAAACAAGATGGAGTGCATGTCCCACGATTCAGGAGCTTCCGCAGCATTGATGTAGCGCGGGATGTTGAGGTTGTAGCCATTCTGTCTGATTTCCTCCTTAGCCACCACACGCGCGAAGCCGTCGACGTCGCAACGCTGGATATGGGTGTCTACGATGCGGCGAATGTCTGAAGCACGCAGTTTGTTCTTCTTGCCCTCTTTGGTGAATCCGCGTGAGGCATCGATGAAAAGGACGTTATTCTCTTGGCGGTCTTTGCGCAGGGTGATGACAATCGTAGGGATGCCAGTGCCGAAGAAGATGTCGGCAGGCAGTCCGATGATGGTGTCAATGTGATTGTTTTCAATGAGCTGTTCTCGGATGGAGCCTTCCGAACCGTCGCCCGATGCTCCACGGAAAAGCACGCCATGGGGCAAGACAATGGCCATAACCCCATCGTTCTTGAGGTGATAGAGATCGTGAAGCAAGAAAGCATAGTCTGCCTTACTCTTGGGGGCGATGCCATATTCAAAGCGTGGGTCTATCTTGATTTGAATGCCTGTCTTGCCTTGACGAGGCGGTTCCCAGCTCTGAGAGTAGGGTGGATTGCTCACCACGGCGTCTACGAGGAGATGCTCGTAAGTGCCTTCGGGATCGCCATCCTCAAAGTAGGGCCAGTCGCTCTTCAAGGTGTCGCCGTTGCGCACCACGATGTTGTCGGGGGTGATGCCACGCATCACAAGATTCATACGCGTGAGGTTGAAGGTGTTCTTTTTCAGTTCCTGCGCATAAAACTTGATGGTGCTTTCCCCTTCTAAGTGTTTAGCAATCGAACGCCCAATGTTGATCAAGAGCGAACCCGAACCACTCGTGGGGTCATAAATATCGATGTTGCTCTTCCCTCTGAGATGATAGGCTATGATTTCGGACATGAGCACCGACACTTCGTGTGGGGTATAGAATTCCCCTGCCTTTTTACCGGCATTTGCTGCAAACTGACTGATGAGATATTCGTAGATGAAGCCCAGCACGTCATAGTCTTGCTTGGCATCCATGGGAATGTCTTTGATCAGTGCGAGAAGATTACGTATAGCCGTCGTTTGCTCCCCTTCAGAACCGCCAAGATTCTTCAGTCCACTGTGAAGCGTTTCGAATATATCAACAAAGACCTTGCGCTTTTTCTCAATATCCGCTTTTGTCTGGGCATCAGCAAGCTCAGGAACAGGGATAAGCAGTCGATTGAATGCAGAGAGCGCGTCGCGGACGTTGGCGACAGAAAAGTCATGCCCCGCTGCTAACCACGTGGAGTAGAGATATTCGTAAGGTATGAAGTAGCCAAGATTGCGCTGTGCGAGCTGTACGAATTTCGTTTGTTCCTCGGTCAGCATTTCTCGAAACATCTCTCTGGGAAGTCCCTTACTGAGAAAGAACTTAATCTCTTGTTCCGAAAGGAATTTGTAGAAAATAAAACCAAGAATATAGTCTTTATATTCATTGGCTTCTATCTTGGAGCGCATCTTATTGGCAGATGCCCATATTCTATTGGCTAGTTGATTTTTATTCATCCGTTTATTCTTTTGTGGAAACAATCAAAAGGCGCATGTCGACATCAAGCACTTGCACTACCTCAAACAAGGGTTCTAAAGAGGGTTGTATCTTATTAAAACACCATTTAGACGCTGTATTCTCTGACTTCCCGATTTGCTCAGCAAGCCATTTTACGGTTAACATCAGCTCTGCTAAGACTACTTGTGTCCTATTTTATTGCGATTATATCACTTGATGTTTGTATTATATCTTGTGCAAAGATACCGATTCTCCTTGACCAAAACGAAGAAATTCGTCAGTGATATTTCTCAGCTATCCCAATTCTTCCTCATACTTCCTACTTTGTCGCTAAGTATTGCGAGTTGTCTGAGCAACCTATATGTTTGGGTTTAACAGGTAAACTTCCAAACCTTTCGCGTAACAGGTTCGGAAGTTTTACCTAAGCAATGTGGACCTATTCCCAAAAGCAACGGACCTTTGCCCAAAAAGCAACGGACCTTTGCTCAAAAAGCAACGGACCTTTGCTCAAAAAGCAACGGACCTTTTTCCCAAAAGCAACGGACCTTTTTCCCAAAAGCAACGGACCTTTGCCCCAAAAGCAACGGACCTTTTCGGAAGGAAATGGTATAGGGACACAAAAAAGTAGGAGGAAAACGTTAGTTTTCCTCCTACTCAAATCTAAGCTATTACGTATTTATGTTCCGCTACCGGGAAGGCCGCCGCCCGAGGGCTTGGGTGACTTCTGAAGTTTGGTTACCCGATAAAATTGCACATGCTTCAAGCGGCGGAAATCTGCTGTCGGCGTAAAGCGAATGTAGGCTTTAGAAATACAATCCATCGGCTTAAAGTCTTTCTCCTTAGCGACCACTTTCGACGTAAAAGTCGGCCGAAACGTTCCGAGCGGGCCGGCATCCACAATGAAGCCCTGCGAACAGAGCTGGTTCAAAACTGTACGAAACTTGTAGAACACTGCGGCCACATCAGCATCACCGACCGTCGTGTCTTCAGCCATTCGCGCACAAAGTTTATCGAATGAAATCCGCTGTTTTTGACAAACAGGACTAGCAACATAAACCTCTCTACCCTTCATGGGGCCAAGAGACATTTTGCGTTTGTTTAAAGAATAATCCATGATACTAAAAATAGATTGTAAAAAAAACACAGCGGCGGCGTCATCTGCACACATCACAGAACCTTTCTCCCGAGTCTCTGTCACAAAGATAACAGAAATATTTCATATTCGCAAACAAATAATACCATTTTTACTCTCTATAGATAGTACTTTCCTTTCAGCCCAATATTAACTTCCGAAGAAAACGATAGTACTTTTCTCATGAAAAGATGCAAATTACTTGAAATATAAAACAAGTACCGCTTTGCTTTTCATTGTAACAGTTGCAGATACACTTCTTTTTTCAAGGCGTTGTCGCAAAGCACAAAACGACTTTCTCAATCAGATTGACAGGCTTATTGATTGGCATCCGATTAGGACGCTATCAACAAGTAATACACGAAGCGACAAAAAGCCGTCGGCGCCCCGGCTTATGACGTGATTCTCTTATTCAAGATGTTGCTTTTGGAGACATGGTACAACCTCAGTGATTGTGCTCCGGAGGAGCGCATCAATGATTCGATCACCTTTTCCCGATTCTTGGGGCTGAAGATGGAAGAGGTATCTCCCGACCACAGCACCATCAGTCGATTTCGTTCGGCACTGACAGAGTTGGGTCTCATGGACAAACTGTTGGTGCAGTTTAATAAACAACTTTCACGCCATCATATTTCAGTAAGGGAAGGGGTGCTCGTCGATGCAAGCCTTGTGGACACGCCACACAAACCCAACGGAACCATTACGATTGAAGTCGCAGACGACAGGCAGGACAATCGGAGCGAGGAGGAAAAAGAGGCAGAGGAGGATTATCAAAAACAGGTTGTCCGTCAGCGTAAAGGGACGGATGAAGGAGCCCGTTGGGTTTACAAACAAAAGCGTTATCACTACGGATACAAAAAGCATTGTCCGGCCAATGTTCAAGGCATTGTTCAAAAGGTGATAACGACTACAGCGAACCGCAGTGACACGAAGGAGTTTATTCCGCTATTGGAGGGTGCAAACATTCCTCAAGGCACAGCCGGCTTGGCGGACAAAAGATATTGTCCTTGAATGGTATCTCCTTAAGGCAGTATAGTGCAGACGAGTTATTAAGACTTGTTACAGCAAACAACGTTCATACTTTTGACAATTGAATAAAACTTCAACTTTAACAGCAAACAACATGTGTAATCGCGGAGAATTATTAGCACATTTCTAGATATACGATGAATTTTGAAAATTTATCGGCCTGTTATTTTCTGAATAAAAGTATTTTTTCTCGGAAAAAATTGGCTTTGATTTGTGTAAAGTGCGTAAATTTACCCCGCAATACGCAACCAAGGATAACCTATATATGAAAAGAACATTACTACTACTATTGCCTATGTTATTAGGCGCAGGTAGTCCAAACTGTGCACAAGCCCAGCAAACAAGCACTTATAAGCATAAGGCTTTGATTTACGATGTGGCAGACGGAGAGGCAGCGGTTTATGGCTACCTTCGATACGACACAAAGTATCGCACGAATGGTTTGACTACATTCCGAACGAACACACCCAGCACCTATTCCTTAATCAAAGACTATGGCAATATTCCCGGCAAAACGCCAATTTTTACTGCCGGGACATACGTTGGAAAAGATTATCTTGCATACGAAACGACGCTGTATGCAAACGTTCTTATGCCTTACGCCTTTAGCGTCATCGACCCAAGTACAGGAGCTTGCGAGCGGAAGAGCGTATTCCCCGAAGGTGCATCGATACTTATCTTGGACGAGATGACCTATGATCCGAAGACGGACAGAATCTTCGGCGTACACTACGATACAGATCGCTTCACGACTGATTTATATGAAGTGAACCGAACAACTTATGCCATCAATAAGGTTGCGATCATCAACGACGCCCTTTTTACGCTCTCTGCGGAGAATGGCTACTTATATGCGATCATATCTGATGAGGCTTTTACCAAGTCTACCCTTGTCAGAATAGACGAAAAAAGCATTGACGCCGGAAAGCAAACTTGCACAATGGTCAATGTGAGTCCGGCGGAAGGCACCGGAATCAGCATAGGCAATTATAGCCAATCGATGGAGTTTGACAAAACGACACATCGCCTATGGTGGACGGCACAAGCTGCCGACGGCAAAGCCTATTTGATAGAGCTGAATCCTGAAACAGGAAAGGCAATCACGCAGACGCAGATAGATGGCGACTTGCAGTTGCTCTCTATGGCTATCCCTTATCAGTATGTAGCTGAAGAAGCCCCCTCTTATGTAAGGAATCTTACTGTAAAAGCGGGAGAACTTGGCGCAAGCAATGCTACGTTGACTTGGACAACCCCGAACACCGACTATAGCAATAAGTCTCTTGCAAGCATTGACGGAATCAGAATCTACCGCAATGACCAACTTGTTCAGACAGTATCAACGACTGAAAAGGGCAAGAGTATGGACTGGACTGACACGGGGCTTGCAGAAGGCAACTATATATATAAGGTAGTGCCCTACAACCAAAAGGGCGATGGTATATATAAGGAAGCATCAGCTTTCGTAGGCGAAGATGTGCCGGGCGCACCAGTAAATGTTCAACTGACTACCAACGACACAAAAGGCACCATTACTTGGAGTGAGCCTGCTATGGGCGCTAATAAGGGCTATTACGACAAGGCGACACTCACTTACGACGTAGTGCGTATGCCGGACAATGTGACGATTGCAACCAAGACGACGGCACGCTCCGTTGAGGATCAAGTAACCGTACACGCAGGCTACAGCTATGTTGTTACGGCCTACAGCAAAAAAGGGAAAGGCCTCTCTGCTACTTCCAACACTGTAGCTTATGGTTCATCGGGAAGCATTCCTTTCATCTCTGATTTGAAGACCAAAGACGAAGTTGACAGATGGATAGTCCTCGACAACAATAATGACGGTATGACTTGGAAGTTTGATCCTACCACGTCCTCAGCTTTCTATGATCGTAGCGAGAAGAATGCTGACGACTGGTTGGTATCACCTCCACTCTCATTCAATAAAGAGAAAAAATATCAGTTGCGCTATACTTACGCTACCGCCAATTGGGTTAACCCCGATGATCACAAGCCGGTTATGGAGAAGATGAAAGTCTTCTACGGCACAACGCCAACCGCAACGGGTCTTACAACGATGATCGTAGATTTGAAGGAGTTCCATACTGCTTCTGAGACTTACTACTATGGTAAAAACACCTTCAGTGTAGACGCAAGCGGCAACGGACACGTAGCATTCCAAGCTTGTTCAGATGCTATGCACGGTCGAATATATCTTAAAGATGTATCATTACGCGAATATAGTGAAAAGGATTTGAGCCTTAAGGATCTTTCCGGTTCTGCTACAGCCAACTGCGGCGTAGAGCAAGTTTTCGTAGCAACCATTAGCAATGAGGGTTCTAAGGCGGTAAGCAACTATACCGTTCAACTCATCAACGCAGACACAAATGAAGAACTTGCTTCTGCTGCCGGCGTAGCTGTTGCTCCCGATGCAACGGGTACAGTGCTTATCAAATGGATACCGGCGACAGAAGGTGATATAAATGTGTCAGCACGCGTCATTTTAGAAGGCGACACCTACCCGAAAGATAATACTTTTGCGTCATCAATCAAAGTTAAAGTGGAGGCTAAGGATGCAAGCAAATGGCTGACGATCAACACAGATGAGTCTTATGGTTGGTACTCTCCCTTCTTCGTCTCTATGCCTTATTCACAAGCACAGTGTCTCTATATGGAGGACGAAATCCAAAAGAAAGACATAAGCTTCGTAGCTATGCAGGTGAAGTATAATGGTAAGGCTAAGAACGAATTTACGTTCCCGGCAAGAATCTATATGAAGAAGACCGACCGCACCAACTTAATCTCAGACGACAATGAGTACATCGGCGTCTTTGAAGAGGGCGACTGGACAAAGGTATTCGATGGCAACATTACGATCTCTGGTCAAAAGGAAGGCGAAGACTTGCAGATTAAGTTTGATACGCCATTCCACTACACCGGCGGCAATCTGAATATGAAGTTTGAAGCGCTTGCAGGCGGAAAACGCCTTATGCCTAATCAGCATCCGGAATGGCACTTGAAAGAAATTGTAGACAAGCCTCGCACGGCACACTATGATGGCCAAACGAGCAACATAAAAGAGTCTGAAATCTTCCCTTCGCCCTATGTTCCTTTCATGATGTTGGAATATAAAGATGGTAACATTTCCGGTATGCTCTCTATAGGTGGAGAAGGACTGAACATTTATCAGAACGGCAACGTGCTCTACCTCTCATCAGTCTGTGATAAGATTGACTTATTCAGCACTTCCGGCGCACTCGTAGGCACAGCGAACCATACGGATCGTCTCCAACTGACTTCGCTTTCCTCCGGTGTATATGTATTGAAGGTAAATAAGAAAGGTCACGTACAAACGCTAAAAATTGTATTGAAACGATAAAGATTAAGACTCTCTGCCGGTCAGAGAAGAGACAAGGCAGAGAGTCATATCTATTTGATATTGGGGCGACTTTAGCATGATTACATCACGCGCCGTAACGCTTCTGACGAAATGATGAAAGAGAAAAATCTCAGCTCTCATTTGTTTAGCTAACAATATCCAAATGACGTTTAGGTAAAGTCAGACTAAAGTCAGCCCATGCAAACATCAACAATGAGTCACCTCTTTTAGTTGGAAAAGAAACATCAAATATAACAATTAATCACTTTTAATCCTAAGAGATATGAAACACCTCTATTTAGCAAGTCTTGCATTAGCAACACTGTCCGCTTTACCAGCATCCGGACAGATGAATGCAAGAAAGTTTCCCACCGCCTGGGATAAACCGATGGTAGCATCTGCCCCACAGATGCCACTTCAGACTCCACAGGCAATCGACGACAAGTCGAAGGGTATTACAATGTATGCTGGTCAGTTAGTAAGTCAAAACAAAAAGCGTGGATGGATAAAGTTCTATACAGGCAAAGCCGCTGACTATATCACTATAAAGAACTTTACGCCGCCAAATGATCAGGTTCAATCTCACGGTATATACTGCTCAGCATATGACGGAAAAGATTGTTATGCCGTTTTTGCTCAGTCTTACACTTATGGCGTAGAGCCGCTGTACTTTGCAAAATTAAATGTAGCTACAGGCGATACCACAACCATCTACACCTTTAATAAAAGTGAACAAAGCTCTTGGTACAGGGGATATGACATTTATACTTTGGCTAACAACCCTAACACTCAGGAATTGTATGGCCTTGGCAAAAATTATGAGACGAAGATCATTGATGGAGAAGAACAAGTTGTAAAAGGTTACTCCACAATCTATACTTTCAATAAAACTACCGGGGAAATTACAAAAGTTCAAGACTTAGACCTCGTATACTACAACTTCTGCTTCGACTATGATGGCAACTGTTACATGCTTCGTCCGAAAGCAAAGAGTGCTTCTGACCAAACCGTGGTAGGTACAGAACTCGTTAAGTTCGACTCAGACTTCAATATCGTTTCTGTGGTAGAATGTAAGAGCCAATGGGGAGAGACATATATCCAAAGATACTTTGGCACAATGAGCTTCGACTTTACTACGGGTGATCTTTGGTGGATTCCGGTTGGCGACCATGGCGCAACAACGCTTTATAACGTAAATGCAACAACCGGTATTTATGAGGGCAAGTCATGGTTTAGTCTTGGCAACTCATTTGTTGGTCTTACCATTCCTTATATGATAGCAGATTCACGTTTGGCAGCAGCTCAAGTATCTCAGATTGACGTACAAGCTGATGTTAATGGTGCTATGGTAGATACCGTTAAGTGGGTTAACCCGACTAAGGCTTGGAACAAGAGCGAGCTTACTGAATTCAAAGAAGTATTGGTTTATCGTAAGAAACAAAATGTAGCGACGACCGAACTCACACCGACTTCAACACTACTTTCTGCTGAAAATGCAGATCTTATTGGAACAGTAGAGGCTACGGGCAAGATGGGCCAAGCTATGCAATTCGTAGACACGAACCCCCACGCTGGAATCAACACCTATTATGTAGTTCCATCACGCGTTACCGGTGAGAAAGGTGTACCTGATAGTATCCGCTGCTTTATGGGTGTAGACGTTCCCGGAGCAGCTCAAGATATCCAACTGAAGAGAAAAGGCACAGGCCTTGAATTGACCTGGAAGGCTCCGACCAAAGGTTTAAACAATGGTTATATCAAGGAAAACGAGCTGACCTACACATTGACACGTTTGCCCGACAATGTCGTGGTTGTTAAAGATCTTAATGCAACAACTTACGAGGACAACACGCTTGGTGAGCAGCAAAAATACTCTTACAGAATTCAGGCTAAGAGCCAAGCCGGTGAAGGTGCCATTGCAGAGTCTGAAGGAATTATGGCCGGAAGTGCGCTCACTACGCCGATCGACTTGAAGTTCAATACGCAAGATGATGCAAATCGCTGGTACAGCCCCAACAACCACGCTATCTTCTTCTACTATTGTGGTGGATACGATGAAGACTCGAAGTGTATGATTGGCTATAGCAACTACCAAGAGGCTGAAGGCTTCCTCACTTCTCCCCCGCTCAAACTCGAAAAGGGTAAGACATATCGCATTACCACTGACTTCTATGCACATCAAAGAGCTACTCCATTCGATTTGAAACTTACTATGGGCACAAATAGTGAAGATCTAACGAATGCTACGGTTCTCCGTGAAGAGAAAGATTTCTCTTATCCTGACATGTATACTCGCGAGAAACTCGAGGATATGTTTACTGCACCTGAAGATGGTACATATTATTTCGGCATGTCTATTGCTACGCACAACCAATACAATAGCTTCCGTCTTTATGGTATTAACGTAGATTATGTTGCAGAAAACGACTTGAAGGCTTTCACACTTGATGGTATCCAAGAAGCCGTTGTTGGTTATGACAACAAGTGCACGGTTAAGGTCCGCAACGTAGGTTCTAAAACACAGAAGAAATACAGCATCAAAGTATACTGCGATGATGAAGGAACGAAGACGCTTGTTGGCGAAACAACGAATGTTCCTGAATTGGCTGCTGGTAAGATGGCAGACGTTCCCGTTACATTCAATCCCACGAAGGATGGTGTATTCAACTTCTTTGCTGTTGTAGCACTCGATGGCGACCAAGAGCATAGCAACGATACAACCACTGTTGCACGTATCAGAGTAAGTCCGAAAGGTACCACACCTTGGACAAATATCGTAAATGGTGACGACAAAGGCGAAGATACGCACGGACCTTGCACCAACAGCGACACTTACGAAAGAACGCAATCTATCTATTTGGCATCTGAAATCAATGCTGATAAGGATGGCTTCATCTCTCGTTTGGGTTACCTCTACACTTCAAATAGCAACTTGACAGATAGAACAGAACCATTCAAGGCTAAGATTTATCTTGCTCTGACAGATAAGGATCAATTCACGTCAGCTTACTCTCAATGGCTGGCGCCTGAGGAAATGACGCTTGTATATGATGGCACATTCACACTTGAACCTGGCGTTGACAATATTATGGCCTTTGACCTTGATACTCCGTTCAAGTATGACAAGACAAAGAACCTTATGGTTGTCTTTGATAAGGAAGGTGCAGTACCATCTAATTTGATGTTCTGTGCATTGTACAAGGTCTTCCACGACACGTCAAACGCCATCTATCGTAAGTTGGAATTTGCTGAGGCATCACCATTCAGTGCGACTAAATCACACGCATACAACTCAGTTCCGGTTCTCTATCTCGGATTTGGAGTTAATGACAACGTTAACAATGCATTCGTTGCAGGCGAAACATTCTTCTACAATGCTAACAACGGCATGATGAACTTTGGTAAGGATGTTAAGGTCGCTAACATATATACAGTTGATGGTAAGCTAGTGAAGACGTTCAACAACGTAAGCAATAAGCAAGTAAGACTGGATATGCCGACTGGTCTGTATATCGTACGTACGGTAGCCGCAAATGGAAAGGCTGCAAGTATGAAACTTAATGTAAAGTAAAAATATGAACTCTATCAGAAAATTTATTTTTCTGTTATCGCTTACAAGTCTCTCCATGATTGGGGGAGACTTGTTTGCTCAAACAGAGAGCGACAATTTGTTCCGGCTTACTCCTTTGAGCCCATCAGAGCGCGAAATGGCAGCGCCGGCTTCAGGCAGTGAGAATATGCATATCGGCTACTGCACTATTGAGCCTAGTCGTGGACTCATTGCACAGATAACAGGAGAACACACTTATCACGCTGCGGTCTATTTCCCGGCAGAGCTATTGGACAAGTACGTAGGAAATAAGATCGATTCTATCGAGTTTGCCATAAAGCCTAAACGCGGGCGTATGGTAGAATACTTCATTTGTACAGACTTGAAGAACCCGAGAGAAAGTACCTTGGCACAAGGTTCATCTACGTCCTACTCGGAAGGTTGGAATAAGAAGAAGTTTCCCAAATCGCTGACCATCACAAAAGGAATGAATCTCTACATTGGCTATATTCTATACTTAAATGCCGATGAGATGTACGATTGTCTATTGTTTGATGAGAGTCCTTACTCACTAACGAAAAAGAATTGGTACGGCTATGATGGCAACTGGTTCAGCAACACCGCTGCTATCGGTAAGAACATCTGTATTCGTGCCGTCATTTCGGGATCAAATGTTCCCAACAATGACATTTCCTTGATTCGCTTAGCTCCCGAGGATGGGGGATATTATATTGAGCAAAATAAGCCTAAGTCTTACATTGCTTATGTGCAAAATAATGGTACAACCCCGATCACATCTCTTTCACTTTCGGTCACAGCCAAGGGCGTACAAAGCAAAGAAGTAACGCTCAACGGATACAATATTCCTAATAATGTGCCACAAAAGATCGTACTTGAGGATGTTTCCGTACCGGTTGAGGGTAACTTTGTCGGCACTTTTACGGTAACGAAAGTCAATGACACGACGGATCCGGATATGAACGACAACGCAGTAAGTCTCAGAGGTTACGCGATGAAGGAAGGAACAGAACCGGTTGAGCGTAACGTACTCTTTGAGGAATTTACTTCTGAAGGCTACAAAGAATGTACTGTTGCAGACAGCGTATACACCAAGGCCTTAGCCCAGTGTAACAATGTGATTCGCGTAAAGCACCACTTAGACTACAAATCGCATCAGGATCAGTTCCGCATTGCAGCAGATAAGGATTACGAAGCGCTCTATGGTGAGTCGAAGACCTTTGTGCCTGCAATCTGTATCGACCGCCTTGCAATCAGCGGACTTGAAGATCCGGGACCGGCATACTTCATAGCCAACGACACGGTTGTTTCTAATCTGATAGGTATCGCTAAGTCCGAATACTCTTTCATTACGTTGGCTGCTGCTCCAGAACTTAGTACGGATGGCAAACAGATCAATGTTAAGGTTACAGGTCATGCCGGCACTAATGAGATGCCTTTGCAAACTGACTTGCGTCTGACTACTTGGCTTGTAGAAGACAGTATTAAGAGCACACAACAAGCCGGAAAAGCAAGCTTCACGCAGAATGGCGTCTTGCGGGCTGTACTCAGCGGCAGCGCGTGGGGTGATAACTTAGATATCTCTAACTACGACTTTGAGAAAAACTACACGGTAGACGTAGACCCCAAATGGAACGTAGCCAATATGCGTATCGTTTCATTCGTTAGCAATTATGAAGCAAACGTTTTGAAGCGCGGCCTCTACAATTCTACACAAGCGCCTGTGTCTGGTACATCCGGCATCAATTCACAAGCAAATTCAGCCGACAACAAAACGATCAGCGTTGTGAATGGCAGCGTGATTCTGCCACAAGGCTATCATCTTGTTGGTATCTATGATATGGCAGGACGCCGCATCAGCACCAATCAACTGGGGCATGGTCTCTATATCGTAAATGCGACAGATGGTCAAAATATGATTACACAAAAAGTTAGTATCAAACACTAATAACAATCATCATGAAGAAAACGATATTATTCATCGCGTTGTTGCTCGGCCTCATTTCCTTTGAGGCAAGAGCAGCCTCAACGTATTGTTTCTGGGGATATTCCGGTGGGAAAGTAACCGGCGAGTTTGGCTCTAAGAAGAGTGCTAAAGGCGCCATATACATCCCTGCTGATATTGCTAAGCTCTACGAGGGAAAGACGATCTCAGAGGTCAAGGTCGGACTGGCTGCAATGGCCAAGAACGTAAAGGTCTTTATCACGAAAGACTTAAACGGCGAGAATGCCGTAACAAAGACGGCCGGAATACTCTACAACGGTTGGAACGAAGTGAAACTTAGTTCCACCTATACGATTGATGGAGAACCCTTCTACATCGGTTATAGCTATGAGGGCGACAACCTATCAATGGGGCGTTCAGATATGTATTCTGAAAATGGCTGTTGGGCAGACCTCGGCGACGGCTGGAAGAACTATGCGGCAGACAAAGCGTATAAGGCTCTAGCACTGACAATACAGGCAAAAATCGCTGGCGAGAATATGCCTAAAGACTTGTGGCTCTATAGCAGTCGCGACGCCATTGTAAAAAAGAACGCACCCTGCGAGTTCGGATTTGGTGTGATCAATATGAGTCCGCGTATTGCAAGAACCTTATTGGTGGGCTATACCGTTGATGGTGGCGCAGAGCAAACGGAAGAGTTCAAAACGACTATGGGTTCTGGCGCTGAGAAAGAATTCGCAATTAAATATCCGGGATTCAGCGAGAATGGTATTCATTCTGTGAAGCTCAGACTCATCAGTGTTGATGGAGAAAACGATGCATTTGCCGGAAATGATACAACCAGCACTAACATAAAAGTAATGGATGCTGTCCCTCAACAGCGTTTTGTCGTAGAGGAAGGCACGGGAACTTGGTGTGGATGGTGTCCTTTAGGCATCGTTGGCTTGAATGGAATGGCCAAGAAATATCCTGAAACGTTCATTGGTATAGCTGTTCATAAACAAGATAAGTTGGAGACCAGTTCATACTCAAAACTTTCATTCTCAGGTTATCCATCTTGCTATATCAATCGTGATCTCAGCATCGTTGCTAAGCCGGAATTCGCATCATTAGAGGCTTCGCACAATAAAGCGATCAAAAAGTCTCCCCGCGTAGGTATGGAGATCAAAGCAAACTTTGTTGGCAATAGCAAGAACAAGATCAAAGCTGTCGCATCTGCCAGCTTCTTCGCCGCTCAAACCAGTGTTGACTATAAGATTTCATTCGTTCTTGTAGAGAATGGTATCGAGGGCTACTACCAAGCTAACAACTTCAGTGGTGGTGGACAAGGCAAGATGGGTGGCTTCGAAGATCTGCCAGGCTATGCCTCTATCAAAATGGACCACGTAGCGCGTATGAACTACAGTTTCGATGGCATAAAGGGAAGTATTCCTACTACCGTAGAGGCAGATCAGATCGTAGAATATCCGGCTGAATTGGAAGTTCCTGGTAACATACAGCATGCTGACAGTCTGCACCTCATTGCCCTCCTTATCAACAGCAAGGGACAAATTGAAAATGCAGCTTCAACACACGTAACGGTTGATCCGGCCCTTTCTATTTCTGAAGATGTCTCTCTCCTTGCTCCTGAATTTACATTCTCCAATGGGCACTTCAACATTGAAGGCTTCGAAGGTAAGGTGCGCATTTATGATGCCAACGGAAGGGAAATACCCAACCACGACATCCAAAGCGGCTTCTATATCATCAAGTACACGAGTGGTAATAAGACAATCGTCAAAAAGATGCTATTGAAATAAAACCAGACTTCTATTGGGGAATATACTGATAGAAAGATCTCTTAGACTTAAACGATTAAGGGTGTATCAAAATTGATACACCCTTTTCTTTACCGTTTTTTTTGCTACCCATAAAATAAAGACCTATGAACCATAAATGGGCTTACTTTTTGAGAAGTGAGGTCAAAGTTCCCTATTATCAGTACTCAAGATACAACATTATCTACATCGATGTTCTTTATATGAATTGTTCTATTTCCTTCTTATTTTTCCCCGAAAAAAGTACCTTTGCAAAAACAAGTACTAAATTATTATAGCAGCAATTTCTTACGCAACACTTAGTTCAAATTTTGCAAGAGTGAAAGATCTTCTACCTTCACAAGTCGGCAGTCTCCTTGGTGGAAAGGTGGAAGCAAGTATCAAGGCTAATATATTCCAGGATGCCTGTGCTACAAGACTTTCATCCGCCTTTAATTATTCTAGTTTACCTATCGGCCAATATGATGGAAAAGTTTCATCAGAAAAAGATAAAAAATGGTATCTGTATAGGGGTGAAGATATGAAGAACTTTTTGAAAAAACATATTGGAGTTCCTCCAATAAAAGGGCAGTTCGCAAAGGATTTTGGAGAAATGAAAAGCATCATTATATTTAGCTATTAACTTAAAACAATGCGACCAAACACATTCATTTAACGGAGCAGAAGGAAACGGATACTTCAATAGATGCGGTACAGCAGTAATGTATGAAATAAATAGTAACAAAATGAGAAGCTCAATCAAGCTGGCTACAACCATTTTTGCGGTTGTTCTTTTATCTTCCTGTTATGGAAATGAATATAGCAGACTCTTCGCCGTAGAAAAAGATGGACTATATGGATACGCTAACGCAAAAGGTGATACGATCATCGACTGCGCCTACCCATTAGTCTATACTGACATAATTACGCACATTGGGTTTGTCGCAGACAGCACGGGGCATATTAAATGTTTCGATCAGACAGGTAAATATCTCTTTGAGGTCTATAAGTATGATAACGGCCCGGACTATCCCAGTGAAGGACTTTTCAGGATTGTAGGCAAAGATGGTCTTATCGGGTTTGCAGACACTAAAGGAAACCTCGTCATTCCTCCAAGATACAAATTTGCATACCCTTTCACAAACGGGAAAGCAAAGGTAACTGATACGGGAACTCTGATGATAGATAGTCAGGATATAGACCGCCACGAATATTGGAAATCTGATAAATGGTACTTTATATCGCGCAAAAAGAAGTAACTTACCCGCAACCACACTGCAAATCTGTCAACTATTCCTAAAAAAAATGAGCCGCAATATCTGTCTTATTGATAATAATCGATTATGATAAGCTTACAGACTTCGAGGGCGGAGCCATCTGCACTCTTCACAGAACGCTTTCATCCAAATAGCTGCCACAAAGGTAAGAAAAACACCTTGCATCTACAGAGAACAATACTGCTTTTGTCTTATCAAAATAGGACCGTTCTTTTAGCTTGACATTAACTTTCCGGAAAGAACAATTGTACTCTTTATCTCCTCTTTGGAGCTTGATTGAAACAACCCTAAGGAAAAACAGACATGGCTTATCCAAAACAGAGGAGTATATGACACCATACGCACGAACTGGCGTAAAAATAGGTCTAAAACTTAGCTTTCGAAGCACAAATAGGCAGTGCCAAAATTCTCTTAGGTGATCGGAAAAACTTTCATAGGTGATCGGAAAAATTGTCTCCTATGATCGAAAAAATTGTCTTATAAGACAATTTTTCTTTTCTTATAGGAAAGTTTGACGACGCCTTATAACGTTGATAATCAGTAGTATTTTTCTTCCCCATCTCTTATTCTTCTTACTACGAATAGGCCGCTTTTTTTAATTAATGAAGCGAACTTATGACTTAAGCTAACATCTACTGCCCGAAAGAAAACGTACCCAGATTCAGGGATGCGTTGTTTTATGATATAAATAAAGGTACTCTAAAAGGCTGCAGTCAGGGATAGGCTTAAGTCTATTTATATGCAGAAAAGCCAACTTATAGCGAACAGTAAGGTATGAAAAGGATTTCACGAATAACTTCACATCCTCGCGTCAAGGAATAGAGACTTGGAACAAGAGCAATATATTTAGGGGAGAAACTACGATAATCCCTCCCCTATCTCGAAAACATTCGTCGATGTTTAGAACTGCACAATCAAATTGGCGAGTCCGTAAAAATTATCTTGTTTAAAGTCGTACGTGGCAGAAAATCCGGCACCCACTCTCTTCGTGATCATATATTCGTAAGAGCCCTTGAGGCCGTAACTCCACAATCCACCATGGCGAACGTCAATGGTCATCCCTTCCGGATTGTTGATTATGAAAGACGTATCATATTGCCCTATACCCGCCAAAGCACCGAGTATTAAGCGGTTCCTCCCCTGTACTTTAAAGGCTTTAAATAGATCTACACCTACAAAGAGATTGATAGATGAGGTATTGGCAGAATTGTGTTCATTACGATCGTCTCCTTGAGATACCTGTACTGAAGGGCCTTGCACATCATTAGTGTAAAATCCTAACCCATGTGTTTTTGATGTGGAGAGCGTCTGTGAAGAAGCATGATGCAGTGAGAGACCGAACTCGAAGATGTTTGCATCATAACTTACTTGAACTCCTTTTGCAAATCCGAAACTCATTGATTCACTACATGAAAGCCCCAACCCTACTGAAACTTTCCACCTCAAAGGAGAGGTCTGAGCATTTGCTACTTGTGTCTGTGCCAACGCTACAGAGAGTAGTATGGCAAATGACAATAAAATCTTTTTCATATATATTATTCTTTTATCTTGATCCAAAACTGAAACATTTGACCAACATCATATCGTTGCCCATTCAGAGCTTTATCATTGTAGGCAACTAGAGCACCTCCAACCTCGTCATCATCTTCACCGAGGTCAATCTTGAACGTAGCTTCAATCTTTATTCCAAAAAGGTTACCAGGAACCTTTGGCGTAATTTCTTTGAGCGCCCCTCCATCAATCTCAGTCCAATGAACTAAATAGTAATTTCCAAAATCATTACGATTCCAATTAAACAATCGAATATTCAGATCTTTTGTAGCTCCTTTCCACCATCCTTTTTTTGTACATTCTCCATAGAATTTTATACTAGGAGCTTTTACGGGAATTATTGTATATTTCATCTCGGGCCGACCACCCCAAAATGATTCAAATTCCCTCATTGCAGATTGGCTAGTGAACCTTGCTTTTTCTAAATATTCAACGTAATCTGAATGCTTTTCTCTATCATATTTAGGTTCAGTAGTAGGATTTATGGGAAAAGTTGTGCCCTCTATAGGGTGGATAAGTTCTGGCCTAAAATAATAGTCATGGAGTATTCCTTCATAATACAATTTCCCATAGTTGTTATTATAAAGAACAGATGTTCCCTTTTTAACTGGTATCAATCTTTCATTAGTTCCAATAACGATTACAGGTACACTTGGTTCCTCGGATGACTTAAGGTAATGTATCTTACCATTCTTGTCATAGGCTGTTAATATGCACTCCTTTTGATCATCGAAGTTTTCAGGTAAATATACAGTAAGAACATCTTCTTTCTTCAAATCAACAGAAGAAGTTTCTTCGTTCTTGCTTAATACAGATACTTGAACAAGAGGATCTATACTAACAACATATTTTACAAAACTCTCAAAACTCTCAAAATTTGAAAGTCTAGGATGTTCAGTTGTAGACCTTAAGTCTTTAGTCCTTGTAAAAGAACGATCTAGAGAGGCATATAAAGAAGAAGTACTTCTTAGATCCTTGCTGGGAATAATCTCTTCTAGTAGAAATTCTCTATCCCCATCTTTTTCTAAAGAGACCTTTTTAGACAATTCTTCTGCGACCACATCTTCGTTTATTGCTGTTGCAAATAGCTTTGCAAGCAACGCTCGTCCCTCAGTCGCTTTTAGGTTTAGATTCTCTTGTTTCTCTGGATTAGGATTTGTCCTTGGTTCTTGGATGGACATCGATTCGTCCGTGCAGGAGGTTATTGTCAATATCGACAACAATACACCTAAAGTCATTACTTTTTTCTTCATAAAAATGATAGTTAACAAATGCCTACTCTTTGTTCAGAGTTTTTCAGCTTACACTCTCCTTTTATATAGTTTGGTCTATAGCAATTTGGGGGTACAAAAGGGATTGCTAACCTTATATTGCATGGAGCTTTAAGCATCCATAATTGTCTATTCTGAACATATGCTCAAAATATAGAGCTGTACCAAGCTCTTAAGAATCTGCGCGCACTGATTATCTTAACACCGGCAAAAGTATAAACTTATAGAAATCGTAACAATTCCAAAAAAGAGAAATTTCGTAAACTTTCCCCGAAAACGATGTTTTTTACCCTTTAGGGTAATGATTCTACGGCAAAAAAGCTATCTTTGAACTCGATTAATATAGTATTACTTGCCAAATGGAAGCCTCTCATCACGATCATTATTCACCTCAACCACCACAAGGTGTTCGTCCTCTTATAAAGGATGAGGAATACAATGACCTACAACCTTATATCGATTCAGCAAAAGCTTTTGCTCGAATCACATACAAATCTCTTTATATCATTGACTACAACAGGATGAACTTCCTGTATATATCCGACAACCCATTGTTTCTCTGTGGAGAGCGGGTAGAAAATGCACATCAAGAAGGATTTAATTTCTATTATCAACGCATTCCAAAAGAAGACCACGAATTTCTCTCTCAAGTAAATCGAATTAGTTCTGTGTTTCTTAGAGGGATCCCAGCAACAGAACGCACTCAGTATGTCATCTCTTACAACTTCCGAATGACTCAAAAACATTCTAGAGAAAAAATCTTGCTAAATCATCAGGTAACTCCTCTCAAATTAGATTCAATGGGAAAAGTTTGGTTGGCTCTTTGTATAGTTTCGTTAGCACCTACACAAGAAATAGGTGTCGCGTTTATGACGAAGATTAATTCAGATATGAAGTGGAAGTTTTCCTTAAATAGTGAACGCTGGGAGCAGATTGACAACATAGAGTTGAATGAATTCGAAAAAAAAGTAATTCGATTAGCAAACCAAGGCTTGTCTGTTAATCAGATTGCCGAAGAAATCAAACGTTCGAAAGATTCGGTAAAATGCTATCGTAAAAGTCTATTCCTAAAACTTGGTGTAAGTAAAATATCTGAGGCTATTGCTATAGCGACACACCACAAATTGATTTAAGCTATCAGGGATTTTAATTGTTGTAAACAAATAAACAATTAAAGAAGGCGCCCTTAGCGTAAAAGACGATTAGGACTTAAACCTGATAATTGTTCTAAAAGTATGCAGGATCAAGGCACTTCGGTTATGTACGAAACATCTTGAGGAATAGGGAAACCTGCTGCCGACAGCAAAGAAAAAGAAGACTGCAAAGTTGTAACCAGAGCGGTAGTAGACAAAAAAAAGATTGCCACGAACAATACTTTTATAGCATTGTCCGTGGCAATCGCCTGTCTCCGTGCTCAAAGCGGGACTCGAACCCGCACAGCCATTTCTGGCCAAAGGATTTTAAGTCCTTCGTGTCTACCATTCCACCATTTGAGCAGATTGCGAGCGCAAAGATAAAAGTTATTTTTCAAATAGCGCAGACTTTGGGCAAGTTTGTTTTGATTAAGCCTACTAATTATTAATAATCAAGACATCACTGGCCCGACTATAGCCTTGTATGCGATACTTTAACAGCTTTAAGCCCGCCTCACCCGCCACGACAATGCCGCCGTTGCGCAAACTATAAGATCTATTGCAGCGCGTGCAATGCATCGTCAGTCTATTTTGAAAAACAAGTTGACGCTCTATGAAATCATCTTTCACATAGCAATTGGGACAAGCCAAGTCGTAAGCCACAGGCAGCAAAGCGCCGTTTAGATCAGGCGTATCAGACGTACCTACGATAAAACCTGCTATCATCTCCGGCCGGTTATAGGCTTCCAAAGCCGTAACCGACAATGTAGCCTCCTTGCCATCCGCGCTACGAACGAGGTAATGACTTGGTTCACGAGAAATCGTGCAGAAAAGGCCGGGACTGTTCAGCGCCTGAAAAAGCGGGGGAACGGCTGAAACGGGCGACAAGCGCAAGAAAGCATGCACTTTCGCATACTCGCTTTGAGGCACCTCTAAGCAGCCGGAAAGAAACAAACTTACAAATAACAAGCAAAACAAGCGCTTCATACGCTATATATACGCATAGAGCAGCGACTTATTGCCGTCTGACTGCTTAAAAAGCATAAAGAGGGGAAAGGAATTAGTCGATAGCAACGGCAGACAGCATATTGGCCAGTCCGTCGGCCGCTTTCTTCAAAGGCTTAGCCACCATCGCCCGCATAAACATATTGACCTCTGCGCCTATCGTCACCTTCAGCTTTGAGCCTTCTCCCGAGGGCATAATCTGAATCCAAAGGTTCAAGGGCACAGGACTGCCTGCACTTTCAAACTTGATCAACTTCGGCTCCTCGCGCTCAACGACCGTAAGCGTGACTTGCCCCACGGGCGATTGAATCGTCACGTTGTCAGCATCGAAAGTAAGCGTCTCCAGTTGCTTTTTAGCTTCGGCCACTTGCTCGTCGGACAAAGCCGCTTGCATCTTCTCTTGCACAAGCGGGTCGTTCAGTCGTTCGCGCAGCGCTTGCAGATTACGCAAGTCACTAAATTTCTCATAAACGCGCACTTGCGGAGCACTTAGTTGCTTTATTTCACTCTCAAACTTTTGCATCTTTTCTGTGTAAAAAGGAATAAGGTCGGCGAAGTTAGGGAGTTTTTACGGTCTCCGCAAGTTTTCCGCTTAAAAAGCATCATTATGTAACATTTCCCAGCAAGAGCAGTGCCCTACACGCCAAGCAAAATGCCTATAAAAACGCTTTGCCTTTCGCGTTGTTTGGCGTATTTTTGCAAAAAATACGTGTATGTTGAATTATAAAGTTATACTTTTTGTCCTCGGACAATTGCTTTTTCTTGAGGCTATAATGCTGGCCGCCTGCTGCGGCGTAGGCTTTATCTATCATGAAAACACACTGGTTGACTTTGGCGTTCCCACGTTTATCTGCGTCTCGCTCGGCTTGCTCTTCCACTTTTTAGGAGGCTCAAAGAACCAAGGAATGGGCCGCCGCGATGCCTTTTTAATTGTATCTACTACGTGGCTGCTCTTCTCCATTATAGGAATGCTGCCCTTCCTGTTAAGCGGTATCGTCACGCGGCCATCCGTAGCCTTCTTTGAGACGATGTCCGGCTTTACAACGACCGGCGCGACGGCACTCAACGGCATAGATGCACTGCCCCACTCTATTTTATTTTGGCGCAGCCTCACCCATTGGGTAGGCGGTATGGGAATTGTCTTCTTCACGATCGCAATTATGCCCAACGCCGATGCAAGCGAACAGAAGATGTTCACAGCAGAATCTACCGGCCTTAAGATCGGCAAACTGCACCCACGCGTTCGCTCCACGGCGCGCTGGATTGGCGGCCTTTATGTATTCCTTACGCTGGCTTGTATCGTTTCTTTATATCTCGGCGGAATGGATACTTTCGACGCTATCAACCACGGATTCTCCACAATGGCTACGGGCGGTTTCTCAACGCACCAGGATAGCATTGCCTTTTTCCATTCGGCGCGCATCGAAAACATTCTGATGGTCTTTATGGTCTTAGCCAGCCTCAACTTTACCGTTTTATACCTCGGCTTGTTCAAAAAGCATTGGAAAGATATGTGGAAAGACGACGAACTGCGCGTATTTCTTGGCATTGTTCTTACCATTGCCCTCATCGGGATGCTGGTGCTTTACTTTCGCGATCACCGCACGCTGGCCGATGCTGCCCGTCTCTCGTTTTTCCACACCATAGCTATACAATCGACCACGGGCTTTACGACAGAAAACTTTATGAATTGGGACCCTTCCACGTGGATTTTCGTCGCCTTTATCACGATTGTCGGCGGCTGTGCAGGCAGTACGTCGGGCGGTATCAAATGTATCCGCATCCTGACCATATATAAAGTAATCGTGCGCGAGTTTAAGCGCATGTTGCACCCGCATGCCGTCTTTCCCATCCGCATTAGCGGCACACTGATAAGCAACGGCGTCGTGCGAAACATTTTTGTTTTCATCACGCTCTACATTATTCTGACGGCTTTAGGCACAACAGCAATGATGGCGATGGGACTTACGATGCTCGACTCCGTATCTTGCTGTATCACGTGTTTGAGCAGCGTCGGGCCGGGCTATGGTTACGTCGTCGGGCCGCTGGATTCGTGGGACGTATTTCCTGATGCTGTGCTTTGGATAGACTCATTTTTAATGTTGGCCGGCCGTTTAGAGATCTACTCTATCCTGCTGCCGTTTATGCCGGGCTTTTGGCGCGACAACTAAGGCGGCCTGCAGCTACGCTTCGAGCCATTTCTGTTCTACGCGCTCCTTCCTTCACCCACCAAACACAAGAGAATAAACCCGAGGGGATCAAGTTTCCTCATCAAAACAATAATATGAAACACTTATTGATCATGTTTTTTGCGCTTTCTACAGTCGCCTCGGCCCAGTCCGACAAGTTTAAGTACACTGACGAGAAGTTTGCAGACATTCAAATGCTTCGCTACAAAGTCGAAGGCTTTGAACAGCTTACGCTCCGTCAGAAGACGCTCATCTATTATTTATCTGAGGCCGCCTTGCAGGGGCGCGACATCCTCTTCGATCAGAATGGGCGTTACAACCTCCGCATCCGCCGTATGCTGGAGACGGTTTTCACAGATTATAAAGGCAACCGCAAGTCGAAGGACTTCCTGGCGCTCCACGACTACTTGAAGCGCGTTTGGTTCAGCAGTGGCATACACCACCACTACGGCAATGAAAAGTTTCAGCCCGCATTCTCGCAAGACTTTTTCCGCAAGGCGCTCCACGAAGTAGCAGCAAGCAAGCTTCCGCTCCAACAAGGGCAAACGGTCGACGCGCTCTGCGATGAGATCTTCCCCATTATGTTCGACCCGAACATCATGAAGATGCGCACCAACCAAGCTGACGGCCAGGATCTCATACTTACGTCGGCCGGCAACTATTATGGCGAGGGCGTAACGCAAGCTGAGGCGGAACTCTTTTACGAACAGCGCAAAGCGCCTAATGATCCTTTCCCCATAATGACGGGTTTAAACAGCCGTTTGGTCAAAAAAGACGGCCGTTTAACCGAACTCGTATGGCGCGAACACGGACTTTACGGCAGTGCGATCACGAAAATCATCTACAATCTCCAGCAAGCGCGCCCCTATTGCGACACACCGGCGCAGCAGGCCGTAATCGATAAGCTCATCGAGTTTTATCGCACGGGCGACCTCCGCACTTTCGACGAATACTCTACGCTTTGGGTTCACGCTACCGAGGATTTGGTCGACTTTGTCAATGGTTTCACGGAGACTTACGGAGACCCGCTCGGCTTGAAGGCATCTTGGGAGGCTATTGTCAACTTTAAGAACATCGCAGCTACAAAGCGCACGGAGAAACTCAGTAAAAACGCGCAATGGTTTGAGGATCATTCACCCGTAGATCCACGTTTCAAGAAAGAAAAGGTCAAAGGTATTACGGCAAAGGTTATTACAGCAGCCATTTTGGGCGGCGATTTGTATCCTTCGACGGCAATCGGCATCAACCTGCCCAACTCCGACTGGGTTCGCAAAGAGGTTGGCTCTAAGAGCGTCACGATCGGAAATCTTACCGACGCATACAACAAGGCCGCTCACGGTAATGGCTTCCAAGCGGAGTTTGTTATCGACAAGGCCACGCAGGATTTGATCAACAAATATGGCGACAATGACGAAGATCTTCATACAGACCTTCACGAATGTCTGGGTCACGGCAGCGGAAAGTTGCTCGACGGCACAAATCCCGACTCTTTGAAGGTCTACGCATCGCCGATTGAAGAAGCACGCGCCGATCTCTTCGGTCTTTATTACTTAGCTGACGCCAAACTGGTCGAGCTAGGACTCACGCCCGACGCAGATGCTTACAAGGCGCAGTATTATACGTATATGATGAACGGACTTATGACGCAGTTGGTCCGCATACAGCCGGGCAACAACTTGGAAGAGGCGCACATGCGCAACCGCGCGCTCATCGCTCATTGGGCTTACGAGAAGGGTAAGGCGAATAAAGTGGTCGAACTCGTGAAAAAAGGCGGTAAAACTTATGTGAAGATCAACGACTATCCGGCTTTGCGCGAACTCTTCGGAAAACTGCTTGCTGAGATTCAGCGCGTGAAGAGCGAAGGCGATTACGCCGGCGCGCGCCGCTTGGTTGAAGATTACGGCGTCAAAGTTGACCCGCAGTTGCACAAAGAAATTCTGGCACGCTATGCGAAATTGAACATCGCTCCTTACAAAGGTTTCATCAATCCGGTTTATACGGCCGTGAAAGATGCGCAAGGACGCGTGACGGACGTCAAGATCTCTTACACGGAGTCTTACGACGATCAGATGCTGCGTTATAGTCGCGACTACAACACTTTGCCCGACATCAACTAAGCCTCAACTCGGCTTGCGGCCGCCTTATATGCGAGTCAGCAGGTCAGGCCTACGCACTAAGGACAACAGTCTTTCGAGATCTGTTGTCCTTATTTTTTGCACTTTGCGCCTCGTTACTCTTACCGCCGGCCCTTCTCATCTTGCTTTTGCCGGATGGGCGAAAGCTGAAAACCGGATAGCGCCTCAGACCGCCGCTTTTCGTTGACGACCGGAGCTTGAATCTTCATAGCCGATGCTCATTTTCCTTTATTCTCTCCTCGCCTTTGTTTACGCAGCGCGCATCAGTCGATGGTTTGCCGGCAGCAAACCATTGTTTGGTGGCGGCAAACGATAGTTTGGTACCAGCATACGATAGTTTGCCGCCACCAAACAATAAAAGTATATGCCACAGAGAAGTCAGAAGAAGAGTGGAAACACTAAGAATCAATATTTTAGCGAACAACGACAAGTAGCGATGAAACGAAAAGGAGCAAACGACTAACAGCGATCAACGCTCGTTATGAGAAGTAAAGCGTTTGTTTCGCGTCGATGCAGACCTGCCGTAAGCGCTGCGGACGGTAGGATCTTCGTATGCAATCGTCTCCGGAGAATCATAAGACGAAGCAGGGGGCAACTTGGTGCAAGGCCACAATAAAGCCCGACTATCGGCGGATAATCGGGCTTGTTGTAAACAGATATTCAACACCAAGCGCGCACAAGCGGATGCCGCGAAATCGGCAGCCTACTTTTGGCCTTTGGGATCAAGGTCATAGCTAAACGAAAGTCGCACATAGTGATGCATTCCGTTGTGCCACTGCTCTGTACGTTGATAGGCATTAAGCGAAGTTTCGTAATACGTTTGCTGATTCAAGATGTCGTCTACATCAAGCCATATCCGACCTCTTCCTTTCAAGGTTTTCAGAGTTGCACCTGCGCCCCAGATAAACATATGGCGTCTGTTCGCACTGAGATTATAACCATGGCGATTGATCACATTGAGCTGCGTATAGAAAGTCCAAGCCCGCAAACGATATTTTGCAGTGACGCCATATTTATAGTAGAGGTAGTGAGGATAGGCGTTGATGGCCTGATCATCTATATTGCGAGAGTAGGAAAAGAGTACGTGTCCTTTAATATCCCAAGCATCTTGCTGGTATTGGAGGTCGATTCTACCGCTCCAAATCCATTGATGGCGCTTGTTGAGCAGGAGCGGCAGGCTCGGATTCGTACCGGTAAGATAGGCATAACTGCGTAAGGAATAAATATTTAAGTGATTGGCAAGCGTCAGTTGGTCGTTCAGTGCGCGCGAGTAATTGGTTCGCAGTATAAAATCATAGCCACCACGCACATTGGCGAAGCTCGTCTGCATAACGCCCGTTGCGGGATCGTAGAAGAAAGTCGTCTGCACCGGATTCTTATACTTATTAAACTGCAAAGAAAACATGACGCTCTGCTCGTGGTTCGTAAAATTGCCATAATAAGCCAGCGCAGCTTGATGCTCGTGTGTGTTGAGCAAAAATGGGTTACCGCGACGTATAAAGAGCGGATCGCTCTTGTCTACATAAGCTATTGTATTGATCAATTCGGGCGGAGTGGTCTTATAACCATAGTTAGCCTCAAGAATTGAAGTCGGCGAGAATTTATACTCGACTTTCAGATGAGGAAAGAACAGATGCTGGTGGCGCACAGCCGTAGTATCGATGCTGCCTTGGCGATATTCGATACGCTCATTCGCATATTCCCAACCCAGTTCGGGCTTAAAGCTGAACTTTCCCGACCTCAAGAGGATGGAAGCTTCGGCTGAATTGTTCGTTTCGCGGAAATGGTGGCGATAGCTACTGATCGGATCAAACACAGATAGGAGTCGCTGCTCTTCAGGGGCGTGGTAATCGATTTGTACGGCGTCGGGGTTGGCATATTCCGGCAGGCGATCAAGTCGAAATAAGTCGCGCCGACGCAGACCTCGCTTATACTCAAAGCCATATTCGAAGGTAAATAGCGCTTGCTTGCTCAACCATTTATTATAATAGAGCGTCGCAGACGTTTTCAAACTCCGCTCGGGCGAGCGTAAATACTGATTCTCATAGGCGTTGCTGCCGGCCGTGCGGAAGTAGCGCAAGCGGCGCAGCGTATTGAGATCATTGCGCGTATGGCTATAATTAGCCTCGGCGTGTAAGGCTAGTTCGCTCTTATCCGGGAAGACGTGGTTCAAATAAGCGAAAACTTTGGTTGTAAACGCTTCGGAAAGGCCGGAAGTAGCGGCCCGCTGCGTGGCAATCGTGTGGCGAAGCAGCGTATCTCCGGGCAAAGCATCGAAAATTCGATCTATCGGCTGCCGACTAAAGCCGTAGGGGTCGATATCTGTGGTAATGTTGCGGTTAATGCGACTCGACTGCGTGCGATTAAAGCTTACATCGGCAGTCATATTGAGTGTCGTGAGCGAATCTATGTTTGCAAAGAGCGCAAAATTAAGTTGTGGCCGCAGCATTCGCTTATAGCGCGATTCCTCTCCCGCTCCAAACGAATGCGCACCGGAGCTGAGGAAATTTTCTTGCGTCGAATAGTCCGTCCCATAGCCATGTTCGCGGCCTAAACTGCCGGTTACTGCAAAAAAGTTATCAACTTGTCCTTCCGGTTTATGGGCTTGTTGCCAACTATGTTTGTAGCCGAAAGCGGCGGCCTTTTCGCGGCCGAAATTATCTATGGAGTTGTTGTAACTATCATCGAAATCTATGCGCGAACAATAAGAATTTTTATCGTTAATATTGGCATACGCTAACACGGGATCTTGCTTACTGAGCCGCATTGCATCGACCTTGAGCGCGTAGCGTTTGAGCGTCTGCCACGAAGCCTCGAGCGTGCCGTACCATTTATCGAGCCAGCCTTTCTTAATCGTAATATCGAGGACCCGATCCTCTTTCCCGTCGTCGCGGCCCGTGTGTCGGGCAAATTCAGACTGCTTGTTGTAAGCTTTAATCTGATCTACGGCTTCCACAGGCAAGCGCCCCATCAACGCCTCTCCATTGGAGAAAATTTCGCTCCCATTCATCACGATGCGCAATGGCTTGTTCATCCAATAAAGTTTACCATCTTTGGACGTCACACCTGGAAGTTGTTTAAGCAGTTCCTCAAGCCGTGCGCCTTCGTCCAGCTTAAAAGCGCGCGGGTTAAAGAGTACGGTATCTCCGTGCACGACAAAGCGGCGCATTTTCCCGGTTACAGTCGCCATCTTCAAATATGCATCCGACGGCTTCAAGGCTATGTCGCCCAAGCGTATGGTATCCTCGCCCTCGCTTGCGAGAAAGTTGCGCCTAACTCTATAATAGCCCAAATATTCTACGCTCAGCACGCACTGACGTGAGAATGCCTGCAGCTCAAATACGCCCAGGCTGTCCGTAGTGTAGGAAGAGGAGATTAAAGCTCCCATAAAGTGTTGCTGAACTTCGATTTGCGCATCAGGCAGTGGGGCTTTCGTTTGCGCATCTACGACTCTGCCGACGACAATATCGGCAAAGGCGCTACTAAAGCAGGCCGAAAAAATCAGCAAAAGGGATATAAGGCGGATTTTCATAGGTTTTACAGTCTTCATATTAGGATTAATGATGCGCAAATATAGTAATTTACTCTCAACAACCGTATATTTAGCAAAAAAAACGCAACCTATATTTATTTTTTTTCTTATATTGAGCGCTTTAGATGCCATTTTACATCTACAACAACAAACCAAGCAGCGCCGGCATCTGATTTCCGACGCTCGCATTCGCAAATGCGCAAAAGAAATCCCGACAGAAGGAGAGGATTTCTGCCGGGATAGAATGATTAAAATCGATTTTTAGTATTTGACAACCTTTTGCCCGTTGACGATATACAGCCCTTTAGGCAAACGATCCAAACTTTCGTTGACTTTCAAGCCGCTTAGCGTGTAAATAGTTGTCGTTTCGCGCGGCGAAGTTTCCACTTGAGTGACGCCAACACTGCGCGGCGCAATCACGACCTCGCCCTTTACGGCTTTTCCGTCCAATGCAATGCCCATGTAGGTCAAACCTTCGTCATCGGTAAGTTTAGCTATTTTCGCACCGGTAGGCTTTAAGATCTCACAATCTTTGAGCGTAATCTCCTTAAAGCCAATCACGCCGCCGCCATCGTTCGACGTACTCTTCGCTTTGAGCGTAGCATTGTCGATCAGCAACGCTTCCTGCAGGTTGTAGGAGTTGCCGCTGACAGCCCACTTCCCATTAGAAGTCACAGTGCATCCGTCTGCGATGGTCAGTTTACTACGATTGTAAATGTAGATACCGCAATTTTCCTCGCCGGTAAATACAGCTGCACCCTCGCCTTTGATCGTGAGCGGTGAGCCCGAACTTAGGGCTGCGCTGCGTCCGGATGAGATCTCGTTGTTCGCACCTTTGAGCACCAAAGTATAGGGTTCTGAAGTCTCGTCAAAGTCTATGGCATTCTCCAGCGGGCCTGTCATCTGAATCACCGCCTCTTCCAGCGTCAAAGTACGCGTTTCGGGATCATAACTTACCTTTCCGCTAGTGATTTGGTCGCGTTTAATGTCGCTAAAGTCATCTTCTGACGTCAACGGCTTATCGCAAATATTGATACCGAGGCGTTCTTCGTCCGGCTCGATCTTGATCTGTGCGGTGCAGATCTGATCGCCCTGCATCACGTTGCCATCCTTAAATTCGATGCCTTCAGGCTCGGCGAAGTGGCATAGATCCATTGCAAACTCGGCCAAGCGTCCGATGGAGGCCGTTGCGCCCTGCGCTTTCACGGTCGCATCTTCGATCATCAAAGACGACGACTTATCAGCAGCACCTCCGATACCGTAAGTCTTTCCGCGCAGATCGAGGCGACAAGCATCGCTGATCGTGAGCTGCGAAGCGTTTTCCATCAAAATAGCAGCGTCGTTTTCACTGATGAAAGTAATGGCTCCAGCACCGAAAATCTTTATGGGAGCTGCTGATGACAAGGTTGCGCCCTTTGAAGTTATGACTGTATGCGAGCCATATACCTCTATGTTAAACTCTTCGTCAGTTTCTGCAAAGCGGAAGGCCACTTCATCATTCGGCACATTAAATACGGCGTTGTCAAGCGTTAGCTTGCGAGCGCCGGGATCGTAACTAATCGTCCCGCTCACCCAACCTTCGGGGCGCAAATCGCTGAAATCGTCCTTGTCAGTAACCTCTTTGCCGGCAATAAACAGCCCGTAGTGTTTTTCAGTTTGCGCTTTGAGCGACTGCAGACCAGTCAAAATAAGAAGCGTACACAAAATGACGCTCCGTCGAATAGTAATGAGTTTTGATACCATAGTAAATAAGTGCGTTAAATGTCGATTTGCGAAGTCGCATCTCCTCTCTTCTGATGCTAAGCTTCGCAAAGATGGTTAATAGGTTTATAAGTTGATTCCATATCGAGCTACTTTAGGCCGTTTCTCATCGGCTTTCAGCAGGCTGCGACGCGCGTGGCGGCGACAGGCTTACGTGTTTTACAGCTGCAAGTTGGGATTTTATTTTCATTCGACAAAATTTCAGTCGGGTTTGTTAGGTTTTTCAGCTACATTTCTCGCATATCGGCACGAAAAAGGTCGACTTCCAGAAAAATGGCAGCAAATTACAGCGTGTAAATGTAAAAAAATGTGACACTAAAAACGGACGATAAAACGTACCATCCGCACTATCCGACAAAGTGGCTAAAAGTGAGGTTAGCGAAACTTGAATTGGCAAAGAGGAGTAGGCTTTTGGGAAGACGAACAGCCCAAAGCGCACCCCGTAGTTCCATTGATAATGGTAAGAAATACGTAGCTATTAAGCCTTCTGTGGCTTATTTTAAGATATACGCTGCGATGTGGCATCGAAAAGCAAGTAGTTTGCGCCGCCCAATGCTGCACTGAAGCGAACGCGAGCGCGGCATAACCTTCGTTTGCTACCACCAAACAATGGTTTGCTGCCGCCAAACGATAGTATGCTCCCACCAAACGATGGTTTGCTATCAGCAAACGATGAGCGGTGCAATGGGATACAAAAAAAGACCGATGCGGATCGGTCAGAAAATAGGGATTAAGCAACAAATTTATAAGCTTTTATCGCTGCTCATTAAGCATTGGTATCGTCAAAGGACGGCCGGCCAACTTTATTTTTCGCTCTAAGGACAAAAAGCGGCCTACAAAAACTGCACTTTATGGGCAAGGGCGATGATGAAATAAGCGCTCAGCGCAGCAGGATCAAGCCGGCGAGGCTAAGCGAAAGAGTCGGCGGGCATTATCGGTGGTGATAGCGGCCACGCGCTCGGGCGTAGTTTCGTAAACTTCAGCCAGTTTGTCGATGATATAGGGGATAAAGGCACTCTCGTTGCGTTTGCCGCGTTGCGGAACGGGAGCCATATAGGGTGCATCGGTTTCTACGACGATGCGATCTAAGGGCACAGCAGCGCGAAGCACATCGGGGAGCGTAGATTTCTTGAACGTGACGATACCGCCTATACCCAAATAGAAGCGAGAAAAGCCAAGGAGTTCGCAAGCCTCATCGGCCGTTCCGGCAAAGCAATGGAAGATGCCGCCGCAAAGAGACTTGGCATAGGGCGTCAGGGTATCTACAATCTCGCGATGAGCCGCGCGGGCGTGAATCAGCAGTGGCAGGTCGAAGCGAACGGCCCAACGGATTTCTCTATCGAAGACGGCCAATTGCTCTTCGCGCCGACCGGCGTCCCAATACAGATCTACGCCGACTTCGCCCACAGCTGCATAACGGCCCGTGGCTAAGAGTTGCTCCATTTTGTCGAGCAAGGGGCGAGGATCTGCGGGCAACTCTTCCGGCTGCAAGCCCATCGTAGGCAAACACAGGTCGGGGTAGGCATCGCAAAGGCGCTGCATCGGCTCGATCGAGGCTTCGTCTACATTGGGCAGGATAATCTGCTCCGCACCTGCGGCCAGAGCGCGCCGGATCACGTCGTCGCGATCGGCATCAAACTCCTCACCATAAAGATGCGCGTGGGTATCTATAAACATAGCGTGCTTGGGCTTCGTCAGGGTGACGGTAGAGATTATTTATTGCGATGCAGCATCTTCTCTGCAAAGTCCCATAGCGGCTGTTTGCGCTCGGGGTCTACGTTCAGCTGATTGAAAACTTCGCGCGCCGTTTCGTAATAGGCTGAAATGCGGGCTTGGCAGCGAGCGGGTATGTCTAAGGCATTATATATCTGTATGACGGCGGCTAATTTTTCAGCACGCGGCATCGCTTCGTCGGACAAAAGGCGGTTTAAATCGGCACGCTGCTTTTCGTCGGCGGACTCTAAAGCGTTGATAAGCAGATAGGTTTTCTTCGCTGATGCGATGTCGCCGCCAATTTGCTTACCGAAAACGGCCGGATCTCCGTAGCAGTCTAAATAATCGTCTTGCAACTGAAACGCTAATCCGATCTGTTCGCCAAAGTGATAGAGTAAATCAGCCTGATCCGCGGGTGCGCCGGCCACGAGTGCACCCATCTTGAGCGCACAAGCGAGAAGGACGGACGTTTTCAAACGAATCATTTCGATATACTCCGCTTCGGTGACGTCGTTGCGTTGCTCAAAGTTCATATCATATTGTTGTCCTTCACAAACTTCGCGCGCCGTTTGAGCCAAGAGTTGAAGGAGTTGGGCCGCATTGGGATAGCCGCCTTCCAAGAGGTGATTAAAGGCCAAAATAAGCATCGTATCGCCGGAGAGAATTGCGGTATTCGCATCCCATTTTCGGAACACGGTAGGGCGTCCCCGACGCAAGTCGGCCCCATCCATAAGGTCGTCGTGGAGCAGCGTGTGATTATGATAGGTTTCTACGCTCAACGCTGCGGGTAGGGCCTTCTCTGGCTCGTCGGAATAAAGCGAACAGGCCAGCAAAGTCAGGTGCGGGCGCACGCGTTTGCCTCCTCCCGAAAGGGCGTAGGCAATGGGTTCGTAAAGTCCGGCGGGCCGCGTGGGGTATGCCTGCTGCGATAAGGCGTTTTCTATTTGTGCTAAGAAATTTTCCATTGTATTTAGAGCGTATAAGCGACATTAAAAAGCAAACTCCCTGCGCCGACACGATATTTTGCGTAGGAGGCGCCAAACTTGAAGCGCTGAAGTTGCAAACCAGCTCCGAGCGTGAAGCCGGCCATCTTCTGCGCGTCGCCGACTTTGAGTTCGTAACCGCGACGGAAGTTATAACCCAGCGCGATATAGGTATTGTCGGTCGGCAAGATGTCTACGCCGACGACTACGTGGTTCAAGAGTTTCTGGGTAGCGCTCAAACTGGTTTTACCCGGGGGCAAGTAGAAATCAGACGACTTCCAATGGGTCAAATCTGTGAGCGTAAAGTTGAGACGTGCGGGAAAGTGGGCGAGTCCTTTGGTCAAACCAAGCTGCATATCAAAAGGTAGTTTGTCGCGACTGGTCTCATAAAACGATTTTACCTCCATTCCGATGTTGCGTAGCGCGATGGAAAAAGAAAAATCCGTCTCCTCATTAAAATAATTCAAGCCCAAATCGACGCCCATTGCGAAGCTGGTGTAGCCGGCATAGTTTCGATTGATAAAATGTAGGGACGCGCCGCCCGTCCATCGCTCCGAAAGCAGGTAACTATAAGCCAAAGAGAGCATCATATCCTTAGGCGAAAAACTGCCGATGCGTTGTCCTGTTTCGTCGGTCTCATCCATTTTACCGTAGTTCAATATGCTTAGTCCGGCAGCGGCAGTGTGGCGCTCGCCAAAGGCTTGGACGTATTGCGCACCCAAATAAAGGCTGCCGGAATTATAGGTCATAAAATCAAGCCCTAAGGACTTATCACTCACATTTGCGAACAAAGCCGGATTACTCCAACCCGCCGCCGGCGAATCATCGATGGCCGAAATATTCTCTCCACCCAAAGCCGCCGCATGAGCAGATGCGGGGAGCTTAAGAACTTGATATGTTGTCGTGCCTTCTTGGGCTAAAGCGGGAAATGCTAAGACCGAGAGGAATAAAACTATGACTGCGTATAAAGCTTTTTTCATTACGTTGTGTAAAATTCTCGCCAAAGGTACGCCTAATTTTAGATTTTGGGCGTACTTTTGCAACTTAAATAAGGCCCTTCAGCGCCTTGATTTTTTATATGGCAAAGCGGCTAACAGCCGCTAAGGAGCGGATAATCGCCGCCGGGAAGCGGACGACCACGACCTTGGAGCGGCTTGGCCCACTTCTTGCCTTATTAGGGTAAACGTGAGTAAGGACAAATTATTATCAAAAGCCTGGTGTAATCTTATATTCGAGGGAAGAAACAAAGATTATGGGGCGTACGAGCTCCGGAGGACTGCCGGGCGTCGTTACGCTCGGGCTTTGTGGGCGCTTTTGATTGGTTTATTCTTAACTATATCCATTCCTTTATCTATCGGCTTGTATATTAATCACCGCCTGAAGCAGTTTACGGCTGAGCTTAACAACGAATTTTCCAAGTTGCATCCGGATCAGGCTAAAGAGGGCCACGAATTTAAAGCTTTGGCCGCAGGCCGCCACGTCCCGAAGGTGCGTGCGCTACCGGGGGGCAAGCTTAACGTACCCGATATTGTAGATGCGCCGATTGAGGAGAAGGATTTTGGGATGAATGCGCCCAATACAGAAAACGACGATAAGGCCACAAGCACAGAAGTTCGCGCCGACTCGGCCCACAACGCTGATCGCAAAGATCTTCCGGAAGAAGGAAAAACGCTAACGCCCACGCAAGTGGTCGAACAAATGCCGGAATTTCCGGGTGGCATCAAAGCGCTGATGCAATATCTTGATGCTCATATCGACTACCCCAAGGCCTGCGTGGAGTATGGTGTACAGGGCGATCTGGAGGTCTCATTTCTGGTTGATAAGCAAGGGCAAGTGCGCGAGGCGTTCATATCTCGCAAGCTCCACCCCGCATTAGAGCAAATCGCGCTCAAGGCTGTGCGCGAGATGCCCCATTGGAAACCGGGCCGAAGCGGCGGAAAGGTAACCATCGTTCAAGTTTCCGTGACCGTCCATTTTCAAATCAAATGATATAGTTCTCAATTATGAAAAAGATTATAGTGGCTATCGACGGCTATTCTTCGTGTGGAAAGAGCACAATGGCTAAATCCTTAGCCCGACGTGTGGGTTACATCTACGTAGATACGGGTGCGATGTATCGCGCTGTGACGCTCTTCGCCTTGCGCCAGGGACTTTTCAGCGACAAGTCGATAGATGCAGAAGGCCTGCAAGCTATGCTGCCCGAAGCAAGCATCTCTTTTCGCCTCGATCCGGCCACGCAGCGACCACGCACGCTTCTCAACGGCGCAGATGTCGAAGAGGAAATCCGCACGATGGAAGTTTCCTCGCGCGTCAGCCAAGTGGCCGCACTACCGTTTGTTCGCAAAGCGCTCGTGGCTTTGCAGCAAGCGATGGGTGCCGAAAAAGGAATCGTAATGGACGGACGCGACATCGGCACAGCTGTATTTCCACAAGCCGAACTAAAGATTTTCGTCACGGCATCGCCTGAAGTGCGCGCCCGCCGGCGTTACGACGAGATGCGAAACAAGGGTTTGGCAGCCGATTATGACGAGATTCTCAAAAACGTATCTGAAAGAGATTATATCGATACGCACCGCGAAGTCGACCCGCTACGAAAAGCGCCCGACGCGTTCGAACTTGACAATGGGCAACTCTCCATTGCGGAGCAAGATGCTTGGTTAATGGAGCGATTTGAGCAGGCTACACGCTAAGAAAGACTACTTTTATGAAGATAGAAATAGATATTCGATCGGGCTTCTGCCACGGCGTGACCACGGCCATCAAGAAGGCTGAAAGCGAATTGGAAAACGATCCGGCGCTCTTTTGTTTGGGCGACATCGTCCACAATGAAAGAGAGGTGGAGCGCTTGCAAACGCTTGGGATGAAGACGATCGACCACGCCTCGTTCGCACAATTGCGCGATGCAAAAGTACTCTTGAGAGCTCACGGCGAGCCGCCGGAGACGTACAAACTGGCTGCAGCCAATGGCGTCAAGCTTGTCGACGCGACGTGCCCCGTTGTCTTGCAGTTGCAAAAACGCGTGAAAGCGATCGACAAGGAATCACCCGACGCACAACTGGTTATTTATGGCAAACGAGGCCACGCGGAGGTAATAGGTCTGGTCGGGCAAACGGCCGGGCGCGCCATCGTCATCACAAGCCTTGAAGAGGCTAAGCAGTTGGACTTTAAGCGCGACATTCACCTCTTTTCGCAAACGACCATGTCACTGGATGGTTTCCACGAAGTGATTGATTACATACAGCAACACATAGAAGCACCAGCTCAATTTCAATTTGTCGACACGATTTGTCGCCAAGTAGCCAATCGCCTACCCAACATTCGCACGTTTGCAGCGCGCCACGACGTGATCATCTTCGTAAGCGGGCAGAAAAGCTCCAACGGGCGAATGCTCTACGAGGCTTCTCGGCAAGTTAATCCCCGCACATACATGGTCGACACGCCCGCTGCGATCCAAGCAGATTGGTTTCAGGGAGCAGAAAGTGTAGGTATCTGCGGCGCAACGTCTACACCGAAATGGCTGATGGAGGCATGTCGCGACGCGATTCGCCAACTCTGAGCGCCCTTCTACCCTATGCTGTCGACGCGCCTGCGATGGCAGGTCATCAGTATTCGAAAAATACACATTTAGCATACAACAAGGCTAACGAACTTGCGGGCTCGTTGGCCTTTTCTTTATTCGTTTCTATCTATATACCAAGTATTTATCATTCTCTTTCTCGCTGTATTGAGCAAAGCAAAAAGCGGCATCTGCAGGTGGTCTTTTAGCAGCCTTCAGTCTCTAAATCATAATTTCATTGTAGGCTTAAAGCGACCAAAAGGCGATTATGCGATTAAGCAACGTGTATTATTTTTCTCTGTGATTACTTATTGACTTCACATAAGTTTGGCGGCCAACCGACTGAATCGGCATATACTGCAAGCGGAGGCAGATTTTATGGCGAAACTTCGTAATAAAGCACAAAAAAAGCGTGCGCTTGGCCTACTTATAAGCGTAAACGTAAAAGCATACACCATCTGCGAATTCTAAACATTCGCCATAAAGATTACAGGACGCATTAACCAACTCTTTTCCAATTCATTTTCAAAGCAAGAAGCATTTTATTTCCGCATTTAATCCCACCCACGTATCGTTTGCTCCCACCAAACGATAGTATGCTGCCGGCAAACGATGGTTTGGTCGCGGCAAACGATGGTTTGCTGCCGCCAAACCATAAATTAGCAAGAAAGGGTCAGCTGCAAGTGGGTGCTCACGTCAGAGGATAGAGCAAAGGGAGAGGAGCATCGGCAGGGAAGCATCGAGTATTCGTCGTTTCTCTTTATCTTATAAGATGCAGACGAAAACGGACTTGACGCACTAAGCAAGATAAAGAGATCAAGAAACAGAAAAACAGCAATTTACAGAAACAAAATTTGCCTAACGGGGGAAAACATCAACCTGTATGGCCGCCTTCGTGATGCGCCGCTTCCGGGTAGAGGCATGTAGAAAATTAGGGGTAGTCGGAGTCGGCTTGGGGAAAGATGGCAGGATCGGTTATAAGGACTGCAGACGGCCGTGACCTACAAAAAAAGCCGCCTCGAGGACATCGAGGCGGCAGGATAAATATATTCTAATCCTATGGACGAAGATTAGCGAACAGAAATTTTACGTGTGATGTTTGCGTTTGAAGTGTTAACACGCAGTACGTAAACACCGGCATTCAACTCATTGAGGTTGATCGTCTCTTCCTGACCGCAACGAACGTCATTCAGCGTGCGGCGCAGCACTTGCTTACCATCGATCGTATATACGGCAATGTTGGCGTAAGTTTCGTTGTTGTTGAAGAGCAACTGCCAAGCATCCGGCTGCATAGAGATGGAGATCGGCGTCGTAGAGTTGGTCGGGATGTCAAGAATACCAACACCGGTCTTGATTTGCAAAGCCTTCTTCAAACCTTTGTAAGCATTGATCTTACCATAACCAAACTTCTTGTTCCATCCGGGCTTAGCATATCTGTCGTGATTTGCGGTCTCCTTGAAAATTTCTATCATCTGATCGTACGTCAAATCAGGGTTGGCGGACAACCAAAGGGCTACAACACCCGTAGCTGCAGGAGAAGCCATTGAAGTACCACTCATTTGGCCGTAATAGTACTTGTAGAGGCCTTTTTTCTGAATGTCAACGATGCTGGCATCAGTCTGAGAGAACGCCTTGTCGTACTTAGAAATCGCAGATTTAATCAAGAAACCGGGCGCAGCAATAGTTGGCTTATCGATCGGGCCGAGCCAAGGACCCGGACTTGAGAAGAAAGTGATGTCACCTACATCTTGACCGCCTTGCGAATAAGTCTGGTTGGTGATAGCTGACTTATACTTGTTGGTAGCCGCGAAAGCAGCAACGCCAAATGCGTGGGGGATGGATGCAGCTCCTTCACCAACCAAATAATCGTGGTCAGGATTGATAAATTCTGCAACTGCTCCGGCCGGGCGCTTGAATGTTCCGTAGCTGTCGTTCAACCATCCATGAACTACATCACCATTATCACCAACCATTTCCACACCAAACTCAGCACCGGTTGCGCCTAAAAGGCGCCCCATGCTTTCTACAACCAAGCGGAAATCGAAGTGGTGCTTACCGTTATAGGGGTTTACTTCGTCAGAGAAGACGGCATAGCCTGCATTTTGCATTTGCTTGAGCTGTGCAGACGTGAGATAAGTCTTCTGTCCCTTTAAGTAGTAGAACGGCTTAAAGGTTATGTGCTTCGTACCATCGGTATTCTGCGCCCAAAGCTGACCCATAATCTGCGAATATGCACCCATGTTGTTCGTAGGCGTCTTCACGAGAATGCTTTTTGTTTCGCCGTCGCTCGTAAACGTGTGAGTCGCGTGGATAGCCAAGTCGCCCTCGTTACCCATTGCGGCACAAACGAAACCTTTTCCTTCCTTCAAAATGTTATTGATAGCCTGGTCGGTCGGCTGCGTACCATCGTGCGGGCCAAGTTGCGAGCCAAAACTCATATTAATAACATAAGGCATGTTTTTGCTCTTAGCAAATTCCTTAATTTTCTTAACGTCTTCTACCAACTCGCCATCCATAAAGCTGGAAGGTATGAGGTAGAGATCAGCCATCGGAGCATTGCCATACAAGCCATTACCTACGTCGGTTCCGGCTGCGATATTCGTCACGTGAGTTGCGTGACCATTCGCCGCCATTCCGTCGCCGCCTGAAGGAATGGTTTCTGTCGGAACCGTTCCGTTAGGATTTGAGTAGTAATTTGTACGATTCCACAACTGCTTAACACGAGTTTTACCTTCCGCATCACTGAATGCGATATGCTTATACTCAAAGCCTTGGTCGATAACTGCGACTAAAACGTTGGCACCTTTGAAGGGCGTCTCCAAATCTATGCCTTGGTGAACACTATCTACACCCGTAACCTTACGAGTGTTGTCCATTGTGGGCTTAAAAACGCGTGTCGGGTTGATGTAAAGCACATTTTCGTCTGCTGCCAACTGAGTTAAGTAAGCGGCAGGCACACTTGCCGTCAACAGTGTATTGCTAATCACGGTAGAAACATAGCCTTCAGCTTCAATCTTGTCTGCTACGCTCTTCGCATCTGAAGCACTGATGATCACAGCTACGGGAGCTTCGCCCGTTTGCTTTGTAAGAATGTGCTTACCTTCTTTATTTACCACGACGGTAGTGCCATTAGAAACAAGCTGCTCCAATACACCACTCATTTTCTTACCAGTATTGAATTTGGGCACTTGAGCTTGCGCTGCCGCAGCAAACAAGAGAAAGGCCCCGGTAAGGAGATAATTAGCTTTCATTTTTCTTTTTGGATTATAAATGGCCACAAAGATATAAAAACTTTTCTTTAACAGCCAACAAGAATGTGACAATAATATTCGAGAATACGTGTTTTTTTCGTCTATTTCCGCCTCGAAGCGATGAGATTTAAGTTTTGCCTACTTATGATAAGCCTGCGCGGCCGGCCGGCTTGCCGGCCGCCGGCGTGGGCTTGTTATTTACGACTTACTAGTCATTATATCTAGCACGCAGCGGTCGGTTTCGTTCATTGAGCCTGATCCGATGGAGACGAGATTCAAGATACTCTTCTCCACATCTTTGTCGATGATTCCTTCGGCTGAGGTTACGAATTCTTCCTGCATTGCCATCATCGCCGACAATACGGCTGTGCTGACGCCGGTCGTGAGTTTGAGCGCGCAACTCGGCTTCGCACCGTCGCAAATCATACCTGTAAGGTTCGCAATCATATTTTGGATGGCATAAGTCATATGTCTGTATTCACCCCCCATTAAATATGTAATACCGCAGCTTGATCCCGTGGCAGCCACAACGCATCCGCAAAGCGCTGAAAGCGCGCCAAGACGCATCTTTATATAGATTGCCGTAAGATGAGAAAGCGTTAAGGCGCGTGTCAGCTCTTCTTTCGTATTATGATTTTCCCGTGCGAAGACAACTACGGGGTTAGTTGCACAGATTCCCTGATTGCCACTGCCCGAGTTGCTCATAACCGGGATCATTGCGCCCGCCATTCTCGCATCGCAAGCACAAGTTGTGCTCGAAAGGATATGCGAAAAGATGCTATCCCCCATTATTCCCCGGCCCATCGGGCGCGAAAGAATTTTGCCGAGCTTATGTCCATAGTTGCCCTCCAAAGACTTTTGGGCTGCCTGAAGGTTCATTTTACCCGCCTCGTTGATGAATTCGAGTTCTTCGATCGGAGTTGTCGTGGCAAACTCGTGGATTTTGCGCAGCGTAAGTTCGGGCGTATCATCGTCGTCGACTTTTGCTTCCACAGCACCCAACTGCTTTTCAAGCAAGACCTCCTCCCCTTTTTTCTCCAAGATGAAGTTAGTGTGTTGGCGCGCGATGGCTGCCGTCCCGCTGTGTTCACCGGCGATGGCCTTTACTTCGACAAAAAGTTTGTCGGGCGCATCTTCAGCCAAGGAGATTTGGATATGCCCCGCCTCATCATAAGCCTTTCCTTCTGCCACCGCTTCCGGCGTGCAGTCTTTCAAAACCTCGAGTCCGTAGCTCGACTTTCCGATAAGTGCACCCAAGGCTATGGCTATCGGTAGTCCGACCATTCCCGTCCCGGGTATACCTACGCCCATCGCGTTTTTCAGGATATTGGCACTAAGCCTTACCTCTACGCGCTCCGGTCTTTGCCCCAGCAGCTCTGTGGCCTTAGCCGTGGCCAGCGCCACGCAGACCGGCTCCGTGCAGCCTATGGCCGGAACTACTCCTTTTTTAATTATGCGAATAATCGCTTCGCGTTCTTCTTTATTGATCATAAATGGTTTTAACAAGTTGCTTTGTTGTAGGCCCTGCTGTGCGATTATCGCCGCTCGACTTTGATTGAGATCAAACTTTCTCTTCCTCCCATTGTTCGACGTCTTCGTCCATTCTGTATTGCTTGGGCGTTACTTCCCGCTCGCGATGGAAAGCCAGATAAAAGGCTTGGCGCGAGGAGAAGCCGCACATCAGGCCGATTTCCTCAATTGTATATTCACTATATCTTGGGCTGCGTAGCATTCGGCAAGCATCGCGCAGGCGATAGCCGTTTACCAGAGCATTGTAGTTATCTCCCGTGTGCAGCCCTACAACCACAGAGATGTAACGTGGATTCGTGTGCAAATCAATCGCCAGTTTCTTCGCAGAATAATTCGGATCCAAATAGCGTTTTTCGACGCCTAATTTTTCAACGATTTGGACAAAAAGCTTGTCAGATAATTCGTCACGTATCCTTGCGTAGGAAGCTCTCTCTTTCGACTTTGAAGTATTTGAATCCTTCATGATATTACTATTGTGTAAGTTGGATTAGCGCAAAGATATAGCTTCTCTTTTTTTTTCGCAAGTAGTTCTATAAATATTTTCTCCCAAACGCTTTGAATGCGCTTTTGTTTAGTAGTCTTTTCACTCTGAGCTTACAAAATATAAAGAATGCTAAAGCCGCACAGCACCATTTGCGCATCTTATTTTGGGAAAATCTTATGTAAAGATTCGACGTCCTCGGTATGTAGGAATAAAGATCAGGCTACAAACTGAGCGAGTGATGATTGAAGGCAAAAGTGCACGAAAAATTATGACAGAAGATTCAAAACCGACTGAGCATATTGCATTCAGGCTTAGCTCGCAGCAAACTCAGGTAAAGGCTCTCGCCAATTATGAATCGCAAAACTGAAAACAGCAGGCAAAAAGAAGCGTTTTTGAAACTCAAAAGTCGATTTGATGATTGTTTGACCCCACCAAACCATCGTTTGGTCCCGGCAAACCATCGTTTGGCGCGAGCAAACTATCGTTTGCTGCCGGCAAACAATGGACGACAAAGGATCGATGCATCAGGCAATCAGTAGGACGCCCTTATTTATTACACTTAAAACAACAAACAATCAAATACTTATAAGACGACCGGAAGCATTAAAGCGCGGCGCGGCAGACTGGCGCGAACGAAAAAAGTGCCAACAAACAACAAGGGAGAAGCAAACGCATCGCTTCCCCCCTCGTTACCTAACCTCAACAAATAATGGCCGCTCATCAATGGGACATAAGGAACCGGCAAGGCCTATTCAGGCACATAAATTACCTCTCCATTCTCCAACTGATAAGCCACGCCCACTTTCTTTCCTCGCGCTCCGTCTTTGTTTGTCTGATCCTGCGAAGGCGTATAACGCTCTATCTTATCGCCTTTCTTGGTTATGATTTCCATATTATCCTTGCCCGGATTTTTTACCATGGTATAGTCGGACTGACTAAAGACTTCGGTCATATTAAATCGCGTGACGAGGGCTACCATCAGAGCCACGGCAAACACCATGGCAACGTCGAAGAGATTACCGACAACGTTCATCGGGTTAACCTCTTCCTCCGTATCCATAAATCTTCTTCGGCGTCTCATTTTTCAGACTTTTGATGAATGAGATCGGCTACATATTCGAGTCGGGTCAAGTCGTACATAAACCATCTCCGCTTCGCCTGTTGCGTAATGACGCCGATGGCGGCTGCAAACAAACCGACAACGGTCGTGGCAAAGGCCACCTGCATATTATAAGCCATCGAGGCGATGTCGCCCTTGGACAAGCCGACCAAAGCCGGCCCCATCGGGATGAGCGTGCCCATCAAACCGAGCATAGGGCCCATCTTAGCCAGCGTCTTGGGCGCATTGAGTTCTTTCTCCATGAGCAGTTCGTAATCGGAAATCAGCCGCTGCACTTCGGCAGGCTGATCGCGATGCTCCAAGATGGCCAAGAGGGAGCAGATGACCGGAGCGGTAGAATTGTGTGGAAGCTTTTCGGCTACGGCATCCAAGCCCTCCGGCGTTAAATCTTTCAAGGCGGCATTGACCGTGGCCTGCGCTTTGCGCACACTCAAATATTGACCGAAAAAACTCCCGATGAGCAGGAGTGCTCGCCCAAACAAAAGAATGAGTAAGACGATAACCGGAATAAGCAGACCGGTGGAAATCCAAAAAAGTATGTCTGAAATGTAATTCATATAACGAGTTATTTTCGAGTAAATTTATTATGATCATATTTAATCTTGAATCGGCGCAACAAGCATCCGACTACGGCGCCTCCGGCAGCGATTGAGAGAACGAGCAGCGAAGCTCGCCAATCGACATTGTTGGTCGAGACGGTACCGGTGGCGCCATTGACCGTTACGATTACACCGATAAGCGCCACTAAGACGTTGGCCAGGAAGAGCAATTCCAATCGCGTGTCGCGATCAATCAGCATGCGGCGCAAGCCAAAGGATGCTGCGATAAGCAACATCAGCAGCGTGCCGCTCACTCCCGCAGCAACAAGGGTAAAGTCGACACCGGGAAAGGCAAAGATGCAAGCTGTGAGCAGGCTAAACGCGGCGGGGAAGATAAAAAAGCCGGGATAGAAACGCAGAAAAACATCTAAATAGCGCTGCCATCGGCTGTCGCGAGCACGCGAACTGTCTCTTCGGGCGATGCGTAAGCAGAAAGCAGCCTGAATCAAAACATCGAGACTCAGCACTACAGCCAGGTCGCGCATCAGCGTGGGCGTGGCCAACCAAGTGGCAATCTGCGTGCTCGATTGCTCAATGGCATAAGGCCACATTGCGTAAGTAAAACTACAAACTGCGACCGTCGTAAAGAGCATAGCCCGCACGGAAACGAAGGTTTGCTTCAACACGAAATTGAAGCAAACCAATAGTAGCAATAAAGTGAACAATTGTTCCACAGTAGCAAGCGTTTATTGACGACGCTTCCGATTGCGACGCACAATCCATAGGAGTCCGCCGAAGATAGCTACAATCAAGCCCACCATCAGTGCGCCGTTGATCCACTGACTACGCTTGTGCTCTTCCGGGGTTAACTCCTCCTTCTTTAAGACTTTGCCGTCTTTGCCTTTGGCTGCACGTATATCGTCAATATTTGCTTTGTAGGCCTTAGCCGTTGCGGCATCGGTTTTGGAGGCTATATAATTGCGCAACTTAGCATTGTCGCAGACGAATCCGGAGCAGGACGGCTTATATTTGTTCACGAGATCAGTATGAAGTTTGGCCAATTCGCGCACCTGCGTTGCATTGGCTTTCCACATCCCCTTGCGCGCCGCCTCAAGCATCACGGCTGAGATCTCCTCCAAGGCGGCAGGGTTGCGATCTTCAAAGTACTTGCGCAAACCTAAATTGAGCTTGTCTTTCGCATATACCTCGTAGATCTCCGTCCACATTTCCTCGTCGATGGCGCCCGGCTTCATCACTTCCCAGCCAAAGGTGTTCTGCACCAATTCTGCAAAGCCGTTGGCCGCACTCGCCTCCCCTTTCATCTGCTCCTTGATATAGGTAGGATTGAACAGCGTCGTGCGACTCTCTACGCCGATGGCCTCTTTTACTTCCTGCATCCGCATACGATTATGGTTGCGGTAGTCACTCAAATAGGCGTCGGGTTCTTTGCCCGTCACTTGCTTTACGGCAAGGTTCAAGCCACCCATAAACTCATATACGTGGTCGAGACTCAAAGCTCCCCACGTGTTGCTCTGACGCGGTTGAATAACAACGTCGGTCCGCGTTAAGGCTGCTTCAAAGGCAAACTGATCGAAAGCTTCCCATTCTTTCTCATCGCCATAGAAAGCTCCCATATTATTGATATAAGTATCAGCAATCTCAGAACGCTTCTCCCAGCGATCGCTGCTCATTACCATACCTTGAATGCCCGTTCCATAGCCTCCATTTACGCCGCCAAATACGCGACGGGTAGCCATTGCTCGCGCCGCTTTTGGCGAAACGCCTTTCTTCGTCAGCGTGCGTTCGGCCTCGACAACACCTGCTGCGACCTGATTGGTATAGGCTTTGTCCTTAGCGGCAGCGGCCATCTCCACAGCCCGATTGATAAGGAAGAGACGGGACGCAGCCAAATCACGCAACTGACCTGAGGTCTGCACAACGACATCTATACGCGGACGGCCCAATTGGCGCGAAGGAATCAAGCGTAGGTCTGTGACGCGACCGAAACTATCGCGAATAGGTTCGACACCAAGCATATAAAGTACTTGGGCTATCGTGGCGCCTTCGGTCTCTATAAACTCGCCGCTCCACAGCGTGTAGCTGACTTTGCGTGGATATTCTCCTTTATGGCGCTTGCGGTAAAGCGAAATTGTATTCTCGGCCAACTCTTTTCCTTTCTCCCAAGCAGATTCTGAAGGCGTGTTTTCAGCATTGATACCAAAAAGGTTACGCCCCGTGGGCAAGGTATTGGGATTAACGATAGGATCGCCACCGGGAGAAGGTTTCGTATAGCCGCCGCTCATTGCGTTGAGCAGTGCATTCAACTCCATTTGAGGAGATTCCCATAAGGCTTGCTTATAACGTTGGATGTTTTTGATCGTACGCTCGACTTCCATCACAGCATAGGCGAAGTCTTTCTCCTGCTTCGTGAATTTCGGACGCTGCGATGCTTTCATCATAGCGGACATCATAGCACCGGAACTTTGTGAGGAAGTAGCGGTCTTCGACTTTTGCTTATTGGCTGCCATAGGATGAACTTTGGCAGCAGCGGCCTGAGACTTACGGTTAGATTTGCCGTCTTTCGCGCGCTGTGATTTAGTCGGCGTTGACGCTGATGAATGCTGCGCAGATGTTTCTTTTGCTTCTGCCGCATCTCCACCGGACATCATCGCCTTCATCGCTTTCATTGCCTCGGGGTCGGGCTTCCCGCCTTTTGCAGCCATTGCTCTCATCATCGCAAGAGCTTCCGGACTTGGTTTTTCGCCTTTTGCAGCCATTTCATGCATTGCCTTCATCGCTTCTGCATCAGGTTTGCCGCCAGTCTTAGGCATTTTGCCCATCGTTTGATGAGCTTTAGAAGAGCTCTTTTGTTTACCACGTGCCGACGAAGATTGAGCCGGACGCTTTGATGATTGAGTGGCCGACTGCTGCGCTTGCTTCATCATAGCTTGCATAGCCTGCATCATCTTAGCATTCGGTTTACCACCGCCTCCACCGCCCATCATCATCGCCATACGATCGTTGGGGGCAGACAATACATTATATATAGTGTGGGCACGCTGCAACTCAGCGGGCGTAATATGAGCTACGTTGCAGATAAGTGCATCAGTAGCCGCAGCCGGATTGGTCAAAATACGGCCGACAAGAGCACGGGCCGGATTCAAATAGCGTTGTGTGAAAAGCGCATTATGCTTTAATGTGGAATCATCGGCTTTACCACGCATCTTATCCAAGGCTAAAAGGGAATATGCAATAGGATCGGTGCACATCGCAAAGATACTACTCTGAATACGTTGAGGCTCGTAGGGAACGCCCAAGGTATAAGGCTGGCCAATAATCTTGGAAGTAGCAATTTCTTCAGCATAATTGTCAATACGCAAGATTTCATCTTCCGTATAGGGCTTTTTCATATCGGCATCCAACTCCAATTCGCGCTGTATGCCTAACTTAATCGCAAGCGCTTTTACGTCAAGTGAGGCGCGATCAATAGCTGCTTTATTGCCATCAGCCACTCGTGCATTGAAAATCTTGATTTTCTCTTCCAAGCTTTGATAGATGCTGCGCGTATTGCTCTCCAAGAAAGGCGGCGTCAAGTAGGAGATGAGTCCGGCGTAAGAACGGCGCTTAGCAATAAGCGACTCCCCGACATTGCCTATAGAGTAAATATAAAAATGCGGCAAAGGACCAACCAAGCGATCGGGCCAATCAAGCGAGCTTAAGGCAACTTGTTTGTGAGGTGTAAACTCGAGGCTGCCGTGAGTACCGAAATGAATGAGTACATCTGCTTTGAAACCAAAGCGCGTCCAAAGATAGGAGGCGATATAGGTGTGCGGCGGAGCGGCATCCGTTCCGTGAACGATTTTGAAAGCGTTGTCGCCTTTTCCTGCCGCATTTTGTGGCAATAAGACGACGTTGCCAAAACGCAAACGAGCCACGCCAAGACGTCCGTCGGCGGTAGACATATACGCTCCGGGGAAATCGCCATTGGCTTTGACGACTTCAGCATACTTTTCGGGGCGCAAAGCTTGCTTAACCCAACTTTCGTATTGTGTCTTATTGATTAGTTCGGGCTTACCCGTACGCATAAAGTTGGTAAACGCACCTTTGGCGTACAAACCAAAGGCTGCGCCTTGCGCTTGCAACATCTGACCAAGTATTTGCGGAGAGGCGGGAAGGCCGGATACGTTATAGCCCTCTTGCTGTAGACGCTTCAGCAAATTATATAGAGATGGTACGACTTCCATACCAGCGGCGGTGAGGGCGTTCTGACCCGGACCTTTATAATAATAAATGGCTACGCGCTTATCGTGGTTTGCCTTTCGCTTCAAATCAATATAGCGCGTGATGGTTTCAACGAAAGTTGCTAAGCGTTCAGGAATTGCGGCCACGTAAGGAACACCATCTTTCCCTTTATAATGAGCAAAAAGAGCAAAAGGGCGAAGGGCGCCATCAATCTCCGGCGTCACAACACTCTGCGACAAAAAGCCGCCACTCATTCCCATCTTGTCCTGTTCCCAGTCTTCGACCGGACGACTAACATTCAAGGGCGAGAAGAGAGGAATATTGGCTTGCGTAAGATAATCTACGACAGCATCGCCCAAACGTCCATGGGCCATATTCACGACTGCGGCCGGCGAGATGCTATCGGCGGCTTCACTCTGCAAGAATTTAGGCAGATTGTGCAAAGGATAAACAACTTTTCCCGATTCTTCTAATTTCGCAATCAAATCTCTGGGATCTCCCATCACACCTGTGAGAACAACTGCTGGCGCATTGGGTTTCCAAAGTTTGTATTTTTGTAAGAATTGCCTGTATTCGGCAACCGTCTTGAATTCTAAATCTTCTCCGTCCTTATCATTCAAATTCGGGTGATACAATACGCCCATTGCGTGAGCCACAAGAGGTTTCGGCTCAGGATTAGATAGGAGTTTCTGGTCAATATACCGACGCACGTAATTCAATACACTGCGATAGTTTTCATAACCTCCCTCTCCCAAATACTTTTGAAGCGTATCCGTTTGCAAGGAATCGAGCGTATTAAAATTGTTGTCCGGGTTTGTGGACATCGTCGTCAGCATTGGCAAGCCTTTATCGGCGGCTTTTTGGATTTGTTCGCGTTGTTCTTGCGTAAGTCGTAGGCCCATGCCATTCACAAAAACCATGTCGTAGTCGTCTAAGTCGCCGAGCTGCTCAAGACTTACCTCTTCCAGTTTCACAAATCCGTTATCATTGGCCTTGGCTATTTGTCCAAGTTCTATAGCTTGGTAATGGAGGAAGCCTATCCTCGTCGCACTACACCATTTTATCCACACAAAAGCGAGCAGAACTGCGACAAGCACAACGGCCAACCCGCCCAAGATTAACTTTTTCTTTTTCATAGAGGGTTACGATTAGAATTTCACAAGATCAGAGATGTTAAGCGCCAACGTAGCTACATAACTGACGCCATTCAGTGGCGCTTGCACAGTAGAATCAGCGGCTTTATCTTTATAATTAAACAAATTATCCACCATCAAGCCCAGTTTTACGCCCCGCAAAAATTGCACGCCTAAATTAAGCGAGCAGATAGCACGAGCATCAAAGACGTATTGGCGGTAGCCTTTCAACTTGGCGTCATAAGAATATCTTGTAATGCGCGACGCCCATTGGCTATTAAAGGCTACGGTTCCCTGCACTTTATGAAAACTGTGCTTGTATTGTAAATTGAGTTTGGCGCTATGCGGACGAACCCACGACGCGTTATAACCATTCACTTTCTCATAGTTATTTACATAAGCGTAAGCCGTGGTAACCTTCAATCCCCAAGGCAGCCGATAATCTGCCGTAGCTTCGATGCCCGTTGTCTTCACATTTTCCGCATTGACGTAATGCATATCATAAGAAACCCCAGGTTCGAGATACTCATACGAGATTTTATTCTTGAAGCGATTATGATAGGCCGACACCGTCAAGTTTAGACCACCCTTATTGTACTCTGCGGACAAAGAATATTGCTGACTTTTCTCCGGTTTGAGGTCTTTATTGCCATAAAGCGTAAGGATTCCGGCCATATTAAACTCCTGATATAGTTCTTTCAGCGTAGGTATGCGGTAGCCCTGCGCATATCCACCGCGCAAGGTTAGATTTGCTGACGGGCGATAAAGGAGAGAAACCTTCGGTGTCAGATGAAATTTGTATTGAAAGGCTTTATCGCCTCGCACGCCGGCTACAATATTCAACTGTGGCGTAATTCGCCAATCTTCTTGCAAATAAGCGGCATAGTGTGAGCCGGAAACCGTCCCCGTATCCTTCATCATATAATGTCTCAGTCGCTCATATTGCCATTCTCCGCCAAAGCTGAGCGTATGCGCTCCATAGTTGCCCGTATAATTAAGGCGTCCCGTACTATTAGCATTGCCATAGCTGCGCACACTTCTACCTGCTTGGAAATATACGGCGCGTTTTATATAGTTGTCAAAGCTATAGTTGAAATCGAGAGTATGATTATCGTCGAAGATATACTTGATTTTACTACCTATGACCCAATCTTCGTATTTATCATAAAACTTCCGGCCACTCTTGGGCGGACGACGATTGCCGTAATATGAGCCCGACAGCTGCGCGCTCAAATGTTCGGTAAAGGCGTAATTAAAACGCTGCGACGCATCCCAAATGCGGTAGCCGTAGATCGCCGTTTGCGAAGGCGTCAGTTCTCGCGTATCGGTCGTACCATCCGGATTAAGAATCTCCACACGTTTTCCGGTACCATCTTTTATTTTATAAGTACTTCTATGTCTATATCCAAGGGTCGTGAAAGAAGAGAAACGCTCACTACGGCATCCAAATTCTGCACCATATTTTTGTCCATTCACACCGGCATAGCGTGCCGTGACGTTTGCGTTTATTGGACGCTCAGCTCGCTTTGTTATAATGTTGATTACCCCCCCGATAGCTCTACTGTCATACAGCGTAGAAGCAGCGCCGCGCACGATTTCTACGCGCTCTATGTTGTCCACGTTTAGGCGATTAAAGTCGATGTTGTGATCGGCGCCTTCGCCGCTAAGGCGCTCGCCATCTACGAGAAACAGCACCGACTTACTGTCCATTCCTTGATAACTAATCTCCTGCGTCTGACTCATAGAATTGTAAAAAAACTGTATGCCGGGCAGCGTATATTCGAGCAAACTGATCACATCAATGGGGTTCACCGCGGCTATCTCATCTTTTCCGATCACGCGGGTTATGATTGGTACGTCCTTCAGCGGTTTTTCTATGCGCGAACCTGTTACGACGACTTCATTAAGTCTGCCTGTGGTCAATTCGAGTACCACTTTCAGCAGCGTATCTTTTGTTCCCTCGAGGTCGATGGTCTTTGGCGTGTAGCCTAAGGCCTGAACAACGAGCGTATACTTCGGTCTTTGCTTCACTTGGAGCACAAATTCGCCCTTCGCGTTCGTACCGCTGGCAAACGTTGTGTTGACCAAGCGCACTGAAGCAGCGGCTATGGGTTTCTGATCTTCGTCGACAACGATGCCGCGAATCGTATGACGTCCGACTTCAGCTATGTTATCGGCCACGACTTCTTTGGGCAAAGCCGCTACGACAAGCAAAAGCAGAAGTAAAGCTATATTTTTCATCGTGCTGGAGTAATTTATACATTATATAATAGGCTTGCTATTCGCCGCGAGCGATCTCGGAGCGCCCACCTCTTCTTAGTCGAATAGCGAAAAGCGCGAAGGGCGGCCTCCGATCCGCACGGAGGTCGCACCCATCACAAGACAATAGCAGAATGCCTTATTTGGTAAACGTGAAAGCCGCACGGCCAAGTCTGATAACATAAGTTCCTGGCGTGAGCGGAGCGATATCAAGCGTTGTTGTTGCCTTTACCGCGCTTCCGCATTGCAGCAGTTGTCCACTCGTTGTGAAGAGTTGCCAAGTTTCTCCCACAAGCTCACCGCCCACATTAAGTATGAGTTGGCCGGCTTTGATCTCAACCTTAGCCGCTTGTGCATCAGCTTGCGTTGCTACGTTGTTCACACCGGTAGTTTCGATTTTTTCATACTTCATGGTCGTCTTTTCGATTTCCTCCTCACCCTCTTCGCTATCATCGTCCGGTGCCGGTAGTTTCATGCTTGCCACAGCGTGCGTAAAACTATCGTTTTCCGGCAGGCCGGCAAAGACGGCGCAGTTGCGCTTCCCGAAATAAGTCAAGTCGCGCACCGTATGGCGCGGTATGAAGGTCTTTTCGGCCAACATATCCTGATCATATTCATATTCAAACATAAAATCTTTGCGGCCGGCTTTAATGATATCGCCGTGGCCATCATACGTATAAACTTCCGTCACATCGTTATTACCCGGAACCGAAAGCGTCAAACTCGTAATCTTACCTTGTGCGTTGTATGTCAAGCGCTCTGTTTCCAAAGTCGACCCATCAGCCATCATCGTCACCTTTTCGAGCAATCCTTTATCATTATAAGCGAGCTCACAGGTTTTTCCCTTATACCAATCGCCGGCTTGCTCATCCCAAAAGTCATATTCCGCGCGGATAGGTCTGTGTTGCTCATCATAAAAGTACGTCCCGTTCACGTCTTCAATCAGCTCTAAGTCATCCGGCGTCAAAGCGCGGCGGCGAAAGCGCGTATATTTTTCGATATAGCCTTGAGCATCGCGCGTATAGATATGGCGATAGCTCACAATAGGATCACCGCCGCCTCTCGGATACTCACGTATCTCCATCTTAATCAAATAATGGCGCTCATCATACGTGTAAAGTGTTTCCTCAGCCAAGTCACTCCCCGATTCATAGACCGATTCTTTGATCAAACAGTTGGCATTATCATAATCGTAGTGCATATCCTGCCCATAGCAGTTTTTAATATCGCTCAAGCGATATTGGTAGCGCGCAGGATCAGCGCAAAATTGTCGTTCAGCCATTGAGGATTGCGCAAGAGCTTTGAGGCAAAAACTGCCCAGCAGGATCAGCGGCAGTAGAAGTAACGTCTTTTTCATAGTGTTTTTATTTGATTTTTTTACGCGCCCCTTTCGTCTGGGGTCGGCGTGTCGTGTGTTTTATATACTCTCGTGTTGCGACGGCAGAGGCGGGGGGCGGAGAATCATCTCCGATACCCCCCGGCCGCCACATTGAGAAAAAGGTATATGTTGAAACAAGCTCAGCGCACGATTTTAGCTTGGTGCTGAGCGATTTTTACGATGTAGTTTCCAGAGGGCAAAGTCGTCAGATCGATGCGCTCGATGGCTTTATCCACTTGCTGCATCTTGACGCAGCGCCCGGATAAGTCGAAGATACGCAACATACTGCCCACTTCGGAAGCACCCAACTTTATACGCAACCAGCTGCCTTCGACGACAAGGGCGTCTCGATCAGCTTTATTACCAAGCATCACGTTGTCTATGCTCGTTTTGTCAATCGGTTCGTAGACCATGCCTGCTCCGGTCGTATCTTCCTGCCTGATAGCATGCACGTAGCTGTTTTCTGTAGGCGCGGCATACCACGTGATGGCATTGCGCAAGCCAAAAAGCGTTTTGTCGACAATGTTTTTGCGCGGAATAAAAGTCTTATCAAGCGTCTTGTCTTCGTAATATGAGTAATTGAAGTAGTATCCGGGTCGGCCCGATTGGGTTATGTCGCCTGCAGCATTGTAGGTGTACATCCAAACAACATCGTTTGCACCCGGCTTGGTAAGTGTCAAGCCAATAATCTTACCTTGTTCGTTGTAGGTCAACTCTTCTTTTTCAAACAAGGCGTTGTTCACGGTCTTCGTCTGCGATTCAAGTTTACCATCTTCGGTATAAGTCAAATCGACGACAAGTCCTTCATACCATTCCTCCTTCTCGCCATCATAATACATATAAACGGCGTGCGTAGGTTGCTGTTTTTCATTATAAGTATAGCTTCCACGAATATCTTCGATCATTTCGTAGTCGGTTTCCTCCTGTGCCCTACGCTTCCAGCGATTATACCCGATGATGTAACCATTGGCATCGCGCGTATAGATCTGACGCAGGTCTACGACAGGCGTTCCGTCATCTTTCTGGCCTACGCATTCTTCATGCTGCTTCAAGTAATGATTGGCGTCATATGTATACACATTCTGCTCAATCTCCACGCCGTCCTCTGAAAGTCCTACTTGGCGCAGAAGACAGCCGAAGTTGTCATACTGAAATTGGAAGTCTTGCCCATAGTCGCCTCGCACTTCAGCGATACGAAAGTCATATTGTGCAGGCGAGGCTCTAAACAAATTGGGCGCAGGCGGAATGTCCGCCTTGGCGACCAAAGGCAAACAGCATGTAACCCATGCTGTGAGCATAAAGCTTGTCTTTTTCATTGTGAAAAACTTAATTATAGATTGTTGTTGTATGTGGTCGTGAAACCGAGTGCAAAGTTAGAGGGGCTTTCGCTCCGCCACAATACCAATTTTAGGGTATTTTGAATGCGTAGCTTTCATCTTTCTATTTATACAGCTTTCTTTCCCTTCATTCTATCGCCCCTACCCTTACATCTGTCTTATTTGGAATCACTACCAAAAAGTTTTTTGCACCAGACGCACGCATTTTTGGGGGTTGCAGCACTCATTGCATCACGTGCAAATAGGCGTTTCTCTTCGTCAGCGCCGGTTGGTTTTTCGTTTGCTGCCGTCAAACCATCGTTTGCTGCCGCCAAACCATCGTTTGTTCCCGGCAAACCATCGTTTGCTCCCACCAAACCATAAAATGCGGCGAAGGCGCAACACGCCGACAGCGACAATAGAAGGAAAGGCCGCTGTATGTGCGATGCAAAACGAACAACAGACTGTTTTTCATCAATTTGCCGACTCATTTGATACGTGAAAAGCAATCGAAACGCTACGCTACAACTCGCACAGAAAAGACGATTAGTGCGCAGAAGGCGAGCGCCTGTAGACCAACAAAAAGGGCATCAATCATAAGGTGAAGTCGACAGACGAAAGGCCTCAACTACGCATCGCAGGTAGCGCCTTACGGCAAGATAAAAGCAGATAAGCAACCTCTTGGCGGAGTATGGATGGCGACTTTGCAACGAGCGCCCCACATGATTCAATGCTACGGCCTCGAAGAAGGGGAAGAAGCATCAATGGACACAAATTTGCTACTTCGATCTTGCGATAAGGGGTTTTAATATCCTAAAATTTGTAGCCTGAAAGTCGGCCCTCAGGCAAAATCCCCTCTTTTAGGTATTGTCGAAAAGCTACTGCACCTCTACATTTGCAAACACTTATCAAGCAAAAATGAAACTACGTCCACACGCTTTCGATTTCTCGCTACGCAACATCGACAGAAGCCTGCCGAAGGGGGCACGACACCAAGCCTATGCCAAGGTGAAGGCGACAAAAAGCCGGACGATTTGTTTCTTTTCCTTACAACAAACTTCTGAAAATCTGGCGTATGCTACGAAAAAGGGAAAGCGGATCCACGCTATCTCCAATGCGACAAAGAAAGATCGAGGGGGCAGCCTTTCCTATCGAACGTCCAAGACCGCAACAGCACACGTCTTAAGTACCCTAAAAGGATATCCTACTATATGAGCCTACAGCCATTAACCCTACCAGCACAGTCGTCACAACAGGAGGCGACTCTCCGGCAAGGACGCTTGTCGAACGGATTAACTTACTATATCCGCCACAACGCAGCTGAGCCGGGTTTGGCCAGCTTTTATTTGGCGCAGCGCGTAGGCTCGATCCTGGAAATGCCACACCAGCGCGGTTTGGCTCATTTCCTTGAACATATGGCATTTAATGGGTCGACCCATTTTCGCGGCGAGGGTGCGTCGCCCGGCTTGATATCTTGGTGCGAAAGCGTCGGGATTAAGTTTGGCACAAACCTAAATGCGTGCACCGGCGTAGACCGCACGGTCTATCATATCTCTGCCGCTCCCGTGCGGCGACAGGGGGTGGTCGATTCGTGCTTGCTGATTCTGCGCGATTGGTGCGATGGGCTTTTGCTCAAAGAGAAAGCGATCGACAAAGAGCGGTGCGTCGTGCGTGAAGAGTGGCGCACGAGGCGCACAGGGATGGCCGTGGCGCGAATGATGGAAGATGCTTTTCCGGTCATTTTCAAAGGCTCAAAATATGAAGATGCGATGCCGATCGGTCATTTGGACGTCATCAATAATTTTTCGCCCGATGCGTTGAGAGATTATTACAACAAATGGTATCGGCCGGACTTACAAGCGGTCGTCATTGTGGGAGATGTGGACGTCAATGTCATAGAAAGCCAAATCAAACGGCAGTTTGGCGGCCTATCGCTCCCGCCAAATGCGCCCCAGCGCCGATACTATCCCGTAGCAGACAACAAGCGTATGATTACGCACGTGATGCGTGATGCAGAGCAACCGATCGCTTTGGCGCATCTCTATATGAAGCGCGATGTGAAGCCAACTTCGGTGCGATCAAGCGAGCGCTATCAGCAAGAAATCTATGAGCACGACTTGATTTGCTTGATGCTTAACGAGCGCTTGTCGAAACAACAAAGCGGGGCGAAGGCGCCTTTTACGGCGGCATCGGTGAAAGATGGAAAATTTTTGATTGTTCAGACGAAAAAAGCCTTTTCGCTGAGCGTCTCGTGTAAGAGAGATCAGATCGAAGCCGGATTGTCGGCAGCTGTAGGCTTGCTGGAGCAGGCGCGCCAATGGGGATTCACGACCGGAGAACTGACGCGAGCTAAAGCGATCTTGCGCAACAAGGCCGAGCGCTGCAATAATCAGCGCGGACAATTGGCCAATCATCATTACGTAAAGCAATGTCTGGATCATTATCTTTATGGTGAGCCGATTCTTTCTACGGCGGAAGAATTGCACGTAAGGCGTAAGTTTGATGCGGAACTGACCTTGGCGGATGTAAATACAGCTATCAAAGAGTTGGTAACGGACCGCAATCAAGTATTGCTGCTTTATGCACCCAAAAAGGCGGACTTCCGCGTGCCTTCAACCGAGCAACTTGAGCGCTGTGTGCGTGGGGCGCAAAAGAAAAGCTATCCGGCTTACCAAGAATGTGTACGCCCGAAGATGCTACTCACCGCCTTTCCGCGACCGGGAAAGATCTTGGCGGAATATGATCATACGAAAGCGGGCGTGCGCGTATTTAAGTTGATCAATGGCATAAACGTCTACGTAAAGCATACGACTTTCGGTGCAGATCAAGTGAGTTTCAAACTCTTTGGCAAAGGCGGGAAGCAACTCTTTGCCGATGAAGATGCGCCCAACTTGGCCTTTCTCAAAGGGGCTATGGAGGCCGGCGGATGGGGAGAGCTATCAGCGGCGGATTTACGTAGTTGGATGGCCGGAAAGTCGATGCGGGTCGCACCTTTTATCAATGAAAGGACGCAGGGCGTTGAGGGTACGGCTTCGACAAATGACTTGAGGGCACTTTTTGAGTTGACTTATTTATATGTAACGCAACCTCGAAAAGATCCGGCGGCTTACGAAAGTTTCAAAGAGCGGATGCAATCGTTTTTGATCAATCGCGAGGCAAACCCAAATGTGACTTACAACGACGCAATTGCGGCCGCACGCTACGGAAACAACCCGCGTACCGCACCAACCACGATGGAGACGTTAGCAAACGCAGACTACGAGCGGATTCAGGCAATCTATCGCCAACTTTTCTGCGGGATGAATGACTGCAACGTGATTCTTGTGGGGAATATTGACTTGCAGAGTTTGCGCCCCTTGCTTTGTCGTTATGTAGCTTCTTTACCGGCGAAAAATAGCGTCAACTCGCAGCGGACGGCCGCTTTACCGGCAGTGAGGAAGGTGGACGAAACGCTCATTTATCGACGTCGGCAAGATACGCCCTACGCTTCTGTTTCAATCTTCTACGACTTTGAACTGCCCTATGAGCCGAAGAGTGACGTGATGCTCAAAACTTTCAAGCTCATTCTTCAGATGATGTATACAGATACTATTCGCGAAGAATCAGGCGGCGCTTATCACGTCAGCGTAAATACGGAGTTAGATGGCTTGAAAATGCCTAATGCGCTTTTGAAAATCGCATTTCGCACAGATCCGCAGCGCTATGAGGAGTTGATTCCCTTGGTCTACGAACAATTACTTCGCTTGGCGGAACACGGACCTTCGCAGGAGTTATTACAAAAATCAAAGGAATTCTTGCTGAAAGCGCACCGGCAGCAAGCTCAATCCAATCATTATTGGCTACACATCTTATATAATATGGTGTATCGCGGAGCGGATTTTGACACCGACTATGAAAAAATAACAGAGGCAGTCTCTGCGCACGACGTGCAGCAACTTTGTGCGGAAATAATCGCTCAAAAGCGGCGAATTGAGGTCACAATGTTGCCGCTTTAAGGCGATTTTGTGGACTCTTTTCGGGACATTCTTCGAAAAAAATTGGTCTAATTAGGCGAAAATACAGGTAAAATGCACCGCATTAAAGGCTAGGAAGCCTACTTTTAGCTTTTTTTGTGCAGAAAATAATCTCCATCGATTGTAACATCCGTACCTTTGCCCCGTCATTAAGGAAACGGCGCGAGAAACGCACCACTTCGGTGAGTCACCTCCGCCCTTCGCCTCGAGGCTTTGAAGATAAGAAGAATGAAGAAGCAACTATCAGAGACGATAAATACAAATAAGAGAAGAACAAATCATTTATAAAAAGGAATCGGTAGGCATAAGCCTCCATATGTTTAACTAAATTATTTAGACAATGAAAAAGTTATTCCTAACATTTGCATTCGCAGTAGTTACTATCGCAGCTAGCGCACAAGTTTACCTTGGTGGTGAAGGCAGTTTTTGGCGTAATCCGAACGACAATCACACTCAGTTCTCTTTGAGACCGGAAATCGGTTACAAACTCGATAGCGATTGGTCACTGGGTATGCAAGTAGGTTACCAATACGACTACGTAAGTGGCACAGACGTGCACACGGTTAACGTTGCGCCTTACGCTCGTTACACTTTCGCAAAGCTTGGTCCCGTTAAGTTCTTTGCTGACGGCGGTTTCGCTTTCTTTTCTTCAACGGCAGACGCTTCTGGTAGCCACGATCCCAAATACTCTACTTGGCAAGTTGGCATCACGCCGGGCCTTTCAGTAGATTTGAATAAGCGCATTTCATTCATCACGCACTTTGGCTTCTTGGGCTATCGTGATTCCGACTACAAGAATGGCGGCGGTTCAGTATTCAAAGGCAACGTATTGGGCGAAGACGGCTTCGGCTTCCGTCTGGACGCTTCTACGCTCCAATTTGGTTTCGTCTACAACTTCTAAAAATAGCCGGACATTGTCCGCTTTATAAACGGCGCCCCGTTATCTTCAACGATAGCGGGGCGTTGCTTTATAGAAGCAGGAAGCGAAAAGAATCAGCGTCACCACTGCTTCACAGAATTATAATCGTACGCCGCAAAACACGAACCATTTCCATAAAATGCAAATGCTCCGAAAGCCTTTTGGCTTTCGGAGCATTTATATCGCTAAACTAACGATCAGCTTATTTTGACTTCAGCGCGTCCGTCACCTTGATTGTATCCTTCTCAACGTAAGTCTTATCCTTATCGTTTTGAGAAATAACTACATTCAAGTTGTCGTTGTTTGCATCATAATAGATTGTCGTCTGATAAGCCGGTACTTCGTGCGCCTTACCACCCGTCGTCTTGTAAATACCATTCTCAGAAACGATTGGCGTAACCGTATTAAAATTCTTCACCAAGTTATCATATTCGCCGCCAACAAGCTTCTGCATACGAGCCTTGAGGTCTGCATTGTCTAAGAGGTTGATTTCTGTCGGCGTTTTGCCGTCGTTGGTAGTAAAGAGCGCCTTCACGCCGTCCGTTGCAGTAGAATCATTAGCAACCTGCATAGAGTCGTTTGTTGCGGGTGTGGCTTCTTTCGTCTGTTGCTTGCAAGCCGTAAAGCCCAAACCGATTACGAGCGCTGCAGCCAAGATAAATGTCTTTTTCATTGCTGTTTTTATCAAGTTTAATTTATATGGAGCAATATTACTCCACAGCGCAAAAATACACAATCTATTTGGCTTACATCATGAAATTAAAGAAAATTAGGCGAAGCTATTCTATCTTGGCTTTTCTCTACTCCACTTTGCATCTTTCATTATTTTTGAGTTTGCAACGGCTGATTCTCTCCTTTTTAATTGTTTGTATACGGAGAAGGGCGTACTTTTGCACCGCAATCTATAATTGACTTATTGTTTAACACATTCAAAACTATCACTATTCTACAATGGGATGGATTAACGACATACTTTATAATCAAGATTCGGTGGCGCATACTATCGGTCTTTATGCAGTTGTCATTTCTTTAGGCATCTTGCTGGGTAAGATCAAGATCCGAGGTTTTTCTTTTGGGATGACGATCGTGCTTTTCATTGCCATATTGATGGGCCACTTAGACTTTCGCATCAATCAGCAGGTCTTGCTCTTTATGCGCGACTTCGGACTTCTGATTTTTGTCTACACGGTAGGCTTACAGATGGGTTCGAGCTTCTTCTCCTCTTTCCGGCAATCCGGTATTCGCCTCAATGTCTTGGCCATCTTTGTCGTACTGCTGAACCTCGTCGTCTTGTTTACGATCTATTTCTTCAATAGCGATAAGACGAGCATCTACCAATTGGTCGGCATTATGTCGGGCGCCGTGACGTGTACGCCCGGATTGGGTGCCGCACAGCAGGTTTTGCAGGAAGCGCCGGGCGACTATGCGCAGACAATCTCTCAGATGACGATGGGCTATGCCGCATCTTATCCTGTCACGATCATCGCTTCGGTTCTCGTGATGGCGTTTATCAAACTCATATTTCACATCAATCCTGCTGCAGAGCAAGCAGCCGTAGAAAAAGAAGAGGCCGACGCTCACGTAGAACCATTTATCGGCACATTTAAGTTAACCAATACGCTGATTGATGGCATAACAGTCTCAAAGTTGCACAATGTTTACGACCACGATTATGTCGTTTCGCGCATACTAAAGCCGGACGGGCAAATCTTAATACCCGGTTACGACACGCAAATCGGCGTCAATGACCTGCTCTTAGTCGTAATGTCGCCCGAAGATGTCGAGGCTTTCCGACAGATTGTTGGGCCTGTGGTGGAGCGCAACTGGGATAAAGAGCCGGGAAAGGTCGTTTCGCGCAACATTCTCATATCCAATCCGAAGATTAACGGAAAACAGCTGGGCGCACTGCGCATACGCAACGGTTACGGACTGAATGCTACGCGCGTAACGCGGGCCGGCGTCTCGCTTTTGGCCTCTCGCCATCTCACTTTGCAGGTAGGCGACAAACTGACGGTCGTAGGTCGCGAAGCTGACGTTGAACATTTGGCCGGCCGCTTGGGAAATTCGCAGAAACACCTGCGACAACCCAATATGTTTACCTTCTTCTTCGGCATACTCCTTGGCATTTTGCTTGGCAGCGTGCCCATTGCTTTTCCGGGAATGACCATGCCGCTGCGCCTGGGACTCTCCGGCGGCCCGCTGATCATTGCAATCCTAATCAGCCGCTATGGCTACAAACTCAAGTTGGTTTCCTATACTTCCACCTCGGCCGCATTGATGATTCGCGAATTTGGTATGTGTATTTTCTTAGCCTCGGTAGGCTTCGCCGCCGGCCCGAAGTTTGTCGAGTCTGTCTTTAGCACCAACGGCGCACAATGGGTTTTCTGGGGCTTCCTCATTACAACCATTCCCTTAGTCGTAGTAGCCACATTCGCGCGCATAAAATATAAGATCAACTACTTTACTATTATCGGCTTCATCTGCGGCGCTTACACCGATGCTCCCGCTTTGGCCTATGCCGATAGCGAAGGCAACAACGATGCGGCGCTCGTGGCCTACTCTACGGTCTATCCGCTCATCACCTTCCTCCGCGTTCTGTGCGCGCAGTTTATCGTCCTGGCCTTCTTAGCAGTCTGACAAGCTCGCAACGCCGCGATATTGCATCCTTTAGCGGCCTTTCCGCTTCCTTATATCCACCCTCGCCCCAATCGGGACGGGGGTGCACTCATTTTCACCTGATCACGAGCTATCCCCTTCCTATTGCGGCATTCTCAGCCCCACCCACTCGCGCATCGTTTTTGGAAGAAACTACGGCAGCCCACAAGCGGGTAAAAGTCCTATCGGAATCGGAAGCCACAATTCAAAATCTCACTATAAGAAGCACGCACGAAAAGCGCCAACTAATCAATAAAGTTCCACTCCAAGCCCAAACGCCCATTATTTGCTCGGCCCAAACTATGGTTTGGTGGGAGCAAACGATGGTTTGGTGGGAACAAACTATCGTTTGGTCGGGGCAAACCATAAACGATCAAAATCAAAGCGATATCAAACGGGCGGAGAAGAATTAAAGAAGAACCCCAAAGAACTCCTATTTTCGCGCATTACACGAAAAAACGAAATAAGGAAGAAGATTAAACCTTTACGACTTAAACCAGTTTGCAGCAAAGGTGAACGAGAACAAACCGGCGTCGTGCAAAATCAAGCCTTACACGACCACATAAGGGCATAAAAAAGAGAAAGACAAAACTGCCTTTCTCTCAATGTGACCCCGGTGGGACTCAAACCCGCGACACTCAGAACCGGAATCTGATGCTCTATTCAACTGAGCTACGGGGCCTACATTTTTCGAGTGCAAAAATAGGCATTAAAGACCAACAAGCAAAATTTGACACAGACAAAGCGAAAAAACTTTTTAATCTCTTGGTAATTACTTACGAAACTCGTATCTTTGCGGACATAAAAGGGTGAGGGACTTTTTGAAGTTCCTCATTTGTTTTTAACCGTTTACGTCTGTTTGCGCCACGCTTCTTCACAGATCGCGAACGGTAGCCGTAAGGGGAAGCGCCATCTCGTCCGAAAAAACAAGAGCAGATGGGGCGCATTCTCATATCTTTATATAATGTATGATAGATAAAAACGTCGTAAAACAACTGGTAGAGGAATGGCTCGAAGGGAAAGATTATTTTCTGACGGACCTAACCGTTTCCCCGGACGATCGCATCGTCGTAGAGATAGATCACGTAGAAGGGGTTTGGATTGAAGACTGCGTAGACTTAAGTCGTTATATCGAAGAACGTTTGAATCGCGACGAGGAAGACTACGAGCTGGAAGTGGGCAGTGCAGGCATCGGCCAACCATTTAAAGTGCATCGCCAATATGAGATTCACGTAGACTCACCGGTCGTAGTGCTAACTAGTGAAGGTAAGAAGTTGCGCGGCATATTGAAAGCCGTCGATGCGGATCACTTTGTTTTGACGATCAAAGAAAAAGTGCGCCCCGAGGGCGCTAAGCGTCCGCAATGGGTAGACCGAGACCTCACTTTCCGCTTCGAGGACGTTAAATATACGAAGTACGACTTAGACGCAAAATAAACGTACGGACAGCTATGGCACACCGGTCATAGGCATACGCTACTTGGTTCACGTAAATAATAAAAACAATATACAATGCCCAGAAAGAAAGCCGAGGTGATCAGCCTCACCGATACCTTTGCTGAGTTTAAAGAGAACAAGAATATAGATCGCACGACCTTGGTCAGTGTGCTTGAAGAGAGTTTCCGTAGTGTGATTACAAAACTCTTCGGCTCTGACGAAAATTTCGACGTGATTGTCAATCCGGACAAAGGCGACTGCGAAATCTATCGCAATCGTGTAGTCGTGGCTGACAATGCTGTCGAAGATCACAAATCGCAAATCAGTCTGACTGAAGCACGCGAGATCGACTCTGACTATGAAGAGGGCGAGGAAGTGAGCGAGCCCATTAACTTCGCAAAATTTGGCCGCCGTGCTATCCTGACGCTTCGCCAAACGCTGGCAAGCAAACTGCTTGAGCTGGATCACGATGCGCTTTTCAATAAGTATAAGGATCGTGTGGGCGAAATCATTGCGGCTGAAGTATATCAGACGTGGAAGCAGGAAACGCTCCTAATGGATGATGAGGGCAACGAACTCTTCTTGCCCAAGAACCAACAAATACCGCGCGATTTCTTCCACAAGGGGGATAATGTCCGTGCTGTAATCGACCGCGTCGACAACTTAAACGGCACGCCCAAGATCTTTTTGAGTCGCACAAGCCCCGAGTTTTTGCGTCGCTTGCTCGAACAAGAAATTCCTGAGATCGGCGACGGGCTAATTTCACTCAAGCGCATTGCACGCATACCCGGAGAACGCGCAAAGATTGCCGTAGAAAGCTACGATGACCGCATAGACCCCGTAGGTGCTTGCGTAGGCGTAAAAGGCAGCCGCATTCATGGCATTGTAAGAGAATTGCACAACGAAAACATTGACGTAATCAATTACACGTCTAACCCTGCACTGTTTATTCAACGTGCGCTCAATCCGGCACAAGTTTCCAGCATCCAACTGGATGAAGAAAACCGCAAAGCGCAAGTATATCTGCGCCCTGAAGAAGTATCGCTGGCCATCGGTAAGGGAGGTCAGAACATCAAATTGGCTTCTATGCTGACGGAATATACGATTGACGTCTTCCGCGAAGTAGAGGGCGATGATCAGGAAGACGATATCTTCCTCGATGAATTTGCTGATGAAATCGATCAATGGGTCATCGACGCGATTAAGTCTATCGGCCTGCAAACGGCAAAGGATGTATTGAATGCTCCGCGCCAAATGTTGATTGAAAAAGCCGACCTCGAAGAGAGTACTGTAGATGAGGTGCTCCGTATATTGAAAGCAGAGTTTGAGCAATAAATACAAATAATCCGTTTTTCCCCTTTCACCACCGAAGCATGAGCATAAGATTAAATAAAGCCCTCAAAGAGTTTAACATAGGTAAGGATACGGCTGTAGAATTCTTGGCCAAAAAAGGCCATGAAATAGAGTCGAACCCCAACACTAAATTGTCAGACGAGCAATACGATTTGTTGCGTCGCGAATTTAAGAAAGATGAAGAGGTGCGCCGCAAGGCTACGGAGCTGAGCCAAGGCCGTCAGCAAGAAAAGAAAGAGAAAAAGGCTCAGAAATCAGAACGACGGGCGACAGAAGAGGTAAAAACTGTCGTTCCGGAGGACTTGCGTCCACAAATCAAGATAAAAGGGCAAGTAGATCTTGACGCGCCTGCTAAAGCGGAGGTGACTCCTGAGGCGGAAAGAAAGGAAGAAAAACCGATTGAGACATCTGCAACGGAAAAACCCGTAGCCACTGAATCGCCGAAGGAAGCTGTTAGTGTGCCTGTAAAAGAGACGACAGAGAAACCGGAAGAGCCAGTAAAAGCAGCAGCAACGCCGGAAGAGCCAACAGTCAATAAGCCTGTAAAGAAAACTGTTTCAGAGCCAAAAAGCGCAGCGAACGAAGCCGGTACTGCGACTGAAAAGCCGAAAAAGCCGGCTAAACCGACAAAGGAAGAACGTGAGCAGCAGATTGGCGAGACGAAAAACGGTGTATTTGAATTGCGCTCAACACCGGAATTGAGTGCGCCAAAAGTTGTCGGACAGATTGACCTTTCAACGCTTAATCAATCGACGCGCCCGAAGAAGAAAGGCAAAGATGAGCGCCGCAAAGAGCGTGAGAAGAAGAAACGCAGTCGCATCGGCGCACAGCGTGTCGACATCAACGCTACAGCGAATCAACTGCAAAACAATGAGCGTCGCAAGCCAGGCAACAACAGCAACAGCGGCAACAATCAGCAAACATCACAAAGCAACAACCGCAGACGCAACCGCAAGGTGAAAGAAGTGGTGAAAGCAGAGATCAGCGAGGAAGATGTAGCAAAGCAAGTAAAAGAAACACTCGCACGCCTGACGAATAAGTCAAACAAGAACACGAAGGGCGCTAAATATCGCAAGGAAAAGCGCGAACAAGTGCGCGAACGCGAAGAAGAACTACGCCGCGAAGAGCGCGCCGAGAGCAAGATTCTGAAACTGACAGAATTTGTTACGGCCAACGAATTGGCGACAATGATGGATGTACCTGTCACGAAAGTTATAGGTACGTGTATGAGTATCGGTGTGATGGTCAGCATCAACCAGCGCTTGGATGCAGAAACCATTGACATTGTTGCCGACGAGTTTGGTTTTAAGACCGAATTTGTGAGTGCCGAAGTGCAGGATGCCGTTCAAGAGGAAGAGGATGATGAAGAAAACCTCGAGCCACGCGCTCCAATCGTTACCGTAATGGGTCACGTTGACCACGGTAAGACTTCATTGCTCGACTATATCCGTAAAGCCAACGTCATCGCTGGTGAGGCCGGCGGCATCACGCAACATATCGGTGCTTATAATGTACAGTTGGAGAGCGGACGCCACATTACGTTCCTCGATACGCCGGGTCACGAAGCCTTTACGGCAATGCGTGCTCGTGGTGCACAAGTAACCGACATCGCCATTATTATCATTGCGGCCGACGACGACATTATGCCGCAAACGAAGGAGGCAATCAACCATGCAGTCGCGGCTAACGTGCCCATCGTCTTTGCTATAAATAAAGTAGATAAACCTACGGCCAACCCTGATAAGATCAAGGAGAGTTTGGCTGCGATGAACTTCCTTGTGGAAGAATGGGGCGGAAAATACCAAAGTCAGGATATTTCAGCCAAAAAGGGTATCGGCATAAAAGAACTGCTTGAAAAGGTATTGCTTGAAGCAGATATGCTTGATTTGAAGGCTAATCCGAACCGCAAAGCTACGGGTACGATTATCGAATCAGCGCTTGATAAAGGGCGCGGATATGTAGCTACGATTTTAGTAAGCAACGGCACGCTGCATCAAGGCGATGTCGTATTGGCCGGCACCAACTTTGGCCGCGTCAAAGCCCTCTTTAATGAGCGTAGCCAGCGTATAGATAATGTAGGTCCTTCAATGGCGGCTACGCTATTAGGCTTCAACGGCGCGCCGCAAGCCGGCGATCAGTTCCACGTAATGGATACCGAGCAAGAAGCACGCGAAATTACCGCCAAGCGCGAACAATTGCAGCGCGAACAAGACTTGCGTACGCACAAGATGCTGACGCTCGACGAACTGGGTCGAAGAATCAAGCAGGGCAACTACCAAGAGCTGAACATCATCGTCAAAGGTGACGTGGATGGTTCTGTCGAAGCGCTCTCCGATTCTTTCATCAAACTATCTACACCGGAAATCGCCGTCAATGTAATCCATAAAGGCGTAGGTCAGATTAGCGAGAACGACGTCACACTCGCCGCAGCGTCACAAGCCGTGATTGTTGGCTTCCAAGTACGTCCCAGTCAAGCAGCACGCAAGATCGCAGATCGCGACGGCGTAGAGATTCGTCAATACTCTATCATCTACGATGCGATCGACGACGTGAAGAAGGCTATGGAGGGTATGTTGCAGCCGATCTTCAAAGAGGAAGTTACCGCAACGCTCGACGTTCGCCAAGTTTACCATATCTCCAAAGTGGGCTACGTGGCCGGCGCTTATGTCTCAGATGGTAAAGTGCACCGCACCGACAAGGCGCGCCTTATCCGCGATGGTATCGTTATCTTCACCGGCGGCATTAACGCCTTGAAGCGCTTCAAAGATGATGTGAAAGAAATCGGTACAAACTTTGAGTGTGGTATAAGTCTTGTAAACTGCAACGACATCAAGGAAGGCGACATCATCGAGACTTACCAAGAAGTAGAAGTTAAACAGAAGCTATAAACTGCTTGCAGCTGCCATCGTCGGTTGAAGTGTGCGCCACTATATATATAATGTGTATGAGGCCTGATATTCGATTGACTTCGCAGCTCCACCAGCTATAAACAGAAAAAGAGGCAGACGCGCAGTTGCATCCATTGAGATGTTATGCAGTCTGCCTTTGTTTTTATCCGGTGCACTTCCGTGCCCACCAAATACTAACAGCTATGACATTAGACATATTTATAATTGCTATTCTGCTTTGGGCAGGCTTCAACGGCTGGAAGAAAGGTTTGCTTAAGGAACTTATTTCGATGGGCGGCTTTCTGCTTGGCCTCTTAATTGCAGCCACCTGCTACTCTACCTTAGGAGAATACTTGACGGTCAATGGTTCGCAAGTAAATATGCTGACCAGCATCGTCGCTTTCTTAATCTTGTGGATCATCGTCCCCATCGCTTTAGGCTTTGTGGCAACTATGCTTACCAAGACATTGAAAGGGATGAAACTCGGCACGCCCAACTCGATCTTAGGCTTGCTCGTTAGCGTACTCAAATATGGTTTGTTGCTCAGTTGCTTACTGAGCGCTATGAACGCACTCGGACTCCTCAGCCAAGAGAAGATCGCGGGGTCGCACCTTTACAAACCGACGACGAGCATCGTCTCTTTTATTTTTGAGCACGGCATTACGCAGAGCGATGATAAGCATGATCAAAAGGCTGATACCACTTGGGTAGATATGCAGCCCGCAGCCAATGCAGCAAAGCAATCTTCCAAAAAGCATTAAAACTATGGCAGACGAGAAAGATATTATACGGGAGACCTTTGATAAAAAGTACGAATACGGCTTTACGACCGACGTCGAAACAGAAATCATCCCTACCGGACTGAATGAAGATGTCATTCGCCTCATCTCCCATAAAAAAGAAGAGCCCGAATGGCTTTTAGAGTTCCGCTTGCGGGCCTTTCAATATTGGCAAACGCTGGCGCAGCCTGAATGGGGACACGTGAATCTGCCGGCTATCGACTATCAGGCAATATCTTATTATGCCGACCCCTTAAAGAAAAAATCGGGCAAGAAAGAGATCGATCCGGAGTTGATGAAGACCTTCGACAAACTGGGCATTCCGCTTGAAGAGCGCTTGGCCTTAAGTGGCGTGGCTGTCGATGCAGTGATGGACTCCGTATCGGTGAAGACGACTTTCAAAGACAAGTTGCAGGAGAAAGGAATCATCTTTTGCAGTATGTCAGAGGCCGTCCGCGAAAACCCCGACTTGGTGCGCAAATACTTAGGCAGCGTAGTGCCCTATCGCGACAATTATTTTGCCGCACTCAATAGTGCCGTCTTTTCTGATGGTTCGTTTGTCTACATTCCCAAAGGCATCCGTTGCCCAATGGAATTATCTTCTTATTTCCGCATCAATGCACGCAACACCGGACAGTTTGAGCGCACGTTGATCGTCTGCGAAGACGGCGGCTATGTCTCTTATTTGGAAGGTTGCACTGCACCACAGCGCGACGAGAACCAATTGCACGCCGCCATTGTAGAAATCATTGTGGAAAAAGATGCAGAAGTAAAATACAGTACGGTGCAGAATTGGTATCCCGGCGATAGCGAAGGCCGCGGCGGTGTCTATAATCTCGTGACCAAACGAGGACAATTGCGCGGCGCCAACAGCAAACTCTCTTGGACGCAAGTGGAGACAGGCTCGGCCATTACGTGGAAATATCCCTCCTGCGTATTGATGGGCGACAACTCGCAAGCCGAATTTTACAGTGTCGCCGTGACCAATCATCACCAAGAGGCTGATACGGGCACTAAGATGATCCATTTAGGTAAGAATACGCGCAGTACGATTGTTTCCAAAGGCATATCCGCCGGTAAGAGTCAAAATTCTTATCGCGGTTTAGTAAAATGCTCTTCCCGCGCTGATGGAGCGCGCAACTACTCTTCCTGCGATTCGCTCCTCTTAGGTAGCGAATGCGGCGCACATACTTTCCCTTATATTGATGTCAACAACAACAACGCCATCGTAGAGCACGAAGCCACAACTTCAAAGATCAGCGAAGACCAGTTGTTCTATTGCAACCAGCGCGGCATTCCCCCCGAGGCAGCCGTAGATCTGATTGTCAACGGCTATGCCAAAGAAGTAATCAACAAACTCCCGATGGAATTTGCCGTAGAAGCGCAAAAGCTTCTCAGTCTTTCCCTCGAAGGCAGCGTAGGATAATAGCTTCTTTATAAGCAACCAAGATAATGGCCGGTATTTCAATTGAAATACCGGCCATTGTTGTATGTATCTTTTCAAAGAAACTACTTTAATAAATCATCTTTCCTGCTCCGCCTCAATTTGTGATAGTCTATCTAACTTATGATCTATCTCATTCAATATTTTATCCTTTAAGGCTATGGGCAGTTGAATGTTGTCTATTTCTATTCTTTTATGACTAAGCAATTCTAAAGAATTTAATCGACCTGTAGGTGTTATGTTCTCAAGCTCTATATTGATTTCAGATATAACTTTCTCTATCTGCTTCATCTTACCAAGCATCTCTACCTCTTCAACTAAACTCTTATCAATCCTCTTTTGAACAGACCTTTCAAATCTATAGCGTATCATCTTATAATTATTATTTTTGCATAATTGCCAAAAATTCCAAGCTAGAAGAGATCCCTCCAAGTTCTCTTCCCTACATATATCTAAGAACGCCTCTGCCTGAATATTATTCTCAAAAATCTGTCGAAAATATGGTTCGCAAGCGATATATTCCTGCTCTTTCTGGAAAACAAATTTCTTTATATAAAAAGAAGGATCTCTTTCTATCCTTTCACGATATGCACGGAGGCAAGTTTGATCAAGTATTGTTCTAAAAGGTTTTAAATCATCAATGCAATGATACAAGAAGTCTTTCAACCACTGTTCATCCGTTTTAGAATCAGTAGCTGCCTCTTGAAATTTCTTTTTCATAAAAGGCCATATATCTTTATCTTTTATCAGACACTCCTCTGTTTTGAGATCATTTTGTTTATAGTCAAGATGAAGTCTTTTTATAAGATTGAGCTTAGAATCATCGGCTTTGATAATCTCGAGCAGACTACTTTTGTAAACTTCTTCATTCAAGTCGTACTTTCTCACATATTCTTCGACTTTATGAAAATCAATTAGCTCTTTGAATAACTTATAATCTAGTGATTCCGGGAATTTATCTAGAGAATATGTAACTAGTTCTGCATATCTTATAAAGGAGAAATTATCAAAACCTTCTTTCCTTATATAATACAAGTTGCGAACAAAACCTCTAAACTTATCTTCACTTTTTGACCATATAGCAATCATCATTTTTACTTTAGGCCATTCCAAGTCAAAGAGCTCTTCCATATCTGAACTCCAATGTCCTGGAAAATGATATGTAAAGTAACTATCAAAACCTATTCTTTCGCGAATACGTTTTTCGGCCTGTTTATCAATGTCATTTTCATCATTATCAACCTTCTTAGGAAATAACAATTTTAGCACAGAAAATATCTTGGGTTCTTCTTGCCCCTTATATTTATCCTTTACTAATTCCTCATTAAAACAAAGGATATGATTTTCAAATGGAGAGTCATTATTCTCAATTTCAAGATATTTCTGCTTAAAGATATCCTTATATAGTTCTAGATTACGATACTTCACCAATTGAAGCAGCAAAAAATCTGTAACGTTTAGCTTTACACTTATTTGTTTGAAGTCGAGTACCACTTGATTGATATAACGCTTGGCATCTCTAAGTGTTGGTATGTTTTCCTCAAATATAGAAGTTTGATCAGTGATCACTCGTTGTATATTCTTTCCCTCACTATCGTTTGCAGCCAATTGTTTGCATAGTGTCGCTTTTATATAATCTGAAATGACTTCATATTTGCGAAAAGGTATAGCAAACTCTACATCAAAGAATTTGTCTACGAAGCAAGCATCCGGCGTCTGATAAGTATCCCCTAATACCCTATTGACCTGTTCTTTATCATAAGCCGTAAGGAATATAAGATTGGTAAATGCCGCATTGCCGTCTATCAATTTAAGCACCTCAAGAATTTCTTCTTTTGACAATCGATCAAAATCGTCGATTATAACCAATACCCTCTTTTTAAGAGCTGCAAAGGACTCTTTGATAGAATCCTTTAGACTGTCTTTATCCCAAATTCGATAAAGACTGAGAAGTCGCTCTACTATACTGCGGTTATCTATCAATTGCAGTGAAGCCATATAATCTTTCATAATATGGCTGCATCTGGAATCGTATTTAGCCAACACGCAGGCTATCATAGAAAAGAAATCTTCCTGAATCGTCTGAACCGATTTACTATCACGAGGTACGAAATATACAATTTCAAACTCGTCCTCATTGATCTGCTTTCTTATAAGGTTTAAGAAAGAGCTTTTACCACCGCCCCAAGGTGCAGTAATTGCAATGCTACACGTCTTCGCCCTACTGCGAGCACTTATTTCCTTAGCTATCTTTTGGGCTTCCCCCTTCAAACTGAAAACGTCCTCTTCTCCACTTTCTATGGGATTATCCTCCAACAAGGTTCCTATAGGTTCATCTTTTGCTGCTTTCTCTTTTTTATAACAATTAAAGAGTGCAAGCACAACATAAGCAAAGCATACAAAAGTTATCACATCTACATAAGCACAAGAACCGACCCAAAAAACATATTCATAGCTGCTATATAGACGACAAATCAGCAACAGAGTTGTGACAAAACACAATCCGCCTATCCAATATTTGCTAAACTGGTATCTTATATTCCATCGCTTTACAATATCCCACGAACAAGCCAACAGAAAAACGACAGTTATGAGACCAACTCCTATGTTTGATTCAAAGGGCTTGAGAAGAGGAGTTATGATATAATCCTCGTACAACTCCATTAAAGGCTTATGGTAGGCCAAGGTAATAAGGAGAATAAGCAAAGCGGTTAAAATGAATCTAACCATTTTTGGTTCTTGTATTTTCTTCCAAATAACTTGTACTTTCTTCCAAATAACTTGTAGTATTTTATTTCTCATGATTGCAGGATTCAATAGCAAGTACAAAATTAGTTTATCTCTTTGAAAACTTGTACTTTTAAGGTATCTAAGTTTTATTCTCTTTGAAAACATTTGCACTACATCGTATCTTATATCAATGATAACACCATTGCATCTCCATATAAGATAAGAGCAGTATACGCAATTGAGCATAAAGCTGATTTTTCTACTCGCCCCAATTCATATACAACAATATTTTTAAAGACCAACCCTAAGGGGTTGTCAATTTTCTTATGCTTCAAGGCAGTGTTGACGCCGTGCGTCAACACTGCCCTACCAAAAGACTAACCCCGATGGGGTTAT